>Ga0209290_1000003_pt1 | contig 330476 bp, 336 predicted proteins | sample EN1Hudsemesocosm_2_FD_184632 | JGI IMG/M metagenome (GOLD analysis project Ga0209290, IMG submission 184632) | Methane-oxidizing microbial communities from mesocosms in the Hudson Canyon - EN10B Hudson Canyon (SPAdes) (version 2) | ecosystem: Environmental > Aquatic > Marine > Cold seeps...
TCGCACGATTGAAACATTTCAGAGCGATTGCTACACGGTATGACAAACTAAAGCGGAATTTTGAAGGGGCTGTGGCCCTAGTTTGTGCTTTTTTATGGTTGCCTATGTGAAACGGCAACAGCCCCTAGAAATTTATAAAAATATGCTGGGGCAGCTAATTAGTAATTTTCGTTTAATTAAAGAGATGGAGCAGAAGATTGCGGATAAAACACAGCATTTAGAAAAAGCACTGAAAGAAGCTGAAACCTTAAAAGAGCGTTATGTGAGTTTATCGATGGTTGATAGTTTAACTAGCCTGTATAACCGCCGATTTTTTTATGAGCAAATTGCGGTTCCTTTTGCTAAGACAAAGCGTTATGACGATCCCTTGTGTTTTTTATTGATTGATTTAGATTTTTTTAAAGCGATAAATGATGATTATGGTCATGCGGCAGGTGATGAGGTGTTAATCGATGTTGCTGAGACTTTAAAAAAGACAGTGCGAGAAGAGGATGTGTTAGCACGTTTTGGTGGAGAAGAGTTTATTATTGGGTTCACTAATACAGACAATGGTAAAGGGATGTTCTTTGCTGAAAGAATACGTAAAGCGCTGGAGGCATTGCAATGGGAGTTTGATGGTAATACCACTTCCATTACCGCGAGTATTGGGCTTTGTTGTGTGCTCTGCGGCAGCGCGGCTCAAAAGCTGAAAGGCGAAGAGCACACGATTGACCAATATATTCATTATGCTGATTTAGCAATGTATGCTGCAAAAGCGCGCGGTAAAAACCAAGTGGCTGTTTTTAATGAAGAAATGCTTGATTAGCTAAAGCATTGATTAATAAAATCAGCAATATCAGAAATTTCCTCTAAACAAACAGAATGTTGCATGGAGTATTCATGCCAACTAATTGGGTAATCCAATGCCTGTAATTGCTTGAAAGCAGTGTTTGCGGTGCTAGGTGCCACAACCGAGTCTAAGGTGCCATGTGCCATAAAAATGGGTGTATTATTGTTATTAGTACTGCGTTCTGTTTTTAACTGCCCTATAGTAGGTAAGTAGGTAGATAAAGCAACAACTCCTGCTAGTCTTTGTGCAAAACGTAAGCCTGCATGTAACGCAATGACACCGCCTTGAGAGAAGCCAGCTAATAAAATATGTTCTGCTTTAATGCCTTTAGCAAGTTCTTGCTCTATCAATAAATTAATCGCCTCGGCTGATTGATAAATATCATCAACGGCGACCTCTCTGTCTAAATCAGCAACCAGAATATCGTACCAAGAGCGCATTTTCATGCCGCCATTAATGGTCACTGCTTGTATCGGAGCATTTGGAAAAATAAAATTAATATGATTTGCTTGGTTTAACTTTAGTTCGGGTGCGAGACCTTCAAAATCATGCCCATCAGCGCCTAAGCCATGTAGCCAAATAATAGAATAATGTGCGGTTTGTGGGGCTGGTATTTCAATGCAGCTGAGAGTCGGTGTTGTCATAGTAAGTGTCAATTAAGTAATAATGAATGAAGATTTTCTTTGCGCACATTGATCTAAGCACTGCTGTTTGTCAACTTCACTCATTTGTGACCAAGCAGTAATTTCATTTAGTAGGCGATAGCAGCCCAAACACATATCTTGCTCATTTAAACAGCAGTTTCTTATGCAGGGCGAAGCGATAGCGTGTGTTTTGTACTGATTAAGTAATTGCTGGATTTTTTGTATAGAGACCTGTGCTTGCGTGTAATTAATAGGAATGGTATGAATTTCCTGGTTAATAACTAAGCGCAAAGAAGGATAGGATCTTGCGGATAAAGTGTGTGAAAACTGAATATGATCAGTGAGTGCTTGCTGAGTGTCTGCATGGAAAAAATCATCAGTAAACTGCAGCTTATTTAATTGAGTAGACTCAGCGCAGCGTAATAAAACTGAATTCAAAGAGGGGTTTTGAGCATCTTGGTAATAAGTTTGCTGAATAGATTTGCGCATGGCATCAGCAAAACCTGAACCTTGTAATTCGGCTGCTAAAATAGCACGGCAAGCGGGATACGTTGAGCGTATAGGTGTGTTTTTACTCCAGAAATCAAAATTAAATTGAATGCTAGGTACAGACTGTTCAATTTTATGCCAAGCTCGTTGCACCATAGTTTGTGTCTCAATCGGCATGGTGTGATTGCTGTCGGGTGCTAATCCTCCTAGAACACTTTTAAACGTGAGTAATGAGGGCAGTGTCGCTTTTATTTCAGTTAAAGAGGCTTCAAATGCATAACACCAGCTGCACATAGGATCGTAAATATAATAGAGCGTGTTGTTTTCTAAGTGCATGGCAAGCTGAGTTGGTGTGTTTATTTTGAATGATTAATGTTTTTTTTAAAACTAAAGAGGCATTATAACTTACTTGGTATGGCGAATAGATGAATGCTAGTTGTCTATTCATACTAAAGCTTATATTTAGTAAAAAGTTACGTTAAAATTAACCGATAGCTATGCGGAAGTTAAGCGAAAATGCTTATAAATGGGATGGTGACTTACTGGAAGTTGGTTTTAAATTGACTTAGGTGTGACTCATAAAATACTTAAAAGAGTAAATAAATGAACTTAGATAAAATAATCGATACCTCAAATCTTCGAGGTGACTTTTTTGGTGGTTTAACAGCGGGCGTGGTCGCCTTGCCATTAGCATTGGCTTTTGGTGTGCAATCGGGGATGGGTGCTATTGCTGGGATTTATGGCGCGATTGCGATAGGTATGCTTGCTGCTTGGTTTGGTGGAACCGCAACACAAATTAGTGGTCCTACCGGGCCTATGACAGTGGTATCTGCTGTGGTTATTGCCGCTGCGATAGAGTTACATGGCAGCTTAAATGCCGCCATGGGTAGTATTATTGCTATTTTTCTTTTAGCAAGTGTTATACAAATATTGTTAGGTGTCTTAAAAATAGGACAATATATTCGTTATATGCCATATCCAGTCGTTTCTGGCTTTATGAGTGGCATCGGTGTGATTATTATCGTATTACAAATTTTCCCTTTTTTAGGTCAAAGTTCACCTAAAAAAATTATTGATATTTTTGTGCAATTACCACAAGCATTACCGCAGTTAAATGTTGATGCGGTCTTGCTTTCGCTTGCTACGATTACCATTATTTATCTATTTCCACGTATCACTAAATTAATTCCTAGTGCTTTAGTCGCTTTAGTTTTGTTGACTATTGTTTCTACTTTATTAACGTTAGATGTTGCGATTATTGGTGATATTCCAGAAGGGCTACCGGCTTTACAGTTAGATACTTTGGGGGGCGTTGACTATATGAAACCGATGCTTATTATTTTTCCCGCTTTAACGCTGGCGGCACTCGGGACAATTGATTCCTTGTTGACCTCGGTTGTTGCTGACAATATGACTAAAACACAGCATGATTCCAATAAAGAATTAATTGGCCAAGGTTTAGGAAATATGGCAGCTGCAGCCATTGGAGGGATTCCTGGCGCAGGCGCGACCATGCGTACTGTCGTGAATATTAATTCGGGTGGAAAAACTAGGTTATCTGGTGTTATTCACGGCTTGGCGCTGCTAATTGTTTTATTAGGTGCGGGCGAATATGCCAGCTTGATTCCATTGCCTGTTTTAGCGGGGATTTTAATTACTGTGGGCCTAGGTATTATTGATTACAAAGGCTTAAAGCATATAGATAGTGTGCCTAAAGCAGACGCGGTTGTGATGATAGTGGTTTTGCTGATGACTGTGTTTGTTAATTTATTGGAGGCGGTTGCGGTAGGGATGGTGATGGCGTCTGTATTATTTATGAAGAAAATGAGTGATGTTGCGGAGGGTAATTCATCAGTTGGTTCGGTGGCTGACTTTGCATTAGAAGAAAAATGGGTGGACGAGTTAGATTTAAGTGAGTCTGTACAAAAAAGAACCTATATCAAGCATTTTGACGGCCCTATCTTTTTTGGTTTTGCTGCAAAATTTCAACAGATGACAGCTGTGCTGCCGGAAGTAGATGTGGTTATTTTACGTATGAAAAATGTTCCGTATATAGATCAGTCGGGTATGTATGCTATAGAAGATGCAATTATGGTAATGCAAGAAAAAAATATTAAAGTGATGCTGACAGGTACTCAAGAGCAGCCTAAAGATATGTTGAAGCAAATTAACTTAATTCCTAACTTGGTTGCTGAAGATCAACTGTTTGATGATTTTGATACATGCATTAAGGCATTAGAAGATGGCTAGCCGACTTGATTTCGCTTGTTAAAAGTAATTATATACAAAACTTACCAGACTTTTTCTTTTCAAGAAGAAGAATATAAAATATAATGGTGAGTCTTATTGGGTATTTTACCCTCCTTGCCTTACTATTCTATAAATAGAAGGCTTTAAACCGAAAGGAAAATTATGCGACATTATGAAATTGTCTTTTTAGTTCATCCTGATCAAAGCGCTCAAGTACCTGGAATGATAGATCGTTATCGTACTAGTATTGAAGCGGCATCAGGATCGATTCACCGTGTAGAAGATTGGGGACGCAGACACTTAGCATACCCTATTAAAAAACTTCAAAAAGCACATTATGTATTAATGAATATCGAATGCGATCAAGCAACATTAGATGAGCTTGAAAGTACATTTCGTTTCAACGATGCAGTATTGCGTAGCATGACTTTAGTTATGAAAGAAGCAGTAACTGAAGCTTCTATTATTGCTTCTGCAACAGCAGAAGAAAATAAAGTTGCAGCTGAAAAAGCAGCAGAAGTTGCAAAAAGAGCAGCGGACGAAGCAGCAAAAGCAGAAGCAGCAAAAATAGAAGCAGCAAAAGCACCAGCAACTGAAGAAACAGTTGTAGCTGGGTCTGAATAATTTTAACTAATATTAGAGGTTAGCTATGGCTCGTCAAATGAGACGCAAAAAGACGTATTCTTTTAATTCTGGAACCGTTGAAACTGCAATCGATTATAAAAACATCGAATTATTAGGTGAATTTGTTACTGAAACAGGAAAAATTGTACCAAGCCGTATTACAGGTACAAAAGCAAAAGCACAAAGACAAATAACCAACGCTGTTAAGCGTGCACGTTATATTGCATTAATGCCTTTTTGCGATGCGCACGACTAATTAAATATTAACTAGGCGGATAAAGTGGAATTTATAGCAAAATTCATAATGAAAAATAGAATGTCAGCAATGGCAGTCGCTTCTTCACTTGCTTTGTTATCTATTCTTATGCCACCTATTAGTATTGTAAGTTCAGCTGCAGTAGCACTTGTTACATTACGCCGTGGAGCCATTGAAGGTTTATGGGTGTTAATGAGTGCAAGTGTTGCATCGGCAGCATTAGGTATTATTGTTCTGGGTGATTATCAATTTGCACTCGCTTATGCATTAATATTGTGGTTGCCGGTTTGGTTGTTATCTATTGCTTTAAGGGAAGGTAAGCATCTGTCGCTTGCGATAGAAATAGCGGCTGTATTAGGTGTACTTGCTGTATTAGGTTTTTATTTATTTGTTTCATCTCCGGTTACTTATTGGCAAGAGATTTTGGCATTAATGATAGAGCCTATGCGTCAAGCGCAGGATATACCACTAGAGCAAATAGAAGCAACAATTAAAACCGTGTCAAAATACATGACAGGCATTCTAGCGGCAGGCTCTGTTACGGGCTTGTTATTAGGCTTATTGTTAGCACGGTGGTGGCAATCTAAGCTTTATAACCCTGGTGGTTTTAAAGCTGAGTACCTATCACTACAGATGTCGCAACGCTTCACCTTTGCGACATTGCTAGTGTTTTTAATTGCTTTTTTAACCAGTGGTAGCATTGCTGAGGTAGCGTCAAATGTGGCGGTTATCTTATTTATGCTATATAGCTTTATTGGTATGGCGGTAGCGCATAGCTTAATAGCAAATATGAAAGCGAAACGCTTTTTATTACCTGCGTTTTATATGTTGGTTTTTGTTATTCCTCATATAGTTATACCTGTTGCAATAATTGGCCTAACAGATACATGGTTGAACTTACGTAAACACATTAAACCCCCAACGGGTACCGAATAGGTACTGAGTATCAATTTTTAATTGATAAATTATTGAGGACTATAAGATGGAAATCATCCTTCTTGAAAAAGTTGTAAACCTAGGTGACCTAGGCGATAAAGTAAGTGTGAAATCAGGATATGCACGAAATTTCCTAGTTCCACAGCTAAAAGCTGTTATGGCTACAAAAGAAAAAGTTGCTGAATTTGAGCAGCGTAGAGCCGAGCTAGAAAAATTAGCGGCAGAAAAATTAGCGGCCGCTACAAAAAGAGCAGCAGCTATTGCAAAAGTTTCAGTTGTTATTCCACATAAAGCGGGTGACGAAGGTAAACTTTTCGGTTCTGTTGGTACAGCTGATATTGCAGAAGCAATAACAGCGGCTGGCGCAGAAGTAAGCAAGCATGAAGTGCGTTTGCCTGAAGGTATTATTCGTCATATTGGAGAATTCCAAATTGACATAAACCTTCATGCAGATGTAACAGAAGCAGTTACTGTTTCTATTGTTGCTGAAGACTAAAAGCTCTTACGAGTTTTGAAAAAAAGCCGCAATTAATATTGCGGCTTTTTTTTGCCTAAAATTTATTACATAGTGATGGCGTATTAGAGGGCTAAAGGGTGAGATTAGGATTTCTTTGATTGAGCGGCTCTTTAGTGCTTGTTGCTAGTCCTAAATAACAAAATATAGATATCTATTGCAGGAATGAATACTGGCTCGCTATTGGTGTTCTAGTCGTTTTTCGATAAGGTATAAAGTTTGCTTTGTTTTAGTTGGCTTTCAGTAAGGTTACGGGAATTAGGAGAGGCTGCTTTACGAGGTAAGGTTTGTTCAGTAAGGGAATTCATTCTGAAGAGCTGTAGGGGAGTGAGTTATCGGATGTAGTGCTATACCCCGGGCGGTATTGATTGAACGTGTGGTGAGTCGATAATTAGCTTGTATAGATATATGCTAGTCTTGTTGGCTATGCTTGATAGGATTGTAAACAGACATAAAAAAAGCGCAAACTTCATGGAAGTTGCGCTTTTTTAGTTTAAAGAGTGTGAGGATTAATGTACGTCTCTCCAGTACTCTTTTTTCAGTAAATAACCAATAACACCAAATAATAGAATATATAGCAGTACATATTTTCCCATGCTGCGTCGTTCCATTTGGCTTGGTTCACCGGTGTAAACGAGGAAAGTAACAATGTCATTCAAAGCTTTATCAAACTGCGCTGGTGTCATTGTGCCTTTTTCTTGAATAACCAGCTTATCAATCACTTCTTGGCCATGCTCTGTTTTAAATACAGCGGCTTGTTCGCCTTGTAATTGCCAAAGTGGGTTTGGCATTCCTACATCAGGGAAAACAGCGTTATTCACGCCAAAAGGACGGGAAGAGTCAACATAGAAGCTTTTAAGGTAAGTGAACAGCCAGTCAGCACCACGAGAACGTGCAATTAATGATAAATCAGGTGGTGTAGTACCAAACCATTTTTTAGCATCTCGTTCGTTCATCGCAGCCAGCATTTTGTCATAAATACCTGCGCCTTCCGGCGCGATATCTTTTAAAACAGTGGATTCTTTAATGTCAAAATCATCAGCAATATTTAGATAGCGAATGTATTTAACAGAATGACAGCCTAGGCAGTACTCAACATAAAGTTTAGCGCCATTAGCCAATGATTTAGAGTCAGATAAACTTGTATCAGCTGATTCTAAGCTAATCCCAGCTGAAGCAAATGTACTTAGAGGCATTAGCAGTAGACAGATTTGTAGTAATTTTTTCATATTAGTCTAAGCTCGCTTTTAATCTTTTTAACGTACGTATTAGCACGTTAGCAATACCTGCAGGATCAGGGCGTTTTTTAGTAACGATTTTTCCTTCTTGTTCAACAGGAACGTCTTTAATCATTTCGTTCGCAGTATCTACCCAGCCAGGAATGCGATCTTCAATTGAAGGTTGTTCTGTTAAGCGCTTAGGAATAGGCTTGGTTTTTTCCCAGCGTGTATAAATTGGCATTAATAGGAAGAAGCCAAAATATACAGCAGTACAAATACGCGCCATTATTGTTGCTGTTGCTGTTGGTGCTTGCATACCTAAGTAGCCTAAGCCAACAAAACTGATAACAAATAATAAAATCGCTTTTTTGTAGATACCGCCACGGTAACGGATTGACTTAACCGGGCTACGATCCAACCAAGGGAGTACGAATAAAATGCAGATTGCACCGCCCATTGCGATAACCCCTGCAAACTTATCAGGAATTGCTCTTAAAATGGCGTAGAACGGCGTGAAATACCAAACTGGCGCAATGTGTTCAGGCGTTGCTAATGGGTTAGCAGGGATGAAGTTAGCATGCTCTAAAAAGTATCCGCCCATTTCTGGCATATAAAAGATAACAGTGGCAAAGAAAAATAAGAACACTGAGACACCGACTATATCTTTAACCGTATAATAAGGGTGAAAAGGGATACCATCGACAGGATGTCCCCAAGGATCTTTTGATTCTTTAATGTTGATACCGTCAGGGTTATTAGACCCAACTTCATGTAATGCAACAATGTGTAGAAAAACCAGCATGATTAGAATCAGTGGAATTGCGATAACATGAAATGCAAAGAAGCGGTTTAGCGTTGCATCAGAGATAACGTAATCACCACGAACCCAAAGTGATAAGTCTTCACCAATAATTGGAATCGCACTAAATAGTGAAATAATTACTTGAGCACCCCAGTAGGACATTTGTCCCCATGGAAGTAGATAGCCCATGAATGCTTCTGCCATTAAGGCAACAAATAATAGCATCCCAAAGATCCATACCAGTTCTCTTGGTTGCTTATAAGAGCCATAAACAAGGCCTCTAAACATATGTAGATAAACAACGATAAAGAAGGCTGATGCGCCAGTTGAGTGCATGTAACGTACTAGCCATCCCCAAGGGACCTCACGCATGATATATTCAACAGAGTCAAATGCTAACCCAGCATCTGGCTTGTAGTTCATGGTAAGTAAAATGCCGGTGACTAATTGGTTGACGAGTACAAGTAGCGCTAATGAGCCAAAAAAGTACCAAAAATTAAAGTTTTTTGGCGCATAGTATTGCGCCATATGGTCGTTCCATAACTTGGTCAGTGGGAATCGGTTGACTACCCAGTCACCACAGCCTGTGAATTTTGATTTCATGTGCTTTCCTCCTTATTATTTTCGCCAATGATAATGCGTGATTCTGATATATAGCGATGAGGGGGAACAACTAAGTTGGTAGGTGCTGGTACGCCACTAACGACACGGCCTGCTAGATCAAATCCAGAGCCATGACATGGGCAGAAAAAACCACCGTTCCATTCGTCACCTAAATCATTAGGCGCAATTTCAGGGCGGAAAGTAGGCGAGCAACCTAAGTGAGTACAAAGGCCGACAGCAATAAAAATTTCTGGTTTGATTGAGCGAAATTCATTTGTTGCATATTCAGGTTGCTCAGACTCTTGTGACATTGGGTCACTGAGTTTTGCGGTATCTGAGCTAAGAATCTCAAGTACTTCTGGAGTACGGTTAAGAATCCAAACAGGTTTTCCACGCCATGCGACACGTAATAATTGCCCAGTTTCTAGTTTGCTAATATCAATTTCTACGGGAGCACCAGCCGCTTTGGCTTTAGTACTTGGCTGCATTTGTGATAAAAAAGGTACGGCAATATAACCGGTACCTACAGCGCCAACGACACTTAATGCGGTTGTTAGAAATTGGCGTTTAGATCTATCTACGCCTTGCTCGCTCATGTATAACACTCCTCGTTATTTTTACAGCTTATTAATTTATTATTGTGCTCAATATTACAGTAGAGCCGTGGGCTTTTGAAGCCTCATATTTATCATTAAATTATATTATAGTTTAGATTGTACTTTTTAATGCGTTTAAAAAAGCATTATTTTCCTCTGGCTTGCCAATGGTAACGCGTAAGCAATCACTCAAAAGGCCTTTTTGCGGCGCTAAATTTTTGATTAAAACACCTTTGTCTTTTAAGGCGTTAAATATTTCAGTTGCCTTGTTCGTTGGCGTTTTAAATAAAATAAAGTTGGCCGAACTAGGGAAGGGTTTAAATCCTGAAATAGTACTGAGTTGTAAAAAAACTCTCGCACGTTCATTGCGTAAGATAGTGGTTTGCTCTGCAAACATCTCGGGTTGAGATAAGGCAAACTCTGTACTACATTGCGTGAGGCTATTAATATTGTAAGGAAGCCTTACTTTATTTAATTCTTCAATAACTTGATGATCACCAGCTATAAAACCTAGACGCAAACCCGCTAAACCCAACTTGGAAACGGTACGCATTACCAATAGGTTTTTATAGTTCGGCAGTTCGGCCATAAAGCTTGCATTTGTAAAAGGTGCGTAAGCCTCATCGAGAATAACGAGTCCAGGCGCAGCAGTAATGATTTCCTTTATTGCTTCCACATCAAATAAATTGCCCGTAGGGTTATTGGGGTAGGCAAGAAAAATAATAGCAGGCTGCTGTATTTTTATAGATTCTAAAAGCACAGGTAGGTTTAAATCAAAACTATCAGCTAGTAAAGGTAGCCCTTGGTAATTAAGTCCCAAGCATTGTGCGATTTGCTTGTACATTACAAAACTTGGCTCGGGAGCCATAACAGTCGATTCTGCAGGTAAAGCCATTAATAGCAGTTGGATAATTTCATCCGAGCCATTGCCTAATAGAATATCGCTAGTATCCGGTATATTATTATATTGCTTTAATACACGGCATAAAGATTTTGCTTCAGGATCTGGGTAGCGATTAATTTCTGCATCATGAACGACTTTTAGCCATTTAGCTTTAACCTCTTCAGGCCAAGTATAAGGATTTTCCATCGCATCTAATTTAATATAACCTGTTGCATCAGCAACTTTATAAGCACTGAGCGCCCTGATTTCTGAGCGTATAACAGTGCTTATTAAATCTTTTTCTGGCATTTTATTCGGCATCTACACGTTTGAAATGATGAACCCAAACTGGTGCGCTTTCATCCCATTCCATGCCGGCATGCATGCTTAAAATAAGGTTTTTATACATATCTAAGCTAGGGTAGCCTTCTGCTTGAGCGGATGCATCGGTCATATCACCAATTGTTTCACGGGTCAGGTCAGTCACAATAAAAGCAACGCCATCTAATTCAAAAGTTTCATTAGGGTAGGCGTAAACACCATCACGGCGTTGTTGTGTCTTTCTACCCGCTAAAGCCGACTCAACTAATTTTGGGTGACGAACTAAGCGGTCAATATCACAAGTTTTTTCAGGATAATCAGTCATGTTTTTCTCTTATTGGGTTAGGTTATTTTAAACGATACTCAGCAGAGCGAGCATGTGCAGTAAGGCTTTCGCCACGCGCTAAAACAGAAGCAGTTTTGCCTAAAGTATTGGCGCCCTCAGCAGAACAAAAAATTAAGCTAGAGCGTTTTTGGAAATCGTAAACACCTAAAGGTGATGAGAAACGAGCAGTCCCTGAGGTGGGTAGAACATGGTTAGGTCCAGCGCAGTAATCACCTAAAGCTTCAGCTGTGTAACGACCCATGAAAATAGCACCCGCATTGCGTATGTGTTCGCATAGTGCGTTAGGATCTTCAACCGATAGCTCTAAATGTTCAGGCGCAATAGTATTAGAAACCTCGGCGGCTTCTTCTAAAGAGTTAACTTTGATAAGTGCGCCGCGGGCCGATAGTGAGGCTTTGATAATTTCAGCACGTTCCATTGTCGGTAGTAACTTATCGATGCTATTGGCTACCGCGTCTAAAAAGTCGGCATCATCTGATAAAAGAATGGCTTGTGCATCTTCATCATGTTCTGCTTGTGAAAATAAATCCATAGCAATCCAATCAGGATCTGTTTTACCATCACAAATAATTAAGATTTCAGAAGGGCCGGCAATCATATCGATACCCACTTTGCCAAAAACTAACTTTTTAGCCGTTGCAACGTAAATATTCCCTGGTCCTACAATTTTTTCCACAGCGGGAATTGTTTCTGTACCATAAGCTAATGCAGCAACAGCTTGTGCGCCACCAATAGCAAAGACACGATCAACACCGGAAAGGTAAGCCGCCGCTAAAACTAATTCATTTACAACACCATTCGGTGTAGGGACAACCATGATTAACTCACGTACACCGGCAACTTTTGCAGGGATAGCGTTCATTAATACAGACGAAGGGTAAGCTGCTTTGCCACCTGGAACGTATAAACCAGCACGATCTAAGGGAGTGATTTTTTGGCCTAGCATGGTGCCATCTGCTTCAGTATATTGCCATGATTCCATTTTTTGCTTATCAGCGTAGGCGCGTACGCGTTCCGCAGCAACCTCTAAGGCATCGGCTTTATCTTTAGCTAAATTATCCCAAGCCGCTTTTAGCGTATCTTGAGAGATTTCTAGCTCGCTTGAATTGGAAACATTGCAATGGTCAAATTGATTGGTGTAATCAATAACGGCTTGATCACCTTTTTGACGTACATTAGCAATAATATCTAATACACGTTGATGAATTTCATGATCGGAAGATTCTTCCCAAGCCAATAGGTTTTGTAGTTGAGCAGAAAAATTTGAGTCTGTGCTATTAAGGCGAGTGATAGGTTGTGTCATAATTTTATCGTTGAGCTAGTGTTTTTTCGAATTGATCTATTAGAGGTTGAATAATGTGGTGCTTCATTTTCATTGAAGCCTTATTAACCACAAGACGCGAGCTAATATCCATAATTAATTCGCGTGGCTCTAAGCCATTGGCGCGTAATGTATTTCCCGTGTCGACCACGTCCACAATACAGTCAGCTAAGCCAACAATAGGCGCTAGTTCCATTGCGCCATATAGTTTAATGATTTCCGCTTGTATGCCTTGGCTAGCAAAATAACGTTCCGCTGTTTTTATGTATTTAGTCGCTACACGGACCCGGCCAGAGATATTAGGCGCTCCCGTCGGTGCTGCGGTCATTAATTTACAACAAGCAATTTTTAAATCGAGTGGCTCATATAAATTATCAGAATCATGTTCGATAAGTACATCTTTACCCGCAATACCTAAGTCGGCAGCCCCGTACTCTACAAAAGTAGGTACATCAGTCGCACGGATGATGACTAATTGCACATTCTCTTGATTGGTTCTTAAAATGAGTTTGCGGCTCGTTTTAGGGTTATCAAGAGGGATGATATTCGCCTCTTCCAATAAAGGGAGCGCGTCATCGTATATTCTGCCTTTGGAAACAGCAATAGTAAGCATAATAAAACCTGTTTTATCTAGGAATTCGGCGAATAGTAGCGCCAAGTTGGGATAGTTTTTCTTCAATGTGGTCGTAACCACGATCAATATGATAGATACGGTCGACTAGTGTTTCGCCTTCGGCAATAAGCCCTGCAATAACTAAGCTGGCAGAAGCACGTAAATCTGTTGCCATAACAGGAGCGGATGTTAGCTGTTCAACCCCTGTGCAAATAACCGTATTGGATTCGACTTTTAGGTCTGCGCCCATGCGTTGTAGTTCTTGAATGTGCATAAAACGGTTTTCAAAAATAGTTTCGGTTACTGTGCCAACCCCTTCGGCAATACAATTCATAGCGGTGAATTGTGCTTGCATGTCGGTAGGGAAGGCAGGAAAAGGCGCTGTGCGTATTGATACAGCTTTAGGACGTCGCCCTTGCATGTCGAGTTCAATCCAGTCTTCGCCTGTGGTAATGCTGGCACCTGCTTCGATGAGCTTGTCTAAAACGGCGTCTAGCAAAATCGGCTGAATTTTATTAAGTTTAATTCTTCCGCGTGTAATAGCGGCCGCAACTAAATAAGTACCGGCTTCAATACGGTCAGCGAGCACATTATAATGTAAGTTTTCAACACCTAATCGAGCTACCCCTTCAACAGTTAAAGTTGAAGTACCGATGCCTGTGATTTTAGCGCCCATTTTATTTAAAAAGTGCGCTAAGTCATTCACTTCAGGTTCACGCGCTGAATTTTCTAAAATGCTCGTGCCTTCAGCTAATACAGCGGCCATTAACAGGTTTTCAGTTCCTGTTACGGTGACTTGCTCAAACACTAAATGGCAGGCTTTAAGGCGCGTTGCTTTGGCATGGATATAACCGTTTTCGACAGTAATATCTGCGCCCATTTTTTTAAGCCCCGACAAATGTAGATCGATAGGGCGTGCACCAATGGCACAGCCGCCTGGTAAAGCCACATGGGCTTCTCCAAAACGAGCTAATAGCGGGCCTAAGACTAAAATAGAGGAACGCATGGTACGAACGAGTTCGTATGGTGCTTCTAATTTTGTAATGGTACTGCTATTGATGTCAACATTAAGCTTTTCGTCAATAGTGAGCTCTACCCCCATGCAACCTAATAATTCTAAAGTGGTCGTAATATCATGTAAATGTGGGATGTTACCAACGCATACTGGTTTATCACTTAGCAGTGTCGCTGCAAGAATAGGAAGCGCTGCATTTTTAGCACCTGAAACAGTCAACTCGCCTGAGAGTGTTTGTCCACCTGTGATTAATAGTTTATCCATTGATTTTTGGGTCCTGCGTTGTAAATAGGCCGCACTCTGAAAGGTAACTCAGTTTTGCAAGGGCAGTTAATTGCGGTGGAATTGCATCAAATAATAATTCTAGTTGATGTGTCCTAGCAAATTTTACCCATTCTATAAGCAAAGCGACTCCTGCGCTATCAATTTTCTGTAGAGCCTGTAAATCTATATGAATGGGAGACTTGTTCGGAGCCAATTCTAATTTATTGATGATATTGTTATCAATAGTACTGAAAATTAAATCACCGGATAGGCGATAATTATTTTCAGGTGTTTTAATAACCTCTAGTTGAGCCACTGTTTTAGTCCCTTATTTTTTATCAGTAGAGCTAAATAAAAACTGGCTGATAAGCTGTTCTAAAACCAAAGAGGATTGGGTGAGATCGATAGCGTCCCCTTCTTGTAAGTATTCATCCATTCCACCCGCAGTTAAGCCGATATATTTTTCACCTAATAGGCCTGCAGTAAAAATGCTAGCAGAGGTGTCAGTGGGTAAAATATTGGCGTATTGTTTATCAATCTGCATGCTGACGATAGCGTTGTAATCTTCGCTATTAAATTGTATTTTGCTAACGCGGCCGATAGGAACACCTGCCATGGAGACCAGCGCCTTATTGGTTAAGCCGCTTACATTTTCAAAATTTGCAGTAATGGTATAGCTAGATTTACTTTGTAAGCTTTGAAAATTACTCACTTGTAAAGCCATAAAAAACAGCGCGATGATACCTGTACTAACAAAGAGTCCAACTAATATTTCGGTTGATTTTGTGTTCATGATTAAGCAGATCCAAACATAATAGCGGTTAATAAGAAATCGAAAAAGAGTATCGCAAAGGCTGAATTAACAACAGTGCGAGTCGTCGCGCGGCTAACACCGGCTGAAGTAGGAAGTGCATCATAGCCTTCAAATAAGGCAATCCACGAGACGATCCATGCAAAAATGATACTTTTGATAATGCCGTTAACAATATCATCATAAAAGTCGATGGCACTTTGCATTTGTGCCCAATAAGAACCAGTATCTACATTCAGTAGTTCTACACCCGTAAGGTGCCCACCTAGAACACCTAAGCTACTAAATAATAAGGCAAGTAAAGGAAGGGAGATAAACCCCGCTAAAAAGCGCGGAGCAATAATGTACTTAATCGGGTCGATGGCCATCATTTCCATGCCGGATAACTGCTCAGTGGTTTTCATTAAACCAACTTCAGCAGTTAAAGCGGAGCCCGCACGTCCAGCAAATAATAAGGCGCTAACAACCGGGCCAAGTTCTCTAACTAGCGAGGCGGCGACCATAATTCCAAGAGAAGCTTCAGCGCCATAAGTCGATAAGATGTAAACGCCTTGCAAGCCAATGACCATCCCCACAAATAAACCTGAAATAATGATTAACCAAAAACTCAGTACACCCACGGAATAGAGTTGTTTAACTAATAGTTTAGGGCGGCGTAGTACATAAGGAAGCGCACTGATGATGGCAATAATAAAGAGTGTGGCGCGACCTAGCTTAGCAAGTGCTTTTAAGCTGTTATGACCGAGGAGTTGTAGTAAATTCATCCGTTATGAGCCTAATACATCGTTGCTAAACGTGTTAGCAGGATAGTGAAAGGGGACAGGACCATCTGCTTTACCGTGCATAAATTGTTGTACCCATTCTGAATCGGAGTTTGCTAATTGCTCAGGGCTTCCTTGGCCAGCCACTTTACCTTGAGAGAGCACATAAATATAATCCGCAATACTCGCCGTTTCTTGTACATCATGAGACACAATGATGCTGGTTAAATGCAGTGTTTGGTTAAGGGTTTGAATTAAGCTGACTAATACACCTAAAGAAATAGGGTCTTGGCCGGTAAAAGGCTCATCGTACATAATCATTTCAGGGTCGAGTGCAATAGCGCGAGCCATAGCGACACGGCGCGCCATGCCGCCGGATAGTTCGCTGGGCATTAAATCGCGTGCGCCGCGTAAGCCAACAGCATTGAGTTTTAATAAGACAATGGTGCGAATTAAACTTTCTGGCAGTTGGGTATGTTCCCTGATGGGAAAAGCGATGTTATCAAATACACTCATATCAGTGAGTAAAGCACCACTTTGAAACAACATACCCATTTTTTTACGCAAACTATATAAATCGGTGCGTGAGAGTTGGTGAATGTTTTGTCCATCAACACTAATGGAGCCACTATCCGGTGTTAACTGTCCACCGATGAGTTTTAATAAGGTAGTTTTTCCTGCGCCGCTAGGCCCCATGATTGCGGTAATTTTATGTGGCATGATATCGAGAGAAATATCGTCAAATATTTTTCGGTTTCCACGATAAAAAGTGAGATTTCGGATAGCAATCATGCGTAATGAAATAGGTGATTAAGAAATTAATTAAGCGCGTATTATAAGGTAAGGATTTTATTGCTGCCTGAACTTATTTTCACTTGAGGGCCGACATAGGATAAAATTATCCGATTTGAAACAATTTAGTGTAAATATATGAGCATAAAATCAGATAAATGGATTCGTCGTATGGCGGAAGAACAGGACATGATTTCGCCATTTGAATCAGGACAGGTTCGTCATTCTGAACAAGGTAAAGTGATCTCTTACGGTACTTCAAGTTATGGTTACGATGTGCGTTGTTCGGATGAGTTTAAGATTTTTACTAATATTAGTTCGGTAATTGTTGACCCTAAAAATTTTAATGAAGCCAGTTTTGTCGATGTGCAATCAGATGTGTGTATTATCCCGCCAAACTCATTTGCCTTAGCTAGAACGGTTGAAAAATTCCGTATTCCACGTGATGTGTTAACCATTTGTTTAGGTAAATCGACTTATGCTCGCTGCGGAATTATTGTTAATGTCACCCCTTTAGAACCTGAATGGGAAGGGCATGTAACTTTAGAGTTTTCAAATACCACACCGTTACCCGCGAAGATTTATGCCAATGAAGGGGTTGCACAAATGCTGTTTTTTGGGGGTGATGAAGTATGTGAGACCTCCTATAAAGATCGCGGTGGCAAATATCAAGGTCAAGAAGGTGTAACATTACCTAAAGCTTAAACTGGCATAGATTAAGTTTTAGGCTTCGCTTTTAAGCCGACACAAAAATAAGTAGGGTGGGCAAAGGGGCTTTATCCCGTGCCCATCATAATTATTGGGAGTAATGATGGGCACGTCGTGCCTCCTTTGTACATCTTACAAAATTTGCTACATACTTGTCCCTGCTTAAATGAGAGGCCGAGCTTTATAAACGGTATTTTAGTTTGGTTTTTGTAATAAAGATTCTGTGCTAGGTGGCATTTGAATATAAAAACCATGTTCTGTGATACCGTTTAAAACATCAGTCGCATTTTCACGGGCAAGTTTTCGTTCAGGTGTAATATCAAGCTCCATTACATACTCAGGTTGCCCAATACTTTTGAGTAATGTATCGGGTATGCCGGAAAAATCATCTTGAATTGCCAAATATAGATACAACTCTGTTTTTTTATTACTTTTATAAATAAAGCATTGCACGAAAAAAGACCTCTAAAACATCAATAAAAGAACATTATCGCATCAAAGTGCCTATGAATGAACCTGTAATCGACCCTCAAAAATTTTTTAAAACCGCTTTTATATTTGAAAGCTCACTAATCCTCGTGGCTATTATTTTAGGTGCTATCGCAGAAATTAATCCTTTCGAGTTTATGATTTTTAATGAGCGTGTTTTGCTGAATGGGATTATCGGAACCTTACCTTTATGCATTATTTTTTTAGCACTCAACCATATAAAAACGAATGCCTTATTAAAAATTCGTCAGGTATTGTACGACACGCTTGGTGAAAGTTTGTTGCATTTGCATTGGACTGACTTATTTATTTTAGCTATGGTCGCCGGTGTTTCTGAAGAGCTATTATTTAGAGGCGTTATTCAGCCGTGGTTGGAAAACTCATGGGGCATTGTTGCTGGCTTAATTATTAGCAGTATTATTTTTGGCTTAGTGCATGCGGTGACTTTACTCTATTTTATACTGGCAGCGAGTGTAAGCTTTTACCTAGGTTTATATTTGGATTATGAAACTACCCGTAACTTAGTGACGCCGATTATTATTCATGGCTTATATGACTTTTTTGCATTTATTGTTATTTTGCATGGCTATCGATTAGAACTAAAAAAGAGGACGAAGTAATGGAATTATCTGAGCAACAAGAACAAGCCGACTTATTATTAGCCGGTGTTGTTAGAGGGGGGAGTTTATTGTTTTTAGGTGTCTTGATTACGCTTTGCCATGTTTATGCGGATGCGATACAAATTCACTGGGCAGAACAAGATAGAGTGATTATAAGAACGGTTTTATATAGTGTGGCGATGCTGACTTTCTTAGTGATGAAATTTATACGCCATGTTTCATTGCAATTAAATATGAAGTCCAGCGATAAATCAGCAAAATCACGTTATTTAAAAACAATTATTGTCTCTATGGCGATAGCAGAAACAATCGGTTTGTATGGCGTAGTCATGTTTAGCTTAGGCGATGGATTTAATACGCTTTATATATTCTCCGTTTTGGCGGGCTTAGCGATGTTTTTATACCGACCTAAAGTCGAAGAATATAGAATGATTTTAGAGTCGATGAGGTAGTGCTGCGAAGCCAGTACCGAGCTTGCACTGGTATGGCGAAGCGGTACGGACGCAGGACGAGCGTGGGCCGCCGAAGGCATAGACGCCACGAAATTTTTCGCCGCGGAGATCGGACGCCCCCTCGCAGCTTTCGCGAAAAATAGTGGCGTGCTAATTTTGGGGTTATATTTTTTTGTATAATTAAAGGTAGGAAGTTAAATGTGAAATGGTTTATTTTATTGATGCTATTTTCTGGAGTTTCTCATGCTCTAACAGAAAAGCAACTCGTAGAAAAATATGGGAAAAAATGTGTTGTGAACTTTATTTCTGAAAGAACTATGGGTAAATTAACTATTATTTTTAATGGTAAGCTTATGTCTGCACAGGCTCCATCTTTAGAGTTTATTACCATAAACACCATAAGTAATGATTTAAATAGAATTGGTTTTTCAGCAAAGCAAGTGGATTTTATTTTTACGAAAAAAAAGAAAGATAAAGAAGAAAAAATTGCTAATGATAAAAGAATATTAGCTGAACTAGAGAGTGAGAGACAGTTAAGAAAGAAGGCAACACGATTGGCAGAAGAAAAGCAAAACAAAGTAAGACGGTTGGCAGAAGAAAAACAAAAAAATCATGTTTTCAATCGTTTTGATTTTGTGGTCTGTGATAGCTATAAACAAGAAGCCTCTAGAAAAAAATGTTTTTTAGAGCTCAATGGTATTTATGCTAAACGAGTACCAAAGAAAGCTCCTCTAGAGAAAAGATTAACCTCACGTTATTTAAGTCTTCCTAAGAATAATCGAGACGAGAAACATATAACAGGGTTGGAAGCTGCGATGTATCGTCAAGAAAATAGTCTATCAAATAAAGTGAAATACTCTACTAATTCAAGAGAGAGGGCAGAGGCAAAGCATACATTGGAAGTTTTAAGAAATATGCCTAAACATGAAAAAGATGCTCTTTTTAAACGTGCTTATAAAGAAGCTGCGCGAGGAGTAAGATAAGCCTAAAAAAATCGTAACCGTTCACGTACCTCTAAATTTAACCAACAATTGTTGTTTTTAAGCGAAATTTATTAATTTTGGCAGTACAAAAAAACAAATATCAATAGCTTATAATACATCTTAGGTTGAGTTTATATTTTTTATAGGGGGACGTGAACGGCTACAAAAAATCAAGGGCTCAGCTAGCTTGACTATTAAAGTAATCCGTTGAAAAATTTAAATAAATAATTTAATTTAACTCTGTTACCTTTAATGTATTTAACTTTTTACTGCTAAAAAAAACAATGAGTTATAGTGTTCAACTGCTTCCCCCTCTTGCTGGAGGTGGCTTTAAATTTTAATTTACATTAAATCTATAAGGAAAAGTAATGACTGAACTATTTGGTGATGAACACCGTATTTTACAAGATACATTTGAAACACGGAAGTTAGCAGATCGAATGGAAGAGGTGATTATTCAGCAGGAAATCGGTGAGCAAGAACAAGCTTTTATTGAAAGTCGCCCGATGTTTTTTCTTTCTAGCGTTGATCAAAATGGACAGCCCACGGTTTCTTATAAAGGTGGCGCGCCCGGCTTTGTAACAGTGGTTGATAGCACAACCATTGCATTTCCTTCGTATGATGGCAATGGCATGTTTTATTCAATGGGAAATATTCAAGAAACAGCAAAAGTGGGTATTTTATTTATCGATTTTGAAACACCGCACCGTATTCGTTTTCATGGTGAAGCCAGCGTTTCAAAAGACGACCCTTTGATGGCTGAATTTAATGAAGCAGAATTGATCGTCCGCGTGAAGTTGAGCAAGATGTGGGTCAATTGCCCGCGCTATATTCATAGGTATGAGTTAAAAGAGTTATCGCATTATGTTCCAGGTCAAAAAGAAGAAACCCCGTTAGCAGGATGGAAGCGAATTGATTTAATGCAAGATGTTTTGCCTCCTAAAGATCAGGGTAGACCTGAAAAAGAGGGCGGTATTATTAGTATTGAAGAGTGGGTTGAGGATGTTCAAAAGGGAGAAGGTTAGGACATTATTTTACCTAGCTAATCCCAATCCCAGTAAGTAATCACTTTAGTAATCGTCCTTCCCGAAATTTTTAATCGGGAATCTATACATATAGGTTCCTGATGAAAACCTGCAGGAACGAAATGGCCGACTATTACGAAGTTATACATGCTTTGCAACTTAAAGGTATTGATGGCCATTACGGTAATCAACGCAAAACCGTCTTTTCGGTTTTGGTGCAGTCAGTCATGGTGCGATATACGCTCTTAAGGCGCATGGATTTAGATGCATCACCACCAGCATCCAGATCATGAGGTGCGTGAAGAGGTGCTCGATTGTGACTATGTGAGAATTCGAGAAGGCTGTGAGGGCGAGACAGGTATGGTGGTAGTGAACAACAATGGATCACGTTGCCACTGATTAAGCTTGCTAGTGAAGCAGATATCATCATAAACGGAATTGTTCAAAATACAGAAAACCCTACCGACTTTGTGATCCAAGCAGAAAGTGCATGCCTCAAGTCTAATGGGCTAATTATTGATGTTAGTTGTGACGAAGGAATGGGATTCTTTTTTGCCAAACCAACCACCTTTAAGAGTCCGATGTTTAAATATAAAACCATCGATTATTATGCGGTGGATCACACGCCTAGCTATCTTTGGGGAAGTGCCACACGAGAAATTTCTGCCGCTCTTATTGTTTATTTACCAACTGTACTGGCGGGACGTGATAGTTGGCAGAAGGGTGAGGCTATTAGAAAGGCGATCACTATAGATAGTGGTGTGATTCAACCCCTTCTATTCTAACATTCCAAAATCGTGAACCGGACTACCCTCATGCGTACATCAATTCGGTTGTAAATTCTGTCTCGAAAAAGGTTGCCTAGCAATTTTAGCTGATAGTGAACCTCTTCGTTTTAGTGAGCACCTCAGTTCAACTAAAGCGGAGCAACAAAGTTTCGGGGTCATCTCTAGCCATTCTAAGGGGTTATTACGCTACTAGTGATAATAATCTAAGTAGAATGATTTTTCTCGCTTATAACGTAACTCAGGCAGCATTTATGATGCGTACTGTTTTCCTTGGTTTGTATGGTAAACAATCCTTTTGTCAAGATTGCGTTTCTAGCTAACCATTATATTAATAAAGTATTATTGAATAGCTATTGGCCGGCGGGCTATTTTATAAAGTGCTCACCAATGATAACAACTAGGGAAAGGTAGTCTTATTGGTTGTCGAGGGATGTAAATAATCCCTCTCAAATAATAGGTGGCGGATTTTTTTTGTTTAAGTTGTTAATTTTAATAAATTAGGCGCAACAAAGGCGGTGTGCACGGGCTATATTGTCATTTTTTTAGATTATTTTAGCCTGACAATAAAGCCTTCTGGGTCGCTTTTCTAGCGCTTGCTTAATTCCTTGTGCAAAGACTGAAAAACGAATTATTAAGGTCTGTTAAAACGTCTTATTATGGTATTTATATGCCGTTATGAAACTTGAAAATATAGATAATAATAGGTCTAAGTGAACTGATGAAAATCATGTTTATAGGTAGGCCATAGGACTATAATTAACCCATTCATAACGAAATATAAAGGAAAGCAGAATGGCTGTAAAAAGCAGTAATAAACGTAATAATAAAAATAATCCTAAAGTAAATAAAGAAGGGAAGGTTCAGGTTTGGGTAAAGGAAGAAACCCTCGCTTATGAGCAGGAGTTGCATCGGCTTCAGGTGGAATTATTGAAGTTTCAAAATCATGTTAAGGATAAAGGTTTAAAAGTCTTAATGTTGTTTGAAGGGCGTGATGCTGCAGGGAAAGGAGGTACTATTAAACGCATTACTGAGCACTTAAACCCACGGGGTGCCAAGGTTGTTGCGCTGGAAAAACCCTCAGATACAGAAAGAACACAATGGTATTTTCAGCGATATATTAGTAATCTTCCTTCGGCAGGTGAGATGGTGTTATTTGACCGCTCTTGGTATAACCGTGGCGGAGTAGAGCCAGTGATGGGTTTTTGTTCTGGAGCGGAGCATAAGGAGTTTTTAAGGGAAGCGCCTGAATTTGAAAAGATGATTGTTAATTCAGATATTATTTTTATTAAATTTTACTTTTCGGTCAGTAAAAAAGAACAGGCTAGACGTTTTGAAAAAAGGACCACTGACCCACTTAAGCAGTATAAAATTTCGCCAGTTGATCAAGAAGCACAAAGGTTATGGGATAGATATACCATTGCAAAATATTCCATGTTGCTATCCACGCATACACCTTATGCCGAGTGGAGCGTTATAAAATCGGATAATAAGAAAAAAGCACGTATTAACTGTATTAAACATATTTTATCGCACGTGGATTATCCTAATAAAATTTCTGATGAGCATTTACAGGAAGACGAGAGTATTTTATTGAATGGTGCTGATGAAATAAAAAGAATGGAAATCAATATGAATAAAGCAGTTTAGCGTAAGTTAGTTTTCTGGGCAGAGCTTTAAGGCTTTGCCTAGTACGTGATCTGATAAGGTAGTGTGATTACGTTCTCTGCATTTTTTTAGATAAGCTGATTCAATTTATAGGTACATTTTAAACTATTTCGCTCCGTTGCATTTTAACAAAAAACACGCCATTTTTGGCTCTGTTGAGCAAGGCGTTAAAAGGATACTTAGAAATGAAGACATTACCGAGCCATGTTGCACCCTATAAGAAAACACCAAAATTCGATGAAACCAGTATTCCTAAAGGTCTATTGAAAGCACATCAAACTAAAGAGGGCGTTTGGGGGAAGATTGTTGTATTAGAAGGGCGGCTAAGATATAAGATGACCGAACCTGAGGAAGAAATTATACTAAATGATGGCATTTTTGGAGTAGTTGAACCCACTTTGTTTCATGAAGTAGAACCGATAGGGAGAGTTAAGTTTTATGTTGAGTTCTACCGATAAAACACTTTATAACACTCCTAGCTAAGTGTTAGGTAAAAAGAGAAATTAAGCGAATCAATGAGACTAGGTTCTGAATTGGTTTTCTTTTCTTTGCTTTGCTTTGTGTATTTGAATACATAGACAATCATTGGTTTTTTAATTGCACTTGAAGGTACTTTATCTTCCCATTCCCAATTCTTTTGTTCTAAACGCAACAAAATGTGAGGAGTTACACTTAAATCTTAATAGTTATTAAACTAATTATTTTCGATAGTTTGTGTTAGGTAAGAAAAATAACAAATCAGGGCTTGACCTATGAGTAGCACACAGGTTTTAGAATAAGAAATAAGGAGACGTTAAAAATGTTATTTCAAGTAAAAGAGTTGGCTCAGCGCTGCGATGTGCCTCCAGATACGATTCGCCACTATGCTAGGATTGGCCTTCTCCAGCCAGCCCGCAACCCGGTTAATGGTTATAAGCTGTTTAGTGATAACGATACAAAAAGGTTGAGTTTTATTCGAAGGGCAAAAAACCTAGGGTTTAGCTTAAATGAAATTGAGCTAATTTTAGTGGAATGTCAGAAAGGGAACTCTCCTTGCTCGTTGGTTCGTGACCTGATGGAGCATCGGATTAAGGTAAACCGTGCGCGTATGGAACAACTCATGGAACTTCAAGTACGTATGGAACAAACACTCACAAGCTGGGATTCTATGTCGAATGGAATTCATGGTGGCGATTGTTTCTGTCAAATAATTGAATCTATTGGTATTAATCATGAATCAATTATGACATCTCAAGGAGAAGAGAAAAAACAGTGTGTTTAGAGCTGTTGCACCATCGTAATATATTTATATATTACAAAGTATTTTATAAAAATAATTTTAAAAAAACTTACTTCAAGGTTAAAAATGAAACTAAATATTCTAGCATCAACAATCATCATTTCTTTGCTTACAATCGCTAATGCTCAAGCAGAATCCGGCGGTATGGGAGGAATGCATTTATCTAAATCTAAAGGTGACGCTATTGATACGACAGTGCATCATAGATTCAGAGGTTCATCACTGCATGAAACTGCAGCTAATGCGCATACTCTTGCTGCAGAGCAACATAAAAAAGCAGCAGATATGTACAGAAAAAGTCATGATGGAAACGCTGAAAAGCATGCGGAAGCGGCTATATCTTTCTCAATCGATGCAATGGGCGCTACATCAGCTACAAAAGCACTTTTACACTAAAAATAACAAGTATAAAAGGAGCAGGCCGATTACTATTTAGCATTGCAATTTAATCTCTTATATTGCAATGAGAAGAAGTAATTGGACAGCTGAATATATCAATGGCTCCTTAACAGGCTATCCGCTTAAATTAGATTTAAGTGGATAGCCTGAATACTTTAAGGGCTATGTCTGTATTAGCTACTGCTAGAGTACTATTGTATTAATCAGCCACTTTTAGAGTGCTGGCATTTCAATAAGAAAAGTATATATTATCTATTACAGGCCTTTTTAATTAACAATATCTTTTATTAAGTAATCAAATAATATGAAAAAGAACGATTCTATATCAAAAATAATGACTACAAATATGATTACAGTTCATCAGGGCCAAAAGCTAAGTGATGTGCGTCATGTAATTGTTGAGTCCAACATTCATCATGTTCCCGTTGTCGATGGGAAAAAATTAGTTGGCTTGATAAGCTTTACTGATCTTATGAAGCTAAATGTTGTCATTAGTGGGGCGGATGAACGCACAATTGATTCTATCGTTGATCAACAGTTCACTATTCAAGAGATTATGACGACTAAGCTGACAACGGTAAAAAATACCCACAGTATAAGAGAGGCCTCAGAAATACTTGCTGAAAGTAATTTTCACTCTCTGCCTGTTATTAATGAACAAGAAGAAGTAGTTGGTATTGTTACAATGACTGATTTAATAAAGTATTTTAATAGTCAATATTGAAAAAAGGGATCAGCCAGAAAATAAAAAGGCTTAGATTCGATTGAATTTTATTTAGTAAGAAAAATTAGAACTCTTTAGTTCTACAAAAAAATATTCGCTAAAAAGTATCTTTACGTTTTCTTAATTCAGTAAACACCTCTAAATTACTGGCATTATTCATGTTAAGAGTAGAGCGAATATCTGTACTATCAGGGCGCAAAAAAGGGTTAGTCGCAAGTTCAGTTTCTAAACTGGCGGGAACAGTAGGACGGTTATCAGCGCGTAATTGAGTGATCTGTTGATTAGTCTTAATCAAATCTTGGTTATTCGGCTCCACACTTAATGCAAATTGCGCATTGGCAAGGCTATATTCATGAGCACAATAAATTTGTGTGTCTAAGGGTAGTTGCATAAACTTTTTTAATGATTGCCACATTTGTTCTGCAGAACCTTCAAATAACCGGCCACAACCCATAGAAAATAAAGTATCGCCACAAAAAAGAGCATGAGCTTCTGGTATATAAAAAGCGATATGCCCTAAAGTATGGCCAGAGCACTCTATAATCTTAATTGAATAGTTACCTAAGTTCAGGGTATCGTTTTGTTGTAGTTTTAGATCGATAGCGGGAATACGGGCATGATCAGCAGCCGAACCAGCAATTTTGCAATGAGTCGCGCTTTTTAAAGCAATATTTCCCCCCACATGGTCGTTGTGGTGGTGGGTATTGAGAATATACTTTAGCTGCCAATGATTGTTTTTCAACGCGCTTAATACCGGCTCTGCAAGTGCTGGATCGACTACGGCAGTATCACCCGATTCAGTGTCATGAATCAGGTAAATATAATTATCATTTAAAACCGCAAGTTGCTGTATTTTTATCATGGCTTATGCGGTAAATGTACATCACTGATAACACCGGCGTCAGGATCATTAAATAGCTTATCATCAATGGTATTTTCACTACGTGCAACGATGCAGGTCACTGTCGCATCGCCGGTAATATTCACCACAGTACGCATCATGTCTAATAGGCGATCAACACCGATAATCAAACCAATACCTTCTACGGGTAAGCCAACTTGATTAAATACCATAGCGAGCATAATTAAGCCGACACCAGGAACACCGGCTGTACCAATTGAAGCAAGGATAGACATGCCGATAATGGTTATATATTGAACTATACTTAAGTCTATTTGGTACACGTTGGCGATAAAAACAGTGGCAACACCTTGCATAATTGCCGTGCCATCCATATTAATGGTGGCGCCTAAAGGAACAGTGAAAGCGGCAGTAGTATTGTTAACGCCAATGCGTTTTTCTACTGCTTGCAAGGTAATAGGAATGGTTGCATTAGAGCTGGCAGTACTAAAGGCAAAAATATGTGCCGAGCGCATTTTTTTAAGAAAAATAAGTGGGTTTAGTTTCGCTAAAAAGATGAGTAAAACTGAAAATGTACCTAGAGCATGTAGTAATAAGCAGAGTACAACCACGGAAAAGTAGCCGAGCATGGGCAATATCAAACTAAAGCCCTGTTCAGAAAAAGTCTTTGCCATTAAAAAGAACACGCCTATCGGGGCGAAGTCCATGACTAGCGTGACGACATTCATCATCACTTCATTAAGTTTTTCTGCTGTTTCCGCAAGTTGTTTGCCGATTTCACCACTCATGAGCATGGCAATCGCAAATAAAATCACAAAAAAGATAATTTGTAACATATTGCCTTCGGCAAAGGCATTAATAGGGTTGCTAGGTATGAGGTTAATAAAAACGTCGCTGATTGCTGGGCTTTGTTTGGCAACAAACTCTGTGCTTAGGCTAGGGGATTGAAAGTCTTTCCCAGGGGCGATAGCAATGGCTACTACTAACGCTAAAGTGATTGCTAAACCCGTAGTGCTTAAATACAGTAAAAAAGATTTTAAACCGATACGGCCTAAGGCATTGATGTCACCAATACCGCAAACACCACAAATAAGTGAAAAAGTGACTAAGGGCACGACAAGCATTTTTAATGCATTGATGAAAGCTGAGCCAATGACATGGAATAGGCCATGTACGAGGTAGTCTTGGATGAAAGCTTGCTCTGCTGCGAAACTATTAATTAAGCTACCTAGAGTCAAACCTAGAATCATAGCAATGAGTATTTTATTAGTAAGTGATAATTTTTTTTGCATGAGACTTGAATGGGAGGAGTGCGGTGGGTGTACTGCAAATACTTGCAGTGAGTTAGGTACTAAGTGATAGAGCACTTAGTACCTATTGCTGATGTTTTAATGCTTAACCAAAGTTTATTTTAGCCTCTAAATCATTGCTTGAATCCGCATTTTTGAGTGCCTCTTCTAAGGTGATTCTTTTTGCTTTATAAAGCTCTAATAGAGCATCATCAAAAGCGCGCATCCCTTTGCTTCCACTAGTTTTCATCGCTTCTTTAATTTCGTTTAAGTCACCCTTGAGAATTAAATTAGAGATATGCGGTGTGTTAATCATTACTTCGATTGCAGCACAGCGTTTACCTCTGGAATCTGGAATTAAACGCTGTGAAACCACTGCATTAAGGTTGATGGATAAGTCCATGAACAGCTGTTTGTGTTGTACATTAGGGAACATATTAATGATACGTTCCATCGCTTGGTTGGCATTATTCGCATGTAAGGTGGAAATACATAAATGCCCCGTGTTAGCGAGCTCTAAAGCAGATTCCATGGTTTCTCTATCACGAATCTCGCCGACTAAAATAACATCGGGCGCTTCACGTAAGCTTGCTTTTAATGCACGCGCATAAGAGCTAGTATCTACACCCACTTCACGCTGGTTAACGATAGATTTTAGGTTTGGGTGAGAAAATTCAACAGGATCTTCAATGGTTAAAATATGTCCTGCCGCATTCATATTGCGGTGGTTAATCATCGCTGCCAAAGACGTTGATTTTCCTGAGCCTGTCCCGCCGACCATTAGTAGCAAACCGCGTTTTTCCATGATCAGCTCAGATAACACTTCAGGAAGACCTAGATCTTTGGCGGTAGGAATTTCTGATGGAATTAGACGTAAAACCATACCCACTGTACGGCGCTGATAAAATACGTTAACCCGAAAACGCGCGCTATTATCATGCAAACTGATGGCGAAATCTAAATCTTTATTCGCTTCAAACTCAGCAATTTGTTCTTCATTCATAATGCCATAGGCGGCTGATTTGGTGAGCTGAGGTGTCAGTAAAAAGTGATCTAGCTCAATTGCTTCACCATGTACTTTTGCTTTTACAGGTGAGTCTGCTGTGATAAATAAGTCAGAGGCATCAATTTCAACTAGTTTGTGTAAATAAGGAAAAATATCTAAAGCAATCATCGGCTCTAAACCTAGGACTTGCGTGTCCTGCGAGCCTGCCCCAGTTTGCTTAATAATATCTTTTTCAACGATGATAGGGGTGATTAAAATTGAGATGCCAGAAGACTGATCATTAACTTCAATCGTGCACTTAATCTTATCTAATAAAGTCGCAGTAAAAGTGAGTTTTTTTTGTGAGGAAAATTTAAGGCGTTGGTTATCATTGGTCAAAGACTTGAAAATACGCTGTAGGTCATCGTCGCTTAATAAGGCATTGCCGACCGCTTTGACTTGCTTGTTTAAACGTAAACGAGGTGCCGAGTGAGGGCCGAGATATAAGCAATCGGCATTCTTTTCGACCATTAATTTGATGTAAGGGTTAATATCCATAAGTGTACCGGTAACTTAATTAATTGAAATGGTAGTGAGGTTATTGGTTAGCTGACTTAATATTCATGGTCATCTGTGGCCTCTAAAGAGAGACCGCTGTCTTCATCAGCAACGCCACCCGCTAATTTAATTTCTAAACGTAACTCATTGGCAGAATCGGCATTTTTAAGCGCTGCTTCATAGCTGATTTTACCTTCTTGGAATAAAGCAAAAAGTGATTGATCGAAGGTTTGCATACCGAGTTCACGTGATTTAGCCATGATCGGTTTCATACCAGAAACATCCCCTTTGGCGATTAAATCAGCAATAAGCGGTGTATTGATTAATATTTCTATTGCCGCACAGCGCCCGCCATCGACAGTTTTGATGAGACGTTGAGAAATAATTGCTTTTAGATTTAAGGATATATCTTGCTTTAGCTTTTTCTGTGTTTCTACAGGAAAAAATCCAAGTACGCGGTCAATGGCTTGGTTGGCGTTATTGGCATGCAAGGTTGCCATCGCTAAATGACCTGTTTGTGCAAATTCTAAACCAAAGTTCATAATCGATTTGTCACGAATCTCACCTAAAACAATAACATCAGGTGCTTGACGCAAGGTGTTATGCAGGGCTATTTCCCAGTCATCGGTATCAACACCGACTTCACGCTGCATAATGACGCAGTTTTTATGTGGGTGTACATATTCGATAGGGTCTTCAATAGTAATGATATGGCCATGACTGGTTTCATTACGATGGTCAATCATGGCTGCCATGGTTGTTGATTTACCCGAGCCTGTTGCCCCTACCATAATAATTAAGCCATTTTTAGCGCTGATAATTTCTTTTAATACGGGAGGTAGATCAAGCGAGTCTAATGTGGGAATTGTGGAAGCAATGGTACGCAGCACTAATCCTTGCATACCTTGTTGTACGAAAGCATTAACACGAAAGCGGCACAGGCCAGCGGGAGCAATAGCAAAGTTACATTCTTTGGTTTCTTCAAACTCTTTGAGCTGCTTATCATTCATAATACACTGAGTGAGTGCTTTTGCATCATTTGCAGATAAATTTTGCTTAGATACCGGTGACATGACGCCCTTTACTTTAATCGCCGGCGGGAAAGCTGCGGTAATAAATAAATCAGAGCCATCTTTTTCGATCATTAGCCTTAATAATTTAAGGATAAAGGTCATCGCTTCTTTTTTTTCCATCGTGGAATTCCGGGATGTGAGTAAGTAGGGTTATTAAAGCTCAGTGTGCAATAAGCGCAGCAAATTTGCAAGAAAATGAAAGGCTATTAAGTCGGCTGGACTAATACCCAAGGTTTAATGACAACAGACCACATAATATGATCGTTTTTTATCCACTCGCTTGCTTGTTGATCTGACACAAGATGTACTTGATTATTCTGCATCCACTCAGATACTTGTGCTTTATTATCTTTGGCAAATGCTTCAGCAGCGAGCACTAAATCTAATTGCGGTGAAATATAAACCGCTGCACCACTGGCAAAAAATCGCTGTAATGCTGACCACTCGATTTTAGAGGTTTCTTGATTTACTTTTTCTGGGCTAAGGTCTTCTTGAGTCATTATTTTATCGGGGAAGTTAAAAATATTAAGTTTGGCAGTGCTTGCAATAAACAGTTGTGCGTTGTGCTTGTTTGATATCAATTAAAATTTCTCCGCAATGGATACAAGGTAATCCAGAGCGACCATATGCATTGAGTTCTTGTTTGAAATAGCCGGGTTTACCATCACTACCCACGAAATCACGTAAGCTGGTCCCCCCTTTATCAATAGCATTGGCAAGTGTTGTTTTTATGTTATTAGCCAGTTTTTGGTAGCGAACTAAGGATATGTTGCCTGCAGCTCGCTGTGGGTTAATACCCGAATCAAATAAAACTTCTGTGCAGTATATGTTTCCTACGCCGGTCACAATTTGCTGATTCATTAAAAACTGTTTGATATTAACTTTTTTATCGCGAGATTTTTGATATAGGTAATCCCCTGTCAATGTATCACTTAAAGGCTCGGGGCCGAGTTTAGCAAGTAAGGAATGGTTTTCAGGGGAGCTGCCTAACCATAAAACTGCGCCAAAACGGCGTGGATCTGTTAAGCGAACGCCTTTGTTATTATTAAAGCGGATTTCAAAGTGATCATGTTTTTGTGCAGGGATGTCTCCCTCAAGAATACGTAAGCTTCCAGACATGCCCAAATGGATAAGCAGCGTACCGGTATCGAAGTGTAATAATAAATATTTTGCTCTACGGCTTAATTGATTCAGTGTTTGTTGTTCAATTAGCTGAGGAAGATCTGTGGGTATGGGCCAGCGTAGAGTAGGGTGGCGAATAATCACCTGACTAACGGTTTGGTTTTTTATATGCGGAGTGATACCACGCAGTGTGGTTTCAACTTCTGGTAACTCAGGCATTGTTATCGGCTATCGTTAGTCGTTGGAGAATTGAGTGGGTTTAATAATGTAATAAGGAGTGGACTTCATACCCCTTAAGCTGATTATTTCCTTGTAAAAAGTCGAGTTCGATAACAAAGGCTAAAGCCGCAACGGTTGCACCTAGTTGTTCAATTAATTGGCAGCTAGCTTGTGCAGTTCCGCCTGTCGCTAGTAAATCATCAACTAATAACACACGATCATTTTTATTTAGGGCATCATTATGAATTTCTAGGCTTGCAGAGCCATATTCTAAATCATAAGAGACGCTTTTTTTGTCGTAAGGGAGTTTTCCTGGTTTTCTTAAAGGAATAAAAGGTAGTTGCATTTCATTGGCAACGAGTGAGCCAAAAATAAAACCGCGCGCTTCCATGCCCGCAATGGCGGTAATATTACTGTCTAAAAACGGTAACGCTAATTGTTTAACAGCAAACTGTAATGCAACAGGATCTTTAAGTAGCGGGGTGATATCTTTAAACATAATGCCAGGCTTCGGGAAGTCTGGAATATCTCTAATATGCTTACTAATTCGTTGCATTTTAATGCTCTCTGTTTTTCTTGCAAAATGAACTAAAGCGTAACTCACTCACTGCAAGTGGCCAAATAATGCAAAAGGTATCTTTTACAACGCGGAATGCTTTTCTAACACTTCTTCCTTCGCCTTTAAATAGGTTAGCAATACAAAGTAGGGCAACATAAATAAAGTGTTTCATTAAAACGGCTGGATTTCTATTGAGGCCAGATAATAGTGAAATAGGGCCGTTCGAGCTATCCCCCCCTTTTGCTAGGTAGTCGAAGACGGCAACTTTTAAATTATCATTCGACATAACACCGTAAAGAGAGTTAGCCATGATATTTACATTAGTGTTCGCATGAAAACGATCTTGGTAATACAGTGCTATTTTTTTATGCAATAAATCAGGGTCGTCAAAATTTTGCATAGAGAGTAGGTGGGAACTTAATAGGTACACGTCATTAAACACAGCAGTTAATCCGCCGCCGGTAATAGGGTGGCGCATATTTAAAGCATCGCCTAACAGAACAGCGCCCTTTTTTAATACCGGTTTAGCAGGCATGAAATGATTAGGCATGACTTTGAAATCATTGGTTTCCACTGATGTCTTAACGCATTCTAGGAACTCATCAGGAATAAAAGGCAGGACTTTAGTGGTGATGTGCTCTTTTATTTCGTCTCGCTTGGGTGCTTTAGTGCCAGGGAAATCGATTAATAAGCGTGTTTCTGTGCTAGATATCGGATAGCAAATAAATGGCGTAGGCGCGGATAAAAAGACGTGACCATGGTTAGGGTAAGGTAATAGGCAGTCTTTTAAAACAAGGCCGATAAAGAAGGAGGTGACTTGCTTAACATTATTGCTTAAATCTTTACGAAAACTAGAGAAAAAACCATCACTCATAATGGTTAATTTTGCTGAGACACTTTTTATTTCACGTGTCTGTTTTTCACGGTATTGAATGCCTGTAACGACTTGGTTTTCATCTTCAATTAAATCAGTAACCGTGCCATTAAATTGTGTGACATTGTCGCTTTCTAACGCATTATTTCTAATGGTTTGTAAGAATCGTCCATTATGTAAGCCGGTACCATGATATTGCGTATCGCTACTTTTGTTATAAGCAATGGTGAATTTTTTATCATTTTGAAAAAGGGCGTAACCATAAACAGGTTGTGAGTCGAACCCTTCAAGCAGGTGCTCTAGATCCATTTTTCTTAATGTTTCAACCGCTCCTGGTTGTAATAATTCACCCACAATACGATCTTTTTTAGAAAAATCACGATCAAATAAAGCAATTTTTATACCTTTGGGTGCTAGGTAGGATGCAATGGTTGCTCCTGCCATTCCTGCGCCAACGATACAAATATCGAATGATTCTTGTTGTGTTGAGTTATCTATTTTATCCATATAAGTGTCATCAATTGGTAAAGCTATTTTTCAGAAGTGATAGAGTTTTTATAAAAACGGTTTAAAGCCCAAATAGGAAAAATATTTCGGTAAGAGCTATAAGTAATCATGCAGTTATAGTTAAAAACACCAGAGATATTTTCTTGCGCCCAGTCACCATTATCCAGTTGGCGATTGAGTAACAAGTTAACGCCTTGTTGAATGGCTTGTTTGTTATCTGAGTTAGCTGCTTGTAAGCCAAGAACAGCCCATGCAGTATTCACTACTTGGGAGCTATCTGCTTGCGTATATGTCATTTTAGCACAGGACTCGTAGGTTTCTCCCCAGCCACCATCAGTCATCTGTTTATTAAGTAAAAAATCGCTCGCTTTTTGTATGCATTGCTTATGCTCATTGCTATCAATATAAGCCTGTCCTTGCATCAGTGCTTCTATAGAAAACCAAGTTGCATAGGTGAAGCAGACAGCCCAGCCGCCATACCAAGAGCCATCTTGCTTTTGTTTTTTAATAATATAATTCAGCCCTGATGATAAGGCTTGCTTGATTTCAGCTTTTTTATAATTCGGAAAACGTTCTTGAAAATCTAATAAGGCAATACTGCATGCGGCACTGCATTCAGTCCAAGAATAATCAGCCATAATATCGGCAAAAATTTCCGAAGGGTTAAGCTTTTCTAGCCATTTAGGCGCGCGCTGTAATTCATACGTGGGCCAGCCACCATCTTTATTTTGATACGATAAAATAATATCAACGGCTTGTTTAAGGCGCTCGTCATTGATGTTTTGTTTGAAAATTCCGGTTTTTTGTAGTGCTAAAGTAGCGCTGAGTCCTTCAGAGGTGCAATCAGCCACAGGCCAGCCTTGTTCGGCAGTCGAAAAGGGCCAGCTACCTATCATGGGGTGGCGAAAAAATTCGTGATGAGTTTCGTGTTCAGCCTGAATTTGCATAGCATCAATAAACTGCTCGCCCTTTTCTAGCGTTTTGGGGAACAGTAAACCTAAGTCACTTTCTAGCATGGCGCGCATGGTAAATGCGGTATCCCAAAGTTGGGAACCGTTATAACCACTCATTTTCATGCCGTCTTCAGCGACCCATAAATAATCATACCAGCGAGTTACATGTTTTTTAAAAGACTCAGATTTTTTACCATAAGCGTGCCAAATGCAAACCGAATTAATTGCTTTACTAACAGGGCCAATATCGAGATATTCTGTTTGTGCATCTTCCGCATTAATATAGCTTAATAGGTAAGCGGTAGTTTTTTTTCTGAGCCACTGAGATTTGATTTGTTCATAGCCATTATTAATAAGATTCGTCCACTTTAAAATAGGCGATTGCACGGTATAAATATCTTTTTCACAAACTGTGTTTCTTTGCTTTTTCCAGTTGATGCTTGCAAAATCTTCACAATAAATTTCTTCACGTAAAGCGAGGATTAATTCATTTTCAGGGGCTTGAATACGCTCTGCATAGCAGTACGCCATAGGCAGGTAAACCATGCGGCTATGACACCAGTAACGAGACGGGTGAAAAGGTAACCACGTTGGCAATAACCACATTTCAGGCAATAAGCTATTAAAACCATCCCAATCGTATAGGTTTAATAAAGATAAATAAAATTTCCCCCACGACGGAATGCCTGTTGCACCACCGTTTTCTTTAATCCATGTGCGCGCTTTACTTAATCTGGCATCCTCTTTATCAACTCCCAAAATACGCAATGAAACATACTGCATAACCGTACCAAACATGGTGGGTTCACCTTCAATATGCATACCCCAACCGCCATCCGTATGCTGGTGGTTAAAGAGGTATACCTGCATCATTGTTTGATGTGGTTTTGGGAAGGGTGTATCAGATAGATAAGAAGCAATTAATAAACCAGGTAATAAGAATAAAGGGCCGCCATAGTCACCTGCCCAGTGGCCTTCGTCGCTTTGTAGTTGAGAAAAATACTCTATGCCATTAATAATGCTATCAATTAGCTTTTGCTCTTCAGGATTTTTTGAGCTGGGTTTTTGTTGTGCTTCAAGGCGCGGGTTATTAGCCTGCATTTGTGCTCTAAAAATTGCGTCACTTGCTGAGGGATTTTTTTCGCGATCGAATAAAAAGTCTTTTGCGAAAGAAGCAAGCTCTTGTTCCGAGAAATTATGCGCATTACTTAGGTGCTCTTCAATAGGGTTAGAATCTGGTTTATATGCCCAAATTTGGCGACCATTTTTGGTTAGTAACTGCCAAAGAGCCTGGTGTGATTTTTGATGCGACATAAGCGTTTTCTATTAAGAGCGATTTAATGGCTTTTATTTAAATTAGTTGTAATTATACAACATGCTTGAAAAATTGCGATGATATCACAAAAATTAACATTAGTTTTTTAGTGGTTAAATGTGTTTAATTTTTTATTATCATGTGGTTATGTGTTTTAATCGAGTTAATTTTTAGGGAATTAAAGATGCTTTCCTTGAGTTATTTGTTTAGATGGATATAATTTAAGCATGAAAAAATTAATATTTGTTGTTTTTTTGCTACTTTTTTCTCAGCTTAGTTTTGCTGAGGTGATGCAAGCGCGCGTATCGGAAATTGAATCTACCTGGATGAATGTCGATGAAAAAGAAGCGCAGACTGAACGTAAAAATATTTTTTTACAATTAGTGGATGATGTGACTGACGTGGTTGTTGAATTTCCGGGGTATGCTGAACCACTTATTTTGAAGTCAGCTATTTTATTGACACTTGCTGAAGATGCGGCTAATTACTCTTCTTTAGGTTTAGTTAAGCAAGCTAAAAAATTATTGCAGAAAGCAGTGGGTATCAACCCAACGGCAAGTGAAGGCTCTGCTTTGGTTACTTTGGGTGTTTTATATTATAAAGTACCCGCGTGGCCTATTGCATTTGGTGATAACGCTAAAGCTGAAGAATATTTATTGCAAGCATTGAAAGTTAATCCACAAGGGGTTGATACAAATTATTATTATGCTGAGTTTTTGATTGAGCAAGGAAAAGCGGATGAAGCGCGGCCTTTTTTAAATAAAGCGATCGCCATTAAAATCGACCCTAAACATCCTGCGTTTATCATGAAGATGAAAGAGCAAAAGAAAGCGTATGACGCTTTGGCTAGCATTAGCTAAGCGTGATAGAAATTTCTTAATCCCCCGAATTACCTTATAATCTAAACCATAGATTGTATCCTTATCAAGAGACGTTTAATAAATTGAAAATTGTATTTGTTGCAGATAATGTAGACAGCGAAAAATCAGGCGGCGTAGTAACAACTAAACGCTTTATTGAGTACCTATCAAAAACAGATGATTTAACGGTTGTCAGTACAGGTAAGGAGGCTGAAAATAAAGTGGTATTTCCTGCTTTTTATCTCCCCTTTGCTAAAAAACAAATGCAAGAAATGGATTTTTTATTTGCTAAGCCAGATAAAAAAGTTCTACGTGAGGTGATACAGAAAGCCGATGTTGTGCATATACAATTTCCTTTCTTTTTAGGCTACCAGGCTTTGAAAATTGCTCGCGAACTGAATAAACCGGTGGTCTTTGGTTTTCATGTGCAGCCAGAAAATCTTATGTGGAATATTGGGCTTGATTTTGACTGGCTGAATGCTTTTTTATATCGATTTTTTATTCGCACTTTTTATAGTAAAGCGGATTTAATTTTATCGCCTAGTGCGTTTGGTAAGGAAAAGCTGCAAAATTTTGAATTACAAACGCCGATAGAAATTGTTTCTAACGGGTTGCCTGAGCAATTTAAAGCGCAAGATTATGATCGTGACCCGAGATTAAAAGATAAATTTGTTATCTTAATGGTTGGGCGATTAGCTAAAGAGAAGCGTCATGCTTTAGTGATGGAAGCGATTAAGCAATCTAAATTTCAAAAAAACATTCAACTGTTTGTTACTGGAGAGGGCGCTTTAAAGGGTGAATTAATGGCTTTAGGGGAGACTCTAGCTAATCCTGCTATCTTTGAATATGTCACACAAGAAAAGTTAATTGAGCTGTTCAATACGGCGGATTTATTTATACATGCTTCAGATATAGAACTAGAAGGTATGGCTGTTTTAGAAGCAATTGGTTGTGGATTACCTGCATTGATTAGTGATTCAAAGCAAAGTGCCTCGGCACAGTTTGCGTTAAATGATGACTTTTTATTTAAAGCGGGTAATTTGCAAGATTTGCATACAAAACTGGATTATTGGGTTGAGCATGAAGCAGAATTAAAGTCAGCTAAAACTCAGTATTTAGCTAAAGCACAGAACTACGCTTTTTCAGCGAGTGTTGAAAAAGCACGTAGCCACTATCAAGCAGTAATAGACGCGCATTAAGCACGAATGAGGTTAGTTGGTGGAAGCCATATTAAGAATAAGTATCTCCCTCGGTATTTTTTTATTAATGGTGAGTTGGGAATATTTCTCACCTAGGCGTAGCTTAAGCTTAACTCGCAAGCAACGCTGGCCGGTTAATCTGGGTTTAGCATTACTTAATATGGCGATTATTCGTTTTACGCTTGGTGGTATTGCTTACCTTTCTGCGATTGATGCCATGAATAACCAATGGGGACTATTAAACCTTGTTGTTTTGCCGCAATGGCTAACAATATTAATTACTCTATTGGTGCTGGATGTAGTTATTTATTTTCAACATCGCATAGCACATCGTTGGAAACCGCTTTGGCGCTTACATCAAGTACATCATACCGATTTAGATTTTGATGCCAGTACGGCGGTGCGCTTTCATCCCTTGGAAATTATGTTTTCTTTACTGGTTAAAGTGGCTTGTGTGTATGCGCTAGGGGCTAACCCACTAGCGGTGATTGTTTTTGAGATTCTTTTAAACGGTTCTGCGACCTTTAATCACAGTAATATTAAGTTACCTTTAAAATTAGACAAAATTTTAAGATGGCTTATTGTTACGCCCGACATGCATCGCATACATCATTCTTGTCTTCTTGAAGAGCGGGATAGCAATTACGGTTTTTCTGTTTCTATTTGGGATCGTTTGTTCAATAGCTATACTGCTAACCCAAAGCAATCACAAGAGCAGTTTCCTGTCGGGTTAGATCAGTATAGAGAGGCCAAACAAGTAGGCTTTTTTAAAAGCCTACTATTACCGTTTAAAGCGCTAAAATAATAGCGTGTCCTTATTGATGTTTTTTGTTTTCTCTTGCTTGGTTTAAGAGAATAAATATAAGCATCAGTAAAAAGCCTAAAGCAGTAAAAATTAATAATTTGATAATAGGGTAACCTACTAAAAATAATAAGCGATGCTGATTGTTAATGCTGGGTTCTAACTCAGTCGAAGGTAAACTAATATCTAAGGCGTATAAACCTGCTTTAGGAAAAATATGACGAATACTTAAGCTGTTTTGTTGTTCTGCTAAGGTAGTGTTAAAGGCATTGTCATAATCAAATAGTACATCCCAATACGAATCCACTGCTGAGAATTTTAAGTTTAATTTTTTGTTTTGTAAGTAATTTTTAGCAACTTCATCAAAGGTAAAAATCACATTACCAACAGCGGGAAAGATATGGCAATAATGTTTGCCTCCGCCAATTTTATCTTCAGATTGAAATCCACCTAAGCTTAGCTCAAAGCCACTCAAGTTAATTTGGCAATTATCACCATGATCAACGCCAGCATGAGCAAAAACAGAGGAAAAAGTAAAAAGGTTGATCAAAAAAGAGATGAGTAATAATCGAGTTAACATGGTGCTCTATAGAGTGAATTTTTAAAGGGGTATTTTAGCGGGTTTTACTGCGGCTAAAGTACTTTTTTAAAAAGTGGCGCTGCATAGTAGTATAAGACCTTTGGTATGATAAAATGTGCATATGAATGCAAATATACGAAAATTACATCCCTATCCCTTTGAAAAATTAGCACAATTAAAAGCGGGGATTACGCCACCTAGCGATAAAAAACATATCGCATTGTCGATAGGTGAGCCTAAACATGCAACACCTGAAGTTATTCAGCAAGGCGTGTTACAAAATATTAAGGCCTTAGGTAACTACCCTACAACGAAAGGAATTCCTGAGTTGCGTAGGGCAATTAGTGCATGGATAGCACAACGTTTTAATGCGAAAACTAATGCGGAAACGCAAGTTTTACCGGTGAACGGGACAAGAGAAGCTTTATTTGCTTTCGCTCAATGTGTAATTGATGACAGTAAACCAGATGCTTTAGTCTTGATGCCTAATCCTTTTTATCAAATTTATGAAGGGGCGGCTTTTTTGGCTGGTGCACAGCCGTATTATCTCAATACGCTAGAAGATAATGCTTACCTTCCTGATTTTGACCGTGTCTCGGAAAAAACTTGGCAGCAATGTCAGTTGCTTTACATTTGTTCTCCGGGCAATCCCACTGGCGCGGTGATGAGCCAAGCAACGCATGAAAAGTTGATTCATCTAGCAATGGAATATGATTTTATTATTGCCTCGGATGAATGTTATAGCGAAATTTACGCTGATGAAACGAATCCACCACAAGGCTTGTTACAATCTGCTGAGGCAATGGGGCATAATGATTTTAAAAATTGCGTTGTATTTCATAGTCTTTCTAAACGCTCCAATGCGCCAGGCTTACGCTCAGGTTTTGTCGCAGGCGATGCAGAAATAATTGCAAAATTTTTCCAATACAGAACGTATCATGGTTGCGCTATGCCAGTGCCTACGCAATATGCCAGTATTGCTGGCTGGCAGGATGAAAAACATGTACGTGAAAATCGTGACTTTTATCGTGAGAAATTTGCCGCGGTGACAGAAATCTTGGCTGAGGTTTGTGATGTAAAACAACCCGAAGCGAGTTTTTATCTGTGGTTAAAAACAAGCATAGATGAAACCGAATTTGCACAACAGTTATTTGCACAAGAAAACGTAACGGTTTTACCCGGCAGTTATTTATCGCGTGAAGTGGATGGCGTGAACCCAGGAAAAAATCATGTGCGCATGGCATTAGTGGCAACCACTGAAGAATGTGTAGAAGCAGCACAACGCATCAAAAATTTTATTAACAATTTACATTAATATAGAGAAAAAAATGAACGAATTAGAAAAAATCATTAATGAAGCCTTTGAAAATCGTGCTGATATTTCACCTGCAAGCGTATCTGATGAAGTGCGTAACGCGGTAAAAGAATCTATTAACTTATTAGATTCTGGAAAAGCGCGTGTTGCTGATAAAGCAAGTGGCGAGTGGGTTGTTAACCAGTGGTTAAAGAAAGCGGTTTTATTGTCGTTTAGAATTAATGAAAACCGTGTAATGGATGGCGGTGCTTCACGTTACTACGATAAAGTAGAAACTAAATTTGCTTCTTACACACCAGAAGATTTCGCAGAAGCGGGTGTACGTGTTGTGCCTAATGCTGTTGCTCGTCATGGATCATATGTTGCTCCTGGCGCAATCTTAATGCCTTCTTACGTAAATATTGGTGCGTATGTTGGTGAAGGAACAATGGTAGATACATGGGTAACTGTTGGTTCTTGTGCGCAAATTGGTAAAAACGTGCATTTATCAGGTGGTGTAGGTATTGGTGGTGTATTAGAGCCTTTACAAGCGGGCCCAACCATTATCGAAGATAACTGTTTCATCGGTGCGCGTTCAGAAGTTGTAGAAGGTGTTGTGGTTGAAGAAGGGTCTGTTATTTCAATGGGTGTTTACATAGGCCAAAGCACAAAAATCTTCAACCGTATGACCGGCGAAGTAACTTACGGTCGCGTTCCAGCAGGGTCAGTGGTTGTTTCAGGTAACTTACCATCAAAAGACGGTAGCCACAGCTTGTACTGTGCGGTTATCATCAAGCATGTTGATGAAAGAACACGCAGCAAAACTAGCTTAAATGATTTATTACGTGATTAATCATTAGCTGTATTGCTTATAAGCCGAGCTAAATTTATTTAGTTCGGCTTTTTTTATGACTAGGAGATAAGAAAATGCCAGAATCACTATCCAGTAACGCCATTATTTACGCCATTCTTTCTATTAATAGTGAAGTGTCACTGCAAAAAGAATACTTAGCTTCTTCTGATGTCACCCCAGAAGAACGTGAGAATGAAGAAGGGATTTTAGAGGACTTAGAACAAGCGTTTATGGAATTTGTGGAATGCTATAAACCGTATCGCCATGCCGATAATACTTTGCCAGATATTAATGAATTATTGACCGCAGAGCTTTAGCTTGACGCTGTTATGATTACTTTATATGGCATAAAAAATTGCGATAGCGTTAAAAAGGCGCGTAAGTACTTAACGGAAAATGGTGTTGATTATCAATTTCATGATTTTCGTAGTGATGGTATTACGGAGGCGTTAGTACAAAGTTTTATTGCACAAGGCGGCTGGGAAAGTTTGCTGAATAAACGCAGTACCAGTTGGAAGCAATTGGATGCGGCTGGTAAAGACAATATCACGGAAGAGAAAGCAATCGCCTTATTTTTAGCAACTCCGACATTGATTAAACGCCCTGTGTTGGTTGCAGAAAATCATTTTTTTGTTGGATTTAACCCAGAGAATTATAAAAATTTATTATGAGCGAAACCTTAACACTGCTTAAAGAACTCATCAGTCGACAATCAATTACCCCTGAAGATGCGGACTGCCAAAAATTATTAAGTGACCGCTTAGAAAAAGTCGGTTTTATCACCGAAGAGCTAAATTTTGAGGATACTAAAAATATCTGGTTAAAACGCGGTACAGCTAAGCCTTTGTTCTGTTTTTTAGGGCATACCGATGTTGTGCCTACCGGTGCGCTGGAACGATGGGATTCACCTCCTTTTGAGCCAACCATTCGCGATGGGCATCTTTATGGACGTGGTGCGGCAGATATGAAAGGCGGAATTGCGTGTTTTGTTACTGCAGTTGAGCGTTTTGTTGCTAAATATCCTGATCATCAAGGTGCGATTGCATTAATGATTACCAGTGATGAAGAAGGGCCGGCTACTCATGGCGTGGTTAAAGTGGTTGAGGTATTAGAGCAACGTAATGAAAAAATTGATTGCTGTTTGGTGGGCGAACCTTCGAGTGATAAACAAATCGCTGATGTGATTCGTGTGGGTAGGCGCGGGTCTTTATGTGCGAAATTAACGGTTAAGGGCGTACAGGGGCATGTGGCTTATCCTGATATAGCGGATAATCCAATTCATAAATTTGCACCGGCTTTAAAAGCGTTAACGGATGAAGTGTGGGATCAAGGGAATGCATTTTTCCCGCCGACTAGCTTACAAGTGTCTAATATTAATTCAGGTACAGGGGCAGAGAATATTATTCCGGGTGAGCTGGAAGTACAGTTTAATTTACGTTTTTGTACGGAATTAGATGAAAAAACTATTAAGCAGCGTGTCAAAGATATTTTAGCGCCTTTTGAATTAGATTATGAACTTGTGTGGCGTCTCTCAGGTAACCCATTTTTAACCTCAGGTGGTGATTTACTCACTGCAATGCATACGGCGATTAAAAAAATAACCGGACGTGAAACACTGGATGATACCGGTGGTGGTACATCAGATGGTCGCTTTATTGCACCGACTGGCGCCGAAGTAATCGAGCTAGGGCCTTTGAATGAGAGTATTCATAAAATTAATGAAAACGTGAGCATTGATGATTTAGAGGTATTATCTGAAATATACGAGCAAATCTTGGTCGAATTATTAGTAAAGTAAGCGCAAGACTATTTGTCTGAATTTAAACGCAACTCCATCGCTTGTTTATAACGCAAGAAATGGATCGATTGGAGTTGCGTGTAATTTTCAATACCGAGTGCCTGCATAGGGACATCTATCTCAGTGACATGAATGGGATACTTTTCATTATTTTGGCGTAGGCTATAGATATGTTTAGCGACTGATTTAAACACATCTTCCTCAGAGTTGATTGAAAAGAACTCTAAATCATTGCAATACAATGTGTAAACAATATCCATATCGGTGCCATAAATCTCACCGGTAATGCGAATATTAAAATAATCCCAAGTAAATGTTTGTGGCGGGTTAATAGGGCTTGCAGAGTAATGATAGTCATCACTACTTTGCAGCTCATAATATTCTATATTTAAGTTAGTATCGAGAATTCCCTTATTATATAAAATCTCTAAAAATGTCGCATATGAGGTTAATAATTGCTGAAAACGCGTATTGTAATGGCACTGATAAAATAAACTGCCTTTTTCATCAATGATATACAGATTAATATGGTGCCCTATATTTTGAAAAAAGACTTGTAAATTATCTTCTTTAGATAAGGAAAATAGAAAAGGATAAGGGGTGTTAGATAAAACTGCATCAGCAAAATGCGTTGGGCTAAAGTTTTTTTGTGCTTTAGATAAGTCTGCAATCAGTGCTTTTAGGTTATTAATACGTGAATAAGTTAAGCCCGATGCAGTGTACTGAAAAATATAAAAATTATTGCCACCAGCAACAATCAGGCGTGGAGAAACTGTATTGCTTGGTTGCCCAAAAAGCTGGTCGATTTGTTTAGCGAGTTGTTCAACGCCTTGCGTAATGCCCGTATGCTCTAAAGCACTATCACAAGTAAATTGGAGATGTACAGGCTGAGATTGTAAGTTATAACGCGCAATAAGACAGTCAAATAGTCCTTCTAGCCCCGTAAAACGGATGGTGGTGACTTCGCCCCATGAACTAATTGATATTTGATCAACAGTTTTAATAAAGTTTTCTTGTGTCGTGCCGTAGCTAAAAATATTAATTGCTTTTGAATTAGAAAACTGAGTATTTTTGTATTTTATAAGTGAGCTATCCCCTAAATTTAATAACAAGAGGGTTGTCATCATTCTATTCGGGTATTGAAAACTTTGTACCGAGGGAGAGGTATTTGCCCGGTGCTCTAATAAAAAACTTTGTATAGCACTGAGTGTCTGACTAATGCTTTCATTGGATAAAAACAGGTGCTGAGAGCGTATATGCAATTGTAGCTTTTGTATGTATAAATCATTAGATACTAACCAAGTTAGTAACTCTATTAAGCTGCGAGAATCCGCTTTAAAGGGTTCGGTTTTATTCGGATTATCTTGCTCAACAATACCAGGATACAAGCTCCAAACAGGGCGGTTTAATGAGGGGGGGGATTCAATTAAACTGAGTACATTAGATTTACAGCGTATGGATGAGCGAGTGGTAATAACATCAATCTTCCCAGGTTTTTTTTGTAAAAAAGATTTTAGCTTGCGACCAATGAGCTGAATGTCTTGATTTTTACTCGATAAACTATTGGTTTCGGCAAAGCGGCTGACCATTAAATAGTACTGCTTTAATTGCTGAATAATAGGGTCATTTTCTTGGCTGGCTTTTTTAATATCCCAAACAGAATTCTTACTTAATTCGATCAGTAAATTTTTATCCCAAGCGTATTGCGTGGTAATTTTATTTAATAGCGCGAGTCGATCGCTTAATTTCTGTTGTTGAGGGTTCTCTTCCATATCCCCCATAATTTTTAAATAAAAGCATTGGCGCGCATAATTAAGGCGCTCAGTGTTATTACTTTTTTGTAAATAAGGATCAATTTTATTGTAGATAAGCACATAAGGGTCGAGTGCATCAAGCTCATAACTGCCTTGGTAGATAGTTTTTTTTAATTCTAATGATATCCATTGTGGTTTTGGATATTCACTTTCATAGCACTCCATGAGTAATAGCTTTAATAACGATTTATAAGGTGCATTAAGTGATTTATATAAATGCCAAAGCGTCGAACCAATAAACTCATCTGCGGGAATATGTTCTAAGCCACCAAAGTCAATATAATCTTGTGTATTGATACACTGCGATTTTTCTAAATGCGTTATATACTGCGTGTAATTTTCTTCTTCTTCAGGGGGAACTAGCCACCAGATTGGGGTACGACCAGCAATATAAATAGCCGTACGATAAAACTCTTCTAACAATAAATAATGCTGCATTTGACCACTACTATCAGAAGATAGTGGAGTTTTCTTGCCTTTTAAGAAAACCAGACTATCGACTAAAAATATATGTACTTCGAGCTGCAATTTGTCAGCCCAATGTTCAATTGCAGTGGCTTTATCCTGTAGTAGTGATTTTTCTGCTTTAGATAAATGATGCTCATGGCATAACCAGACATCAATATCACTATGTTCAGAAAAAGCTAAACTACTGACGCTACCCATTAAATAGATGCCTTGTAACGCTAGATTTTTCTCACCAGAGCTTGGGTAAGAAAATTGATGTTGGTATTTGTTTGCTAAGTCTAATGTTGTCTTATTCGGAGTGTAATTAGCAATACCGCAGGGTGTTTTATCAGATGTATAGGCTGGTAAAGCAGGGTGGTTTAGGTGAAATAATAACGGTAATAAGTCTAAAAATTCTTGTTGTGAATCTAATAAAAAAGATTGAATGCGTAATAAACGTTTTTGATTAAATTCAGTGAAGCGTTGTTTAATTTGTAAAGTAGTATCCAAACTGGGCTGTTTGCTGGGGGAGTACAGAATTGCAGAGGTGTTCATTACTGAGTAATTAACCGTGGCTTATTAACTGAAAAAAGTCTTTAGACTCATTGCTATGGATACATTCTACACGGGATACACAGGCATGGCCTATTTTTAGTTTAAAGCTGTGCTCAGTGTCTAAGGCTAAAATATTAGCTAAAATTACACGTATAACGCCAGCATGACTGATGAGCAATATATTCTTACCGCTATGGCGCTGTAATAAGCTTTGCCAAGTCAATAAAATACGTGCCTGAAATGCAGTAAATGTTTCGCCATTAGGGGGAGGGTTTTTACTGGGGGCAGCATAAAATAGCGCTAAAGATTGCGCGTCGATTTGCTCAGCTGTTTTTCCTTCCCAGTCACCAAAATTTATTTCTTGTAATTCAGGGTGGCTGATAGCCGGGATATTTAAGCTGCTGGACAAATGCTGAGCAAAGGCAAAGCAACGCAGCAAAGGGGAGCTAATAATAATATCCCAATTTGAATTACGTTGCTCTATGCTGTATTGCATTTGTTGCCAGCCTAAATCAGTGAGTGGATCATCGGTTATTCCTCGATAACAAGCACCGCCTTCAACATCGCCATGGCGTAAAAGGCTAATTGAAGTGGTGCTTATAATAGAGCTTGATGGCACTTATAAAGTCGCGCGTGCTGTTGTTATCGCTTTACGAACGGTATCAGGTGCTGTGCCACCAATATGTTGACGAGCAGCCACCGATCCTTCTAGGGATAAAACGCCAAATATATCATCAGTAATCATTTCTGAAAATCCTTGTAGCTCACTTAAACTCAGCTCAGATAAGTCACGCTCTGTTTCTATGCCTAATTTAACGGCTAAACCTACCACCTCATGCGCGTCACGAAAAGCCATGCCTTTTTTAACCAGATAATCAGCTAAATCCGTTGCTGTCGCGAAGCCTTTTTTAGCTGCATTGAACATATTGTCGCGTTTTGCTTCTATATGGGGAACCATATCTGCAAACGCACGTAAGCAGTTAATCAGTGTATCCACGGTATCAAAAAGGGGTTCTTTGTCTTCTTGATTATCTTTGTTATAAGCTAATGGCTGACTTTTCATTAACATTAATAAAGACATTAAATGCCCTGTGACACGACCAGATTTTCCACGTACTAACTCAGGAACATCAGGATTTTTCTTTTGCGGCATGATTGATGAACCGGTGCAAAAAGCATCTGGTAACTCAATAAATGCAAATTGAGCACTCGCCCATAAAACTAGCTCTTCTGAAAAACGTGATAAGTGCATCATAATAATGCTCGCATCAGCGGTAAATTCAATGGCAAAATCACGATCACTGACAGAATCTAATGAGTTATTAGACGGGCGTGAAAAACCAAGTAATTCAGCGGTTAAATGTCTATCAATTGGGTAGCTGGTTCCGGCTAAAGCAGCGGCACCTAAAGGCATAATATTAACGCGCTTTAAACAGTCTTCTAAACGTTCTTTATCGCGTACTAGCATTTCGTACCAAGCCATTAAATGATGGCCAAAAGTAACCGGTTGAGCCACTTGTAAATGAGTGAAACCGGGCATGATTGTATCAGCTTCTTTTTCAGCTAAATCTAATAAGGCCAGTTGTAAACGCTGAGTAACCGCGATAATCGCTTTAATTTCACTACGCAAGTACAGACGAATATCGGTAGCGACTTGGTCGTTGCGTGAGCGTCCCGTATGTAACTTTTTACCCGCCATGCCGATTAAATCAGTGAGACGCGCTTCAATATTCATGTGCACATCTTCTTGCGGAATAGACCATTGAAAATCGCCGGCTTCGATTTCTTCACTAATTTGTTTTAAACCCGTAAAAATACTGTCACGCTCAGCTTCCGTTAAAATGCCAATTTTGCAAAGCATCGTCGCATGCGCAACCGAGCCCTCTATATCTTGCTGTGCCATGCGTTGGTCAAAATCGACAGATGCAGTGAAAATCTCCACAAAGGAATCAGTGGCTTGAGAGAATCGGGCGCTGGAAAGTTTATCTTTATTAGCTGTGGTCATAAGGGCTCAAAGGGAAAATTATAAGGTAGTAAATGCGTTAATTATAACACTGATAAGCCTGAATTTTATCCACAAAATCTGTGCATAACTCTGTGCGCTTTATGTCATAAGAGTACATAAGTCATTAATTGTTGAGTTTTTTAGTTAAAATGCATACAAAATAGACAGCGCTTACTTCATCAGCCTTAATCATGTTAATTAAATCGAGCTTTAAACCCGTATGGTGGTGCCGTAATCGGCATTTACAGACCATTATTCCCTCACTCTTTAGAAAGGTAACGCCAGCTAAACTCAAGCGCGAACGATTAATAACCGAAGATGGTGATTTTATCGATGTCGACTTTTGCGGGGAGGGTGAGAAGCCGTTAATTATTTTATTGCATGGCTTAACAGGAAGCTCGCAGTCGAATTACATACTCGGATTACAGAATAGCTTATTAGAACAAGGCTTACGCAGTGTAGCGCTTAATTTTAGAGGTTGTAGTGGTGAATTAAACCAAACGTCTCGGTGTTACCATTCTGGAGAGACCGGCGATATTCATTTTTTATACCGTACTTTACGTGCGCGAGAGCCGCAGACACCCATTGCTGTTGTTGGTTTTTCTATCGGTGGAAATGTCTTATTAAAGTGGCTAGGTGAACAGGGTAATGCGCTGGATTTATTTGCCGCAGTAGCCATTTCAGTGCCTTTTGATTTAGGAAAATGTGCAACGCAGTTAGATATAGGGTTTTCTAAAATTTATCGCAAGCGGCTAATACGTGAATTAAAAGACTATATTCACTTAAAGCGGCAACACTTAGAGCGTATCGGTGCCAAAGAGCAGCTTGAGCATATTAAGCAAATTGGTAGTTTGCATAAGGTGCGCTCTTTTTGGCAATATGATCAGCGTGTTATTGCACAACTGTACGATTTTTCCAGTGCGGAAGATTATTATCAACGCTCTAGCTCACGACAATTTTTAGCGGAGATCAAAGTGCCAACCTTGCTTATTCAATCGCAGGACGACCCCTTTATGAGCGCGGACATTATTCCTAGTAAGCAAGAATTATCCGCAAGTGTAAGTTTGGAATTAACCGTCGCTGGTGGGCATGTTGGGTTTATGCAATCAGGTGGCTTATTTAAGTTTGATTATTGGTTAGACAGCAGAATTCCAGCGTTTTTAATCCAACAGTTAAATAAAGCAGTATAATTTTATTTTCTTTATATTAATGGAAGTAGTAAGTGAGTTATGAATGAAGTAAACATTCCCGTGCAGTCTTTAAAAACCATCATTATTAGCTCTGTTATTGCGAGTTTAAGTGCTTTTTTTGTTTTAATTGCTTTTATAGCGCCAGCTGAATATGGGATTGACCCAACAGGATTGGGTAAGAGATTAGGCTTAATGGCATTAGCTCAGAAGCCTGAGGCAACTATTAAAAAAAGTATTATGCAGTGCCCTACAGGTGCTCAGGCGGTTAACTGGCAAGATATAGTGGTAATAACCGTTCCCGCTCATTCAGAGTTGGAGTATAAATTTTTTATTGCTGCGGATGAGCTATTGAATTATGAATGGAGCACCGATGGCGCTATGCTTTATTTTGATTTTCATGGTGAGCCTAAAGGTGATACCACGGGGTATTTCAAAAGCTATCAAATTAGTACACTAAGTAAAGCAGCCGGTTCTGAAAAAATGCCATTTACGGGTTCGCATGGCTGGTATTGGAAAAATAAAACAGCAGAAAATGTACGAATTACGTTGAAAACGAGAGGGCAATACAAAATAAAAGGTTTGATGTAAAACGGGAAGGGCTTGTAGGTTGAAGCGGGCTTAATTAAAGCTGTATTTGAATAATGAAAAACCAGTACAACTTGAAACTAAGCTTCAAGTTGTACTGATTATTAATCAATGCCTTACCAAAGATCTACATCGTCACTAGAGCTTGTGCTACTTTTACTGGCAATAACGTTACGTGGTTTAGTGCGTTTCTTCATTTCCCAATTTGAATGGGAGCCGGGTAATAAATCGAGTTTTTCATGTAACACATCGCCTAAGCCCTTTAGGTCGTCTGACTGTAAAGCTTCGCTATCAGTGCTGCCTAATAAGTTTGAGTTCATTTCTGTAATATTACGAATGGAGTCATGTGCTTGAGAAATGGTTGATGTTTGTGATGTGCTGGATTGCACAATAGACTGAGATGCTGAGTTAATTAACTGTACTGCACCATGCACTTTATCTAGTTGTGCGGTTGTTTGTTGTGACTTATCCATGGTCACTTTCATTGCCTCCTGTCCCGCATCCATTGATTTGACAACTTGCTGTGTACTTGCATGAATTTCTTCAATCATGGTACGAACTTCTAAGGTTGAGTTACGTGTTCTTTCGGCTAAAGAGCGTACCTCATCAGCGACAACAGCGAAGCCTCGGCCATGTTCTCCGGCTCTTGCTGCTTCAATTGCCGCATTGAGTGCAAGTAGATTGGTTTGCTCGGCAATACCATCAATGACTTCAATAACACTGACAATATTTTCACTATTATTATTAAGTGTAACGATCTCGTTTGAAGCGGACTCAAGGCGACTAGCGAGTTGATTAATACTGTCAACCGCATCAGCGACCACTTGCTGGCTGCTTTCTACAGAGTTAACGCCGTCATGCACAGAGGATTCAATGGCATCAGTGTGTCGAGTGATTAAATGATTGGTTTCTTCAATTTGTTGCAAAATAGTAGACATGGTTTGTCCGTATTGCGCTTGTAACACTGTTTTTTGATTAACATTACTAAAAACATCAACTAGTTCTTGAGCCATGGGAATTAAGCGTGAAGAAGAGTTACGAATACCGCCCATATGGTCATCTAAGCGAATAAAGGTTTGATTAAGTTTACTGGCATAAGCTTTAAGAAGACCTTCTTCTGGGGCGCGCCATGCAAGGTTAACCGTATTGTTTTTTGTGCACTTACTTAGAGCATCAATTTGTTTTTGTAGCTGTGATTGTAATAGTTGATAACTACATAAGAGCGCAATGGTACTAATAATAAGTCCATAAACAAGGGTAAATGTAAATACGGGAAGGCTAAAATTGCCACCGAAATAATTAATAATAAAGCTCCCAATAGCGGCTGATGAGAGAGTGATTATTGCGATTAATAATTTAGTCATAAATTTATAGTGTTTGCTGTGCAATAGTGATATTGGATCTTGCCCTAATGTAAATTCCAAGTATAACACTGACAGATTATGTGTAATTAAAAATATGTATTACAACGCTATGTTTAATTATCGGCGGGTGATTCACTTAATAATAATTGAAATTGCTTGCCATTGATTGCTTTAGAAAACAAGAATCCTTGGCCATATTGGCAAGAAAGCATATTTAGCACATTGGCTTGATTCTCATTTTCAATGCCTTCTGCTAAGGTGTTTATGTCCAAGGCAGTTGACATATTAATGATGGCTTTGATAATAGCCAAATCACTTTTGTTATGACAAATATCCAGCACAAAAGAGCGGTCTATTTTTAACAAGTCAATGGGGAAATTTTTTAACCGGCTTAAAGACGAATAGCCTGTTCCAAAATCATCAATAGCAATATTAATACCTAAGGCTTTTAGTGCTAATAGTTTTTCTAAAACATCACTTTCAGAGCTTTGCAAAGAGCTTTCAGTGAGTTCAATTTCTATGTGTTTCACATTAACACCAGTGCTACGGAGTGTTTGTTGAATCGTTTCTATAAAATCATCGTGCTGAAATTGTAGTGGAGAAATATTGATTGCAAAGCGCTTAAAGTCATTTGGAATTAAGTTTAGCATTTGCCAGTTTTTTACCTGTAAGCAGGCTTGTTTAAAGACCCAGTTACCTATCTCTGTAATAAGCCCTGTTTCTTCGGCAATAGGAATATAAATGCCTGGAGATAGAGTTTTTAATTCTCCTTGAGAGGCACGTAGTAATGCTTCTGCACCGATTAATTTATTGGAATCTAAGTGAAACTGAGGTTGGAAATGCAGTTCAAAATAATCATTATTAAGTGCTAAGCGTAATGCTGACTCTATCTGAAGTTTCTGTAAAGATTGTTGGTTGAATTTTTGCGTATAAAATTGGAAGCTATTTCCACCATTTTTTTTCGCTTGAAACAGTGCCATGCCTGCATATTTAATCAAATCAATATGATTATTAGCGTCATTAGGGTAGCAGCTAATACCAATACTCGCTGTGATAGCGAAGTTTTGATCATTGAGCTGTATAGGTTCTTTTAAACTACGCATTATTTTTTTAGCAATATAGGCTGAGTGATAGGTATCGCAATCATTTATGATGATTGCAAATTCATCACCGCTTAAACGGGATACAGTATCTGCTTTACGCAACGCGTCTTGAATACGTTGCGCAAATAGCATAAGTAATTGATCGCCCTGTTTGTGTCCTAAAGAGTCATTTACTTTTTTAAAGTGGTCTATATCCACGCATAATAAACTACAAGTGTATTTTTTCCGTTCTGCTTGAGTGATTGATTGCTGCAATCGGTCATCAAATAAACTGCGGTTTGCCAGATTAGTTAAAGGGTCAAAATAAGAGAGTTTTTGGATTTCTTTTTCAGCTTCTTTTATGGAGCTTAAATTGGTGAAAATAGCTAAATACTGAATGGTTTCTTCTTCAGAATCTTTAATTCTAGAAAGTGTCAGCCATTCGGGAGTGCTTGTTTTGTCTTTGTGCGTGCTCCAAACTTCGCCTTGCCATATTTCACTTTTATCGACTGCGTTACATAAGTCAGTAAAAAAAATATTTGAGTCTTGCTCTTGCTGAAAAAAGAGTGGAGGCAAGCCTAATAAATTTTCTTGTAAGTAACCGGTCGCTTCTTCACAGGCTTTATTACAGCGAATGATTTTATAGTCAGTATTGGTTATAAAAATAGACTGGTGACTGAGTTGCATTACGTTATTACCGAGCCTTAATTCATCTGAAAAATGCTTATTTTCAATCAAAGTAGCAAGAGGGCCGCTAACGGATTTAAGGAAGCTGATATTAGGTGTATTACATGTAGATTCTGAACTACTTAAGACTAGGGCGGCAATCAGTTTTTTTTGCCTGACTAAAGGAAGTAAATAATAAGATTTTTGTTCTGAATGAAATGCAGCTAATTGAGGGTGTGAGGATTGCTCTAATGGAAAAAATTGACTATCAGTTGAGTGGTTGAGAGCTTGCTGTAAAGAAACAAACCATTTTGCTTGATGTGATTCGGATAGCGAATTAAAACCACGTTGTGCGTTTAAGCTAAGCTGATTATCTTTAAAGATGAAAAAAGCACCGGCAGCTAAGAAGTGTGACTGTGGTGCGGAAAAAAGCATCACCAAGCAGCGTTCTAACATATGCGGCATAGTATATTCATGCACAGGATAGGCCTGCAATAATTGGATTATTTTTTTCGTTTGTTTATTGCGTTTATCTATTGTTAGCTGTTTTTGTCGTTGGTAGAGTAAAAGCAAAACCAATGAGCATAAAAGTAGGATGATAGCACTATTTATAGGCATGGGGCTTTCTGAAAATGAAAAAAAATGCGGCTATAAAGCCGCAATAAAGAGTGTGATTAAAGTAACCACATAGAGGGAAGGTATGCATTTAAAAACAGATTATTAACAAAATCTGGGTTCAGTTTACAAGCTTGAAACGGAATGAAAATGTGACAAATTGTCACGCGACAATTTGTCGCTTGGCTTGGCATGAATATTGATTGTAATTATAGGTTTGCCTTCTATAAATAGCGCTAAATGTGAGGTTTACACATCATTTGTAATTATTTTTGAGTCATATAACCCGTGCGTGTAAGTGATATCACCTGTTGTGAGTGTTATTGAGATGATTAGCTAAGAATATAAAAAATATGACTTTTTGTGTATCGCTAAATTAACCGCAGTTAATGCAGTATTTTTCTGCGTAATAATTAAGCGCTAGGAGATGAAAGCGACAGTTTTTTAGTGAAAACGAATATAAATAGAATAAATCATCACTCGAATGGCGATGATTTTTTTGGAGCGATAAGAGGAGGAGGGGCTTAAGAATGTGTACGAAATAACTTGAACACAATGGGGCGCAGAACTTTAGAGGCTGTGAAAGTATTCCGAAATTAGGTTAAAAAGCCTACTTCGGCAACGAGAAATCAATAAGTTACGGCATATATTTTGCTGTTTTTAGTCGCTTTATTGAATACTTTCACAGCCTCTTCAGTCTGCTTTATATCATGCCGTGTGAAAATAGTTTTTTCACCGATGCTAAAAACAAAGTACCCGTAGCCATCGTAGCCCGTATGGAGGTACGGAATACGGGATAAACAGTGCGTAAAATTCCCGTATTGCGCAAGCTTCATACGGGCTACTTGGTGCTATGTAATCAGGACTGAAAAATAGGGGCTCTGCGTAACATCAGTTACTCAAGCCACCCTCGCAATTTAAAACAATTACCTAAGTAAAAGTAATGGCTTATTGGTGTTAAGCAGCATTTTATGAGTGAAGCTTCCTAATACCATATCGTGCAAACGGGTATGGCTAAATGCGCCCATTACCGTTAAATCAATTGCATGTTGTTGCTGGTAAGCGCATAGGGCCTCATCCGCTTTGCCGGTGAGCTTACTACTGGTAATATCTAAGTGGCCTGCCGCTTGTAATTTTCCAGCGGCTTGCTCTAGTAATTCATGCGCAGTGTCTTGTTTATCATTCACGCAAACAAGGTGACATGCTAAGCCTTTATAAAGCGGACTAGCAGCGACCATATCAACCGCTTTATCGGCGGCTTTACTGCCATCATAAGCAATCATAATGCGTTCAGGCTGCTTAAATTCTCCATTAACAATCAAAATAGGCTGGTGTAAGGAGCGGATGATTGCTTCCAGTTCTGCACCAATTTTATTGTTTTTCTTATCATGTGATAAGCCGCGAACTCCCAGAACTAACACACGTATGTTTTCTTCCAGTTCAACGAGTGACTCAATTAAACCGCCGTGGCGTTTGCTGCAAATAGGCTCAGCAATACCGGCAGTTATCACATGTTCTTTTGCGGCTTGTAACAAGGCTTTTGCTTTTTGTAATTGCAATTTGCTTTGTTGTTGCTCAAGCGCGCTAATTTCCTCTAGCAAATGCGCTTGGCTACCTAAGCCAATATTGCCAGACAGGTCAGAGGTAATTGCTGTTTCATGGTGATGGTCAATGGTATGTAATAATTCCAGTGGTGCAGCTATACCTAGTGCAACCCATGCGGCATAATCGCAGACAGCTTCAGTGAGTGCTGCACCATCAATACAAGCGAGCACGTTAGTTTGTTGGTTATTCATTAGTGACCTCCCATTACTTTTTCAATTTCTTCAGGATTATCATGTATTCCAAAGCGATCAACAATGGTTGCGCTGGCTTCATTTAAACCGAGTAACTCAACGTCAGCTCCTTCTCTACGAAATTTAATCACTGCTTTATCTAAAGCTGACACCGCGGAAATATCCCAAAAATGTGCGTGAGTTAAATCAATAATGATTTTATCGGCCGCTTCTTTAAAATCAAAATGGTTCATAAACGCATCGGCTGAGTTAAAAAATATTTGTCCGTGTACGTGATAAGTTCGCGCTTCGCTCGCTTCATCAAATGTAGAGTCAACATACATAAAATGACTGATTTTGTTTGCAAAAAACAGAGAGGCGAGTAAAACTCCAACAAACACGCCAATCGCTAAATTATGTGTCCATACAACAACGGTAACGGTTGCGAGCATAATGATATTAGCAGACAGCGGGTGTGTTTTTAGATGGATAATCGATTCCCAACTAAAAGTACCGATAGAAACCATAATCATAACGGCAACTAAGGCAGCCATCGGAATTAAACTAATCCAGTCAGACATAAATACCACCATAATCAGTAAAAATACACCGGCACAGAGTGTTGAAAGTCGTCCGCGTCCACCTGATTTAACATTGATGATTGATTGTCCAATCATAGCGCAACCTGCCATACCGCCTAGTAATCCTGCGCCAATATTAGCGATACCTTGACCTTTACATTCGCGATTTTTATCACTTTCTGTATCGGTTAAATCATCAACAATTGTCGCAGTCATTAGAGACTCTAATAAACCAACCACGGCTAAAGGCAAAGAATAAGGCAAAATAATGTATAAGGTTTCTAAGGTCAAAGGAACTTCTGGCCAAAGAAAAATAGGTAAAGTGTCTGGTAGTTCGCCCATATCACCGACGGTACGAATATCCAAGTTTAGGTAAATTGCAATCCCCGTGAGCACTAAAATACAAATCAGTGGCGAGGGTAGTGATTTACCAATAAATGGCACATAAGGAAATAAATAAATAATGCCTAATCCACCTGCCGTCATTGCATAAACATGCCAAGAAACATTGGTTAATTCAGGCAATTGCGCCATAAAAATAAGAATGGCAAGCGCATTAACAAAGCCGGTTACTACCGAGCGAGAAATAAAACTCATTAAACTTCCAAGTTTTAAATAACCCGCAATTATTTGCAGAACACCGGTTAATAAAGTGGCAGCTAATAAGTATTGCAAACCATGCTCTTTTACTAAAGTAACCATTAATAGTGCCATTGCCCCCGTTGCAGCGCTAATCATTCCAGGTCGACCACCGACAATGGCTGTGATGAGAGCAATGCAAAAAGAGGCATATAGGCCGATTTTTGGATCAACCCCTGCAATAATGGAAAAAGCGATTGCTTCGGGAATAAGAGCAAGCGCAACAACAAGGCCGGCTAAAACATCCCCGCGAATGTTTCCGAACCAGTCTTGTTTGTTAGAGAGTAAGAGCATTAGGTATCCTGTGAATTAGAAAGTATAAAAACAAACTGACCTGTATGTGCTTGAATACTAGCCCACAAAGTACAGTTTCAATCTTTACAATTATAACAAAGCATAGCTTGTTGGGCAGCTAGAAAATTGTAATGCACTGAGGCACAGCGCTTATCGTTTTAACTAAGCTATAATTAGACAGATTGATTATTTTCTGGAGATACGCTGATATGCCAGCCATAAAAATTAAGCCACAAATTATTATTAGTCTCTATTTTCTGATAACGGCTTGTGCAACGTCATTACAAGAAGGGGCGGAAGATATATTAATAGTGAATATTGAACCGGCTGAAAAAATATGTGAATTTTTAGGGCAAATTTCCGCTTCAGAAGGGGGGATGGTTTCTGGCGACTTTATGCGTGATAGCAAAATTAAACAAGGGGCTATTAATCAGTTAAAAAATAAAGCATTATTAATGGGCGGTAATACCGTCTATATAGAAAAAAATTTTAATGCCCTTAAACACTTAACACCGCGTAAGTTAAACCAAACCAATATAGGGTTTGTGTACCGCTGCACTTTTTAAATGATAGCTTTCATCAGAATACAATATGACAAACTCTAAAAATTACTTAAACGTTCCCTATGCAGAAAAAGATGCTGCAAAAGCATTGGGTGCTCGCTGGGATCCTGCAAAAAAAAAATGGTATGCGCCTGCCGATTTAGATAAGGCGTTGTTTGCAAATTGGCTAGTAGATACCAGTGTTGCTAAAGTGACAGCTAGGCCATCGTCCACAAAAAAAACATTACAAGATGTGATAACGCATGCGGCTGATAAAAACTTTGTCGCCTATAGTGGCGAATTACCGCCTTGGAATTAGCGCAACGTGCATACCTGATATGAATGATTTACGTTATATTGCAAACTACCCTGAACCCATAAAAGCGAAGATTCAACAGTTGATTGCGCAGGATAAATTAGCCGAATTGTTATTAACTCGGTACCCGCAGACGCATACGATACAAAATAGCAAAGCGCTTTATAGTTATATTATGGACTTAAAAAATCAATTTATGCGTAAATCAGGCCCATTGAGTAAAGTGATTTATGACGATAAGTTAGATGTGCTGCATCAAGCACTCGGTTTGCATAGCTTTGTTGTTAGAGTGCAGGGCAGTAAATTAAAAGCGAAAAATGAAATTAGAATTGGCGCAGTATTTAAACGCGCACCAATCGATTTTTTACGCATGATTAGTGTGCATGAACTGGCGCATATTAAAGAAAAACAGCATGACAAGGCCTTTTATAAATTATGTGAGCATATGGAGCCTGATTATCAGCAGTTGGAGTTTGATACACGCTTGTATTTAACCTATTTAGATCATTTTGGTGAATTGTATGTTTAACGTATTACAACATCATTATAAAAAATAAGAGATAGCTCTGGGGGCGAAGGCTTTAGCCTTCTATTGCATCATTAAAAGCAGTCTAAAGACTGTGCCCCGTACCTGTATTTACTAGATAAAAACCATGACAAAACAAAATCTTAAAATTGGCTTATGTAACCCTAAAAGTCCAGAAAATGTTGGCTCGGTTATGCGCGCGGCAGCGAATTATCGAGCTCAGAGCGTGTGTTACACCGGAATGCGCTATGAACGTGCACTACAATATAGAAAAGACCTTGCGGATACCAGCCGTAAATGGGGGAGAAATATTAGCTTAAGCGGCGTTGATAATTTACTGGATGCAGTAACTGAGGGTATGCAAGTGATTTGTATCGAACTTGCTGAAAATGCAATTTCACTGCCAGACTACCAGCACCCTGAAAATGCATTGTATATTTTTGGCCCTGAAGATGGCTCAATTAGCCAAGAAATTATTAATCAAGCTGATGCAGTGGTGTATATACCAACAGTGGGCTGCATGAATTTAGCCGCAACGGTAAATGTGGTGCTGTATGATCGTCTGGCAAAATCGGAGCAGGATTTTGCTGGGAATGAATTGGTTAGAGAGAGTAGAGATAAGAATAATTTATTAATCGTTTAGTCATAAATAAAAAAGCCTCTGAAAAGAGAGGCTTTTTGCTATTGAAATTAGATTTGGATTAACAACCTCGCTTAGGGTGACATTTAGTACCGCCACCATCATTACCGCCGCTTGATAGCTTACGTACAATGGAAATGTTTACGTTAGCTGTGGTGCTTAATTCACCATCAGATACGGTATAACTAAAGCTATCGCCGCCACGACTGTTACCGCTAACAGAATAAGTGATACTGCCATTATTATTAACTGAGGTAGTCCCTTTTGATCCGTTGCTTGCTGCTATAACTGTTAATATAGAGCCTTCAGGGTCAGAGTCGTTAGCGAGTACGTCAATCGTTATGTTGCCACCTAATAGAACTTCAGCACTATCTGCCATCGCGGTAGGTGCATCATTAACAGCGAGTACTTCAATCGATACGTTACTGCTTGAATAGCCACCAAAGCCATCCGTAATCGTGTAAGTAAAGCTATCGGTGCCAGTATAGTTAGCATTAGGTGTATAAATAATGCTGTTAGCATTAATAGTGATATCGCCAGAGGTCGGCGTTGATGTACTACTTATTTGTAAAGCATCTCCATCAGCATCACTATCGTTATTTAAAACATTAATGGTTTTAGCTGTGTTTTCATCAGTGTTAATACTATCATCTTGACTGATAGGGGTTGTGTTAGTGTCAGTAATCGCGGTAGAAACAGGAGACAGCTGAGTTTCATTTGCCGAGTTATCACGCGCTTTTACTTGGTAGCTATAGGCTGTGTCAGAATCAAGCCCTGTTGCTAAATAGCTTGGAGCAGTTTGCCATGCACTTGCAATACAAGCGCTACCACCATTGCTACAAATGAATTGATACTCGACAAAACCAGAATCATCAGTCGCTTCTGTTGCAACCATACTAATAGTAGATTTACTGGTTGCGTAAGGGTTTATTGACCATGACATAGGATCAGGGTTAGGTGCTGTTGTATCATTAGATACCGCCACAACGTCACCAGAAATATAATATTTTCCTAAACTGCCGTAGTCAGAATAATTACCATCGGTAGTTGCATTACCAACGCCACTGATACTAAGAAAATATCGACCTGCACTCACGGTTTTAATGATAATAGCTTGGGTATTATCTAAAGGGTCAGAAGAGCTAATAATATTACCTGCTTCATCACTGAGTGTCGCTTGTAGGTCTAAATTTGCCCCGCGTCTAACTGATCGCGTATAAGCATCCCATGCAGGAGTAATAAGTAGATTAATATCACCCGCGGCAGTATCAAAATAGAAAGTATCTATATCGCTACGGGTTTCAATAATACCTTTATTGTCAGGGCGTATATTAAGTGCATCAAATTCAGGGTTGCTACTCGCAATAAACCCATTGGAATCGATAAGTAAGGGACTGGCTGATAGTTTGCTATTACTGTGGTCATCTAAGCTCACTTGTAACGCGTTGCCTATAATGGAGATGTCATCTTGCGTATTATTAGCACCCGTATATTCGCCTTTGCTCCATTGGGTCACATTATTATAATAGCCTACGCCCATTATCGGTGCCCATGAAGTTAACCCTGCACCATGTCCAGTGTAATAGCCAACAGTACTAGTGCCATCATGAGATAAGGCGAGGTTATGCCCTAATTCATGAGATGAAGCTTCGGCAACATAGGGTGCATATCCGCCACCCAAATTATCGTAATAAACTAATGCGGGCTGATAATATTCATAGTTTGATCTTCCCCAGACACCGACATACGCAACACCACCAGAGGTCTCGTGGGGCATGAAAGTACCATTCGCATCGGTCTTACTGGTGATTAAAATATGCCCGACTTTAGGGCCAAATGAGCTAGGTGCTTCTGTTGTTACATCAATATCAAAAGGGGCTAAATCTTCAGCAATTCGGTGCCAAATTTCAGCAATATCTAGTTTTTCTGCATTGGAAAAATCGCTGGGATTGGAGTCCTTGTCAAAGGGGCGCGCTTGATAGCTACTGGCTGCACCTGTTGCGTTATTCCAGGCTGTTCCTGTAACGGTGTAACCTTTGAAATTAACATACACAACATTAGCCGCATTAGGCTTGCTGTGTAGTTTAAACGCATCGGTTGGGTTGATGCCTTCTAAAGCAGGATTTGCTTCTAGCTCTGCTTGACTAATAGGTTTGGGTAATACCGTATCTTGATAAAATATGCCACCTTGTTTATCGGCATGAATAAAAGCCACATCACTCGCTGGAAAACTAAAGCCGTTTAACCACTTTAGCGCTCTTGCTTGAGCTGGAGCGGGTAATTGTTCGAGTTGATTTTTTAAACGACTAGTAGGCAATTTATCCAGAGTAACCGCTAAAGCGGCAGCGCCGAACATTTTGTTTTCATCAGGGGCAGCAATAGCACCACTAGAGAGTATTGCTGTTGCTAAAAGGCTTAGTGGAAACGCAAGAGGTCGCATGAGCAAGTCCTTAGGTAATTAAAAATTATGCTCATATTGTATAAGCAATCATATGTTTTTTTGTGATGTGTTTGGTGCTTTATAAGATGAGCAGAAAATAATAATCAGGAATCGCTGGGCAAGTAAGCATTACGTTGGCTATCTGATTAAAAACGTAATGCTTACTGAGCATCTTATTAGTTAAATCCCTAAACTCTCCCAGAGTTCATCAACTTTTTTAACTACCTCAGGTGACATTTCTATAGTACGACCCCATTCACGCGTAGTTTCGCCCGGCCATTTATTGGTTGCATCAAAGCCAACCTTAGAGCCTAAGCCTGAGACAGGTGAAGCGAAGTCTAAATAATCAATCGGTGTATTTTCTAAAATGGTTAAATCACGCGCTGGGTCCATCCGGGTAGTAATCGCCCAAATGACTTCCTGCCAATCATGTACATCAATATCTTCATCCACCACAATCACAAATTTCGTGTACATAAATTGACGTAAATACGACCAAGTGCCTAACATCACACGTTTAGCATGTCCCGCATATTGCTTTTTCATGCTGATCACGGCCATGCGGTATGAGCAACCTTCAGGTGGTAAATAAAAATCAACAATTTCAGGAAACTGCTTCTGTAAAATCGGTACAAATACCTCATTTAAAGCCACGCCTAAAATCGCGGGTTCATCAGGTGGTTTGCCGGTGAATGTACTATGATAAATCGGTGCTTGGCGTTGCGTAATGCATTCCACGGTAAATACAGGAAAGCTATCGACCTCATTATAATAGCCGGTATGATCGCCAAAAGGCCCTTCAGGTGCCATATCATCAGGGTAAATAAAGCCTTCTAAAACAATTTCAGCACTCGCAGGCACGTGTAAATCATTAGTGATTGATTTGGCGACCTCGGTTTTACTACCGCGCAATAAACCGGCAAAGGCATATTCGGATAAAGTGTCTGGAACAGGCGTCACCGCCGCTAAAATAGTCGCGGGATCAGCGCCTAAAGCCACTGAAACCGGATAAGGCTCGCCAGGATTTTTCTCTTGCCATTCTCTAAAGTCCAAAGCACCACCGCGATGCGCTAACCAACGCATAATCAGCTTATTTTTTCCAATCACTTGTAAACGATAAATACCGAGATTATGACGATCTTTATAAGGCCCCTTAGTAATCACCAAAGGCCAAGTAATCAAAGGCGCTACATCCTCAGGCCAACACGTCTGTATGGGATAAACACTTAAATCAACTTCATCGCCTTGCCGAATTAATTCTTGGCACGGTGGGTTTTTAACCACTTTAGGTGCCATGTGTAATACATTTTTAAACACCGGAATTTTATCCATCGCATCTTTCATGCCCTTAGGTGGTTCAGGCTCTTTAAGTTGTGATAGTAATTCACCTACACCGCGTAAAGCCTTAACTGATGTTTCGCCCATACCCATGGCAACCCGGTCAGGCGTACCAAAAAGATTGGCTAATACGGGAATGTTATGACCTTTAGGGTTTTCAAACAGCAGGGCAGGGCCGCCTTGTTTTAACGTGCGATCACAAATTTCTGTCATTTCTAACACGGGATCAATTTCTTGCGTAATGCGTTTGAGTTGGCCGATTTTTTCGAGTTGTGCGATGAAATCTCGCAGGTCTTTGTATTTCATAGAGGATGTGGGTGAGTGAGTGGGTGTGTGGAAATCTGATTTTTGTCGAATGGGTAAAATGAATCGCTTTGCTTTTTATACGCGTAATGAAACCCATCAAACAGGTGAATAAAGATAGGTTTCGCAAAAAGATGCTATACCAATTCTACTCAAATATTTAATTCCGTAGCCCGTATGGAGGTACGGAATACAGGGTGAAAAATGCGTCGAATACCCCGTATTGCGCAAGCTTCATACGGGCTACGGAATACTACCGCGATTAAACATTGTCTAGGCCATCTAAAGTAAGCATATCAAACTTGCTATTTAAACTAGCGTTAGCATCACGAACTTTTAAAGAAGCGCTTTGTAATGCGTGTTTTACTTTATTTTTATATAAATTTTCTTGATAGTCTGCTAAAGCTTTCCGTATGACCTCACTTTTTGATAGATGAAGTTCCTCAGCCATTTGTGATATTTGTTGATACAACTGATTATCTGCTTTTAAAGTAACTGTGTGCATAATATTAACTTTAGGGTATTAGACGTATTACTTATTGTATTGATAATAGGTGGGTTTTGCACATGAATTATAAGCTTTTGCATTCTTTCTCGTTCCCAAGCACTGGCAGATTTTTTGTGAGCAACATAAAACTTACGGTATGATGCAAATAAACTTATAAAATAAGAGGGCACACCAATGTCTATAGCACTCAAACAAACAACGCTATCCGAACAAGAATATCTTGAAAACGAAAAATCAGCTTACTATAAAAGCGAATATCTAAACGGCGAAATTTGGGCAATGGCAGGTGCAAGCGATAATCATGTGACTCTTTCTATGAACCTTGCTTTTTTACTCAGGCAACAGCTCAAAGGTAAATCTTGCCGCAGCTACATCTCTGACATGAAGGTGAAAGTTGCATCTGCTAATGCCTATTTCTACCCTGATGTTTTTGTTAGCTGCAATTCAAATGATAAAGCGCAAGACTATTATAAAGAACATCCTTGCTTTATTGCCGAAGTGCTATCGCCATCAACAGAAGCCTACGACCGTGGTGATAAATTCAAATACTACCAACAACTGGCTAGTCTAGAAGAATACTGGCTTATTGATGCACAAAAAATGTCTATAGATTGTTTTACGCGACAAAACGATAAAGTCTGGAGTTTGCGCAGCTATTCTGTAGCGGATGAAATTGCTAGCATTGATGGACTAAACTGCAAAATACAATTAGTTGAACTATACGAAGAAACAAATATTTAATCCGCAAAAACCCCATCCATTTGCTGATTGGCCAACACACTGCCCAAGCTAGCCGCTTTAGCAATCCACATCATCGCTAAATTGCTATCTTTTTCTACACCTTTACCTAAAGCATAACAATCACCTAATAATTGCATCGCATCCGCCTGTTGCTGTTTTGCTGCTAAATTTAACCAATAAATCGCCAGAGTGGGTTTGTTATGCGTTAGCAACAATAAACTCAGATCATTTTGTGCCTCAGCACTACCCGTATCGGCTTGTAAAATTAAGTCACACTCCTCAGCGAGCAAAGGAATAACACAATTTTTAGTCAACTCGCTAAAGGCAATTAAGGTGCGGCTTGATGATTCTGTAATAAAGTCGATGGACTTCATCGCCATATAACGCCGAATAGTGCGCTCACTTAAATCACATAAATTGGCATAGCTTTTTACACTAATAAACTGTTTCATACGCTTCCTTAAAAGATTGTCATACTTATTTTAGTGGCATAGTGTGGATTGTCCTATTAATTTTGTACGCAAGTAAAATGGTGGGTTATTTTGATGGATTGATAATGATAGGGCCTTAAAGTAAATAGGCTTTAAATATCAAGTGGATAGGGGTTTTTATGGTCTGTGTTTATTTTTTGGCACAGTGAATGCTATAGTTATTGTGAGTTCCACTCAATATTATTTTTTAATTTTAAAGGTGAATATTATGAACATTCAAAATATGAATATGAAAAAAGCACAACAAGGTTTTACCTTAATCGAACTAATGATCGTTGTTGCGATTATTGGTATTTTGGCAAGTATTGCGATTCCGGCTTATAGTGATTATATTTCACGGACTAATGCAGCTTCTACTATGGCTGAACTGGGAGCATATAAGACATCGGTTTCTTTATGTGCCCAAGAAACTGGAATCTGGCCGACAACTGCTTGTGCTGCCGGAGGAACTGGCGGTGTACCTGCTGCTGTTAACTCTAAGAATGCGGCGGCAGTAGCTGTAAGTGCTGCGGGTGTAATTACCGGAACTAGTTTAGCCACTACATCTGCTGGTGCAGTCATGGGCTTCACTTTAACTCCTTCACAACCATCTGGCGGTACTCAGGAATGGGTAGTATCAGGAACAATCTGTGATAACACTAGAGGACTTAAAGTTGCAGCTGGCTGTGCTGCTCCTTAGTATGTAGGATTGGGGTGAAGCATGAACCCCAGCATGCACAACGCTTAAGCATTCACATCCGTTTAAGTCAATAAAAACCATCTACCATTTCATTGTGCTAGGTGGTTTTTTTATGTGTGCTTGTTTTTTACACAAATAAATCAAAAGGGTCAGACTCGATTGATCTCCTTAATCTCAATTATTTGTTGGGTTTTGTTCTTTATCCGTAGCAGCCTACATTGATATCGAGAACTTCAATGGGGTCAGACTCGATTGGTCTATTGTTAAGAATTCAATGGGGTCAGACTCCACAAAAATAGGGTCAGGTCTTTCCGTAACGCATATTTACATATTTATATGATAGACTCAATAAATGACAAGACCTTTAAGATTAGAACTTCAATAGGGTCAGACTCGATTGATCTACTTAATCTCAATTATTTGTTGGGTTTTGTTTCTTATCCGCAGCAGGCCTGCATTGATATCGAGAACCCTAGCAAAAAATTAGACATATAAACTGGTATGATATGATATGAACTTAAATTATTCTGGGGAATATGAATGACAACGATGATTTCCGAGGTTTATACAGCTTTTAGAAGTGCCGGGGTATCAGAAGAAACAGCAAAATCAGCCGCGGAAGCTCTATCGGCTGAGAGTTTAGCGACTAAAGACGATATAAGAAAGTTAGAAAAAGAACTCATTATTATTAAATGGATGATTGGCCTTGTAATTGCTGTTCAGGTATTGCCTTTTTTAAAGGCTATGTCACCGTTAAGTGTGGAATTTTAAAAACATCTAATTTTTCAGTAACTTAAGAATATTCTGATATATGGTTCAAAGTCAGAGAAATCAGGCTTTCAAAAGTTATTAGTTAAATTTTCAATACTTAACGGTGACATAGCCTTTTTAAAAGGGTTAATTTAGCCATTATTCAACAGTATTCTATAGGTATTAAATATCATGGCGAGACTTCCCCGATTTGTAATACCAGGACAGGCTCAGCATGTGATCCAGCGTGGAAATAACAGGGATGTGATTTTTGTAGCTGATGAGGATTATCAGTATTATCTAAAAAAATTAGGTGATGCCTGTAAGAAATATGAGTGTGAATTACATGCTTATGTATTAATGACGAATCATGTTCATTTGTTGATAACGCCTAATACAGCTCATGGTATTAGCAAGGTTATGCAAACCATTGGTCGGTATTATGTCCAATATTTTAATTATCAATACCAAAGGACGGGTACATTATGGGAAGGACGCTATAAAGCTACTTTAATTGATAGTGAGGACTATTTGTTAAGGTGTAGTCGGTATATTGAATTAAATCCTGTACGTGCTGGAATGGTGAAAGCCCCTGCAGATTATCCGTGGTCAAGTTATCATTTTAATGCTTTGGGCAGAGAAAATAAGTTAATAACGCCTCATGCCATTTATAATGCATTAGGAGTGAGTAATGAAAAGTGTAGGCTAAATTATCATGCCTTATTTAAAGAGCATATACCCGAAAAGGAAGTAGAAGAAATTCGGGAAGCAACCAATAAAGCTTGGGTTCTTGGTGGAGATCGGTTTAAGGCTGAAATTGATGGTTTAATGGATAGGCAGATCCAGCCAAAATCACGTGGGGGAGATAGGCGTTCTGATTTGTTCAAAGAAAAGAGTACCAATCGAGCCTGACCCTTTTCCTTTTCTTTTCTTTTGTTGATTCTACCCTTTTGATTCTTCAACTCTTTGTTGGGGTTCGTTCCTCACCCACAACCTACATTGGTATAGTAATAAATGGGGGTGGAGTAAATTAAAGAATTATTTTAGAGGAATATTGATGACTACCATGATTTCTGAAATTTATGATGCATTGCTTTCGGCAGGGGCAGATGAAGTAAAGGCGAGAAAAGCAGCGGAAGCGATTGCTGAGCATGAAAAGCGATTTGACCATATTGATAGAGAGTTGCTTTTATTAAAATGGATGACGGGAGCAATGTTAGTAGGGGTTATTTCTTTGGTTTTGAAAGCGTTTTTTGTTTAGCGCGATAGTTTTTTAACAAAAAATCACTTAGATATGAGGTTGTGAGAGTTAGAGTATAAACGCCAATATTAAACTTGGCGCTATGATGATGGCCTCTGTTGGGATAGTAGCGGTATTGGTAAATGCTACTGTAATTAATAGTATCAATGCAAACCCAGCGTGGAAATAATCGTGTGATGATAACGTGAATATTGGCTATTCTTTAATTTAAAATAGCCCCTTTAAAAAGGGGATAACATTAATAACAATCACCAAGCCTATCATCCATTTAATAACTTTAATTTCTCCATTTATTTCAATTATTTGTTTTTCTACTTTGCCAATATCAGCTTTGGTTAAGGCTTCAGCAGTATCTTGTGCTTCTTGTTCTGGTACGCCTGCTTTTCTAACGGCGGTGTACACCTCAATTATCAAAGGTAGTCTCCAAATGTACATCAAGTTAGAAGAAATTTATATTATATGCTTTCATTTTTAGCGTCAATGCCATTGTAGTTTAGGTTTCTCAAAATCAATGAGATTAGAGTAAATTAAAGTCATGACGAGTGCTCGTCACGGGTTTTATGAGCTGTTGATGTTTTTAGTCAGTGTAAATATTCACTCCCAAATAAAGTTTGAGAGTGAGATAAGTCATTTAAGCAGCAATCCCATTATGCCTTAACAAAGCATCAATCTTCGGTTCTCTGCCACGAAATTTAATAAATAAATCCATCGCATTTTCACTACCACCGGTTTCTAGAATGTTCTCTAAAAATGCGAGTCCCGCCGCTTGGTTAAAAATACCTTGTTCTTCAAATAAAGAATAGGCGTCGCTAGATAAGACTTCTGCCCATTTGTAGCTGTAATAACCCGCAGCATAACCACCGGCGAAAATATGCGAGAAGCTGTGGGCGAATCGATTAAATGCAGGAGGGACCATAACGGATACTTGCTGGCGAATTTTATCCAGCACTTCATAAACGCGCGCGCCGTTTTCAGGATCATATTCTTGGTGTAGGCGGAAATCGAATAGGCTGAATTCTAGCTGGCGAACCATTAACATGCCAGCTTGAAAGTTTTTGGCGGCAAGCATTTTGTTGAAGAGTGCTTCAGGTAGAACTTCACCCGTTTGGTAGTGCCCTGAAATTAAATCTAGCGCTTCTTTTTCCCAGCACCAGTTTTCCATAAACTGGCTAGGAAGTTCAACAGCATCCCATTCCACGCCACTAATACCCGATACGCCTAAGTGATCAACCTGAGTTAGCATGTGTTGTAAGCCATGACCGAATTCGTGGAATAAGGTTAAAACTTCATCATGGGTTAATAAGGCAGGATCGTTTGCTGTTGGTGGAGTGAAATTACATGTTAGATAAGCAACGGGGATTTGTAAGCCATCGGCTGTTTTTTTACGGCCTACGCAGTCATCCATCCATGCACCACCGCGTTTTTGCGCGCGGGCATATAAATCGATATAAAATTTACCGCGTAATTCGCCGGCTTTATCTAAAATTTGAAAGAAACGTACCTCTTCATGCCATGTGTCGATATCGTTTTCTTCACTTATTTGTAAGCCATATAGCTTTTCTACGACTTTAAATAAGCCCGATAATACTTTGGGTGCAGGGAAGTATTTTTTTACTTCTTCTTGCGATAAGTCATACGCATGTTGGCGCATTTTTTCGGAAAAATAACCGATATCCCAAGCAAACAGTTTATTAATGCCGTAGTGCTCTGTTGTAAATGCGGTTAAATCTGCTAAATCTTGCTTAGCTTGCGGCAGTGATTTTTCTGCCAATTCTTCTAAAAAGTCAGTGACTTGTTTAGGGGTGTCTGCCATTTTTGTGGCAAGTGACAGTTCGGCGTAATTATTAAAACCTAAGAGTTGTGCTTTTTTATGGCGTAAAGCAATCAGGCTATCCATAATTTGCGTATTATCCCAGTCTGTATCTGCACCTAGCTCCGAAGCGCGTGTAGAAAACGCTTTGTACATATCAGCGCGCAATTGGCGATCGTCTGCGTAGGTCATTACGGCAAGGTAAGATGGGAATTGCAGGGTAAGCATCCAACCTTTTTCGCCTTCCAGTTCTGCAGTTTGTTTTGCTTGTTGTAGTGCAGATTCAGGTAAGCCAGCGAGACCAGATTTTTTCTTGATTAGTTTGCTCCAATCATTGGTGGCATCTAATAAGTTTTCTTCGTAGCGGCTGGTGAGTTGGGATAGCTCTAGATTAATGTCTTTATATTGTGCTTTTTTCTCGTCATCTAAAGCAATACCGGATAAACGAAAGCTACGTAAAGAATTTTGAATGATTTTTTGCTGTGCTGTCTCTAGACTTGCATAGCTATCGCTTTCTGCAATGCTGGTATACGCCTTAAATAAAGCGTCGTGCTGTCCCATTTCGGTAGAGTATTCGCTTAATTTAGGCAGGCATTCATTGTAGGCATCACGTAAGTCATCATTATTAGTCACTGAATTCATATGGCTAACAGGCGACCAAGCGCGGCTGATTTTATCTTCTACCGCATCAATCGGGGCAATTAAATTATCCCAAGTGTAGGTGCTGTTTTCCGCTAATACTTTTTCGACGGTGGCACGAGCATCAGTTAATAATTGCTCAATCGCTGGGACGATATGTTCGGGTTTGATTTGTGAGAATTGGGGTAAATCGGTGTTGCTTAATAAAGGATTGCTCATGAGGTAATATGAAATTTATTGACGAATAGTAGGTAAATTTTAACTAAAATTTATAAATTCCGCTGATTCATTTTTGCATCATCTAAATAAACTCGTATCATGATGGTTTAATTATTTAGATTAAGGTTTTACGAATGACATTACGAAGTTTTAAAACAAGTCACCCACAAGTAGGAGAACGTGTTTATTTGGATGAAAGTGCTGTGATTATTGGTGATGTAATGCTCGCAGATGATGTGTCAGTCTGGCCTACCGTTGTGATTCGTGGTGATGTGGCTTCGATAAATATTGGCGTGGCGACGAATATTCAAGATGGTGCGGTATTGCATGTGTCGCACAAAGGAAAATATACCCCGAAAAGTGCGCCGCTGAAGATAGGGAAAGGCGTTACGGTAGGGCATAGGGCGGTGGTACATGCGTGTACTGTGGGTGACTATTGTTTGGTCGGAATAGGCGCAATTATTATGGATAATGCCGTGCTGGAAGATTACGTTATGTTAGGGGCTGGCGCATTAGTGCCGGCTAATAAGGTATTGGAAAGCGGTTATTTATATATGGGATCGCCAGCAAAAAAAGCGAGAGAATTAACGCAGGAAGAAAAGCAGTTTTTAGAATATTCGGCAACGCATTATGTGGTTTTGAAGGATGAGTATTTGGGTGAGTGTAAGTAAAGTTAGTGATAGGCTTGTATTTTCTTTGAAAGAGGCTACTATGTAGATACGTTATTTTGCTTTGAGTGTGCCATGCCTGTAAAAATTTTTCAGTGGGATGAAGATAAAAATAATATTTTGAGGGGAAGTCGTGATGTCTCGTTTGAAGATGTGGTATTTGCTTTAAAAAATAAAAAGTTACTTGATGTAATATCCAGCCCTACACATGATAAACAAAAGTGTTTTGTGGTGAATATTAATGATTATGCTTATATCGTGCCGTTTGTAGAAGAAAAAGGTAGGTACTTTTTAAAAACAATTTACCCTAGTAGAAAACATACGAAATTTTATTTTAAAGACTAAAATTATGAAAAATAAATCAGAGATATATTCAACTGAAGAACAGGAATTGTTTCAAGCACTTGAAGCTGATGTCGATAATGATGAGTATCAGCCTTTATCGCCTGAAGCACTTGAAAAAGAGAAGGCGTTTTATCAGCAAGTTGCAGTTGATACCATAGCGCAAAAAACACGTAAAAAATCATTAAATATTAGATTAATTGAAAGTGATATAGAAAAAATCAAGGTGATTGCTTTTGAAAATGGCTTGCCCTATCAAACCTTGATATCGTCAATTATTCATAAAGTTGCAACGAAGCAAATTAAGGCGGTTTAATTTTTTAGTTTAAACAAAAAAGGCCGGAATAAGTCATGCTTATTCCGGCCTTTTTTATGGATGTTTTTTTAGATTTTTATCTTTCTAATAACTCTAATTTACCTGGTTTTCCATCCCACTCTTCAGCATCTGGAAGTGCGTCTTCAACATCGGTAATAACCGGCCATGTTTTAGATAATTCTGCATTAATTTCAATGAATTGCTCTTGTCCTTCAGGAAGTTCATCTTCAGAAAAGATTGCTTCAGCTGGGCACTCAGGCTCACATAATGTGCAATCGATACACTCGTCTGGATCAATCACTAAAAAGTTAGGCCCTACGTGAAAGCAGTCAACAGGACAAACATCAACACAATCAGTGAATTTACATTTAATGCAGTTTTCCGTAACAACAAAAGTCATCTTTAAGTACCTACTTATTTTTCTGGTTTAATAAAATATTTTCGTGTGTCATTCTATCAGAAATAAAGCATATATTCTGCTTCTCCGATAAAAATCGCTTAAAGCGCTAATTTAATGCCCATTGCAAGCAGTAATAGCGCAATAAAGGCTTTTAGGTAGCGGTCAGGAATATGGCGGCCGAATAGACTACCGAAGTAGATGGCTGGAATACCTCCAAGTAATAAACCTTGTAATAAAGAGAAATCAACTGAGCCTAAATGCAAATGCCCCATGCCTGCAATGGCGGTTAAAGGTACGGCATGTGCAATATCCGTTCCTACAATTTCTATAGGTTTCTTTTTGGGGTAGAGTAAAAATAAAATGGCCGAGCCGATAGCACCAGCTCCAACTGATGAAATAGTCACTAGAACACCTAAAGCAACGCCGGCTAAAACTGTAATATGAGGGCGATATTTTTTAAGCAAAATGATAAACCGAGAATCACCGTGGTGATGACTCATATAAGAAACTAAACGCCCTTTTATTAATATAATAAAGGAGGTTAATATCAGCATTACGCTTAAGGTCAGCATCATTAATTTGTCAGAATTAAGTCCTGCGTTTTTTAAGTATTCTAACAGCGAGACGGTAATTAATGCGCTGGGCACACTGCCTAAAGCGAGTAGTCCTGTGACTTTCCAGTCAACCGTTTTATTACGGTGATGAAAAAAGACACCGCTTGCTTTGGTAATTGATGCGTAAAGTAAATCGGTGCCCACAGCGATAGCGGGCGATATGCCAAAGCCTAAAACCAAGATGGGTGTCATTAATGAACCACCGCCAACGCCGGTTAAGCCAATAACAAAGCCGACTAAGCTACCTGCGGCGATGTGCATTAAATCAAAAGCAATAAAGTCCATAAAGGTTATTTTTTGATGAAAAAGCGATGACTAAAAAAACCAGCGTAGATAGCGATAACCATAATAACAGCTTCTGTTGAGAATAGTCCTAAGCTAGCAAAGGCAGGTCCTGGGCAATAGCCTGTCATGCCCCAGCCGATACCAAAGACAGCGGAACCAATCACTAAGGGTTTATCAATATGAGATTTAAGTGAGACATGAAATGCGTCAGCAAAAAGTGGTGTAGGACGTTTTAAAATAAAACGAAAACTTAAGATACCTACGCCGAGCGCTCCCATCATGACGAAAGCTAAGCTAGGATCCCAGTTACCGGTAATATCTAAAAAGTTTAGCACTTTATTTGGATTCATCATCTGTGAAATCGCTAGCCCTAAACCAAAAATAATGCCCGCGAGTAATGCAACGAGATTAGTTTTCATTACAGTGCTCCTAAGACATGTTTGAAGGCAAAAACAGTGACCATGCCGCTCGCCATAAAAGTCAGCGTGGCAATAATTGAGCGAATTGAAAAGTTAGAGATACCGCAAATACCATGTCCGCTAGTGCAACCACTGCCCATTCTTGTTCCCATACCGACTAAAAATCCACCAATAATAATTGCCCAGGTTGGATAGTCTTGGCGTAGAGGGAGACTATTGTCTGTAAAAAATTGAAAACAAGCTGCGCCAGCGATTAAGCCGAATAAAAATAAACCACGCCAGAGCTCTTCTTTTTTTGGCGAGCTAAATAAGCCGTTCATAATGCCGCTGATTCCTGCCATGCGGCCATTGAGTAAAAGTAATAAACTAGCGCTTAAACCAATTAAAACACCGCCGAATAGCGCTGAGTAAGGGGTGAAATTTTCCAAAGATTTTCCATATAGATATATTTTATAATATGCTTATTATAGAGTGTGTCTTAGGGCGGTAGCAAAAATACTCGGATAATAATGTTTTGCTAAACTCAGGTTTTAAATCGATTCACACTTAAACATGATATGTTTAAGTGTGATAAATCAAGAACCAGTTAATTAATTTTAGGATGAATTAGGGACGCTATGTTTGAAGTTGCAGAGTTGGGACACACGATTAGTAAGGCAGATTATAATTTGCAAGTACCTGAGTTGCGTACGCAATTATTGACCTTACAACAGGAAATAACCACGGGTGACTTTTCAGTTGTCGTACTGATTTCAGGTGTTGATGGTGGCGGAAAAGGGGAGGTCATTAAATCACTGAATGAATGGTTAGACCCTCGCTTTATGCGCACTAATGCGTATGACTCGCCAAGTGATGAAGAGCGTGAACGGCCTGAATTCTGGCGTTTTTGGCGGACTATGCCAGCTAAAGGCACGATTGGTATTTATATAGGCTCGTGGTATAGCGAGCCGATCGCTAAGCGTGTTTTTGATAAGACGACAGATGCACAGTTACAGCGGAAACTTACGCAAATCAATCAGCTAGAGCAAGAATTATCGAATGATGGAACGCTGGTTATTAAGTGTTGGCTGCATTTAGGTAAAAAACAACAGAAAAAACGCTTAAAAGAATTATCTGAAAACAAAGAAACGGCATGGCAAGTGACTAAACGGGATAAGTTACATTTAGAAATGTACGATACCTTTGTTGATGTGGCAGAAAATGTGTTGCAAACAACTAGTAGTGGACAAGCGCCTTGGCTTATTATTGAAGGCAGTGACAGCCGTTATAGTAGTTTGAAAGTCGGACAGCATATTTATAATCGCATTAAATTACACCAAGAAAGTCGTCAAAAAGAAAAAGCGCTACAAGCTGATTCTCAGAGCAAAATGATTGATTATGTTAATCAAGAAAGCGTGCTAGATGCCTTGGATTTAAGCTTAAGTTTAGATAAGAAAGCTTATAATGATCAGCTTAATTTTTATCAAGGTAAGCTTAATAAGTTGGTGCGTACGGCACACGAAAAAAAGTTATCTAGTGTTTTAATGTTTGAAGGCTGGGATGCAGGCGGTAAAGGCGGAGCTATTAGGCGCTTAACACATGCAATGGATGCGAGAAATTATCAAGTGATTCCTGTTGCGGCCCCCACCGATGAGGAGCTTAATCAGCATTATCTTTGGCGTTTTTGGCGACATATACCGCGTGCGGGCCGTGTGACTATTTATGATCGTAGTTGGTATGGGCGAGTATTAGTTGAGCGAGTCGAAGGTTTTGCCAGCGAGGAAGAGTGGAAGCGCGCGTATTCTGAAATTAATCATTTTGAGGAAGCCTTGAGTGAGCATGGTATTTTATTGCTCAAGTTTTGGTTGCATATCGATAAAGATGAGCAATTAGAGCGTTTTCAAGCGCGTGAGAAGATTCCTTATAAGCAACATAAAATTACCGAAGACGATTATAGAAACCGTGAAAAATGGGATGAATATAGCTTGGCTGTTAATGATATGGTAGCGCAAACGAGTACTAAAGCCGCTAAATGGACTTTAGTTGAGGCGAACGATAAGCGTTTTGCACGAATTAAAATCTTAAAAACCTATTGTGAGCAATTGGAAAAAGCGCTTGAAAAGCATTAAATAAAAATGGCAACATCGCTACAGTTAATTGACGTATTTATTGATGCGCTTTGGGTGGAAAATGGTCTGAGTAAAAATACACTGAATGCTTATGCCAGTGATTTACGCATCTTTAATAAAAGTTTAGGGAAAAAAACTTTAGTAGAGGTTGATAAGCTGGATATCAGTGAGTTTTTAGCACAAAGGTATGATGAAGGCATTAGTGCGCGCTCATCAGCCAGAATTCTATCCAGCTTGCGCCGGTTTTATACGTATTTAGTGCGTGAGAAGCAGGTCGATAATGATCCAACGGCTTTGATTGAACCGCCACGAATTGGTAAGCCTTTGCCACATTCTTTATCGGAAAAGGACGTTGATTTATTGCTCAATGCGCCTGAAACAAGTTCCGTTTTAGGGGCGCGTGATAAAGCGATGTTAGAAATGTTATACGCGACAGGCTTGCGTGTTTCTGAACTAGTCAATTTGACGCTTAGCCAAGTGAATTTACGCCAAGGCGTTTTAAGAGTGACGGGTAAAGGCAATAAAGAACGCTTAATGCCGATTGGCGAAGAGGCCCTCTTTTATTTAGAAAGATATATGCAAGATAGTCGTCCTGCTTTATTATCACAACGCCCCTGTGATGTGGTGTTCGTAACCAATAGAGTCGCCGGTATGACACGCCAAGCGTTTTGGCATATTATTAAACGTTATGCCAAAAAAGCAGAGATTAGCGCGCATTTATCGCCGCATACTTTGCGCCATGCGTTTGCGACACACTTGTTAAATCATGGTGCAGATTTGCGTGTGGTACAGCTTTTATTAGGGCATAGTGATTTATCAACCACACAAATTTATACACATATCGCTAATGAGCGATTAAAAGAACTCCATTCAAAATTTCACCCACGAGGATAACATTCCATGAATCAAGGTATTCACCCCAGCGCTTATATATCTGAAACTGCGGTTATTGGCGAGAATGTCACCATAGGCGCTTTTGCTGTGATTGAAGATAATGTTCATATTGGTGATAACTGCAAATTAGGTGCGCATGTGGTTATTCGCCCTTATACAACAATGGGAACGAGCAACACGGTTCATGCACAGGTTGTTTTAGGTGATTTACCGCAAGATACTAGCTTTGATGAAGCCACGGTTTCGTATTTAGAAATCGGTAATGATAATACCTTTAGAGAAGGCTTTACTGCGCACCGAGGCTCGGCTGAAAATGCAGTGACACGCATCGGTTCAAATTGTTTTTTTATGAATAACAGTCATGTGGCGCATGATTGCAGCATTGGGAACCATACTATTTTTGCTAATAATGTTGCGATAGGTGGGTTTGTACAGATTGATGATCGCGTCTTTATGGGTGGCACGGTTGTAGCGCATCAATTTTGTCGGATTGGCTCTTATGCTATCGTACAAGGGACAACTGGGTTGAATAAAGATGTGATTCCTTTTTGCTTAATTGCAGGGTATCCAGCAAAACATTATCGTTTAAATACCATAGGTCTAAGGCGTGCAGGTATTACTGGAGACCGATATAAAGTGATTAATACGGCATTTAGATTACTCAAGAAAAATGAGAGCATAGCTCATTTGGAAGATACGCCAGAAATTGTGTATCTTAAAGAGTGGTTAGCGGTGAAGTCTAAACGAGGGCTTCATGGGTTTAGAGAGTTAGATAGTAAATAGCTCTGATAAAAATCCACTCATTATTCAGTAATGAGTGGATAGCTAAAGATTAAGCATTAGCTACCTAATAAAGATAAAACCATTTGTCTTGATTGATTAGCGTGGCCTGCGACAGCCATGCTGGATTTCTCTAAGATTTGTGATTTGAGTAATTCAGCAACCTGCTTAGCAACACCGGTATCTGCAATACGGCTTCTTGAGGCTTGTGTGTTGATGGAATAAGATTGCGAGTTTTCAATAGCGGCACTAAAACGATTTTCTACAGCGCCAAAACCAGCAGATTGTTCTGCGACAGCGGCAAGATCCGCATCGATTTGATCAATAGCAGTTTGTGCGCTATCAGCTTGAGATACATCAATAGCTGTGCCTTCTCCACCGCTAACAGAATTTAAGCCTTCCAATGAGTTTAAACTCACAGAGATTTGATCTGCTGCACTCGCATCGGCACCCACTTGAAAGCTGATGCTCTCAGACTCGCTAGGAAAAATAAGCTTGCCATTAAAAGACGATGAGCCAGTGATATCAGTATTTGATTGAGATAGTTGGTTCATTTCAGACTGCAGTGCATTACGGTCACTTGCACTATTTGTTCCGTTGGCGGCTTGTACCGCTAAATCACGCATTCTATGCAAATTATCAGTGACTTGCCCTAAACCCGCTTGTGCTGTTTGCGCCAGTGAGATGCCATCATTGGTATTCCGAATACCTTGGCTAGTCCCTCTAATTTGTGCTGTTTGTAACTGCACAATGGCAGCGCCAGCCGCATCATCTTTAGCGCTATTAATACGGTACATTGAAGAGAGTTTCTTCATTGCATCGCTCTGAGAATTTTGAGCGTTATTAATGCCTATTGATGCAAAATTATTAGTTGAATTGATTGCAAAGCTCATTTGCTTATCCTCTTAAAAATCATGGTGTAAGATTACCATAAAAGACAACTAATTTTAGTGATGCGATGCACAATGCGCTATATTTACGATTCGGCTAATTTAGTTTGCCATTTTGCAATGCGTAGGCGTAAGTCATCAATATTAATCGTAGTTAACTGGCGATTTTTTAAACACTGTTTTCCTGCGACCCATACATCCGTTATTTGGTGACGAGCGGACGAATAAACAATTTGTGAAATGGGGTTATAAATAGGCTGGGTTTCGATATCTGATAAATCGATAGCAAATAAGTCAGCGGCTTTGCCAATTTCTAAGGAGCCAGTAATGTCATCAATGCCCAATGCTTTTGCGCCATTTAAGGTGGCCATGCGTAAGGCGGTGGCGGCAGAAACTGCGCTGGCATCTTTGGCGACGCCTTTTGCTAATAGGGCGGCAGTACGCATTTCGCTGAGCATATCTAAGTCATTATTACTTGCAGCGCCATCGGTGCCCAGTGCGACATTAATTCCCGCATCTAAGCATTGTTGCACAGGGCAAAAACCGCTGGCGAGTTTTAAGTTAGATTCAGGGCAATGCACAATATGTGCGCCAGTTTTAGCAAACTCAGTAATTTCATCGTCTGTTAGGTGCGTCATATGCACCGCAATAAAATTAGGATTGATAATGCCGAGTTCATGTAAGCGATGTAAGGGGCGAATATCACCTTGGCTGACTTCAAAATCGGTTTCATGTACATGCATATGGATAGGCACGTCAAGCTCTTCTGCTAATGTGTTAATGCGTTGCAGTGGTTCGTCGGAAACGGAGTAGGGCGCATGCGGCGCAAAAGGAGTACGCACTAGGGGTTCATGACGTAGGCTTTCATGTAAAGCTAAGCCTTTAGATAAATATTCATCTGGGTTATCGGCCCATGCAGTAGGGAAGTCAATCATCACTAAGCCTAGGTTGGCGCGAATGCCGTGATGTATTGCTTGGCGTGCAGTCACTTCGGGGAAGAAGTACATGTCGTTAAAACAGGTTGTTCCGCCACGTAGCATTTCTGCAATGCCTAAATCCGTACCATCACGTACAAATTCTTCACTCATCCATTTGCGTTCTATCGGCCAAATATGATTTTCTAACCAATCCATTAAAGGTAAATCATCTGCAATACCGCGTAATAATGTCATGGATAAATGCGTGTGTGCATTGATAAAGCCAGGCAAGATAGCATGGTTGTCGAATATTTCGTGTTGTGCTGCTTGGTACTTATTTAAGGCTTCTGAGCTGGGTAAAATATCTAAAATATGCCCTTTATTAATTACCAGTGAATGATTTTCTAGGATTACTTCATGAGGTTCTACAGGTATAATCCAGCGAGCTTGTATAAGTGTATCGACGTGCGTAATTGGCATAATTTAAAGATGAAAAGTGAAATATTGTTAGGAGTATAGGGACTAATGACTGAATCCTCAAATAAACTCAAGGTGCATGCCTTGTTATGGAAAGATGAACGACTATATGTGTTAGATCAGAGGCAGCTTCCAGAGACGGTACGTTATGATATTTATACCAAGGCAGATGATATCGCCGAGGCAATTCGTAGTATGCGTGTGCGGGGCGCACCTGCGATAGGAATTGCTGCAGCGTATGCGGTGGCATTATCAGTGAAAATTCATTTTCAAACGGGCGAACAAGATTGGCTGGATAAGGTGGATGCTGATATTCAAATTTTAGCGGGCTCAAGACCCACTGCGGTTAATTTATTTTGGGCATTAAATTTTATGCGCGATAAATTATTAAGTATAGAGGGCAATCCTACTGTAGAAATGTTGCGTCATGCGGAAGTGGTGCATGAACAAGATATTGCCGCGAATAAAAAAATGGGTGAATTAGGCGCTGAAATTTTAGGTGATGCAAAAGGATTATTAACACATTGTAATGCTGGTGCATTAGCAACAGGTGGGTATGGTACGGCATTAGGGGTTATACGTAGTGCGGTCGCTAGAATGCCACGCAATGTTTTTGCGGGTGAAACACGACCGTGGTTACAAGGGGCGCGTTTAACCGTATGGGAATTAGCGGAAGATGATATTGCTGCGACTTTAATTGCGGACTCTGCAGCAGCCATGTTGATGAAAAGTGGCCAAGTTGATTGGGTTATTGTGGGGGCTGATCGTATTGCCGCGAATGGCGATGTGGCTAATAAAATCGGTACGTATTCTTTGGCGGTATTAGCCAAATATCATGATGTTAAATTGATGGTAGTTGCACCAACATCGACGATAGATTTTGCCATGTCAGATGGCAGCAAAATAGAGATAGAGCAACGTGCTGCAAGTGAATTTTTACCCGCCTGTTATGCTGCTGAAAATAGCTTGGTTGATGCTTGGAATCCAGTGTTTGATGTAACGCCAGCTGAATTAATTGATGTGATTGTAACCGAGCGTGGTGTGGTTTTTAATCCAGTGAAAACTGGGGTTAGTGAGTTGAATAAAAATGATTAAATTAAATAAAAAATTAGGTTTAAACCCGCTGTTGGCGGTACAAAGTTTGTTGGAAGGATTTAAACTTCTGGGCCATAAAGACTTAAGGAAATTCATTATTATTCCTATTTTTATAAACTTGGTATTGTACTCGGCCTTACTTTATTTTGTTTATACCTTTGTGGATGATTTAATTAGCCAATTTATTCCTGATTGGCTGCTTTGGTTAAGCTGGCTCATTTACCCATTAACCTTTATTAGTTTTTTTATTGCTGGATTTTTTACCTTTACCTTAATTGCTAATTTGATAGCGGCACCATTTTATGGCGATTTGTCGGCGAAAACGCATAAAATTATAAATCATGAGGCGGGTGAGATTGTTGAGCAGAAAATTATGGCGGTGATTGGTTCAGAATTAAAGCGTGTAGTGTATTTAATTAGCCGAGCGATCCCTGTTTTGATTATTTCGTTAATTCCAGGGGTAAATATTATTGCGCCATTGTTATGGGGATTATTTGGCGCGTGGGCACTCAGTTTAGAATATTTTGCTTATCCTCTGGAAAATGAAGGCGCTTTATTTAAAGAGCAACGCGCTATTTTAAAAGAAGTACGTTTAGGTACTTTGAGCTTTGGTGGGCTGGTGTTGCTTGGATTAACTTTACCGTTACTGAATATATTAGTACCGCCGATGGCGGTGATAAGCGCAACCATTTATCGCCAGAAGTTAGCTGAATAAAGTGATAGGGTTGTGTTAATGACGGATGTTACGCAGGCTTATTTTAATTCGCATTAAGTTAAGTATTCGAGTGGGGCACAGACTTTAGTCTGCTTTATATGAAGGCTAAAGCCTTCGCCCCAGGTAAGGTATTTTCGACATTTAGCTGTTCTGCGTAATATCTTAATGATTACAATTAACACACAAACCACGTAGTTCTATGGTGATGTTTTGTGCTGTAAATTGCGCGGACTGACTTAATTCGAATAAATTTTCATACACTGGATTAGCGTCAACTTCATAGGCATTTTTACAATCATTACAAATTAAAATAGCACATTGGTGTTGTTTTTCGGATTGTAAGCAGCCTATAAATGCATTCAGCGATTCGATTTTATGCACCAAGCCGACTTCCATTAAAAAATCGAGCGCTCGGTAAATTGTGACAGGCTTGGCTTTTGGCTCTTCTTGTTTAAATAAATCTAATAAATCATAAGCTCCAATCGCTTTATGACTGGTGCAAATAAGTTCTAAAATACGTTTTCTAGCAGTTGTAAAACGCAAGCCTTTTTGTTTACAAAGCTGTTCGGCGGTTTGCAAAGCATGTTGCATACAGTCTTTATGATTATGGGCTGTTTGTAATACTTTCTTATCGGTATTTTGTTGCATCTTAAAAATTTATCCTTAGGCCTAGTTCCGCACCACGTCCTGCTTCTGGTGCCACGTCTCTTAAAATTGAAGTGGAGTTTCTAATCGTTGCGTTAAGTAAGTTATTTGCTTTAATAAAAACTAATGCATCCACTTTATCAGCTATACGCGTGTTGTAGTTAAGCCCCATATCTAATAGTAAAAAACCGGGTGTTTGCGTTTCATTTTTACCAGCATATTTTTGTGCTTCTGAGCGTGTTAAACGTAATGTTGCCGCCCATGCATCATAACCCGCGTAGTTGATCTGAAAACCATAGCGTAAAGGTGGCATACGTGGCACATTGCCGCCATTATTGAGTTCGCCACGGACAAAGTCACTGAATAAATTGAGTGAAAATTGATTGTCTTCTCCCTGCCAAAGTGGGAACTCTAGCTGCGCTTCAAAACCATAAAAGCGGGCATCTTGTTGTGCGGCTTGATACACGGCAAGGCATTCTTGGTTGGCTGTACAGCTAGTAGTAAAACTTTCTGAATCTAAATCAAACCAATTACCGGTATTTTCTTGGATGACATAGTTATTACTCCAGTTATGAAAGAGATTAAGTTCAGTGCTGACCCAATCAAAATCCGACTTAAAACTGAATTCTAAGTTATACGAGGTTTCTAACTCTAAATTTTCATCACCTAACTCATAGCTTTGTGCAGCAAAATGAACACCGTCGGCAAATAATTCCTGTACATCAGGCGCTCTCTGAGCATGCGTAAAGGCAAGACTCATAATGCTGTTATCTGTGGGGTGCCATAAAGCTGAGATGGATGCGCTAACTGGGGTGTGTTGCTTATTTGCAAAACCTTGTGCCTCAATTTTTTGTTGCTCTACACGTAAGCCGAGTTCATAAGTAATTGCGCCGATATGCGTATCTTCAACGATAAAAAACGCATAATTTTGCACCTTAGAGGGAGGGACAAAGGCCTCTTCTCCAATGGCTTTTAATTTTTTATGTTGTGCTTGAAAGCCCCAAACACCGTGGTCAATAAAAGCGAGAGGTTGGTGAACTAATTCTAGGCGGGTTTCTAGTCCTTGATTATCAAATTGAGTGCCGACAGTAATACCGTCTTCTAATTCAGCATGTTGATAATCGTTATAAGCAAAACGAAATTTAAGTGTTTCGATACCTATAATGGGATCATACAGCTCCGCTTTTAAATCATAACGGGTTTGTTTTAAATCGATACGCACTAGCTCATCAACGGGAGGCACGCCATAATTATTATCTAAGTGGTTAATTGAAACCCCTAGCATTCCCCAGTCATCGACCCATGAAGAGCCGATAGTGCCACTCCAACTTTGTGCGTCAGTATTTTCAACATAACCGAGGTTATTAGAACTTTTTGGCACATGGTAGTTATCATTGCTACGAAAAAAACCATCGATATGCCACGCTATTTTATCACTGCCACCATCATGCTTTAAAGTACTGCTCCATAGGTTTGATACTGAGTTGTAGCGCTGTTCAAATGCAGTTTCTGATGACTCTGGTATTGCATTAGGAATACGATTATCAATCACATTAACGATGCCACCAATAGCGCCACTGCCATATAACAAGCTTGCTGGTCCGCGCAATACTTCAATGCGTTCGGCTAATAAAGGATCGGTACTATTAGCGTGATCGGGACTTACGCCAGACACATCTAAACTACCAAGGCCATTTTGTAACACTTGTACGCGCGTGCCCATTTGCCCGCGAATAACAGGTTGCCCGACACTGGAACCAAACGACATGCTATGAATACCCAGTTCTTGTTTTAGTGTTTCGCCTAGGCTGGTTGCTTGTTTTAGCGTTAAATCGTCACCCGCAACAATATTAACCGGATGAACGGTTTCGGCTTGTTTTTTATGTAAGGGGGCGGAAATAACTAAAGGGGATAATTCCTCTGTTTCATTTGCATAGCTTGTGAATGGGGTGCTGATGAATAGCAGGGGTAGGTAGTGGAGGGCGCGCATAGAAAACTCAGCTAAATTAAATGGTGATGTAATGTTATATTATTACATTTATATAAAAATTAGGAAAGTTTTTTAGTAAGCACTTTTAGCAAGGGAGTTATAGAATAAAGGAAAGCCTGCAATTCCCCATAAGCTGAGATATCGCAGGTTTTGTTTTAGCTTATTGAAGTGACGTGTTGCAATATTTGGGGCGAAGGCTTTAGCCTTCATGTAAAGCAGACTGAAGAGGCTGTGAAAGTATTCCGAAATCAGGTTAAAAAATCTACTTCGGCAACGAACAATCAATAAGTTATAGCATGTTTTTTGCTGTTTTTAGTTGTTTTATTGAATACTTTCACAGCCTCTGAAGACTGCGCCCCGTTTGGTAGGCTTAGCTTAATGTGAATTTAAAGAAGCCTGTGCAACATTGCTTAGCTTATAAAGCTAAGTTCATCGTCTTTAACGTCAACATGAATTGTATCGCCTGCGGAAAACTTACCCGATAGGATAGCTTGTGCTAATGGATTTTCTAATTCTTGCTGAATAGTACGCTTTAATGGGCGTGCGCCATAAACGGGATCAAACCCCGATTCGCCAATTTTATCTAAAGCAAGGTCAGTGATAGTTAATTTTATATCACGTTCTTTTAGACGAGATTCCAAGCCAGTGATTTGAATTTTAGCAATCGATCGAATATGCGCTTGTCCCAGTGGATGAAAAACTACGGACTCATCAATTCGGTTGATAAATTCGGGTCTAAAGTGGCTACCAACCACTTCCATTACCGCTTGTTTCATTTCACTGTAATTATCTTCGCCTGCTAGTTCCTGAATGATTGAAGAGCCTAAATTAGAGGTCATAATAATCACCGTGTTACGAAAATCTACGGTACGACCTTGGCCATCGGTCAAACGTCCATCATCTAAGACTTGTAATAAAATATTAAAAACATCAGGGTGCGCTTTTTCAACTTCATCTAATAAGATCACCGAATAAGGGCGGCGGCGAACGGCTTCTGTTAAATAGCCACCTTCTTCATAACCGACATAACCCGGAGGTGCACCGACTAAACGAGCAACGGAATGTTTTTCCATAAACTCAGACATATCAATGCGCACCATCGCTTCTTCAGTATCAAATAAGAAATCAGCTAAGGCTTTACTCAGTTCTGTTTTACCTACACCGGTTGGGCCAAGGAATAAAAATGAGCCATTAGGGCGGTTAGGCTCAGATAAGCCTGCGCGAGAACGACGCACTGCATTACTTACCGCAATTAACGCTTCTTCTTGGCCGATCACTTTGTTGGCAAGATGCTTCTCCATTTGCAGAAGTTTGTCGCGTTCACCATCCATCATTTTAGAAATAGGAATGCCGGTCCATTTAGAAACCACTTCTGCGATTTCTTCTTCAGTAACTTTGTTGCGTAATAGAGTGAAGTCTTGCATTTCGGCTTGTGATGCTAGGTCTAGCTGTTGCTCTAGCTCCGGAATCTCACCGTATTGTAATTCGGACATACGGGTTAAATCACTATTACGCCGCGCGGCTTCGAGTTCAAAACGCGCTTTTTCTAGTTTTTCTTTAATGTTCGCTGAGCCTTGTAAAGAGGCTTTTTCAGCTTTCCAAACTTCCTCTAAATCTGCCGATTCTTTTTCCAAGGCATGAATTTCAGTTTTCAGAATTTGCAGGCGTTTTTTAGACGCCGCATCGGAATCTTTTTTCATCGCTTCTTGTTCAATTTTTAATTGAATTAAACGACGGTCTAATTTATCTAATACTTCGGGTTTAGAATCATGCTCCATACGAATACGGCTTGCGGCTTCATCAATCAAATCAATGGCTTTATCGGGGAGTTGTCGATCGGCGATATAGCGCTGTGAAAGCTGTGCTGCGGCAATAATAGCAGGGTCAGTAATATCCACTTTATGATGGACTTCGTATTTTTCTTTTAAGCCACGCAAAATTGCAATGGTATCTTCTACGCTCGGCTCATCCACTAATACTTTTTGAAAGCGACGTTCTAAAGCGGCATCTTTCTCTATAAATTGACGGTATTCATCTAAAGTGGTTGCACCAACGCAATGTAATTCACCTCGTGCGAGAGCCGGTTTTAGCATATTACCTGCATCCATAGCGCCTTCGCCTTTACCAGCACCGACCATGGTATGTAGTTCATCAATAAATAGGATGATTTGACCTTCTTGCTTAGAAAGATCACTCAGTACGGCTTTTAAACGCTCTTCAAATTCTCCCCTAAACTTAGCACCAGCAATTAAGGCAGCCATATCTAAGGATAAAAGGCGCTTGCCTTTAATTCCATCAGGGACTTCGTTGTTAATAATACGCTGGGCTAAACCTTCAGCAATAGCAGTTTTACCTACGCCAGGTTCACCAATTAAGACGGGATTATTTTTTGTACGGCGCTGTAACACTTGAATAGTACGGCGAATTTCATCATCACGGCCGATCACAGGGTCTAGTTTGCCTTGTTCCGCGCGCTCGGTTAAATCCATGGTATATTTTTTTAAGGCATTACGCTGATCTTCCGCGTTTTCATCATGCACATTCTGTCCGCCACGCGCGTCTTTAATTGCTTTGTTAACGATAGCGAGATTGATGCCGGCTTGTTTTAATAGCGTGCCTAACTGGCCTTTGCTTTCGCAAGCAGCTAATAAAAACATTTCACTAGCGACAAAGCTATCGTTATTTTTTTGTGCCAGTTGCTCGCTCAAATTAAGCAATTTTCCTAATTCATTGGAAAGCTGTACATCACCGCCAACACCTGAAACGGAAGGCATGTTATTGAGCTCTTGATTAAGTGCAGACTTTAGCGCTGGCGCATTGATTCCTGCTTGCGTTAACAAAGGACTAATACTGCCGCCTGACTGATCTAACATGGCGAGTAATAGATGAGTGCCTTCAATAAATTGATGATCTTTTGCTAAAGCTAGGCTTTGGGCATCATTTAGAGCACTTTTAAATTTACTGGTTAGCTTTTCTGGATTCACTATGATTCACCTATAATAAATAATGATTTGTAACTAACGTGGTGGTCTATCGGACTATTTTCAAGTCAGAGTGTTAGGTGTTGGGCTGAATTAACTGAGACTGAGTGAGAGTTCGCATAAAAACACGTATGAAAAGAGAGTTTTATAATTGAATAGAATCTATTTTAGAGGCTTGTCATATTCCTTTCATAATTGAGCGTTAGTATAAAGTCTCAACTTTTACTTAGGCCGTAATGCTAATTTTTAGAGAGATAAAATAATGCAAGTAACTGATATAAATAAATTTATGGAAATTGGGGGAGATGATGAGTCTGAGTATCTGTCAGCGGAATCTTTTGTTGTGCCAGATATAGCGCACTTTTTAGGAACAGCTGATCGTAGAGCGAAATATAAAAGAAAACAGGCTGAACTTAAAAAAGTAAAGCGATCTAGCTTAGATGAGTATGAAATGGCATTAGTCGGTTGATTTATAGCGTTACGCAATAATAGAGATAGGCTTAATTGCGTAACGTATTTTGCTTAAAAAGGGCTGTTAGACGCTCTTTTTATCGATTATCTTTTCATTAGGTAATATAAATATTTGCATTTCATAGTCATTTTTTCATCTGTCAGCTTAACAACTTTACAAGTTTCAGTTTTAGGGCTCGAAGGCTGAATTTGTTTTACGATAAAGCCATCAACAATATCGTATTTTATTTTTACCTCAAGGCTACCGTTAACTCTTGTGTCAAACCCAAAAGAAGACATAGTGCCATCTTTATTAAAAACCCACTTGTTATTAAGTTTCTTGTTATCAATTTTGTGTAAGGCTGCTGTTTCTGCATACACCGTCCACTTTCCAAGGATTTGTGAATTATCTTCAAGAAGGATGACTTTGCTTTTTGCGCTAACATTCGAGATCGCTAAAAGAGCCGCTAGGGGCAATAATTTAAGAAATGTTTTCATTTTTAATTCCTATTTTTTTAAGGTTATTGGCTAGTTTTTATTGATTATAGCATGTTGTGAATGGCACTAAATAAGTCATTAAGCATACAGTGAAAGGCTTATGTTATTTATTTGATTCATAAGTGTAGAGTGGTAAAATGCAAAGATAAAGCAGGGTTTATTGCTTTAATGCAAGATTATAATAATAAAGAGAGGGTAATCATTATGAAGATGAATAAATCGATGCTAATTAATATAGCGTTTTTTTTAGCGATTGTAGCTGTTTTTGCAAGCCAAGTTGGTACGCAGACAACGAATACTTGGGAATATAAAACAATTGTTGGTGATTTAAAGCCAACGGCAGGGTGTAAAGATAAGGATAAAGCAGAAAAAAGTGCTTCTACGGGCTACCGATTTGAAAAATATACTGATATTTTATGTGAAGAAGAAGGCTATGGTTGGGGCTTAGATACAGTTATTGATAACGGTCAGTTAGTGTGTGATCTTTGTGGTGGTGACTATGAAGATTTAGAAAAATACCGCTGTGCGATGGAGCAAGTAAAAGTTAAATGTAAGAAAATAGAATAATTTTTGCTTTTATAGTTTTTAGTCAGATTTAAAAAAGGGGGCTTTGATAGCCCCCTTTTTTTTGTTTTAAACTTTTTCAGGGCGTAGCATCGAAGTGCGTCCAACCATAATATCTATGGCTTTAAATAAACGTTTAAAGACAGATTCCTGTAAATAAGGAATGCCGTGTTTTTTACATACCTCAACTACTTTTGGCTGTGCATATTGGTACTGCGCTAAAGAAGCATCAGGCCATAAATGATGTTCGACTTGGTAGTTTAACCAGCCATAGAAAAAATCATTAAAGTTAGAGCCTGTTGGGTAATTAACTGAGCCTAAGATTTGGCGCAAATAATATTCACCTTTGCCTTTACCTTTTTCTTCAAACATCATCACATCATCCCCTGCATGATTAGGCACAATCACTAAAAAGGTATGTAGGTTAGTAAAGACTTCGGCCATTAATGAGGTAAGTAATACACTCATTGCGGCGGTTGTTCCTAAGGGTAAAAATAAAGCCGGAATAAAAGCAAAGCGGAATAGGGCATAAGGGATAATGCTTTTAAACCAAAGAGCACGACCTTCTTTGCTAAAAAAACTCCAAGCACTTAAGCGGGTCAGTTTAGGTTCTGGTTCGCGATTTTGCCTTGCTTGGCTAATACGTAGTTCTTTGTGAGTTCTAGGTGTGTAGTAGACGATTTTCCAGAAACCCATAAAAAGTGCAATCAATAAATAACGAAATGGCATCGGTATTTTAGACTCACGTAACCATTCTAAATTATGTTCTAGCTGATCTGGATCTAATTTTTCACCTAAATTATAGTGATGTAAAATATCATGTTCTTGGTGCCAGCCTGCTGGCGTAATCCAATCAGGCCAGTCAATAAAACGGCGCCAGCCTTGGGCAAACTTCTTGCTGGTGTAACGTTCAGGGATGTTTTCAATTTTATCGTAGCCTTTGTGCACAATAGGGTGCGTCATTTGTGTCCAGCGCGTAAAGCTACCTTGGCTGATCAGTAAAGCGGAGATGGGATTAGGTGCGATCCATGCAGTTGCATAACCTAAGAAAGAGCAAGCCCTTCCCCATAGCTCCATTTTTTTTATATGTTTAAAATCATCTTCGTTGGTGCGTTCTGAAATTTCTTTGTAAATAGCATCAAGGTCTTTTGCAAGCGCCTCTCTATCTACATTTTTATAACTATTTAAACTCATTTGGTTTCCTAAATAATGGAGTTAGGGAGTGGGTTTCCTGAGAAAAATGCCTCTAGGTTAAGTAATGCTTTTTCTCCCATTGCTGTTCGGGTGGATAGTGTTGCGCTTCCTAGGTGAGGGAGTAGCGAGACATTATCTAATGCTAATAATGCATCAGGCACATTAGGCTCGCCTTCATAAACATCGAGTCCAGCACCAGCGATTTGATTATTTTGTAAAGCTTCAATAAGCGCTTGAGTATCGACAACATCACCTCGCGCAGTATTAATTAAATGTGCGTTAGGTTTCATCAAGCGTAAATGCTCTGCATTAATTAAATGATGTGTTTCTGCATTACCAGGGCAATGCACAGAAACAAAGTCTGATTTTTCCATTAGCTCTTCAATGCTGTTGCAGCGAGTAGCTTGTAAATCATCGACTACATATTCATCAGCATCGCTAGGTTTGTAATATAAAATATTCATATCAAAACCATGGTGCGCTTTGCGAGCCATGGCTTGCGCTATGCGCCCAAAACCAATTAAGCCCAGTGTTGCACCAGTGACATTACTGCTAAGCATATGTGTGGGGCACCAGCCTTGCCATTGTTTGGCACGAACTAAGCGATCACCTTCTGCACCACGACGAGCCGACATTAATAATAAGGTCATAGCAATATCTGCGGTGCTATGTGTTAATACACCGGGTGTATTGGTGACGATTAAATTTTCTGCTTTAGCGCTTGCTATATCGATATGATTATAACCAACACCAAAATTAGCTAAAATTTTACAGCGTTTGTCCGCAACGTTTAAAACTTCCGCAGGGAATGAGTCGCAGACGGCAGGGCAGACCGCATCATAATTTTGTAGAGCGGATTTAAACTCCTCTGCGCTTAGAGGGCGATCATCTGTATTAAGCGTGACGTCATAACGGGCTTGTAATTTTTTTTCAACAGACTCAGGCCAGCGGCGTGTAATAAAAACTTTAGGTTTTGTCATGAGTGAGTCTCTTTAAAATTAGCTGTCATCAGGGGGTAGAGCAAACATAAAAAAGGCATCACACTGAATAAGCTGTGATGCCTTTGTGTGCTTTAGTTAAGCTTGATGCTTATCCTTGAGCGGCCGTTGAACGGTAATATTCAATTGCTGCTGCAACACCACTTCCAGGTGTGATATCAAAACCACTATCTAATAACGCCATTTCTACGCCAGCGATTGCGCCTAGCATTGAAACATCGTTCATATCGCCAATATGGCCGATACGGAATACTTTACCCATTAATTCAGTTAAGCCAGCGCCTAAAGAAATGTCGTATTTGTTGAATGCTGTTGCAATCACATCACGCGCATCTTTATCTTCAGGAACAACAATCGCAGAAACCGTATCTGATTCAAAACCAGGCTCAGCACATAGTTTTAAGCCCCATGCAGCGATTGCTTTACGTGTTCCTTCCGCTAAACGGAAATGACGAGCATAAACGTTTTCTAAACCTTCTTCTAATAATAAGTCTAATGCAGCACGTAAGCCGTGTAACATAGGAGTAGAAGGTGTGTAAGGTGTGTAACCTAATGCGTTTTGAGCCATTTGATCTTTAAGATCTAAGAAACAACGTGGGAAAGTTGCTGTTTCAGTTAAGGCCAGTGCTTTTTGGCTGAAAGCTACAATTGCTAAACCTGCTGGAAGCATAAAGCCTTTTTGTGAACCACTGATAGCGGCATCAATGCCCCAATCATCCATTTTGAACTCAAGACTTGCGATAGAGCTAACGCCATCAACAAATAATAAAGCAGGGTGGCTAGAAGCATTCATTGCTTTACGTACACCAGCTAGATCACTAGTAACCCCTGTTGCTGTTTCGTTATGCGTTGCTAAAACCGCTTTGATTTCGTGATTTGTATCTTCTTTTAAGCGGTTTTCTAGGTGGTCAAGAGGAATACCTTTACCCCAAGTCACTTCATGAAACTCTACGTCTAAACCTAAACGTTGTGCCATACTCATCCATAAATGGCTGAATTGACCAAAACGGTAGATAAGAACTTTATCACCTGGATTTAATGTATTTGTAAATGCGATTTCCCAACCAGCAGTTCCTGTTGCAGGAAATACAAAAGCTTGACCTGTTTCTGTACGGAAAATTTTCTTTAAATCTTCTAAAATAGGCTTTAATAATAATGGAAAAGTCGGTGCGCGGTGATCTTCCATAGGAAGGTGCATCGCACTTAATACTTCATGTGGAGAATTAGTTGGACCAGGGATATATAAATGATTGCGACCAGCCATCGAGAGCCTCTTGAAATTAGGTTATAGAAATGAGAAAAATTCTTTCAATTATGACGTATTTAGAGGGCTAATTCAAGTAATGGATAGTGAGTTGGCAGGGCAATCGCATTAAAATCTGATTGACATTTCACTGTAAATGACGGTTTATAGACACTATTTGTTTATGAACCTTCCAGCTAGCGCCTCAATCATCGAACATTTCTCTTCAATTCCAGATCCACGTATTGATAGAAGAAAGCGACATAAATTAAGTGATATTTTCTTTATCACCCTTTGTGCGTCTATTTGTAGCGCAAATGATTGGGTCGCCGTTGAACTATTTGGTAAAGCTAAAGAGGAATGGTTTACTGAGTTATTAGGGCTTGAAAATGGCATTCCTTCTCACGATACCTTTGGCAATATCTTTGCCGTTATAGATACGCAACTATTTAGTGAGTGCTTTAGTCGCTGGGTTGCAGATTTAACTGAGTTGAGTGGAGAAAATATCATTGCGATTGATGGTAAATGCTTGCGTCGCAGTATGGACAAGGCTTCCAATAAAGCTGCTATTTATATGGTTAGCGCTTGGGCAACTGAAAATCAGCTGGTTCTTGGGCAACAAAAAGTCGATGAGAAATCTAATGAGATAACAGCCATCCCCAAACTATTATTACAGTTGGATATTGCTGGAGCTGTGATAACAATGGATGCAATGGGCTGCCAAACAGCTGTTGCCACTCAAATTATTGAGCAGAAAGCCGATTATATGCTGAGTTTAAAAGGCAATCAGGGTAATTTGCATAAAGATGTGAAGCTTGTTTTTGAATCAGAAAATACTTGTCCAGCCGTAGGGTATGAATCCTACGATGTAGGCCATGGGCGCATAGAAACTCGTACTGTTCGAGCTTCATCAGATATTGAATGGCTAAAAAAACAACACCCAAAATGGGCGGGGCTTAAAAGCATTGTTGCTGTGACGGCTAAGCGAGAATACAACGATAAAATAACGGAAGAAACGCGCTATTTCATTAGTAGTCTGGATGCGACAAACCCAAAATATTTAGGTCACGTTGTCCGTGCGCATTGGGGGATTGAAAATAATCTTCACTGGGTCTTAGATTATGCTTTCGATGAAGATTCGCAGCGAACAAGAATGGGAAATAGCGCTGCTAATATGTCTATTATTCGGCATATCTCGTTGAATTTACTTAAATCAGAAAGTACGGCGAAGGTAGGCATTAAAAACAAGCGCCTAAAAGCGGGCTGGGATAACGAGTATTTGTTGAAAGTGCTATTTTCAATGGATAAAAAATAACTGAAAATCATAAGAGGTTGATATTTATATTTTTTTTAATGCGATTGCCCTGAGTGAGTTGGCTTGACTTTTGTTATTCGAATGAGTGTATTGGAATTTTTTAGGAGCTTTATGGAAAGCTAGAGGAGTTGAATGAATATTCAACTCCCTTTGTAATTACTTTTTTAGATATAAGCTATAACAGGCCTCACTTTTAGAAAGCAAGATACCTGTTATATTTTCAGCAAGATTACATGCAATGTCCCATAGAAGTATTCCATACTGCTGGTGCTACACACTGTGTTCCTTGTACGTATGCAGCAATGTTTTGCAAGTCTTCATCTGTTAAAGCCATGAATTGCATCATGCCACCTTTATTATCGTTGATAGCAGAACGAATTTTTGCAGACTCAATACCTTGTGAAATGTTTTTTAGGTTTTGTGCTGGATTAGCTCCGTGACAAGCAGCATTATTACAGCCTTGGGCTTCATATAAGCTTTTACCGACGACGGCATCACCTGTTACAGTAGGTGTTGCTGTGCCATCATCATGGTCATGATCCATGTCCATGTCACTATCATCATCCATATCCATATCATCTGTCATTGATTCGAGTTCTGAATCAGTTGTTTCAAATTCTACAAACTCAACATTATTAGCAGTAAGTTCAGCATCAAACTCTACCATGCCAAAAGTACCTGCATTGACATCGCCTTTTACTAAAACAAGCTTAATCATGTAGGAGCCATTATCATCTGTACCGCTGATATGAATAAGGTCATCTAAATTAGCATCCATGACTAAATTGACTGTTTCAGAATGGACATGCCCCATAGTTCCACAGCTTTCTTTTAAAGAGGCAGTACTTCCGGTAAATTTAACAGTTCGTGCGCTACAGTCAGAATCATTTGAGGTATCAAGTGATAAGGTTTTTCCATCTAGGTCAGATAGACTAAAAGGCTTTGCTTGATAAGATGAGCGTGTTTCTAATTCCCCATCATCAGCTATTGTTGAAAAAATATATTTATTGTCTTCTGAGCTAAGTAGGCTTACTTCATTTGTGCTGTTATCCGTATCGGAAGCAAGGGTAAGTTTTCCAGCAGAGATAGACCAAGTAAATGTATCTGTATGTACCATGGAGTGGTCTCCATGCACGTGTTTTTCATACTGTGTTCCAGTGCCATCGTTTTTAAAAGTGAACATTTCACCGTAGTGAGACTTTGAAACAAAAACTTTATTATCTAAATCAGCGAGTGTTAAATCTTGAGCAATTTTAGCAAGTGAACTTTTGATATGCTCATTAGCATCATCTTCAGATACGGCATTCAAGATTAAGCTTAAAGTTGGGTTTTTTGTGTTAGTTGCTTCTTGAATATTAGAAAGGTGGGTAGCAAAAAAATCATCTAACGTGCCCGTGCCTTCAATAACGCCTTTTAGCGCAGCTTTCTCTGCGTCTGAAATTTCTATTTTACTAATATCAATTAAGTCTTCAAGCGTATCTGTATTAATAGACTGCAATAAGCGAGCAACGACAAGCCCTTTAGGTAACGCTAAAACAGGAACAACTGCTGCACCAGCAACCGTCCCGACGTCTACGCCCGCTAATTTAAAAGTAACATCTTCACCCGCTTTATATTGGAATTCACCATTTTCATCAGTGATACCGCTTGGTCCCGAGGTTGAAGAGAACTCTAAGCCAGCAACGGGGGCATCAATAAAAACACCTTTTTCAAATGTTTCTGATGTTCCATTATCAGAAGAACTACAGCCATATAAACTAAGTAGTGCAGCTATTGAGCTAGATAAAATTGATTTTTTAATAAAACGTTTAGTTTCCATAAGGAATCCTATGAATTTTGATTAGTATGGTTAAGATATAAGACATGTAAAACTATTTAAAGAGGGATTGAAAATAATTGCATGCTTATATAGTCTGTATTCTCTTATTTCAAAATAGGGAGAATTAACCTTATCTTAGCAAAATAAATATTGAAAACTAGGTGGGGAATTAATAAAGAAAAATAAAAATAAATATTATCTTATTTTTAAGTTATATAACACGATGAAGTGTTTAAATCATGCTATATAACCATGTTTTATTCTTGTTGAATAGTGGTATGTCGGCAGTATATGCCATTGTTTTTTCAATGATTGTTTTGCTTTGTAACCTGATTGGTCGAAGCTGGAATCCAAACCTTACATATTATTAAATTGAATTATAATAATAAATGGAAGCTATAAATTGACCAAGCAATATATATTGAATTAGTTATTTAGTTATTTAGTTATTTAGTTATTTAGTTAAATTCTAATATCTCGTTATCCGTTAAATAACAACCGGGATCTTCAGCCCAGGCATCACCATAAACTTGCTGTGCTCTTACGCGGGTATTTCCATTGCAAATGGCTTGATATCCACAACTGCCACAGCGTCCTTTTAAAGGGCGGGGGGATTGTTTCAAACCTGCCATAAGCTCATCAGAGGTATCCATCCATATTTCTGAAAAAGGGCGGTCTTTTACATTATCTAAGTTATGGCTCCACCAAAAAGTATCAGGGTGAACATTACCTAAGTTATCGATATTCGCGACGTTAACGCCGGATGCATTGCCGCCCCATTGTTCTAGTTTTGCTTTGATATGCGCATGGCGATCAGGAAAGTTTTTTGCCACCCAATGTAAAAAATACACGGCATCGGCATCATTATTACCCGTTACAATCTCTCTGTGGGAACCTTGCTTTTCCCATTTTAGGCATTGCTCAAATAATTGATCCATCACGTCACGAGTCATGGTGAAAAAAGCATCGGTTTTACGATTTTTATTGCCGCGACCCCCATAATTAAGATGCGATAAGTAAAACTTATCAATATCTTCATCATCCATAAGTTGCAGCATAGCAGGGAAATCGTGCACATTATCTTGTGTTAAGGTGTAGCGAATACCTGCTTTAATACCCTGCTCGCGGCAAAGTTGAATACCTTTGATAGACGCATCAAAGGAGCCTACTTGTTGGCGAAAAGCATCATGTGTTGCACCGATGCCATCTAAACTAACACCGACATATTGGTAGCCAATATCCGCGATTTGCTGAATATTATCTTCAGTAATTAAGGTGCCGTTGCTCGATAGCGCAACGTAAAACCCCATATCTTTGGCGCGTTGGGATATTTTAAAAATATCAGGGTGCAATAATGGCTCGCCGCCAGAAAGAATCAATACCGGGACTTTAAAGTCTTTTAAATCATCCATCACCTCATAAATAGTGTCGGTACTTAATTCATTTGGAAAATCGATATTCGCCGAGGTGGTGTAGCAATGCTTGCAAGTGAGGTTACAACGACGAATTAAATTCCAGATAACAACCGGCGCAGCAGGTTTTCTTGTGGGTTTAATGGGCGTGGGGTTTAATACTTCCCGCATAAATTGACTAAGACGAAACATTTTTTTTAATCCTTAAACCGGTTTTTTTTAAAATTTTAGTACTATATAACACATCACTGGCATGGCAATGTTCACCTAATAATTCGGCAATCTGTTGAATTTTTTTTTCTGCCCCCGCTTCGGTTTTGCTATGTACCATCGCAAAAAAGTTATAAGGCCAATCAGGTAAGTGACGAGGGCGGTGATAGCAATGGCTGACAAAATCTAATTCACCAATCAGCTTACCTAAGCGGTCAATTTGCTCATCGGTAATATCCCAAACGGTCATACCATTATGCGAATAGCCTAACTTATAATGATTAGGCACAGCGCCAATGCGGCGGATAATGCCATTAGCTTGCATTGCTATTAAGCGTTGCATTAAGTCATCTTTTGTAATGCCAATTTGTTTTGCAATTTGTTGATAAGGTTCGCTGACTAAAGGTAAGCCTGCTTGTGTTGCGGCAATGATTTCTCGGTCGATACTATCCATTAGGCATCCAGCTTTAAGCCAACAAAATATTCTTTTATTTTTGGCATGTTATAGACGGTTAAGCCTGTTTGGTTTTCAATGGTTTGAATTGCCAGTAATTGTTGCTCTAAGGTTTCTGTGGCTAATACAAACCACATATTAAGGGTATGATTTCTGGCGTAATTATGGGCAACTTCAGGCAGCGCATTGATTTTTTCAGCGACAAGATCAAACTGATCTTCGGGCACTTTAACTGCGGCTAAACTTAATGCGCCGCCCATTTGTTCCGCATGAAATAAAGGCCCAAAACGCGATAAAGTACCATTATCTAAAAGACTCTGTAAACGCTGTAATAATTCATCTTCACTGATGTCTAATTGTTTTGCGATTTGTTGATAAGGGGAGTCGCAAATGGGAAAGTCAGATTGCAGACGATTGATAATGGCGCGATCGATTATGTCCATAAAAGCCAAGGTTAGATAAATTAAGAAAAGAGATTAAAGAAATGGATTTGAAAGCCGATAGCCATTATACATAAATAGTGTAAATGGATTAGTTATGGATACTCAATCAATCGGATCTTCAAATTTTTTCCCGCAGTCGTACTTAAAAGATGCAGATGTAAAGGAACAGGGGCATGAAAGAAAAAAAGATATTGAGGAAAATAGACGACATAGTTTACAGCGCTTAAATGAATTAGCGGGCGATGTTCACCATAGAAATAGACCGCAAGAAGCAGAACGCACTGCTTCTGTAACAACCGAAATGGCATTACAGACTTATGCAGAGCGCACCAGTCATTCGGCAGATATACAAGTGACAACACAAGAAGGTGATGTTGTTACTATTAATATGCAAGAATTATCGGCAAGAAGTCAAAGTGAATTTCAAGCTCAACAAGGCGGAAATAGCTTAAGCATATACAGTGAAAGTAGCTCGCAATCTTCTAGTTTTAGTTTTTCTGTGGAAGGTAATTTAAACGAAGATGAGCAAAAATCTATCGCTGATTTAATCAAAAAAATGACTAAAGTCAGTGATAAGTTTTTTAAAGGTGATATCGCGAGTGCGTTTAAACATGCACAAAAAATTGGTTTTGATAGTGATCAAATTTCGGGTTTTTCAATGGATTTAAACCGTCAGAAATCTGTGCAAGCCGTTGCCGCATACCAACAAACAACCGTACCTGATCAAAATGTAAATACCGATTTATTACAGCAAGCAAGTGACTTTTTAGCACAAACAAAAGACTTTTTAGCAGACGCAAATGCAATGCTAGATTTTCTTGAGCAACCGCAACAAGGGTTTAATGATTTATTTGCTGGGATGGCACAAATTCAACCAGTCGATCCAAACCCTATTGAGGATAAAAAAGGCCAAGATGCCTTTTTAGATATGATTAACAATGTCAGTGATGATGTTTTTGGCGAAACTGACGACGAATAAGTAGTAGATTTATTTGGTTTGTTAATAGAGTGCTCTCTATTAGCAAACTCTAGAGGCTCTTTTCGTAACTTCTCATTATTGTAGGGGAAAACGTCATCCCCGAAGTCTTTTATCGGGGATCTATTGTTGCAAATATAGATTCCTGCTAGAAGCATGCGGGAATGACGTGTTTTGTATTATTCTGTGTCGGTAGATAATGAGAAGTTGCCTCTTTTCAGTAATTACATGAACGTAATAATGATTCAAATTTCAGCTTAAGCAATGTATAACCTTTAGTTAATTATTTTGATTACTTTAAAGGAATCGTTCACATGCCTAGAGTTGCTGATAACAAAATTTATTCTCAAGCATCGTCAGAATTTTGGGTTTCATGGATTGCTGCCATTATTTGGAATGCCATTACTTGGGTAGCCATTATCAAGGGCGGAGAGAATCTATTACAAGCTTTTGATGAAAGCCCCGTGTTTTATTTTTTTGTGTTATTTCCTTTTATTGGTTTGTTCACTATTTATTCTGCCATCAAGCAAACTCTAGCTTGGTTGAAATTTGGTAAAACACCGGTGGTATTAAATCCTGCAATAGGGCAAGTCGGTGGTTACTGTGCAGGTTCAATTACTTTACCAATATTAACGCAAGAGGCAGCAGTCGCTGAATTGAGTTTATCCTGTAAGCGCCGGTATTTTAAAAAAGATAGTGATGGTCATTCAAGCACGCATGATGAAGTGATTTGGCATGATCAAGTGAGTTTAAAACCTGAGCGTTATGGTAGAAAAAAGATACAAATTAATTTTTCATTTTTACCGCCCATCGGTTTACCTATTTCAGAAGAAAAAAGTGATAATTACCACCTCTGGGAGTTACATATAAAAGTCCCTGTTCGTGGGATTGATTATGACCGAATGTTTGAGCTACCTATGCAAGCCGCTAGTGAGTCCATTAGTGGAGTAGCTGAATTTTCTAGAACACAAACTTCAGAAATTATTGAGCATAAAGAAACTGAGAAGGGGCTTATACCTACAATTAAAAAAACCTCAGCAGGAACTGAGCTTTATTATGGTTATGGCCGTTCAAAAATTATGGCGATGGCGATTATGCTGTTTGGTTTATTTTTAGGCGGATTTTCATACTTATTTTTCGGTGAGCTTACTGCATTTTTACCGATAACATCTAGTTTAATAAATATTTATGTAAGTTTGATTGCTGCAGGGCTTTTTCTAGTGGGTTTATTTTTAGTGCTAAATAGTTTAACGGTTGAAGTTAGCCTGTCCGGCATTCGTAAACAGCAGAAAATTCTAGGGTTTAAGTTAGAAGAGTTTATAAAAACCGAGAATATTGCTGATATTTCAGTAAAACAAAATGCCTCTTCAACATCGGGTAAGAACACGCGTGTCTGGTATGCATTAAAATTGTTAACAAATGAAGGTCAGGCTATAGAGGTTGCCGATAGTTTAGAGGGGCAGAGTTATGCCAATGAAATTAAACAGACAATGCTAGATTCCTTAGGTTCACGCTGGAAGGCCAGGTTGCCTGAGCAATTGGAGCAGAAAAGCAAAAGGCCCTTGCCAAGGTGGGCTAAGTGGGCAGGGAAGTTATTGTCGTACTCTTTTAGCATTGCGTTACTTTATGATCTGAGCCAGTTTTTTCCTGAGCTAACTGAGATATTTCAGCAGTTAAAATTTTAATTAGTAGTATTGGCGGCCTTTTACTGTGATTTGTTTTGAGAAAAAATATGCACGACATTTTTCAACTAACACCATCACAAGTACTGCGGCACCAATATAGCCAATAGCATGACTAAAAAAATCAAATAACGGGCTAAAGACGGCTGCAATTTCAAATAAAATGTTCATGATAATTTCCTTTTTTGTTAGTTTTTAAAAAATTCAAGCTAAGTTTAAGGAAATTAGGGATTAGTTTTTGTTAACTGGTTCTCATGTTGTGGAAATGAATTTTATATTTAATTTCAATTGATTATGTGATATTTTTGGCAGAAAAAATTGAGTTTTATTGTTTGAGTGGCTTGCTTGAAATGATGTAAGATTTTGCTTCAATTAAAAGCTAGCTAGAATGGTTTTTTAACGAGTAAATATTTCCAAATAATAGATGACTTATGTTTTTTTAATGTAATTTAGAGTGTAAATAATGAATTCTCAGATAACTAAATATGCATTTTTAAGTGGTGCTATTTATTTTTTCTTTATGGCTGTTGCACATTTTTTTAGCATAAAATTACCGGTATTATTTGTTTATTACGATGTGCCTTTTTATGCTTACCAAGATAAAATTATTTCTTTTTCTGTATGTGCTTATATTGCGTTATTTTATTCGGCATCTCAATTCCGCCCTGTTGCATTGAATGCAATTATTGTATTGGCGGTAACGGTGTTAGGACTAAGTTATGTGAATATATCGGATGACTTAGCATCTATCCTGCAAGCAGGGCAATCAAGCTTAGTTTATTGGTTACAAACAGGAGCGATTGCGTGCTATGTCGTTTTATTATGTGTTTTATATATTAAGGATGGGGGAACGATGCAGGAAAATGAGTAGGTGTTTATTTATGCTTTGTTGGAATGAAAATCAATAGGGCAGCTAACTTAATTCGAGAGAGTATTACAGCTTTACCTTGTTATTATCTATCTAAAATCATTTTTCGAGCAATATAAATAGCTATTTTTTGAATGATATTTTCATTTCCCCCTGGCCGCCAAGTTTTTTTAAACTTATTTCTAAAAGCATCAAACTGGTACCCCCAAGGAGCACACTGCACTTTTCCTCGGCCTAATAAAATTTTTAGTGCTTCAGTTGCTGTTGCTCCTGCACAAAGCTCACATGCCATTGGAGTTGACGGTCCTTTTTGATCAACGAAATTTACACGACTTTTATCCACCAAATAAGGCTGATGTAAAAATGAAGGTGACAATCCCACTAAGAACCTAATTTGTTGCTCCATTGGGTCATGGCCTTGTAACCTAAAATACTGCTCAAAACTCATTTTTCCAGGCAAGAAAGTTAATAATGCCGTCCCCATTCCCAGAGGAGCTGCAGTAATAGCGGGAATACCTAACTCATCACATCGGGCAAATACTTTTTGTCTGATATCTAGTACAAAAAAATCTAAGCCATCAATATAAAGATCAACGCCATCTAAAAAATTATCCAAATTATCGACAGTAACGCCGTGCTCAAACCGTTTTATATCAAGCTCAGGGTTGATTGCTTGAGCTAAATTTTTCATTGTGGCTGATTTTTCTTGGCTAATCGTGGGTATTGAGGCACCGGCTTGGCGATTAAAATTAGCGAGTTCAAATGTATCAAAATCAGCAATGTTGAATTTTCCGATACCTAAGCGAGTTAATGTTAATAAGTGACTACCGCCGACTCCACCCATGCCGGCAATAGCAATACGTTTGCTTTGCAATACAGTTTGTTCGTCTTCTGTAACCCAACCAATATTACGTGAAAATGCTTCGTTATAATCAAATGTAAAATTTTCTGACATTTATTTTGACCTATAATAAAAATGAATTAATCGTCCATCTGTTCATATATCCACAGATATAATTCTTTTAAATCATCATGCATATTATCTAATGCTGACTGAGTTTGAATAAAATAGGGTGCTCTAATCCCTCTATAATCCATATCAGACCCTGATTTGATAAAATTGATTCCTGAGCGCTTCATCATTCTAGGTAAAAATGGTTCCATCATGGCAAAAACATTGGTTTTATCGCTAATCTCTGTTAATGCGGTCGCCGCTAAAAATGCGGCAATAGCAATTAATGAAAAGGTACGTTGCTCTTGTTTGCAACAATCTAAACCATGAACTTCACCAAAACGGGTAAGTTCCTCCCCTGTACGTCGTCTGAACAAACAATCAATTGCTAGCCTTGATATTTCACAGACCGTCTGTCTGTCTAGATTTAGATTATCAATATATTCTTGGTCTAGGCTATCAGCACAATGAGACTCTAATGGTAACAAGCTTGGTTTGTTTTGAGCGTCAAGCGCAGGAACTAAGCGGACACATGCTGCTGGTAAACCACTTTTTTTATGTATTATTAGGCAGTGTATAGAAAAATCATCATACTCATCTTTCTCTTCTTCATTAGGAAATTCATCAATAGACTCATAACCAAATTCATCACAATAAACTCGATACCTTATTCCATATACCTTACTTTTTTGCTCTTTAGTTTGGGCAATTTCTATTCTAAAAAAATCCTGAAAATTCCTTGTTAAACTTGGTTTTTCATCCGTCATTGTAACTCCTTGTTTTTGAATCAATAGAGAAAGCGCCTATATAGATTGCAGGATTAGATAAGCCCTTACAATTTATTTTTAACGAGTAGAGTAAGTCAAAAAATAATTTTTCCTAAATACGTATCTATTTTATGTACTTAACACTAGTTAAGTAGTGACATAATCGATGTTTTTTTAAGATAATTGTCGCCTACTAGGGATCAGCGTAAGTTCCCAAATCTGTGAGTCGACTAAAGGTCAAAAGAAAATAAACGATGACTACAATAAATAGTTTAAATCATACGAAGTGGAAATGTAAGTACCACAGAGTGTAGATACTAATGTGTAGAAAGTCCAGAGTATGTATAAAGAATTGAGGTATAGACCTTGGATCTACTTTAAAGGCTATGTACCGTTATGTGTAGAAAAACAACAATAACTCTTAAAGCCCTCCCTTGCTGGGGTGGGGTGGGTGGGGGAGAAGTTAAAATAAGTTATTGCAAGCTTCTCTTAGGCAGTTTTTAGTAAAACAACATAGCCAAGAAGGCATTGCGCTCGGTAGCAGACATGGTGCGATAGGTATTGAATGTGGCAGTCTCATTAGGTGCATCAAGAGGCAACTCGATCCCCCAAAGCGGGCTGATGCTAGTGGGTAGCATCGCGTAGCGTAAATCACCTAAGACATTGGCGCGCTCTGGGTGCCAGGCTAGAAAACCATCAGAGAAAAATACAAAGCGCTGGATGTCATGATAGACCCTCATCTTATCTGTTAATTGAGGAAGATCACGCTTGATATCGAAAGCCTGCACATTATCACCGGTAAAAACTTTGCTGTCGGGTAGGCCCACACGTATTGCATCGACGTAATATCTACCATCCGTTTCATAAACCGAACGCCATAGTAATAGATTGGCCATGGTGGGTTTGACGATCAGGCGCTCGATGAGGTGGCCACGCTGTTGGGCTTGTCGCTGTGCGAGAGATTCAGCACGCTCATGCTGAACCATGCCAAGTGATAGATAGGCGGCAGCGAACAGCACACCGATGCGTGCTGCGAGCGGTTGATATTTTAAAACACCAATGACTAGAGCCGCGATTAGCGCTAAGGAAAATACTGGATCGAAGATAGAGATGATACTCCATGCGATTCGCTCGTCGCTGAATGGCCATAGCAAGTGAGTACCGTAGCTGGTGCAGGCATCCAGAAAACCGGCGGTGGCATAACTCAGAAGCGCGTAAAGATAGATTCTCTTAAATGCCAGTCGTTTTTTCAAAAACGGCCAGAGCAACAAGGATGCAAGTAGGGCACCGACGGGAATAAATAAGAGAGCATGGCTAAAGTGGCGGTGATACTCCAGAACCAGGAGTGGATCTTCGGTCGAACGAATGAGTGCATCAGCATCGGCAAGCAGAGGCGCGCAGAAGCCAACTAATGAGGCAATCCGCACCTCGCTAGGTTTCGCGCCAGCTTGTGCAACTACTGCACCGAGCAAGCCTTGGGTAACTATGTCCATATTATCGGGGGTGTTGTGTGTTTGGGGGCATTAGTAACTGATGTTACGCAGTCTTACTTAAATTATCATTAAAGTTAAGCATATCGAGTGGGGCACATTTCACCGATGCTAAAAACAAAGTAACCGTAGCCATCGTAGCCCGTATGGAGGTACGGAATACGGGATAAATAGTGCGTCGAACCCCCGTATTGCGCAAGCTTCATACGGGCTACTTGATGATAAAATTAATCGTAAGTCTTTATATAATCAAGACTGAAAAATAGGGGTTCTGGGTAACATCAGTTAGTAAACAAAACAGTTCAGCCAACTTGATTCGAGAGCTTATTGCTTTTTCAAGTTGGCTTCCCTTTGATCCTTCAGACTACTTGGATTCAATCTTAAGTAGCCAACCATCGCTTGTTTTACAGCCATTAGTGCCTACTGCATTAATCGTGACGCGTGCATAAGTATCCTGCAAAGTGGCAGGTAATTTACCTGTCACTTTGTAAGCATTGCCTTCTGACTGAACTGTTACAGGAACGGGTAGTTTTTTTACAGTGACAACAATATTATCTGGATTAGTCAGCACAGAGGTTGTGAATGAAAATTCAGATTCGGCTGCGACAACAGCCTTGTCAGCCGGGGTGAATTGACTCATTTTAGGTTTTTTACAGGATTTTTTACTACTGCTACTACTGCCATAAGCAGAGGCATGAGTGCTAAAAACCGCTAGTATCAAGGCCGTTAAAAATTTAATAAAATTCATTTTACTGCTCCAAATAAGTGTTTAAAGTGCTTTTCATCATGGATGAAACAACCAGCAACTAATTGCTAGTATGCGTGTTGTGAACTTTTTGGGGTTTGATAGTCAACAAAAACCAAAGGGCAATCAACTTGATTCGAGAGGGTATTACTTTTTCAATCTGGTTGATCTCTTGATGCGAGAATTTAGTAATTTATTCAAAATTTACTAATGGACATTCAGATTTAGTGAGCTTATGACCAATCCCTCTACTTTCTAAAGCCCTTTTTAGCTCTTCTTTGGTTTTATCTGTTGAACAAGGTCCCAAAGTTACACTCTCAATTATTTCATTCCAGAAATCTTCTTCAGATTGATTTAGAGCTTGATGCGGAAGAAATATTTCAGCATGCACACTATTCTTACTTCCTTTCTTATGCTCAAAAATATGATCAGTACCATGCCATGTCTTAACTGATGGCGCACGAGAATATATTCTGTACTCTCTTTCACTTGAAAAACTCCCGTGCTTATGTGAAACAAGAAGTTCTAATACATTAGCGTGAAGTAGAGTTCTTATGAGGCTTCTCTCATCATCTGTGTTTGCACTCAAGTATGCCTCTAATGAGTGAGAGTGCAAAATTTCAATACAGTTGCAACTTTCATCTCCATAGCATATTGGGATTATTCCGTGTTCAGATGTATTCGAATTAGGGAAAAAGTGGCCTGCAGTTTTAAGCGCTGCAAATAGCTTCGTCGAATTAAAGCTAATAAATACACCTTTTCCTTTTTCTGCGTATCGGTCCCACATCGCAGCATCATCTTTCGATTTGGAAAGACACATAGCTAAAATTAATTTATTATTATACGTAATCGTGTCTTTCCAGATGGCACTATCAGTTAAATCAATATATGACTCCTCAATAGCCTCTAGCAATCCAGGATGAAACTTATTTGTAGTTTTTATTCTCGATAGTTCTTGTTGAATATAATCTATTGCAAAAGTCATTTCCGTTTTATCATTCATTTTCCTAACATCATTGAGCCACACACGCCCCTCCCCAATGATGCTATTTGCAACGCTAGATGAGCAATAGTAATTAAGGGTATTAGGCCAATCAGATTGTTTACTCCGTTGAAAATGGATAAAATAATTCTGAAGATCCATTTCCCAAGAGAAAGAGCTCAGGTAAGTATTTGAGTCTCTATCAGACCTAAACTTCTGTAATACTTTAATATAACGATTACCCATAGCCCTATTTGATTCTTAGTAGCCGATTGGCTTTTGCGCATAACTATTAATTCTAAAGTAATTTCGCCTCTGTATCATAATATTAACTAGCATTTCATCACTAATAACCTAAAAATGAAAATTAGCTCTATTTTTACAATAAAAGGGAAAATATTTGTAGAGTTTAATACTACGGCTACGGAGGGCAGGAAAAATTACCCTGCAATTTCTCTTGAGTCTATTCGTTAGGTTTAATGGTGTCAAGTTGCAATAAGCGAAGGGCCTATGAAAAACCAAGGGTTTTATATATTAAAGGCGGTAAAATTTGCAGAAAAGGAATTAGCTGTCTATTTATGATTTCTTAGAATAAATAGCACCACGTTGCTTAAAACAGCGCTGGCTAAATAAAATATCATGCGCATAGCTTTCTAATTCGCATTCTTGAATTAGTGAATTGAGCTGTTGCAAGACTGTTTCGCGTGTTTTTCCGTGGATCATACAAAAAAGATTGTAAGCCCAAACCTCTTCATGGCGAGGGCGGCGATAGCATAAATTAACAAATTCAAATTGGCTAATCTGTTTACCGATGCGCGTTACCTGCGTGTCGGGAATATTAAATACCACCATCGCATTAGATTGATAACCGAGTTGTCTGTGGTTAACAATAACGCCTAAACGCTTAATAAGCCCTTGTTGTTTTAGTCGTTGTAAACGTTGGATTACATTGGCTTCAGTTAGCTTAAGTTGCTCTGCAAGTTGCGCATAAGGCTGTGCTACTAAAGGTAAGCCATTTTGCACTGCAACAATGAGTTCTAAATCGTCTGCATCAATCATCTAAATCAAGCTGAAAGCCAAGGTTGATGAAATAGTCTTCTAATAAAGGGAATTTAAAGGTTTTAAATCCGGTTTTTTCTTCAATACTGCTGAGTGTTTTTGTTAGATGATTTTGCTCGTTAGCAATCACCACAAACCATAAATTAAACTGGTGGTCGCGCTCGTAATTATGATTAACTTCAGAATATTGATTAATAATTTCTGCGCAGCTTTCCAGTTGATCGCTGGGAATAATCATGGCAACTAAACTACTCACACCAATATTGTTAGGCTGAATGATAGGCCCAATGCGATTGATGAATTTTTGTTCTTTTAATAGTGCAAAGGCACTAATAACCAGCTCTTCAGTAACGCCAAGGTTTTCTGCAATGCTTAAAAAAGGTCGTGGCGTTAAGGGGAAATCTTGCTGATAGTCATTAAGCAGTTGCTTGTGCAAAGGGGGGAGCATTACAAACCCATTTTATGTGCGCGAGAACTAAAGAAGATACCGCTCGGTTTATTTGCGGGTATGTGCGCGAGTTGCTTAAAGTTTTGTGTGTCATAAACGACAACCTGATTATCATCTCGCGTAGAAACCCAAACGTGTTCGCCACGCGGGGTAAATTCCATGTGTAACACGGCTTTTCCGGGTTGTAAGTGTTGCGTAATGCTCAAGTCTTTTACGTCAATTACTTGCAGATTGGCATTGTTAGGAAAGGCGAAGTTAATCCACACTTGTCTGCCATCAGGACGTGCCATGACAAACACAGGCTGGCCTAAAACGGGGATGCGTTTGATTAATTGCCAGGTGTTTTGGTCGATGACTAATACTTCATGCTGGCCTATCGCTGGTACAAACATTAAGTTTCCTGCGGCTGCCCAGCCTTCAAGGTGTGGCATTTTATAAACAGGGAGTTTTTCATCGAGTTTACCGTAGCTCGGTAAAATGCGTTTAACGCCTTTATCCGGCGCCCACAAGTCTAATAAAGCGAGTCCATTATCGGCAAATAGCCCAGCAATATAATAACGGCCATCAGGTGAGAGCAGGGCATCGTAGGGCTGATTGCCTATGTTGCTGAATTTTTGTATTTTTGGCTTGCTAGGTTGTTTTAGATCGACTACCCAAATTTCACCGGCATCAAATAAACTAAAAATAAATTTTTGTTCAGGGGCATCAACTAAGCCGACGACTTTAGAACGTTTATTGTCAGCATAGGTTGAGGGGATATCTGCAATTAATTCTAATGTTTCGCTGGAGAAAATCTTAACACCGCCTGGGGTGTAATTAGACACGGCAATAAATTGTCCATCTTGTGAGATAGCGCCGCCGATACTATTGCCCGCTTGAATAATGCGTTTGGCGACTTTATCGGTTAATAGGTCAATTTTTGTTAAGCCGCCATCACGCCCAAAAATAAAGGCATAACGTGCATCACGCGAATAAACCACAGAGGCATGAGATAGGTCGCCTAAATCAGCAATGCGCGCGAGTGATGATTGTGTGCTGGTATTGATAATTTGTACAGCTGCGGGTTCTCTTTCAATAATAAGTCCTAAATCGCCTGTGCCGCGTAATTCGGCAAGACTGATTTGGCTAAATAAGAGGCAGGCAAGTAATGATTTAAAACGCATTATTTAGTCCACGGCATAATGGGCACAGAAGAAATGCTGTTAGCGGGTGCGCCATCAACTAATTTTCGGCTGATAGCAATGTAAACCAAGGTATTGCGTCTTTTATCAAATATTCGAGTAATGCGTGTTTCTTTAAAAAATAAGGAAGTATCACTGCTAAACGCGAGTTCTTGGGTAGGTAAGTTAGCAGGTAAATTAATTTCTGCAACTTGCCGGCAAGCAATAGAAAATTGCGAAGGATCTTCTGCTAAGCCTAAAGAGCCAGAGACACCGCCCGTTTTAGCTTGGCTGATGTGGCAACTGACGCCTGAAACTTTAGGGTCATCAAAGGCTTGAATGCATACTTTATGATTGGCACCAATTAATTTCCAAGAGGTGGTGATGCAGCCAATTTCTTCAGCAGACACGTTAAAACTTAAAGCGCTTGCGCAGAGAGCTATATAGGGCAGGATTTTTTTCATGGGTATAAAATATTAGGTGTTAGCTTAAAGCTGATTTTTTAAGTACTGTACTAGCCATTGAGTTTCATCAATATTTAGGAAGTCTTTCCAAGGTGGCATGGGCGTTCCTGTTCTGCCGTTTTGGATGGTATTAATCAAAAAATTATCCGATTTATTAGCTAAATCATCGACTAATAAAGAAGGGCCTAAGCCGCCTTTTAACGTTAGTCCATGACATGAGCCACAATCATGCTTAAGCAGGTTGGTAAGCTCAGTTTTTCGCTGTTCAGAAGGCTCGGCTAATAAGCTTGGTGAGGCTATTAATAAGCTTAAGATTAGTATTCGCATTATGGCGATACCACAGGTTTTTTTAATTTGCTTGCGTATGGGTTCTTCTGAGATTTCATTGTAGATAAATCATATTCTTTTTTCATTATGAAGTACCTCAGTAAAATGTAAATTTAGTCGTTGAACTATTGGAGTCATAAAGTTGAATAGAATTCTCGTAATTTTCATTACTTACTGATGTTACGCAGACTGCCTTAAATTAAGCATTATCACGTGGGGCGCAGACTTTAGAGGCTGTGAAAGTATTCCGAAATCAGGTTAAAAAATCTACTTCGGCAACGAACAATCAATAAGTTATAGCATGTTTTTTGCTGTTTTTAGTTGTTTTATTGAATACTTTCACAGCCTCTTTAGTCTGCTTTATATGAAGGCTAAAGCCTTCGCCCCAAATATTGAAACGTGGTTTTTAGTCCGACTTTTCAAAAATAGTCTAAAGCGCTGTGTTTCCAGATAAGAATTTTTTTACGTAACATCAGTTAGTTACAGGTAATTAAAAATACCATAATGCCATTCAAATTTAATCATCAGGGTAATATTCCTTAAAAGTTAAGGTTTTAAACGGCTGTAATATTCAGCAATATTATTAATATCACGGTCAGATAAACCCGCCGCGATATTATTCATTACCTCAGAAAGACGCGTTTTATTACGGTACTGTTTTAAAGCCTTTTCTAAATACAGCTCATCTCTTCCTGCCAGCAGCGGGAAAGGTGCTTCTGCACTGGGTGATGTAATGCCATGGCATTGCGAGCAAACTGCCGCGGCTTTAGCTTTACCTGCAAAAGCACTGGCAGCAAGGCTGCTAGTGCTGATGCTGATTAAGAGTACTGCGCTTGAGTACACAAATAACTTCATCTGCTTACTCCATTTCGTCAGGTGATAAACCACGCGTCATGTATTTAACACGGCCGCGAGAGAATATGCCAGCAGGGCTTTCCATCGGAATGCTTGCTGTTTTCTTAAGTGTATTGGCATCATAGACTATCACTTCATCACCCGCATAACCGGCACTGACGTAAAGATACTTACCATCAGCACTGTACTCAGGGAAATAAGCATGACCACCAACATCTAAAGTTTTCACGACTTCTAATGATTTTTTATCGATCAGCTGAATAGTACGCGCGCGTCTGTCTTTGGTAATAATATCAACAGCAACATAAGGTGCATTAGCATGAGCTGCTGGTGATTCTGTACCGCCTGAAACAGGCACTTGTTTGACCAGTTTCATGGTATCTAAATCCCAAACACTGACCACGGTATTGTCATCACAAGTACCAAAGTTAGTGCCAAACCCTAAAGTACGACCATCAACTTTTACCACTGAACCACCACCAACATGCGGAACACAGCCAGCCGGTAATTTTTTGATGATTTTACGAGTTTCTAAATTAATCGCGGTAACGATGCTGTCATCATAAGATGCCACCATCAGTTTTTTACCTTTATGGCTTAAGAAAGCATCGTGTAAATGACGACCTACATTTTTGATTTTAGTAACAGGAAAGCCTTCTTTTAGGTCAACTACCCAAACTTGGCCTGCATTTTCTAGTGCAATCGCAAAAATATCTGCAAATGGCGTACCGATAATCATGCCTGAATCAGAGCTAACCATTTTACCGTCAGGATCTATGCCTTCTAATTCAAACTGTTTTAATGGCTCTAATGTGTCGGCATCTAAAATAACCGCGTTATGAGGCACAAATGAACCGACCATTAGGTATTTACCATCACGTGAAACACCGATAGCAGGGCCGTTTAGCCCTGTTTTAATGCTACGTACGGCTTGCATGGTATATAAATCAACTTTATAAACTTCTGCAGCATCGGTTTTTACATAAGCCCAGCGTTCGTTAGCTGGGTTAAATTCAATGATATGTGCGGCAGTATTAGTCGGCACTTTAGCGATCATTTTATGGGTTTTACTATTGATGAAAACCGCTTCAGAACCTTGGCCTCGCCCGTATTTACCTCGAGCAGCAACACCAATAACATCATCCATGCTATCTATTTTAAAATTTGGTTTTGCAGGTAATTTAGATTCATCTCTCACATAGATTTTTAAAGATTTTTTCATTTCTTTAATGTTCCAGGCAGGGTTCGCTAATTTAGGCGTCGCTTGTAAATGCTTCACCATGTCGCGAATTTCAGAATCAGAAAGGCGACCAAAGAATGGAGGCATTAAAGTCTCGAAGCTACCCGTCATAATCAAACTACGTAAAGCAGTCGGGCTACGACCTTTTAATGTTTCTGAATTCAATGCGGGCGCTAAATAACCACCATGATCAGACCCATGACAACTGGCACAATTTTCTTCGTATAGCTTATGCATTGCATGATTGTCTGATTTTGCTAGAACAGAGCCAGCGCTTAATAGAAGAGGGATAGTTGCAGCAAGTAAGGACTTATTGATTGTTGTTTTTATTGTCATAAAGAGGCCTATGCAGGTGTGGGTGATGTTGAATCGATATTTGTTTTGAATTAAACCATGAAAAAGCGAAACATGCACCTTTCAATGATAGAAATTACTAAAACGAAAATTTTACCATAGCGGAATTATTTTGGCGTTAATAAGGAGGGTAGTAGCGTATCGATATTTATTTGATATTTTGCTGTAATTTTATTATAGTATCGATTCGATATCTTATTTGTATTTATTAAGGTTGGTATTTTTTAAATTTATTCGAGGTTTGTTATGACTGAAGAAAAGATAGAAAAAGATAATAGTATTTTATATGTGGCATTGGTAGCGGTGGTCGCTATTGGAATGATTGCAGTGGTTAAGAATAATGAATCTGATAAATATGATTCTATTCAACAGCAGTTGGACTCTGAATTAACGCAGATGAATATTCGTGTTTTAAATTAAAGCATATCGATCATGCGGATTTTTATCATCAAAAAAAATAATAAAAAAAGGTTTAAATTATGAAAACAATAATGACTAGTTTTTTATTTTTACTCACTATGCTTAGCGGTCATGCTAATGCTACTGAATATATTCACCGTGATCTCATGGCAAATACTTTACCCTCAGTAAAGTGTGAGACGGAAAATATCGCTAGAACAGCGGCTCAAAAACCTTATCGAGTAAAACGATATGCAAAGAAATTTTGCCAAACTCAAGGGTATGGCTGGCATTTAGAGTCGATGAAGGAACCAGGAAAAGTAGTTTGTTCTGAATGCACAAGTGAGGCTGATAAGCAGCGATGCTCCCTACAGGATGTGGTTGTTACTTGCAGACGAATCAAGCCGGGAACGGTTGGAATGTTACCAGGACGGGGGTAATTGGAAGCGGTTTTTCTTGCCTATGGTATGATATTGGCCGCTGTTTAATAAGCATGAGCAGCGTTCATTTTCCCCTTTAATTTATACTGTTAGCGAGCCATTGTTTTGATAGAGCAGGGCTGTTTTTATGAAAAAAACCAATGTCTTTGAACTAATCAGCTGTATGACAGCGCTAATTCGCTCGGAAGAACGTAAGCGCTGCTCAGAATTGAAACTGCAACTTACGCACCTTCAGGTTTTAGAATATATTTCTTTATGTAATAAATACAGTGATACGCCAGCGGCATTAGCTAATTATTTAGGTATGACGCGAGGAACCGTTTCACAAACACTCATTGTTTTAGAAAAAAAAGGCTTTTTAACTAAAGTGCAAGATACGGCTGATAAGCGTGTTTATCATTTGCAGTTAACAGTTGCCGGCGTGGATATTTTACAGCAGGCTAAACCGACCAATTTATTTGAGCAAGCAAACGATTTATTGGGCGATGATTTTTCTAGTTTAGAAGGAGAAGCGCTTTTTGTGGCCGCGTTAACGGCCTTGCAAAAAGCGAATCATTCGCAGTCTTTTGGTGTGTGTAAAACCTGTAAAAATTTTACGCAACGAGAGACAGGATTTTTTTGTGAGCTTACAAAAGAGGTTTTAAGCGGGATTGATGCAGACAAAATATGTCAGGAGCATGTGCCGCATTAAAAACTATGCTCTATGTTGATTTTGCAAAGCATTTAAAAAATTACGCAAAATTTGATCTTTACATTCGCGGTAGTGTTTGTGCGTTGGTTTACGGAAGAATGCACTGAGTTCATGTCGGCTTAGGCGAAAATCGACCGTTTCTAACAGCGATAAAATATCATCATCTTTAAAATCTAAAGCAATTTTTAGTTTTCTAAAAATAATATTATTAGTGAGTTTCGTTTCTACAGGCGGTTGAACACCTTCACGTTTACCACGGTTATTGATAATTAAACCATTTAGAAAGCTGGCTAATTCTTCATCACCCATCGATTTATAATCGGCGTCATCATCTTTTTTTAACCAATTACTGATTTGTTCACGGGTCACGCTGACATCAGCATGCGCAAATAGCTCAATCATTTCATCATCACTACAATCAAAAGTGTAGCGTATACGGCGTAAAATATCGTTATATGTCATAGTTTAATTCTCATAATAAAGGAAAATTATAGCATGCTAATAATGGACCCTAAGTAAAACTGAGAGTGATAATGTGCAATTAGCGTTATGGACGCGTTCATTTTTAGGCGGTATCTAAGTTAAACTAATGCTTTATTCGCCATTAATCTTTTTTATATGACATTACAAAAGACGATAGCTAGCAGTCGGGGAAGTGACTTAGCAAAAGAGTTAGATGAAAACAGCCGTTTGTATCAGAAAATTTTACGTGAGAACGCTGGTATTAATCAAAAAAGCCATCATCTAGTGGAGTTGGCACCATAGTTTAAACAAGCCCAGTTAATAAAATTAGATTGTGTAAGTTAGTCTTATGAATAATGGATTAAGTGAGTCGTTTGAGTGAAATTTAGTATTGGAAATTTATGACTAATAAGCAAGCTATTACCCTATTTTGTGCAGCAGTAATCTCAATGAGCACGGCTGTACTGTTAATTGAGTTTTATCAATTATTGCCAGCGATTGCATGGACGATAGCTATTACTTTATTAACGGTTATTTTGTGGGTGACCGAAGCGGTACCTATTCCTGTGGCTTCCTTAATCCCTTTTGTATTTTTTCCCTTTGCGGGAGTGTTATCCCATAAAGATGTTTCATCTGCTCTGGGAAGCCATGTCATACTTTTATTAATGGGCGGGTTTATGCTGTCTAAATCATTAGAGAAAAGTGGAGTACACCGTAGATTAGCAATTTATATGGTGAAGTTAGTGGGTGTTGACAGTGGAAAACGTGTGGTTATTGGTTTTATGGTTGCGTCCGCATTTTTAAGTATGTGGATATCCAATACGGCAACAACACTCATTTTATTGCCCATTGCATTGGCTGTTTTGCAGGGTATTGAAGATAAAACTATGGTGATGGCACTCATGCTGGGGATTGCCTATGCCGCGAGCTTAGGGGGAGTTGGGACGCCTATTGGGTCACCGCCTAATATTATATTTATTAGTATCTACCAAGAAACGGTGGGTAAAGAGTTTGATTTTATTGCATGGATGAAAGTCGGTGTGCCGGTTGTAATAGTGGGCATTCCATTAATGGCGATATGGCTAACGCGAAACATATCAACAGAATTAGTTTTTAATATACCCGAGCAAGAAGAGTGGCGATCTGAAGAAAAGCGAGTATTACTAATATTTGGTTTGGTGGCAATTGCATGGATGACTCGAAAATTATGGAGTGAATATTTTGCTTTGGGAAGTGTTGGTGATAGCACGATTGCACTATTAGGTGTGGTATTGATGTTTATTACTCCGCGTGGCGAAAAAAAGGGTGCCTTATTGGATTGGAAAACAGCAAGTAGCATCCCTTGGGGGATGTTGTTGTTATTCGCGGGTGGTATTGCCATTGCAAAGGCGTTTATGGTGTCTGGCTTAAGTGTAATGCTGGGAGGAATGCTTACAGGCGTATCAGTTTTGCCAATTTACGTATTAATATTATTGCTTTGTTTAGCCGTGGTTTTTATGTCAGAGATGACCAGCAATACTGCAACAGCAACCTTATTAATGCCAATTTTAGCAACTGCTGGCATGGCGGCGGGGATTGATCCACAAATTTTAATGATGCCTGCCGCAATGAGTGCAAGTTGTGCCTTTATGATGCCTGTTGCAACCCCGCCTAATGCAATTGTTTATGGTACCAATAAATTTCATATTAAAGAGATGGCGCGTGAAGGCTTGGTTTTAAATATTATGATGGCATTTGTGGTGAGTGGGGTTGGTTATTTTTTCTTAGCCGTTTAAAAAATTGTTACAAATAACTTGAATACAATTGAATAAACCCCATGTTAAAACTATCTTTTTTGAATGCATTAAGCGTGGAGCAGTAAATAAATGAGTAATGATCAGAATTCATCTGAAAATCAATCAGATAGCGATTTGATTGAAGAAGTTTTAGAGCAAGTAGCAGAGTTAGATACTGAAACAGAAGAAAATGAAGCAACAATAGAATCCGAAGCCTCCGAGCTTTCTGTTGAAGAATTACAAAAGCAATTAGCTAAAGCTGAGCAAAAAGCAGCAGATAACTTAGATAAAGCTTTACGTGTACAAGCTGAGATGGAAAATCTTAAGCGTCGTACGCAAAAAGATTTAGACAGTGCTCATAAATATGGTTTAGAGAAATTTGCTAAAGAATTATTATCGGTGATTGATTCTTTAGAGTTAGGTATTCAAGCTGCAACGAGCGATGTACCTGAAGTTTTGAAATTAAAAGAAGGCAGTGAGTTAACCATTGCTCAGTTTGAGTCTGTTTTTGCTAAATTTAATATAGAAGCGATTAACCCTGTAGGTGAAGCATTTAATCCAGAATTTCACCAAGCAATGACGATGGTTCCTTCTCCTGATGCAGAACCGAACTCAGTTATTAATGTATTTCAAAAAGGTTATGTTTTAAATGGCCGCTTGATTCGTCCTGCAATGGTTGTGGTTGCACAAGCGGTTGCAGGGGAAGATTCATCAAAAATTGATGAACAGGCTTGAAAACAAAAAATTTAACCTTATATCAGGTTCAACTTTTAAAAATAATATAAACCTTTTTGGAGCTTTTCATGGCTAAAATGATCGGAATTGATTTAGGAACAACTAACTCTTGTGTTGCTGTTCTGGAAAACGGCACTTCACGTGTAATAGAAAATAGCGAAGGCGCACGTACTACACCTTCTATCATCGCTTTTACAAAAGACGATGAAGTATTAGTAGGACAAGCGGCTAAACGCCAAGCAGTTACTAACCCAGAAAATACATTATTCGCAATTAAGCGTTTAATTGGTCGTCAATTTAAAGATGATGCAGTACAAAAAGACATCAAAATGGTGCCTTATAAAATTGTACCTGCTGAAAACGGCGATGCATGGGTTGAGTGTCATGGCAATAAAATGGCGGCACCTGAAGTTTCATCACGTGTTTTAATGAAATTAAAAAAAGATGCAGAAGCATTTTTAGGTGAAGAAGTAACCGAAGCGGTTATTACTGTTCCTGCTTACTTTAATGACTCACAACGCCAAGCAACAAAAGATGCAGGTCGTGTTGCAGGTCTTGATGTTAAACGTATCATCAACGAGCCAACGGCTGCGGCATTAGCATTCGGTATGGATAAGCCTGAAGGCGATTCTACTATTGCTGTTTACGATTTAGGTGGTGGTACTTTTGATATTTCAATTATTGAAATTTCTGAAGTCGAAGGCGAGCACGCTTTTGAAGTACTATCAACCAATGGTGATACATTCTTAGGTGGTGAAGATTTTGATTTACGTATTATTGAATTTTTAGTTGCTGAATTTAAAAAAGATAATGGCATTGATTTACATAATGATCCATTAGCACTGCAACGTTTAAAAGAAGCGGCAGAAAAAGCGAAAATTGAGCTTTCTTCAGCAGAAGCAACAGATATTAACCTACCTTATGTAACAGCTGATGCATCAGGCCCTAAACATTTAAACGTGAAATTAACACGTGCTAAATTAGAGTCTTTAGTAGAAGATTTAGTTGAACGTACTAAAGGCCCTTGTGTTACTGCTCTAAAAGATTCTGGCTTATCAGCATCAGAAGTTGACCATGTTATTTTAGTCGGTGGTCAATCACGTATGCCGAAAGTACAAGAAATGGTTAAGAGCATTTTTGGTAAAGAAGCACGTAAAGATGTTAACCCTGATGAAGCGGTTGCATTAGGTGCGGCGATTCAAGCGGGTGTATTAGGTGGAGATGTTACTGACGTTTTATTATTAGACGTAACGCCTTTATCGTTAGGTATTGAGACGATGGGTGGTGTAATGACTAAACTGATCGATAAAAATACTACGATTCCTACTAATGCAGCGCAAACGTTCTCAACTGCAGAAGATAATCAAGGTGCGGTAACGGTTCATGTCTTACAAGGTGAGCGTGAAGTTGCAGCAGGAAATAAATCTTTAGGTCGTTTTGATTTAGCGGATATTCCACCAGCACCTCGTGGAACACCACAAATTGAAGTAGCTTTTGATATTGATGCGAATGGTATCTTAAACGTATCGGCAAAAGATAAAGCGACAGGTAAAGAACAATCTATCGTGATTAAAGCATCAAGTGGTTTATCGGATGAAGAAGTGGATCGCATGGTAAAAGATGCAGAAGCACATGCTGAAGAAGATAAAAAAGTCACTGAATTAGTTTCTGCTCGTAACACAGCAGAAGGTATGATCAATGCAACTGAAAAATCTTTAACTGACCTTGCTGAGCAAGTGACTGATGAAGAAAAAACAGCGATTGAAGCGGCGATTGAAGAGCTAAAAGAAGTGCTTAAAGGCGATGATAAAGACGCAATTGAAGCTAAAACTACGGCTTTAACTGAGTTATCAGGCAAACTAGCTGAGCGTGCTTACGCACAACAAGCCGGTGATGAAGGCGCGGCAGATGGTTCTGAACAAGCGGCACCAGAAGCAGACGATAGCGTTGTTGATGCTGAGTTTGAAGAAGTAAAAGAAGACGATAATAAATAATTTATCGTTTTAATAAATGCGGTGGTATAGCGCTGCATTTGCATAAATAAACACGCCTCGTCATGGATGAAATCTGTGATGGGGCGTTGTTGTAAACTATATAGATAATTAAAATGAGGTACAGGTGTTTAACTTTTTAAACGAAAAGCTAAACACCTGCATCTTATGACAAAGAATTAATTTTTTATCAGGGTGTGGACTGAAAAATGGCAAAACAAGATTTTTATAAATTACTAAGCATTGATAAAAATGCCAGTGAAGCAGAGATAAAGAAAAGTTATCGTAAGATGGCGATGAAATATCATCCTGATAGAAATAAAGATAAACCGGAAGAAGCTGAAAAACAATTCAAATTAATTAAAGAAGCTTACGAAGTTTTATCAGATCCTAAAAAACGCTCAGCTTATGATCAATTTGGTCACGCAGGCGTAGATAATTCAGCAGGTGGCGGTCAAGGTGGTTTTGGCGGTGGCGAAGGCTTTGGTGATGCATTTGGCGATATCTTTGGTGATATCTTTGGCGGTGGCGGAGCAGGGGGTGGCAGAGGTCGTCAGCGTAGCAGCGTACAGCGCGGAGCAGATCTACGTTATAACCTAGAGCTTAGCTTAGAAGAAGCCGTTGCGGGTACCGATGCAAAAATTCGTGTTCCTGTGTTATCAACCTGTGGCGAATGTAGTGGTTCAGGTGCTAAGAAAGGCTCAAAACCAGTTACTTGTTCAACTTGTCAAGGGCATGGACAAGTTAGAATGCAGCAAGGTTTCTTTTCTGTACAGCAAACCTGTCCAACGTGTCATGGACAAGGGCAAGAAATTAAAGATCCTTGTGGTAAATGTCATGGACAAGGGCGCGTACAAGAAAATAAAACACTGTCGGTTAAAGTGCCTGCAGGCGTTGATAACGGAGATCGCATTCGCCTGGGTGGTGAAGGTGAAGCCGGCGCACAAGGTGGACCAGCAGGCGATTTATACGTACAAATTCAAGTAAAAGATCATGCAATCTTTACGCGTGATGAAGCGAACTTGTACTGTGAAGTCCCCATTAGTTTTCCAACGGCATGTTTAGGCGGCGAATTAGAAGTTCCAACGCTGAGTGGTAAAGTTAAACTAAAAATTCCTGCAGAAACACAAACAGGTAAATTATTTAGGTTACGTGGTAAAGGTGTGAAGCAGGTTCGTGGTGGTGCGGTGGGTGATTTAATGTGCCGTGTACAAATTGAAACACCAGTAAAGCTAACCAAAGATCAGAAAGCCATAGTAGAGGATTTTCGCGAGTCTTTATCAGATGGCGGTAAAAAGCATAGCCCTCAAGAGCATTCTTGGGTGGGTGGTGTAAAAAGCTTTTTTGATAAATTAACAGGCTAATAAAATGATTAGAATTGCTGTTGTTGGTGCCTCAGGGCGCATGGGCTTATGCTTGATTAAAGCCGCTGAACTCTCAGATAAAACTGCACTAAGTGTGGCAATCTCGCGTGCTGGTAGCGAAGCGATTGCGCGTGATGCGGGTGAAATTGCAGGCATAGGGCGTTTAGATATTAACATAGGTGATGATTTATCAGCTGTAATGGATGAGTTTGATGCATTAATTGACTTTACACGCCCTGATATATCAATGGAATATATTGAGCTATGTCGCCAAGCAGGTAAAACAATCATCATTGGTACAACCGGCTATTCTGAAGCGCAAAAAGCTAAAATGGCTGAAGCAGCAAAAGATATGGCTATTGTCTTTGCGCCAAATATGAGTGTCGGTGTGAACTTATCGCTTAAATTGTTAGAAATGACAGCAAAAGTGATGGGGGATTATACCGATATCGAAGTCATCGAAGCACATCACCGTCATAAAGTAGATGCGCCTTCAGGTACTGCTTTACGCATGGGCGAAGTGGTTGCGGATGCATTAGGACGTGATCTAAAAGACTGTGCTATCTACGGACGGGAAGGTGATACGGGCGAACGTGACCGTAAAACCATTGGTTTTTCAACCATTCGTGCCGGTGATATTGTCGGTGAACATACCGTTATGTTTGCTGATGAAGGTGAGCGTGTAGAAATCACCCATAAAGCGACGAGCCGAATGACCTTTGCAAATGGCGCGGTACGTGCAGCGGTTTGGTTAAAAGATCAAAAAAATGGCTTGTATGATATGCAGGATGTTTTAGGTTTAAAAAATATGTAAGGCTGTTGTGGGGCGTAAGATTAAGTAAAGCTTACGCCCTATGCCACTTAGATTAGGTGATACTGAATAGGTAGCATTTCTACTCAGCCTGCGAAACTCGAGCTTGCTCAAACGTTGCCATTTGTTGGTGTAACAAACAAGCAGAGCGTAATAAAGGCAGTGCAACTGCTGCACCACTGGCTTCACCTAGACGCATATTCAAATTCAATAAAGGCTCAGCTTTTAATTCATTTAAAATAAGAGCATGCCCTTGTTCTTGAGATTGATGTGAAAAGATTAACCACGGTTTGAGTTCTGGGTTGATGCGCGTTGCGACTAATGCGGCAACACTGCAAATAAAACCATCCACTAAAATAGCTAAACCACTTTGTGCGGCGGCTAGATAAGCGCCGACTAAAGCCGCAATTTCAAAGCCACCAAAATACTCTAAAGTCGTTAGTGGCGTATTTTCAATCTCTGAAAATTTATTTAGCGCTTGTTGGATAATTAAGGTTTTTTCTTGGATTTTATCATTATCTAAACCCGTTCCAGCACCGGTTAGTTTGGGGGCATTCAACTTAAGCAAGTGGCAAGCAACTGCTGTTGCACTACTGGTATTGCCTATGCCCATTTCTCCTGCGATAAAAATATCACTTTTATGCTGTATTGCACGAGCAACCGCTTCTTTTCCAGAGAGCAAAGCTTTTTCTAAATCTGCTTTTGTCATCGCGGCTTGGTGCAGAAAATTAGCTGTTCCAAACGCAATTTTTCGGTGAATAATATCCAAATCACCTAAAGGGGTAACAACACCAACATCAATCACTTCTAAATGCGCTAGGCTTTGTTTTGCGAGTACATTGATAGCCGCGCCGCCATGTACAAAATTCTTAATCATTTCTGCGGTAACGGATTGTGGAAAGGCAGAAACACCTGCATTTGCAATACCATGGTCTGAGGCAAAAATACTAACCCAAGCTCTATCAACCGAAGGCATTGCTCGCGATTGTAAAGAAGCTAGCTTGACTGCTAGCTCTTCTAATTTCCCTAAGGAGCCTGCTGGCTTTGTTAATTGCTGTTGACGTGTAATGGCGGCTATTAGGTAGCGTTGATCGGGTGATGGAATAGGGTTCTGTAACCAACTCATTATTGTTTTAACGCCTGTGCGAGCCCCGCAGTGATTAAACTAACATGAGAGCATTGTTGCGCTAGTTGTTGATGTAAACGTCCCGCTTCATCCACAAAACGGCGGCTCATTTTATCCATTGGTGTTACACCTAAGCCCACCTCATTACTGACTAAAGCAATATCGGCATCAAGGCGTAATAGCCCACTTAATAAAGCCTGTTTTTGTTGTAAGAAAATATCTTCCTGGTAATTACCTTCAGCATCAAACAAAATATTGCTTAACCATAAGGTAAGACAATCGACTAATAAAAAATACCGTGGGTTATCATATTCAGCCAAGGTATCAGCTAAAGCAATAGGTTCTTCTACAGTCACCCAGTAGCGTGGACGATCTTCTTTGTGGCGGGCAATACGTTCGCGCATTTCTTCATCGCCTGCTGTTCCGGTCGCAATATAAATGACTTCTTTTTTGCTAGATTTAGCAAATTGTTCGGCATAATTACTTTTGCCTGAGCGTGCGCCGCCTAAAATAAGATGTTGCATAGTTTAATTGTCCTGTAAACGTACAGCTAACACATCACACTTAGCGTGATGTAATACACCATTTGCCGTAGAGCCTAAAAGTAATGCAAAGCCATGTCGCCCATGTGAGCCGACAACAATAAGGTCAGCATTCTGTTCCTCTGCTGTTGTCACAATCTCTAAAGGCGCACTGCCCATTTCTAAAAATTGTTGCTGCTCAGGAATATTCAAGCTTGCACTGAGTTCAGCTAATTGTTTTTTTGCAGAAGTCATTAATAGCTCATTCAGGTCCATATCGAAAGGGATAATTGGACCATAGGTAGTATCGCTAATAGGCAAGTTATCAATAATATGCACAATACTTAATTTAGCTTGATGTTGCCCCGCCAGTTGCTGGGCTTTTTGCGCGACTGCTGAGCCATGTTCAGAAAAATCTGCGGCCAATAAAATATGTTGGTAATTAGTCATCTTAATCTCCTAACAATAAGGTATATAAGAAATATACGCTGATTAGATGTGCGTGGCTATGTCTATAGAGTGTTAGTTTAATCTTCAGTCTCAAGTTGTTCACTGAGTTCCATCCATTCTAATTCAGTTTCTTCTAAGGCTATATCAACCTGTGCCTTTTCTAAGAGAATTTTTTTAAGTTTCTCTTTATTATCTTCATCATAAATAGCACTATCAGCGAGTTGCTCTTCAAACTCTTTTTGTTGAGTATGGTATTTTTCTAGGTTTCTATCTGCCTTTTTTAAGGCATCATACAAAGGTTTAAGCTTTTTACGACGCTCGGCATCAAGCTTACGTTGTTCTTTTTTATTAGCAGAAGGGCTGGTTCCTATGCTTTCTAAAGGCGCATTGGCGAGTAGTTTTTGTTCATTGAGCCAAGTACGGTAATCATCTAAATCACCATCAAAAGCAGTGACGCTACCATTAGCGACTAAATATAGTTCGTCGGTCACAGAGCGGAGCATGTGTCTATCATGCGAAATAATGATGATCGCACCTTTGTAATCTTGCAAAGCCATGCTGAGTGCATGACGCATTTCGAGATCAAGGTGATTGGTTGGCTCATCCAATAATAATAAATTTGGGTTTTGGTAAACTAACAAAGCCAGTACTAAACGCGCTTTTTCACCACCTGAAAAAGGCTCTATCGGGTCAAAGATTTTATCGTCTTTAAAGTTAAATCCCCCTAAGAAATTTCTTAACTCTTTTTCTGTGGCCTTAGGGTTTATTTTTTGCAGGTGCCAGATAGGATTCATATCTAAATGCAGTTGCTCTAATTGATGCTGCGCAAAATAACCGAGTTTTAAAGTATTGGCATGCTGAACGATTCCCGACGTGGCTTCTAATTCATTAGCGAGTACTTTTATTAAGGTTGATTTACCTGCTCCATTAGGCCCAAGCAAACCTATGCGAGCGCCGGGTGCAATAAATAGATCGACATTTTTTAAGATGGGCGATTCGCCATAGCCAATATCAACTTCTTCCAACTTAATCATTGGTGTAGGTAACTTTTCTGGAGTCGAAAAACTAAAGTTGAAAGGGGAGTCTACATGCGCTTGCGCAATAATTTCCATGCGCTCTAGCGATTTTATGCGGCTTTGTGCTTGTTTAGCTTTAGTGGCTTGGGCGCGAAAGCGGGTGATATAACTTTGGATATGTTCAATTTCGCGTTGCTGTTTTACAAAGGCAGTTTGCTGTTGTGATAATTTTTCAGCACGCATTTTCTCAAAGCTAGAATAGTTACCGGTATATATTGTGGCAACTTGGTGTTCGATATTGACGATATGGTCGGTGATGGTATCTAAAAATTCACGATCATGTGACACCAATAATAGTGTGCCGGTATATTTACACAGCCAATCTTGTAGCCAAATAACCGCATCTAAATCTAGGTGATTGGTTGGCTCATCGAGTAATAAAACATCAGAGCGACACATGAGTGCTTGCGCTAAATTTAAGCGCATACGCCAGCCTCCCGAAAAAGAACTAACGGGGTGGGTTTCTTGGCTGGTTTTGAAGCTTAGACCATTCATTAAGCGAGCAGCTCTCACTCTAGCAGTATAACCGCCAATAACTTCCATTTTGCTGAACAGTTCCGCTTGTTTGATACCATCGTCTGATTGTTCTGCTAAGCTGATTTCTTTTTCTAGTCTACGCAGCTCTTGATCGCCATCAATAATATATTCAATCGCGGCTTGGTCTAATGCGGGCGTTTCTTGAGCAACATGCGCAACTTCTAAATTAGGAGGCATGGTAAAATCACCTTCATCTGCTTGTATTTCATTGCGTAATAGAGCAAAAAAGCTGGATTTTCCTACGCCATTTGCGCCGGTAATACCTACTTTTTGGCCTTTGTGTAAGGTAAAGCTGGTATTGGCAAATAAAACACGTGTGCCGCGACGTAGCGCGATATTTTTAAAACTTAGCATAGATGAATTGATTAATGATAAATAAGAAACCGCATCCTGTTTTTAAACCGCAGGATCGTTATTTTGTAGATGAAAGTGGCTGGTGGTTTTTTACGGTCGATAGAATTAGCGGGCCATTTGAGACTAAATCTATGTGTGTTGATGCGTGTCGCTTATATATACAAGCGCGTGATGTTGCGCTGAGTTTTGGGGGTAATTAATCTGCACTACTACAATAAAGTAGCAGTACAGGGTAAATATTAACCATACAGTTCAATCATTTTTTTAATTTGTCGAGCAAATTCTTTAATATCACCTTCGATAATCGTTTCGATAGGGATAATTAAGACGGCACCATTGTCAATGACGATATGTATGTAATCTTGTACATAATCAACGCGTAGTAATTCTTTCCAAAGCATTTTATGTTTACCGCTGGGCGACTTTTCAGCTAATGATTTTGGGTCTATACGTAATTCATATTCACCAAACATGGCTAATTTTTCTTTGTCAGTATAGTTGCTTAATATTTGGCGACGAAAGCTTAAGATAATGACTTGTGGAATAACAACAGCCCAACAAATAGCAATGGTAATTACATACAGTGCAGTGCGGTAATCGCTGTAATATGACCATAAAAACAAGCCTAAAATAGCCAGCATTCCTGGGAAGAATAGACGATTCTTTTTTAGTTTTTTTTGTAAATCTTCCGATTGCTCAATTTGTAATTCATTGTAATGAATTAGATCTTTTTCACGGAAGGAGTATTTTATTTCCAGCATAATTGGCCTGTTATTTTTATTATAATTGGGCGCTATTATAACCTTATCGATCAGAGTCGGAGAGAAGAGTTTTTAGCTAATTTCATCAAGAGCTGTAAGCGCTTCGGATAAGCTACTTACAGGAAATATTTTTAACCCCGAGATAGTATTTTTAGGTTGGTTTGTTTTAGGGATGATAGCACGTTTGAAACCATGTTTAGCGGCATCGTTAAGCCGCGCATAGCCATTGGCAACAGGGCGAATTTCGCCATTGAGGCCTAACTCTCCAAAAAAGAAACAATCATGTGGAACGATGGTATTTTTTAAACTGGAGACGATGCTGATTAAGATCGCTAAATCTGAGCTAGTTTCAGTCACTTTTATGCCGCCGACAACATTGGCATAGATTTCATCGCTCGCGGTAAAAATACCGCCGTGGCGCGATAAAATCGCCAATAACATAGCTAAGCGGTTTTGATCAAAACCTACGGCTAAACGACGCGGATTTCCGTATTGGCATTCGGTCACGAGGGCTTGAATCTCAACTAATAAAGGTCGAGTGCCTTCCCATAATACGGTGACAACGCTACCTGACGCAGCTTTTTCGGTACGGTTAAGAAACATCGCAGAGGGGTTTTTAACTTCTTTTAGGCCGGCGCTATCCATTGCAAAAAAACCTAATTCACCAACGCTGCCAAAGCGATTTTTATCTGCGCGTAATACTCTAAATCGCGCATCATCAGTCGAGGCAAGAATAAGTTGTGTATCAACAATATGGCTTAAAGTCATGGGGCCGGCTAAGGACTGGTCTTTAGTCACGTGGCCAACCATAAAGACGGCAACGCCATTACGTTTAGCATATTGAGTTAAGAAACTAGCAGACTCTTTAACTTGCGAGACGGACCCGGGCGTGGTGTCAGAATTTTCGTTGTACATGACTTGTATCGAATCTATTACAAGAATGGTCGGCTTGATTTCTTCTAACACATCACAAATACGCTGTACTGACGTTTCAGTCAGCATAGTGATTTTATCAAGAGCTAAATTAAGCCGTATCGCGCGTTCAGCAATTTGCTGTAATGACTCCTCACCAGATACATACAGTACCGTTGCACCTTTTTCTGCGGTATTAGCGATCACTTGTAAGAGTAAGGTGCTTTTACCTGCGCCGGGTGTGCCGCCAATTAACACAACACTACCGTTAACAATGCCGCCACCTAAGACACGATCAAACTCAGTAATACCGGTTGTTAATCGCTCAGTTTGTTCTAGTGTGACTTCAGAAAGTAATTGAATGCTGCTTCGTGTGCCGCTATAACCTGAGTTTCTTGAGGGTGATTTATCTTTGCCTAAATGCACTTCTTTAATGGTATTCCATTCTTTGCAAGCACTGCATTGTCCTGCCCAGCGAGTTGAGTCATTACCGCATTCGGTACAAACGAAAGATGTGGTTTTTTTTGCCATTAAATAGTATTAGCTGAGAGGAGGGGTGAAAAAGGGGAAGGGATAGTCTATCCGAATGTGATATTCAGGATAGACTTCTTATTTAGTGACTTAAAGCAAGTAAATCGCGCTCTAATAAAGTGCTGTCACCTAAGTTCAATTCGACTAAGCGACGTAATTCAGAAATACTATCAATATCAATATGTTCACATTTGCAGCCGATTTCATTATCAATTGCATGGCTAATGCTCAAATTCATGGTAATGATTTGGTCTTCAGATAAGTTAAGTGTCAACTGGTAGATTGCTTCGGGATCTTGGCTTTCCCATGTCTCTTTAAAACGGAGTAAACAGCCATGCAATGAAATATCAATCAGTTCACAATCCCATTGTTGGTCATCTAAGCGAAGGGTAACGTCTTTATTGTAAAAACAACGGTGAAATTGTCGCTTATCATTTTGTTCAGTCATGAATTAACCTCTCGTTTATAAAATGCTTATTTTGGATAAAACAACACAGTGAAGCAAACACAGTTAGAAATGTTACTCGGGTGGTAAAAATCTAATTTGAGTAATGGCGTGTTTGTTACAGCTTAAAACTTCTAACGGGTGTCCATGTAAGATTAAGCTAACACCTGTTTGTGGAATGGTCTCCATAAAATCAAGGATTAAACCGTTAATTGTTTTGGGGCCTTCGGTTGGTAGGTCCCATTGAGTAATATGGTTAAATTCCCTAACAGTCACGCTACCATCAACTAAATAGCTACCATCAATTGATTGTTTGATATCCGCCTCTTCGGGCATTAACTCACCGACTAGACCCTGCAATACATCATCTAAACTGACTAATCCCTGTACGTCACCATATTCATCAACGACTAAACCGATACGTAGTTGTTCAAATTTAAAATCTTGAATCTGTTTATGTAACGGGGTGGTTTCAGGAATAAAAGAGGGGGATATTAAATTGTCGGTAATATCTTGTTTAGTTAAATGATCTTCATCAAAAAAGCGAGCCAAAATACTTTTTAAATCTAGAAAACCGATAACGCGATCAATACTTTTTTTATAAACAGGGATACGAGTATAACGGCTGTTTTTAATTTTTAGGGTGATGTCTTCGATGGATTCTTCAATATCAATACCATGAATTTCATTCCGAGGGGTCATGATATCTTCAACTGTTGCACTTTCTAAGTCGATAATACCCAGTAGCATGTTTTTATATTTTTCGGGCAATAGTGAATCTGTTTCAGCAACAATGCTTTTTAGCTCTTCTTTATTTAGCGTATCCTCAGTTTGTTCGTTTGCTCTTACACCAAAAATACGCAGTAAGCCATTGGCTATCAGATTCACAAACCAAACAATAGGATAGAAAAGTTTTAATAGCGGGCTGTATACCCAGGCTGCAGGGAAAGCGATTAGCTCAGGCTTTAGCGCAGCCAGTGTTTTTGGCGCAACTTCAGAAAAAATCAAAACAACTAAGGTAAGTACACCCGCTGCAACAGCAACACCTTGGTCTCCCATTAGGCGTAAGCCTATGATGGTCGCAAGAGAAGATGCCAAAATATTGACGAAGTTATTGCCGAGTAAAATTAAACCGAGTAAACGATCGGGACGAGCAAGTAATCGTTGTGCCTTTTTTGCGCTTTTATGCCCTTGCTTAACTAAGTGTTGTAAGCGATAGCGGTTAAGCGTCATTAACGCGGTTTCTGAGCTTGAAAAGAAAGCAGAAAGTAGAAGTAAAAATGCGAGCACGCCTAAAAGGATGCTAAGAGGAATTTCGTTCAAGAAGATGCGTTTTGTTAGTTAAGTTAGCTATAGTTTCTATGATGTGAAACCATTGTCAAGTTTCAATGCTTATAATTTTAATTTTATGATTCGAACTAAGAAACCTAATACCTTTGGTTTGCCCTGTAAATTATTAATAATAAACGATATTTATCATAATTGTTTGTATTTTAAATAATGAAGATGAATTTGTAAGTTAGGCAAAAATAACCTTTACTATTCTAAGGGCTCGGTGATGTATTTTTGTATCAGCATGACTTAAAAAAGTATAAAGTGACATTATTTTGACAGTGAGATTAAATAATGATTTACTTAAGGCTAACCTTAATTTTAAAAGTGTAATAAGGCTTTACTCTGTATGACGGCAGCACGTATTATTTTAATTGATGATAATAAGCAAAGACAGGCACAGTTTTCTGCCAGTATAGAGTTTCTTGAGTATCAACCAGTACACTTTAATTCAGATGATTTTGCGGATAGCTTTAGCCTATTAGACGATAGTTTTGCTGTGTTTATTGGAGGCGGACTTGCAAAGCAAGCGGAAGTACTCAAAAAACTGAGTGAGCACGCTATTAATTTACCGCTAATATTTTTGTTCGATAAGGGCGATAAAGAAAAAATTCCCAAGCTTGCAAAGCCTTTGCAAGCTTCAGTTCAAGAATGGCCTGTAACATACTCTGAGCTAGTCGCTAGTTTTCAAATGCTTAAAATACAGTCTAGTGCTTCAGCATTGAAATCGTATTCGCAAAAAGTCCTCGTGGGTAGCAGTGACGAAATTACGCAGGTTTGTTTTTTAATTTCTCAAGTGGCAAACTCAGATTCAACGGTTTTAATTCTAGGGGAATCCGGTACAGGGAAAGAGTTAGTGGCTAGAGCTTTACACCAAGAATCAGCACGTAAAGATCAGGCATTTGTACCCATTAACTGTGGTGCAATTCCCGCGGAATTATTAGAAAGCGAACTTTTTGGGCATGAAAAAGGTGCGTTTACAGGCGCTTTAGCATCTCGTAAAGGGCGCTTTGAAATGGCTGAGGGAGGTACTTTATTTCTAGATGAAATCGGTGATATGCCGATGCCAATGCAAGTGAAGTTATTACGTGTATTGCAAGAACGCACTTATGAGCGGGTAGGTGGCAATAAAACTTTACACTGCAATGTACGCATTATTTCTGCTACACACCGCGATATTGAAGCAGCGATTGAGAAGGACTTATTCCGCCAAGATTTATTTTATCGTTTAAATGTTTTTCCTATAGAATTACCGGCCTTACGCGAGCGCAGTGAAGATATTCCTTTTTTAATTGATGACTTAATAGTGCGAGCTAAAGGGGCTGTTAATATTAGCTTTACAGCGGAAGTTATTCGCGTTTTAGAGGCGTACCAATGGCCTGGGAATGTGCGTGAATTGGCTAATTTAATTGAACGTTTATCGATCATTAAGCCGAATACTTGTATTGAATTAACGGACCTACCTAAGAAAATGCGCCAACAATCTGCTGAAAGTAATGTTACAGAAGATTTACGCGCTTATATGAAATATTCGGGTGATGAGCAAGGTGCAGTGCAGAGTCAGGAAAATAAAGTAGTTGATAAATTACCAGAAGCCGGGGTTGATTTAAAAGACTATTTACATAACATTGAATTTAGCTTAATTAAGCAAGCGTTGGATGAGTGTAATGGTGTCGTAGCACATGCGGCTAAAAGGTTAAATATGCGCCGTACCACCTTAGTTGAAAAGCTTAAAAAACTAGAGTTATAGGGGGCTTAACTAAATAATTTAAAAATGAGCGAGGAGACACTTTCAAGTAAATCGGGTTCGCTTAAGGGTTTATTGAAGTAATCGGTTTTTTTCTGATAAGTATTTTCCGCTCTACTTGTCTTTGGTTTTTGTTTAGTTTGCTTTTGTTGCTCTGCATTTAATAATTCACCGCCCGCTTTTTTCCATTCCATTAAATGAGTGATTTCACCGCTATCTACCCAGATTCCATGTTTAGAGCATCTATCTACGATAACGCCACTGCGATGGCCGAAATTAACGCGGTTCATCAATATGCGGCAACAGGGACATTTAACATATTTAACGCCATGATGTTTTTGGTAGCGATCTTTGTTGATGCTTTTAATTAATTTGAGATTAATATCGGCGACATTTGTCACGCTACTATCAAGTAGCGTTTCTATTTCACCTAAGTCAAAAAATAAACCAAAGCAGCTTTTGCAGCGCTCTATCTGAAAGTCACCTTGAATTTTTAATTTGATGGTTTGTAAGGGCGTATTGCAGTGCGGGCAAAGTCGATCTGATTGCTGCGTGGCAACGCTATATTTATGTTTGCCATGTAAATCAACATCATTACGCACATTGCAATACCGACAGCGATTTATGTTGGGCGGTAAGGGGGCGGAGCAGGCGTTACAGAGGGCCATATTACATTTGATCCAAAATGCTTTGTTTTTTTGCGGCGTATTCCTCTGCGGTGATGAGTTCGGCGCTAAACATTTTTTTAAGTTGTACCAATTTAGTCATTAATTCATCTGTTTCACTTGCGGGTATTGCAGGCGCTGGTGTTTCATTAATAGACTGTGCCATTGATTGGCCTAAGCCAATACCTGCGCCCATTCCCATGCCAAGTCCTGCACCACCCCCTTCATTTTTAGCCGCTTCACGCATGGCTTCTAATTGTTGTACTTTTGCATAGTCTAAACCAACGGCTTTAGCGGCATGTGATTCCGCAATTAAATCAGAAATCCGGTTGATACGCCTTAAGGTATCGTCATCAAAATTAGTCCCTTCAATTCTGAAATCCGTAATATCAAAGCCCAGCTTATGAAAAAGGTTGGATAGTTTGTCAAATAGTCCGCTGGAAATTTCTTCGCGGTTAGCATCTATATCAGCATAGCTATATTTGTTTTCGGCAAGGTAATCACTAATAGGATGAATCATGCGTGATGACAAGACTTCTCTAAAGTCATCAGCATAAAAGTCAGTATGACTGCCGACTATATTGACAAAAAAACTTTTGGGATCATTAATTTGGTAACTGTAATTTCCATAGGCTTTTAGGCTGATAGGGAAATTATATTTAGGGTCATCATATTTTATAGGGGAGCTGGTTCCCCATTTTTGGTCGAGAATTATGGTTTTTCTATAAAAATAAATAGCAACTTTATTTTCACTATCAAAAAACTGCATGAATTTAGTAATCGTTGTCCAAAAAGGGATATTTTGGGTTCTAAGATTGATCATGCACTCTTTATCTATGATTGATTGCACTTTACCTTTATAGACAAAAATACAGCCTTGCCCTGGCCCTACGATGAGTTTGGAGGCATTTTTAATTTCATCACCATTTTCAGTCCATTGAGACAATAAAATATCAGGCGTAGGATTTTCCCATTCAATAACAGAACGAAGTTGTCGTTTTAATCCATCCAGTAAAGCCATAATATTCCTCAAGGGTAGAAAATAATTCTTAGCAGTATATATACTTCATGCGGTCACGACTGCGGATTTCTATCGGTCGATTTGTGTCGATAGACAGCGTTGCTGAAATAGTTGCGTAGCTTGCTATGCGTCCATTTCAGCGCCTTGCTATCAACAAAAATCAACTCGTTATAAATTCCACATCCATGACTGGGTGAAGTATACTTGCTACTAGTACAGGGTACTTTGCTTAAAAGTATGCCTTATTTTTAATTTTATTTCTGCAAAATCATTATGACGAATGAAAATATAATTTGGCATTTACACAATGTCACTAAAGATGAGCGCTCAAAACAAAAAAAACAACGTCCTTGCATACTTTGGTTTACGGGCTTGAGTGGATCAGGAAAATCTACCATTGCAGGTGCTGTAGAACAAAAATTATTTGAACTAGGGCATCATACCTATTTATTAGATGGCGATAATGTACGTCATGGATTGAATAAAGATTTAGGTTTTTCTGATGTTGACCGCGTGGAAAATATTCGCCGCATCGGCGAGTTATCTAAATTAATGATTGATGCCGGATTATTAGTGATGACGGCTTTTATTTCGCCTTTTAAAGCGGATCGTCAATTAGTGAAAGATTTAGTGCAGCAACATGAATTTGTTGAAGTGTATATGGATACCGCATTAGAAGAGTGTGAAAAGCGTGATCCCAAAGGGCTTTATAAAAAAGCACGCAGTGGACAAATTAAAAATTTTACGGGTATTGATTCCGAATATGAAATACCAGAAACCCCAGAAATTATCATCAATACGGTTGAATTAAGTATAGAAGAGTGCGCTGATAAAATTATCGCTTATTTAAAAGACAACAAAATTATTAATTAATATGACACAGCACACGATTGATGTTTTTAATGGCGATGCCGATGGCTTATGTGCCTTAGTACAATTAAGACGCGATACACCTAAAGAATCGATTTTAGTAACGGGTGTTAAGCGCGATATAGCCTTATTAAAAAATATTGCTGAGGGTAAGGAAACTCAAATTACAGTTTTGGATATTTCATTTGAAAAAAATGCACAGGATGTAGAGCGATTATTAGCGCAAGGTGCCAATATCAGCTATTTTGATCACCATAAAACCGGTGATTTAATTCAGCATGAAAATTTGCAAACGCATATTGATTTATCTGCGGATACCTGTACGTCATTAATTGTTAATGAGCAGTTGCAAGGTAAGTATTTAGCTTGGGCAATTACAGCGGCATTTGGTGATAACTTAACAGCAAAAGCACGTAGTTTAGGGCTAGATGCGGGTTATAAAGAGCTTGAAATAGAATTATTAAAACAACTCGGCACTTTCCTTAATTACAATGGTTATGGTGCCAGTTTGGATGATTTATTTTTTGCACCCGCTGAGTTATATAAGAAATTAAGCCTGTTTGATACGCCGTTTGAATTTGTTGAGCAAGATCTAGAAACCTTTAAAACCTTATCAAAAGGCTATAGTGAAGATATGGCGCAAGCGGCGGCCATGCCATTGATAGACAATGATGCTGATATTGCTGTCACCGAGCTTCCTAATGAAAAATGGGCGCGACGTGTGAGTGGGGTTTGGGGAAATGAATTAGCAAATCAGCACCCAGATAGAGCGCATGCAATATTGACAGAAAAAGATGCCGAGCATTATTTAGTGAGCATACGTGCGCCCCTTAATCGCAAGAGCGGCGCAGATGAATTGGCCAGTCAATTTCCAACAGGTGGCGGTAGAAAAGCAGCAGCAGGGATTAATGCGTTACCTAAAGTGAAATTAGCTGAATTTATTGTCGCCATGCGTAAGCAGTTTGCTCGTTAGCAACTTATGCGATTCTAAGAGTAAGCTTAGTTCTTAAATGGAATAGAAACTAAGTTTACTTTTGCATCCCTAGATTCAACATTTCTTCAGCATGCGCTAAAGTCGATTGCGTAATATTTACCCCACCTAACATTCTTGCCGTCTCTTCTATGCGTTGCTCCGTAGAGAGTGATCTCACGTTAGAGGTAGTCATTTCACTGTCGCTTTCTTTATAAACAAACAAATGTTGATGGGCTTGGGTCGCGACTTGCGCTAAGTGAGTAACGCAGAGTACTTGTGTGTTATCACCAAGAGTACGTAATTTTTGTCCGACAATTTCTGCAATGCCACCCCCAATACCCGAATCTACTTCATCAAAAATCATTGTGGGCGCATTGGTGTCATGACACGTAGTGACTTGAATCGCCAGACTAATACGCGATAACTCACCACCGGAGGCCACTTTAGCAAGCGGGCGTAATGGCAGGCCTTTATTAGCGCTGACTAAAAACTCTATTTTATCCACGCCATTCACTTTAGGGTGCTCAATGTCTTGTGGCTCAACTCTGATACTAAATTCACCTTGTGGCATACCGAGCTCTTTAATCATTGCTGAAATCAGCAGAGATAGTTTCTTTGCTGATTTTTTGCGCGTGATGGTCAGTTCATCCGCTAATAAAAAATATTGTTTAGATTGCAAATCCACTTGAATTTTTAAGCTGTCGATACGCTCACTGCTGTGGCTTAATCCCTCTAAATTTTTCTGCAATTGCGCTGCAATATCAGGCAAAGTTTCCGGAGAGACATGATGTTTGCGTGACAGGTTTTGAATAATGCCAATTTGTTCATCTAATATCTGTAAACGTTGAGGATCTAATTCCTGCGATTCTAAAAAGTGGCGTAGTTGCTGGGTGGCTTCATTAATCTGAATTTGCGCTTCAATTAATAAGCTATTCGGCTCATCTAAGCCTTTTGCTAGAGGAATTAAATCATTGATAGCACTGATACTTTGATTAATTAGTTGATTAGCTGAGTGCTGTTCGTTGTCCGATAATAAATTTAACTGTTGCTGGCCACGGTTCAAAATTTCTTCTAAATTGGCAAGCTTGGTGTGTTCAGCAATCAGCGCGTCATAATCATAATTGTCTAAATCTAATTCTTGTAATTCATTGAGTTGGTAAGTAAATAAATCTTCTTGATTACTTTGCTCAGTGGATGATTTAATTAACGCAGTTAATTCATGCGAGTCAGCACGCCATTGCAAATACATCTGGTTGATGTCATCTAACAAATCATTGTTTTTAGCATAATTATCAATCAAACGGCTTTGTTCTGCGTTATCTAATAAGGTTAAATGTGCATGCTGACCATGAATTTCAATGAGTTGGGAACTTAATAATTTAAGTGACTGCAAAGTCGCAGGGCGGCCATTGATATAGGCTTTAGATTTTCCATCTTGGCGTAAGGTGCGGCGTATTAAACATAGCTTATCAGTCGCATCAAATTCATTATTTTCTAACCAATCTTGTGCGGCAGGCGCATCACTTAAATCAAAGCTTAAGTTGATTTCTGCACGAGGGCAATCAGGGCGTATATAAGCAGCATCCGCTCTATCACCTAAGGCCAAGCCTATGGCGGTTAAAAGAATTGATTTCCCTGCGCCTGTTTCACCCGTTAATACCGATAAGCCCGTGTCTAAATTTAAATCTAAAGCATCAACAACAGCAAGATTAAGAATCGTAATATTTTGCAGCATAGTAAAAGCGTACTCTTAAGAAGGGTAACCGCTACTCCAGTTAAGTTTATGGCGTAAAGAATGGAAAAAATCATGACTTTCAGGGTGCAGAATTGTCATGGGGTTAGGGTCTTTTTTAATCAAAATTGTATCACTGATTAATACCCCTGGGATGGCGATATGATCGCAAGTGACTTGCGCATTTACTTCTTTGGTCTTAACGAAATTAATTTCAACCTCAGAAGAGCCATCAACCACAATAGGGCGGTTGGATAAAGTATGCGGATTGAGTGGCACCAGTAACAAAGCATTAAGCGAGGGATGAATAATCGGTCCACCTGCAGACAGTGCATAAGCTGTTGACCCAGTAGGTGTGGAAATAATCAGACCATCTGAGCGCTGAGTATTAAGGTAAACGCCGTTGATGGTGGTGTTCAACTCAATCATACTCGGGGTGACCCAGCGATGAATCACGACTTCATTGACAGCGCTTTCTTCATGAATGACTTGTTCGTCACGAATTATTTTCGCATGCAATAAATAGCGTTGTTCTTTGCGATAGTTGCCTTGCAAAATCGCATCAAGTTTAGTGATAACTTCATTGGGTGAGATATCGACTAAAAAACCTAGGCGACCTAAATTAATGCCAATCAACGGAATGTCAGAGCCTGCAGCTGCACGCGCAGCGCTTAAAAAGGTTCCATCGCCTCCAATCGCAATAAGCAGGTCACAATGTTGAACTAAGGTTTCAATAGCATGGGTCGCACCAGAAAAATCATCAATTAAAGCTGCGCTACTGGGGTCAATAACTAAATCATATTGTTCGTTTAAAAACTGATAAACAGTATTGAGTGTTTTGGCAATTTTAGGAGCACTATGCTTGCCTAAAATACCAATGCGTTTAAATTCAGTAGACATAATTATGGCTTGCAAATAAGGGAAGTGGCATACGTTTAGAATTATACATTGAAATGAGTGCTTGGTGATTTAGGGTATATAATTCATAAAGCGCAACACTTGTATTTAACACAAAAGAAATAGATAGATATGATTAAAAAAATAATACTCCCTGGTACCTTGTTACTACTTGCTTATGGATTATGGTTAAGTCCTGATTTTAATCAAATAGCGGCTGGGGTTGCTATCTTTCTATTTGGAATGTTGTTTTTGGAGCAGGGCTTTAATGGTTTTACGGGAGGGACATTAGAAAAAATCTTACGTGCCAGTACTAATAAACGCTGGAAAAGTTTAGGTTTTGGGATGATATCTACTACGCTGATGCAATCTAGCTCATTAGTGACGGTTATTACCATTTCGTTTTTAAGTGTCGGAATTTTAGATTTAGCCGCAGGAATCGGAATTATCTTTGGTGCGAATTTAGGAACGACAACCGGTGCGTGGTTAATTGCAGGCTTGGGGCTTAAAGTAAAAATTGCTACTTATGCGATGCCTATGTTGATTTTTGGGATTTTTTTAGTTTTTCAAAAAAATAGTTCATTAAAGGCGATAGGTTCAATTTTAGCTGGTATGGGCTTTTTGTTTTTAGGCATACATTATATGAAAGAGGGCTTTGAGGCCTTTCGTGAAACGATTAATTTAGCTGAATATGCATTAACCGGGCTACAGGGCTTGGTGGTATTTACTTTTATCGGCATAGGCATCACAGTCGTTATGCAGTCGAGTCACGCTGCGATGGTGCTTATTATTACCGCCCTATCAGTACAACAAATAACCTATGACAATGCCTTGGCTTTGGCAATTGGATCTAATATCGGTACCACCATTACTGCGATTATAGGTTCGATGAGTGCGAATGTCGCTGGAAAACGCTTAGCTGTCGCTCACTTATTATTTAATGTCGTGACGGCAATAATAGCCTTATTAATGTTGCCGCAATTTATGTTAGCGGTTGAACTCGTTGCAGAACTTATCGGTATTTTAAGTAGTGACACAACGCTGAAACTAGCTATTTTTCATACTCTGTTTAACTTGGTTGGTGTGGTTATTATGTTACCGTTTGTTAATGTGATGGTACGTAATATAGAGAGACTATTGAAAGATGATGTGGTGACCATAGATAAACCCAAATACTTAAATGAGGAAGCGATGCAGTTTCCTGATACCGTTGTGTTTGCAGTGCATAAAGAAACGGTTCGTTTATATAGGCATGCTAGTCATATTATCTTAAAGACTATTGGGCTATCGAGTATTCATGTTTTTTCTGAGAAAAACCTAGATGAGCTTTTTCATGAACATGACACATTGCTTCGATATGATGTTGATAAGGCTTATAAGCACCATATTAAAGAAATTTATAGTGAAATTATCGCGTTTATTAGCCAAGCGAGCTTTACTTGGGAAATGGAGCAGTCAGGAAAACTTTACTGGTTGCGAGAGGCAAATCGACATATTGTGGAAGCGATAAAAGATAGTAAACAATTACAATATAATTTATTGCTAATGAATACTTCGGAAAACGCCTGTATTCAGCAAGCTTATTATAATATTCGCTATCAAATCGCGGAATTATTACGTGATTTAGAAGTGTTTCGTGTCGAAGTCGATGCAGAAAATGAAGAGATTGCTGTGTTTTCTTTTGATGTATTCAAGGTCAAAATTAAAGAGCAAGATAAAGCAATGAATGAACAAATTGATAAGTTAATAAGAGAGCATAAAATAACGGCAACAGCAGGCACATCACTGATTAACGATAGTGCTTATATGTATGCGATAAAGCGGCATTTAGTTGATATGGCGGAAACTGTTTTTGTGATTCAAGAGCCTAAATCAGCCGCTGCGGAACGTGAAGTTGCATTAGATGATAATGAGTTAACTAATGTCTTAAAGGAGTCATAAGTGAAAAGTAAGAAGTTAATTAAAAAATTACAAGATTTTTTTGATTCAAGTAAAAAACAAAAAGCAAAAAAAGTTGAAGAAATTCAAAAGGTTTTAAAGTTGCTTAAGCAAAAAGAGTTAAAGATAAAGCAAGAAATATTAGATTGCACTGACTCGGAGAAGCTAATAAAGCTACAGCAAAAAGTTGATATCATTTATGCGCAACGGTCAAAGGGTGTAAAGGCGGTTCAAGAATTGCAAGAGCAAACAGTGGAGTTGTAACAGCCAAAGCTGATGATGTTGGCTATTTAGTCAGAGTATAAGTAGTCAGGAAAAAATCCTATATTTTTTATGTTTAACTAGGGCTAAAATTCACGCTATAAACTTAAATGTAAAAAACACCTCGTTAATGAAAAACAAAATTATTAAAGCCAGTAGCTTATCTTTATTGGTTCTCGGTGTCGCCCAAGCGGCAGATAAGCCAGAAGCTGTTGAATTGGAAGCAATGAGTGTCGTCAATACCACGCCTTTGGGTGGCGGTGTTTTGCGCGATAAAATTTCCGCGAATGTGCAAATGATGTCAGCCGAAGACCTAGAGAAGTCACAAAGTTTATCCGTGGCTGAATATATGAATAAATATATGGGCAGTGTGACGGTAAATGATGCGCAAAATAATCCTATGCAGCCAGACATTCAATATCGTGGTTTTACTGTATCGCCATTAATGGGTTTATCTCAAGGCCTGTCTGTGTACATGAATGGTATTCGTTTTAATGAGCCATTCGGCGATACCGTGCATTGGGATTTAATTCCTAAAGGTGCCATAGAGTCGATGAGTTTACAGTCGGGGGCTAATCCTGCGTATGGCTTGAATAGCTTAGGTGGTGCGATTGCTTTAAAAACTAAAACAGGTTTTACCGATACTGACCACACGCTTACAGTGAGTGGTGGATCTTGGGGACGGCATAACGAAGAAATTACCAGTGGTTGGAATAATGGTGAATTTGCTTATTTTCTAGATTTGCAACATTTTCAAGAAAAGGGTTGGCGAGATCATTCACCTAGCCAAGTATTTAATGGTTTGGGAACGTTTAGTTGGCGTGGTGATGATGGGCAATTAAATTTAACTTTGGCGGGAGCGGATAGTAGTTTAATTGGTAACGGTGCAATTCCTGTTGAATTGGAAGCACAAAATAGAGCGGCTGTTTTTACGCAACCCGATAAAACCAGTAATGAATTTTTCTTAGCGGCGCTGGATGGCAACCTCTGGCTGAATGATGCGACCGAGTTATCTAGTAATCTATATTATCGTAAAAATAAAGTCTCCACTTTAAATGGCGATGGTAGTGAGCTAGAGGAGTGTGTTGCTCCTAATGCTGGCTTTTTATGTGAAGAAGGTGATAACGAGCCAGTAGCCGATATTAATGGCAATGATATTGCTGCGACAGCTGCTGTCGATGGCGGCACGCTGAATACTTCGGAATCAGATCAATGGTCATTTGGTTTTGCTTTACAGTCTGCATTTAATCAAAAAATATTCGGTCATAAAAATCAGTTTATTATCGGTACGAGTTATGATTTAAGCCAAGTGCGGTATCAAGCTGATACTGAATTGGGTGCTTTAAATGATGCGCGAGGCGTTGATCCTGCAGGTATTTTAACTGAGGAAGCGCGTGTGCGTTTAGATTCGGAAACGCAATCATTTGGACTGTTTTTTAGTGAATACCTCAATGTCACCGATAAATTAGTAGTTAATTTTTCGGGTCGATATAATCATGTTGAAATAGACATGCAAGACGTGGGTGGCAATAATCCCAAGTTAACGGGAAATCATAAATTTGATCGCTTTAATCCTGCCACAGGATTTACTTATGCGTTTATGCCAGAATTAAATGTATATGGTGGCTATAGTGAAGGTTCACGAGTGCCTACACCGATGGAATTAAGTTGTGCTGACCCTAACGACCCTTGTAAATTACCGAATGCATTTATTGCTGATCCGCCATTAGATCAAGTTGTATCTAAAACATGGGAAGCGGGGTTTAGAGGGCGATTTAATCAAGTATTTAAAGGCCATATCCAGTGGAACGCAGGCTATTTTAATACCGTTAATCACAATGATATTCTTTTCCAAAGTACGGGTAATGGTAATAGTGCTGGATTTTTTGATAATGTAGGAAAAACACAACGCCAAGGGGTGGAATTAGGATTAGCGAGTACTTTTTTTGATCGCTGGCGCATGTCTGCAAACTACACTTTTATCGACGCTAGATACTTAACGGGATTTACCGTGCAAAGTGCAAACCATCCTAATGCCGATCCCACTACTGGTGATATGACAGTTACAAAAGGCAATCATATCCCGAGTATTCCACAACATATTGTTAAATTCTCAACTGATGTTGATGTTTTAGATGAATGGACTATTGGCATGAACGTTATGTTTAATGGCGAGCAATTCTTACGCGGTGATGAAGCGAATGAAGATACACCTCTTGCAGCTTATGCCGTGGTTAATTTAAGTACAGAATATCGCTTTAATGAGCATGTCACTGTATTTGGGCGCTTAGATAATGTATTTGGTAAAACCTATAATAACTTTGGGCTGTATGGCGAAGCAGATGAAGTGTTTCCTACTATGACAAGTACGCGGTTTGTAGGTGTTAGTGCGCCAAGAGCAGGATGGGTGGGTGTTAAGCTAAAATTATAGTGTACCCTTTGAAAGAATTTGCCAACTGTAACAATAGCAAGTTAAAGTAAATTGATATAGACTTCAGCTATAAACAATAATTATTAAAAATAAAAGGTATTTTGATGAGCTGGAGTTCTGTAGGCACAAAAGTTATTTTAAGCACGCTAGTTTTTCTTATTGTGATGAGTATTGGAACGTTGATTGCCTTTAATCAATATCAGAAGCAAACATTAATTAGCCAAAAGACAGAGCAGGCCAAAAACCTATTGCTCGTTGCGGAATCTGTTCGTAAAAATATGATTCAAAAATGGGACGCGGGCGTTTTTAATGTTGCTCAGTTAAAAAAATATAATGCCATTGCCGATAAAAGTGAGCGCTTAGATAAAATTTTAGCAACTGTGCCTGTTGCAACTTCATGGGAAATTGTTCAAGCGAAAGCAAAAGAAGGTAATTTTAGATTTAAAGCACCTAATGTTAATGCAAGAAATCCTAGGAATGAAGCGGTAGGGCGTGAAATAGAAGCGTTAAACTTTTTTAAACAAAACCCAGGGCAGCAAGATTATAGTTACCTTGATGATAGTGATAATACCTTGCATTATTTTCGCTCGGTTAGATTAAGTGGGCAATGTGAAATTTGCCACGGAGCTCCTTCATCATCAACAGTATTATGGGGGAACACTAAAGGGGTTGATGTACTAGGCTATAAAATGGAAGGCAAACGTGCGGGTGACCTACATGGTGCATTTGAAATTATTACACCACTAGATTCGGCTTACGAAGAGATAGCTGACTCTACATTTAAGAGCATAGGTTTTGCGCTTATCGCCATTATTATTTTAATGGTCGGCTTATACCTTCTAATTACTAAAATTATTATTAGTCCACTGACTGATTTAGCCTTGAAATTACACGCTATATCGAGTGGCGATGGTGATTTGAGTGCAAGAATTGATATAAAAGGAAAGACTGAGTTTGCATGGGTTGCGGGTAGTTTTAATAATTTTGTGAAAAAAATTGCTAAAACAATTGCTCAAATTAGTGAAATTAGTGAGCAGCTAGCTGATGCATCAGAGAAACTGTCTGATATAGCACAAAAAACTGAGCAAGATGTACAACGCCAGCAAACTGAAACTAACCAAGTATCAGACGCAATGGAACAAATGGAAGCGACTGTTCATAATGTTTCAAATAATGCAGTTAATGCATCAAGCGCGGCAGATTCAGCAAATAATGAAACAGAGGAAGGTAATAAGATTGTAGGTTCGGCTGTTGCTTCGATTAACTCGCTTGCTACGGAAGTGGAAAATACAGCCAGCGTGATTCGAGAATTAGAGTCAGATACAGATAGTATCGGTGAGGTCTTAGCGGTTATTCAAGGTATTGCCGAACAAACCAATTTATTGGCGCTTAATGCCGCCATTGAAGCTGCTAGAGCGGGTGAGCAAGGGCGTGGATTTGCAGTAGTGGCGGATGAGGTGAGAACACTTGCAAGCCGAACACAAAATTCGACTGAGGAAATTCGTCAAACTATAGAGCGTTTACAAAATAGAGCAAAATCAGCCGCCCAAGTGATGGAGCGAGGACAGAACCAAGCAACTGAAAGTGTCGATAAAGCGGCTTCAGCGGGTGATGCGTTAAACCGTATTAATCAGAAAATTCAATTAATTAATGATATGAATACACAAATATCATTAGCCTCTAGCCAGCAAGCAAGTGTGACTGAAGAGATTAAACAAAGTATTCATAGTATTAGTGATGTATCGGAACAAACAGCTAAAGGAATGCATATTACCTCTGAGTCAAGTCAGCATTTATTAAGTTTGGCCGAGCAGTTAAGAGGGGCGATACGCCAATTTAAAGTTTAAGCTTACTGATTTAAATAGATGAAAATAATTTTTAAATCCCGCCTTTAGAAAGGGCGGGTATTATTAATATAATTATTGTGAACTGAGCTGAAAAGAGCGTTGACTAATGACGGGTTGTTGAAGAATTAGGGGGAGTTTCCTGATAAAATAGCGTCATAAAGCAAAGTCGACGATTTTGTCGTTCTTTTTAAAGGTGGTCTATGCAAACATTAACAAAAAATTCAAAACAAAAGCTGACGCTAATTTTATTCGCCATTTTTACTATGACAGCTAGTTCTGTTATGGCTAAATCTGATAAACAAACCATGGGCGATGTACAAAAAGCTAGAAGGGCATTGCGTGGTGAGCATGCCACACACCTAAAACAACTACCTGAAGATGAGCAGTTTAAAGGTGTTTATTTTGGCTATCTTCCTTGTGATCATTGCGCGGGTATTAAACACACCTTGTCATTAAAAAATAGGCATAATTATTTGTTGGTTACACAGTATGCTCAAGCCTCTAATAAAGAGTTTTACGAAAAAGGTAAATATACCTGGGATAAGAAAAAACAGTTGGTCACTTTAGTTTCACGTAAAGATAAAAAGACCAGTTATTATCGAATTAAAAAGGGCGGTGATTCTCTCATTAAGTTGAAGGATGATGGCAGTAAAATGAAAGGTCGTCAAAGCCAGTATGAGCTAGAGAGTAGCGATACAATGAGTTCACGAGAAGTACATATTCATTAGAACTATTTCTTTAAAGCATAGAAAAGCCGCTAACTTGTTTAACAAGTTAGCGGCTTTTTTGTTGCTTATTGTTTACTTAGCAGCGGGTTGTACTGTTACTACTGGTGCTTCTTCAGCAACGGGTTCATGCGTATGAGAGCCTTCAGTCGTATGACTATGTGCTGCTGGTTCAGCGGCTACTGGTAAAACAGCCGGTGCTTCATCAGTTAATGGTACTAAAATTTCAACTTGTGCACCACTACGTAGTGATTCAAGGTAAGTTGTTAGCTTTTCTCTTTGTACTAATGGCTCTAGTTGCGCTTTAATCGCTGCAAAAGGTGGTGGTGTTTGTTTTCTTGAGTCTTCACGCAAGATAACATGCCAACCGAACTGAGTTTTAACAGCTGCTTTTGTATAAGCTTTGTTTTCTAACGCTGCAACCGCTGTAGAGAACTCAGGAACCATTTGCTTAGCTGCAAACCAACCTAAATCACCACCTTGTACTTTTGAAGGGCCAGTTGATTCAGTTTTAGCCAATTCAGCAAAATCTGCACCGCCATCTAGTTTAGCAATCACTGCTTTTGCTGCATCTTCGCTAGTCACTAAGATATGGCGCGCTTTAAATTCTACGCCTTCGCCGTTACCCACTTGTTTGTCATATTCGGCTTGTAAATCAGCATCAGTCACAGGGTTCGCTTTTATGTAATCTTCAACAGCTGCTTGAGATAATAAAGAGCTTTGCATCATTGCTAAACGCTCAACGATTTCAGGTGATTGGTCTAGGTGCTTATTTTTAGCTTCTTGAATTAATAGCTCACGTTTAATGAGTTCGTCAATTAACTTATCTTTAGGAATTTTCTGACCACGGGCACGTTCAGACACTTCTTTAGTCAGTGTATCTAAAGCCGCTTTACTAATAAATTGACCATTAACAACAACCGCTGCATCTGCTTTAGTAATATTAGACTGGTAGCCTGTTGTTTGCGGTTGGCAAGCTGCTAATAATGCAGATCCAGCAAGAATAAAAGGGATAGCTTTTAATTTCATAGAATAGATTTCCTTTAGTTAAATTCAGAAGGTGAAAGAGCATCAATACTTAAGGCGTGGATTTCTTGTTTCATTAAATCGCCTAAAGTTTTGTAAATTAGTTGGTGGCGTTGTACTAAGGACTTTCCTTCAAAAGCTTCAGCTACAATCTTTATACTATAGTTCCCACCACCACGTTGTGCACCGGCATGGCCAGCATGAGCAGCACTGTTATCAGTGATTTCAAAGCGCTCAGGTTGCAGTGCTTCAGTTAATAATGATTTGATTAAATCAACGGTCATTTTGGAAATACCTGTTTAAAAGGTTTAACAGTCACATGTGCATAGGCACCTGCTTCTAAATAAGGGTCTGCATCAGCCCACGTTTGTGCACTTTGTAAATCAGTAAATTCGGCAATCACTAAGCTGCCGGTAAAACCTGCATCACCCGGTGTATTGCTATCAATAGCTGGGTGAGGGCCTGCAATAATTAAACGACCTTGGTTTTGTAAGTCTTCTAAGCGCTGAATGTGGGCAGGGCGTGCCGCCTGTCTTTTTTCTAAACTATTAGCAATATCTTCACTAAGAATAGCGTAAAGCATCAATTAATTCTCCGGTTCTGAAGGCATGTGTTTATATAAAAATATGACTTGTAAAACAATGAAAACAGCCATTAAAGCAGGGACGCCAAAGGTTTTAAAGTCTACCCAAGTATTGGTATCATAATTAAACATGACATAGACATTTAATCCGCCGATAGCAAAGAAAAAAGAGGCCCAAGCGATGTTTAAGCGACTCCATACTGCGGCTGGAAGCTCTAAATTAGCGCCCATCATTTTTTCCATGATAGTTTTTTTGCCAATAAAATGGCTACCTAATAAAACACTACCGAATAAGCATTCAATAATAGTGAGTTTCCACTTTATAAACTGTTCATCTTGTAAATAGAGTGTTGCACCGCCCATAACAGTCATCAGCCCTAGCGTAACCCATTGCATAGTTTCGACTTTACGTCGTCTGACTAAGTTATAGAGTACTTGTAAAAAAGTGGCGCCAATAACAACAGCGGTTGCGACATAAAGATCATACGTTTTAAAGGCAATAAAGAATAAAACGATAGGGAAAAAGTCAAAGATAAATTTATTCATAAATACAGAGGTGGGGGGTTAAACATAAAAATCAATCCCTGTTATTTTTGCAGAGATTTGTTGGTGTACAAAGTCATTAAAAGTTTCAGTATAGGCTGCCACTGCTTTTTGTGATTTAGCATTCAATGATGTTTGTGTCTGATCGGGATTGGCTGCTACGCTTAATTGTTGCTGGCTTTCCTGCTCTGCTGCGGCAGCAAAGTCTTTTACGCTGGAAGGCGAGTGTGCATTATTATCAGAAACGGATGCATTGTCTTGCGAATGATTAGCGGATTGTTGAGGCTTATTAGTTTGACTCCCAGAAGGAGGTATATGAAGAGAGGAGTTATGAATTTTCAAAACAATAAGCGACGCAAGAGTAAGTTAATGTAATTGTATGGGGTTTTATTAGATTTGTACATGAGCTGGAAACCCTTTCTGCTAAAATGACTTAATATGCGAATAACTTATACAGACAGGGTAACAGAATGAGTACACAAATCGAATTAGAAGCAGCAGCATTCAGACAATTATTGAAACATTTTCAAACACATACGGATGTACAGAATATTGACTTAATGAATCTCGCTGATTTTTGCCGGAATTGCCTAGCAAAATGGTATATGGCAGCAGCAGAAGAGAACGGTGTTGCGATGACTTACGATGAGGCAAGAGAGCATGTCTATGGAATGCCTTATGCTGAATGGAAAGATAAGTTCCAGCAAAAAGCAACGGCGGAACAAATGGCATTGTTTGAGGCTAAGAAAGCCGCTAAAAATAAATGATGGATGATAAGCAGCTTGAAGCGATGTTTTCTGGTGTGATTGGGCAGGAATACGATACCTTAAAATTAATTTGCCCATTAGCTGCGAAGATGAGCCAGTTGGTCGGTGAGGCGGTTGCTGAGTTTGCTAAACAGAAATCCGCAGATATAAAGGTTTTAGAATTGGGTGGTGGAACAGGCATTACGAGCTTATCGCTACTATTAGCAAATGAGTCTGTAAACGTCTTATCGGTTGATAGTGAGCCCACTATGCAAAACCAAGCAAAACAAAGTTTAAAACAATGGTCTGATAAAGGGCGCATTAGTTTTGATGGGCGTGACGCTTTATCTGTTTTAAAAAGTTTAGACAGTAATAGTTTAGATATCGTTGCTTCGGCTTATACCGTACATAATTTTTTAGATAGTTATCGCGCTGAAGTGATACACGAAATTTATCGAGTATTAAAAACAGGCGGACAATTTATTAATGGTGATCGCTATGGCTTAGATGATATTTCTACGCATACACGTGTCATTCAACAAGAGGTGAGTGGTTATTTTAAAGCCCTAGTTGCGATTAATAAATTAGATGTTTTAGAACACTGGATCGTACATTTATTTTCTGACGAATCTGAAAACCATGTGATGCGCGAAAGTTTTTCATTACAACAGTTGAGTGATGTTGGCTTTATTAATGTGAGTTTAACGCAGCGCTGTGAAGTAAACGCTTTGGTAAAAGCGTCAAAATAGAAAAGGAAACCTTATGAGTCAATTTGGAACAATGAATGCCTCCTATGAAGCCGCAGGTGAAGAAGCGGGTGTTAGGAAATTAGTGGATGAATTCTATCAACAAATGGAAACCTTGCCAGAAGGCCAGCATATTCGATCTATGCATAAAGGCGATTTATCTACCATTAAAGATAAACTTTCTTTATTTTTAATGGGTTGGCTGGGCGGCCCAAGGCTGTATAGCGATAAATACGGCTCGATTTCTATCCCACAGGCGCATCAACATTTAGTGATTAACGAAGCTGAGCGCGATGCATGGTTGTTTTGTATGAATGAAGCTTTAAAGCATCAAGATTATACAGAAGAATTTAAACAGTATTTAATGCAGCAACTCGCGATTCCTGCTGAAAGAATTAGGCTAACAGCACTTAGCTGAGATAATGAAAAATGGCTTATCAACCTCCCTATACAATTACCCCTAAAATTTTAAATTTAATTGCTGATATTAGTGAAAATTTAGGGCGATTATCGGTAGTGCAGGAGCAGACTTCATTACGCTTGCGTCGAATTAATCGTATTCGTACGATTCAGGGCTCCTTGGCGATTGAAGGAAATACTTTAACGGAGGAGCAAATAACCGCTATTTTAGAGGGACGATTGGTTATTGCTCCGCCGCGTGAGATCCAAGAAGTGCGTAATGCAATTCAGGCTTATGAACGATTGGAGCAGTGGCAAGCAAATAGTGAAGTGAATCTACTAGAAGCACACCAATTGTTAATGCAAGGGTTGGTGGATGAGGCAGGATTTTATCGCCATAAATCAGTCGGTGTTATGCAAGGTAAGCAAGTGATTCATATGGCACCTCCTGCTAGTCGGGTTAGCTATTTAATGAGTGATTTGCTCAACTGGCTAGATACGACAAAGGAACATGCGTTAATTGCAAGTTGCGTATTCCATTATGAATTTGAATTTATTCACCCCTTTATTGATGGTAATGGACGGATGGGACGCTTATGGCAAACGCTGATTTTAAGTCAGTGGAGAAATTTATTTTTGCATATTCCTGTTGAAAGTCTCGTTTATGGCCAGCAGCAGGCTTACTATCAGGTGCTAAATGAAAGTACACAAAAGTCTGATTCAGCGCCTTTTATTGAATTTATGCTGGCTATTATTTTGGAGGCTTGTTTAGTAGGCTCTGTAGATCAAAACGACCAAGTAAGCGATCAAGAAAGCGACCAAGTAAACAAACTGCTTAATTTACTTATGCAGCAAAGATCGTTAACCAGTAGCGAGATGATGCGACAACTGAATTTAAAGCATAAGCCAACATTCAGGAAAAATTATATTCTTCCTGCTTTGCAACAGCAATGGATTGAAATGACACAGCCGGATAGGCCTAAAAGCCCAACACAAAAATATAGAATTACGCCATTAGGCAAGCAGTTAATTACTTAATCCCTCTCATTATTTCAACCTACACCCTTTATGTCATCCAAAGAACTCATTCAGCAACTCAGTAAAAATTTAGCTAAAACACTTAATAAAGACCGTCAGCCGATTAAACGTCAATTAGATCGTTTGCGTAGTGAGCTACAAAAAGGCAAAGAAGTTAAAGATAAGCTAGCGCAATTAGAATTAAAACTTAAACTGTCGATTGAAAAGCGTAATGCGCGGCTAAATAGCTTTCCTGCGCTGGAATACCCTGACCTCCCAGTTACGGCGAAAAAAGATGAAATTGCTGAGTTAATTCAAAAAAATCAGGTAGTGATTTTATGTGGCGAAACCGGCTCAGGTAAAACCACACAATTACCGAAAATTTGTTTGGAAATTGGCCGCGGTGCAGCGGGATTAATTGGTCATACACAGCCACGACGTATTGCTGCACGGACTGTTGCTGATCGTATTGCGGAAGAGCTTAAGCAACCAATTGGAAAAGCGGTGGGTTATAAAATACGCTTTAATGATAGAACGCATGACAGTACCTTAGTTAAGCTCATGACGGATGGTATTTTGTTGGCCGAATCACAAAATGATCCGTATTTGACTCAATATGACACCATTATTATTGATGAAGCGCATGAGCGTAGTCTGAATATTGATTTTTTACTCGGCTATATGCGCTGGTTATTACCACGGCGTCCCGATTTGAAATTAATTATTACTTCCGCAACGATAGATCCAGAACGATTTTCTACGCATTTTTTTGATGCGCCGATTATTAATGTCTCTGGGCGTACTTTTCCTGTGGAAATGCGTTACCGTCCTATCGAACAAGAAGAAGACAGCGATGAAACCACGAATGATGTTCAGCAAGGTATTTTAGATGCGGTAGATGAGCTACATCATGATATTAGCGGTGATATTCTGATTTTTCTCAGTGGTGAACGGGATATACGCGAAACAGATGAAAGTTTACGTAAGCATAATCATGGTCGCTATGACGTGTTACCACTGTATTCTAAATTAAGTGTTAGTGAGCAAGAGCGTGTTTTTAAAAACAATGGCGGAAAACGGCGTATTGTTTTAGCTACAAACGTTGCGGAAACCTCATTAACCGTTCCCGGTATTCGCAGTGTAATTGATGTCGGGCATGCACGGATTAGTCGCTATAGTCATCGCAGTAAAATTCAACGACTACCGATAGAAAAAGTATCGCAAGCCAGTGCAAATCAGCGAGCAGGTCGTTGTGGGCGTGTGGCAGAAGGGATTTGTATTCGCCTGTATTCTAAAGATGATTATTTAGCGCGAGCTGAATTTACCGAGCCAGAAATTAAGCGTACCAGCTTAGCGTCGGTTATTTTGCAAATGTCGGCGTTAAAATTAGGCGATATTCGTGATTTTCCTTTTGTTGAACCACCCGAAGATAAAATGATTAGGGATGGTTTAAGCAGTTTGCAAGAAGTGAATGCTTTAGATAAAGCAGGCAAGCTGACAGTGGTAGGGCAGCAACTGGCAAAATTACCGGTTGATCCTAAGTTGGCAAGAATGTTAATTGAAGCCAAAGAGCTGTCTTGTTTAAATGAAGTGTCGATTATTGTGTCAGGTTTAAGCGTACAAGACCCGCGTGAAAAACCGGCTGATAAAATGCAGCAAGCGGATGCTAAACATGCAGAATTTATTGCTGAAGGTTCGGACTTTTTAAGTTTTTTAAATATCTGGAAAACTTTTGAAGAGCGAAAAAAACACCTCTCTAATAATCAATTGCGTAAGTGGTGTAAACAGCATTTTTTATCCTATGTGCGTTTGCGTGAATGGCAAGATGTGCATACACAAATTTCACAAGTGATTAAAGGGGAGCTGAAATTTAAACTCAATAGCACGGAAGCATCTTATGAAGCGATTCACCAAGCTTTATTACCGGGTTTATTATCCAATATTGGTTTCCGCCATGAACAGTATGAATACTTAGGCGCGCGTAATTTAAAATTCTTTATTTTTCCTGGATCAGGGCAGCATAAACTCAAGCCCAAATGGATTATGGCTTCAGAACAAGTTGAAACTAGCAAAGTGTATGGGCGATGTGTGGCTAGAGTTGAGCCGCAATGGATAGAGCGCTGTGCAGAGCATTTAATTAAGAAAAATTATTTTGATCCGCATTGGGAGAAAAAAGCAGCGCGCGGTGGTATTTATGAACGCAGCTTGTTATTTGGCCTGACTTTACAGGCGCGACGTAAAATACCTTATGAGAATGTTGATCCTAAAGCTGCACGACAAATGTTTATCCGTAATGCCTTAGTTGAGCATGACTACCAAACTCGAGCGCCCTTTTTTAAAGCGAACGAAGCTTTATTGGAAGAGGTAGGTTACATTCAACATAAAGGGCGACGAGTTGATTTAATCGAGGATGAGGAATGGTTATATGAATTTTATGATCAGAAAATTCCTGAAACCGTGGTTAATGGCATTACCTTTGATCAGTGGCGAAAAAAAGCGGAGCATGAGCAGCCCAAACTACTTTATTTAACCAAAGAAGATTTAACGCGTACCGATGAAGGGCATATTAGCTCGTGGGAATATCCCGATGAAAAGAAATTAGGGCGACTCACATTAGAGCTGCAATATCGCTTTGATTTGGGCCATGAAGAAGATGGGGTAACGGTGATTATTCCAGTGCATCAACTTAATCAGCTAACGGAGCAGCCTTTTGAGTGGTTAGTACCGGGATTATTGACAGAAAAATGTGTTGCTTTGGTTAAAGGCTTGCCTAAAAATCTACGCAAACATTTTGTACCTGTACCCAATACGGTTGAACGTTGCTTGGAAGTGGAACCTGATGGTAAAGGCTCGTTGTATGAATGGTTAAGCATGCGCTTGCGTAAATTAACGGGTGAAGCGATTCCTTTAACCGAGTGGAATACCGCGGTTTTGACTGACCATTTGCGTATGAATTTTCGCGTCATCGATGAAGAGGGCAAGCATTTAGATAATGGACGTGATTTAAAAGCCTTGCAGCAAAAATACACGCAAGCGGCTGGCAATAGTTTTAATCAACTTGCTGAAGATGAGCTAAATTTTAGTGGCTGTATTCAATGGGCATTTGATGATTTACCCGAGGTATATCAATTTGAGCAAAGTGGCCAAGAATTTATTGGTTATCCTGCGATTATTGATGAAGGTGATGCGGTGGGTGTGCGCATTTTGGATACCCAAGAAAAAGCAGCAGTATTGCATGAGCAAGGGTTAGTACGCCTATTTCAGCTGCAATTAAAAAAAGAAGCTAAATATATTCTTAAAAACCTGCCTTTTTCGCCTGAATCAGAACTGGCTTATAACCGTTTAGTAGCACATGCGGATTTAACTAAAGATATTGTTAGCCAAGGCTATAAGAATGATGTATTAAGCTTGATAATTAAGTCGGTGTTTGTTTCTGAGAATACGATTCGTACCAAAGCACAATTTGATAAAGTATTAAGTGATAATAAAGCAGAACTGATGAATCTAGCGACTAAAATTGGTGATGCAGTGGTTGCTTCATTGAGCCAATACACGCAGATAAAATTACGCTTAGATCGTTTGCCGCAAAATGATGTATCTGTACAAGATGTGCAAAAACAACTGGCGCGTTTATTTTATCAAGGTTTTTTAACCTTAAGTGCGTATGAGAATTTACGGCATTACCCTCGTTATCTAAAAGCGATTGATTCGCGTTTAGAAAATATGTTACAACAGCCGATAAAAGATCAGCAGAAAATGCAAGAAATGGCGCGCTTTCAACAGTGGTTTTGGCAAGATATAGTCAAGCGTCAGAAAAATGAAATTGTTAACCCTGAACGAGAAAATTTTCGTTGGATGATTGAAGAATTACGCGTGTCGTTATTTGCACAGCAATTACGAACACCTTATCCTGTTTCCGCAAAGCGCTTAGAAAAAGCGTGGAATAGCTAAAATCTTAAAGACGATAGAGAAGAGTAATGAGTGACTCAAAGATAGCCGACATTAACATCGAAATAAATGAATTTGGTGGCGTTTATGCGAGCGTGCCCGAGGGAATAGATAAAAAGCTTTATTCCGCAGAGTATTTAGACTCTTTGCTAAAGAAAGCTGATTGCTTAGGTATCCTACTTGAAGACGCGGTACATGATGAAATTGCAGAGCTAATAGACGTAAAAAAAGCGGGCCGAGTTAAAGTAGGTAATAAAGAAGATGCGGCGGTTGATGTGCTCATTCCTTATGACAAGCTTACTGCTAAGTTAAGTATTTCTACAGCGCGTGGTGGTAAGCAGGCGGGTGTAAAAGAAGTGATGGATGCTTTGGATAGTAGAAAAGTTGATTTAAGCTTAGTCATTAAAAAAAGAATTGTTGGCTTAATTTTACAGGGTCAGCGTAGTGAAGCGGGTGCATTGGTAGAAGTCGAAATTGCTAAAGGTTATCCTGCTGAGCATGGTAAAGATACAGAGTTTGAGCCACTGCAAGATGATATTACTGAAAGATTACCTTACGAAAATAAAGATGGCAGCCTGGAATACAAGGATTTAGAAGAGTTAAGTGCTGTTGAAGAAGGGGTGGAATTAATGCGTATGATCCCAGCTACATTGCCTAAAAAAGGCGTTAATGTGCTGGGTGAGCCATTAGAAGCAATGGCAGGCAAGGCTTTGGAATTAAATGTTGGTGAGGGGGCGGTTATTTGTGATAAAAATCCTCATATCATGCGATCAGGGATGAAAGGTCAGCCAATTAAGGCTGATAATGGCGTTAAAATAGGGCATTTAAAAACACTGGGTAGTGTCGATTTGGCAACCGGTGATATTGATTTTGATGGTTCGATTATTATCAAAGAAAATATTAGCGCAGGGGTGAAGGTTAAAGCGACAGGGGACGTGCAAGTTTTTGGTATGTTGGAAGATGGTTCGATAGAAGCGGGTGGAAATATCGATATCAAATTAGGTGCGTTAGGGCATGCTAAGAAAAATAGCAATGTTGAATTGCGCTGTGATGGTAATTTATCAGCAGGCTATTTAGATAATATTCGTGTGCAGGTCAAAGGTGATGTGCTAATAAAAACAAAATTATCCAATAGTTTTGTTTTTGCAGAGCAGCAAGTGGTAGTAGGCAGTAGTCAACAAAAAAAAAGCGCAATTACAGGTGGGCGCGTGGTTTCGGGGGTAATGATTCGTGCAGAGGAATTAGGTGGGTCTTCAGGGATAGCAACAGAGGTTGTGGTTTTATATAATGATAAGCTAGAAGAAAAACTAAAATCATTAAAGCAAGAGATTGCTGATAAAAATGCAGCACTTATTACCCTGTTGGGAAAAATGGTGGGCTTATCTAAAAAAGGGACAGCGGAAGCTAAGCAAGAGAAATTACTACTACAAGCTGAGTCTGAGAAGATTAAACTGCAAATTAGTGATTTGATGACTGAGCAAGAGCAAAGTGAAAGCTGTGTTGAGCAAGTCAAAGTAGGACGAATTATGGTGCAGAAAGAAACAAATCCTGGAGTGGTTATTAGAATCTTTGATCAAGAAATGAAGGTTAATTCAAGGTATGGTGCTGGTTTTTTTGCTTTAGATGAAGGGAAAATCTCTTTTGCATCAAATCAAATTAATAAAAAAGGGGAGTAATAATGAAAATTTTTCTAGTAGGGCTTATGTTGTTTTTATCGGTGGCGGTTTATGCTAAATCACCTGCACCACTCACAGTGGAAGGTGCGCGTACTATTAGCACCATTCAGGCCAAAGCATTAATGAATCAAGGGGCTACCTTTATCGATGTGCGTCGTGATACCGATTTTTCAGAAAGTCATATAAGTTGGGCGATACATTTAGATTTAAAGCTGAGCTTAACGGAAGCGACATTATTAGATGTGGTTAGAAAAAATCAACCAGTGGTTTTTTACTGTAATGGCGACATGTGTCAGCGTAGTGCTATCGCAAGTGAAAAAGCAGTTAAATGGGGATGGAAGAAGGTTTTTTATTACCGAGGCGGCTTTCCTGATTGGAAAAATGCGAATTTACCCTTGGAATAAGGTAGGTATTATTTTAAATTATTAGGGTTATGTTTGAATGATAACCCTAATAATCGCAAGGATTAGTCGTTTAAAATAATCATTGCTTTTTGGATGTGTTCAGCGGCTTCAATTCCTAAACTGGTCAAGTATCCACCATCTTCTTGATCAACTAAGCCTTTGCTATGTAAACGTTTTACTGCTGCGACAAGTTCTGGCGCGGCTGTGTGATGAACTTTTATTCCTTCTTGAGAAGATGCTAAGTTATAACGTGTTAGAATATTCAGTTCTTCGACAAGTGCTGGCGAGATTGGCATAATGAATCCTTGGATTTATTTAAGATTAAGGTCGTTAGAGTACCTAAAAAAAGCAAATAATAAAAGCATATTTTCTAAGCTTATTTGTTTGTATTAATATACTTATAGAGTTGTAAATTTATTTATCGTCACCATATTTAAAACACTCGCCATAAAAATAGAGAATTTATAATGATGAAAAGTCTTTCCAGAATCGCAATGTTTGCGGTGATTGCTAGTTTATTTTTTAGCTTCATGGGCTCTGTACGCCCTTCGTATGAGCAAAACTATACTATTTTATATTCTGACTTCATTGAAGATATTAGAAGTGGTGTGGTGGCTGAAGTAACAATTGATGGCAACTCGGTTAAAGGCAAGCTGCGTAATGGTGAGCGTTTTGCGACCACTAATCCAGATGATACCCATTTAATCGATGATTTAATCCAATACGGTGTCAAAATTAAAGTAGCAGAAGAAGAAAAAGAGTCAATGCTAATGACTATTTTTATCTCTTGGGCACCGATGATTTTATTAATTGGAGTTTGGGTTTACTTCTTCCGTAAACAACAAGGTGGCGGTGCAGGTGGCGGCGGCCAAATGGGCATGGGTAAAAGTCGTGCGAAATTATTAGAAGAAGATCAGGTTAAAGTTAACTTTTCTGATGTTGCGGGTGTTGAAGAAGCAAAAGATGACGTGGTTGAAATCGTTGATTTCCTAAAGAGCCCAGGTAAATATGAATTAGTCGGTGGAAAGATTCCGCATGGTGTTTTATTAGTAGGACCTCCAGGAACAGGTAAAACTTTACTAGCACGTGCGATTGCAGGCGAGTCTGGTGTACCTTTTTTCTCTATTTCTGGATCAGATTTTGTAGAAATGTTTGTTGGGGTTGGAGCATCACGTGTACGTGATATGTTCGAGCAAGCTAAAAAACGTGCGCCTTGTATTATTTTTATTGATGAAATCGATGCCGTGGGTCGCCAGCGTGGCGGTGCAGGTACCGGTGGTGGCGGTAATGATGAGCGTGAGCAAACATTAAACCAATTATTGGTTGAAATGGATGGTTTTAGTGGCAATGAAGGTATTATCGTTATTGCCGCAACGAATAGATCCGATGTTTTAGATAAAGCTTTATTAAGACCTGGACGTTTTGATAGAGAAGTACATGTAGGCTTGCCGGACATTAAAGGCCGTGAAAAGATTTTAAGTGTACACATTAAAAAAATACCACAAGATAAAGATGTCAGTCTTCGTGATTTAGCGCGTGGAACACCTGGGTTTTCAGGTGCAGAGCTTGCTAATTTAGTGAATGAAGGCGCATTAGCAGCAGCGCGTGCAAATAAAAAATTGGTGACTATGGCGCACTTAGATGGTGCTCGCGATAAATTGTTAATGGGTGCTGAAAAACGCTCAATGGTCATGCGTAAAGAAGATCTATTAATGACGGCTTATCATGAAGCGGGACATGCGATTGTTGGGCAACATGTAGTTGACCATGATCCTGTTTATAAAGTAAGTATCATGCCGCGTGGTGGTGCATTAGGTATTACTATGTTCTTACCTGAGCGTGATCAATACAGTGCAAGTAAAGATAAATTAGAAAGCCAAATTGCGGGTCTTTTTGGTGGGCGAATTGCTGAAGCCTTAATTTATGGCGATAACAAAGTAACAACCGGTGCTTCAAACGATATTGAACGCGCAACACAAATCGCGCGCAATATGGTGACAAAGTGGGGTTTGTCAGACACATTAGGGCCGATGGATTACGGTGATAATGAAGGCGGTTATATGGGCTCTCAAGCAAAACCAATGTCTGAGAAAATGGCAATTGTGATTGATGAGGAAGTGCGTAAGCTAATTGATAAGAACTATGAAAATGCAGAAAATATTCTAAAAGATAATATGGATATTTTGCATAACATGGCGCAAGCATTAATGGATTGGGAAACAATCGATAAGCATCAAATTGATGTTTTATTAAAAGGTGAGAAAATTGACCCACCTGCTGAAGATGAACCTGTGCCTGAAGTGGAAGAGCCTGTTGTTGATGAAACAATTGATGACGAGGCAACTGAAATAGCATCAGAAGAACAAGTGACAGATAAAAAAGAAGATGACGCTTAGTTCTGTTTCTTAATTAACGATGTAATAAAAGGCCATCATTTGATGGCCTTTTTTATTGGGAATCGCTTATGCAAAAACTTAAAGACTTACTATTAGAGCCAACATGGCAGGGTTATTTAAAAGACGAGTTTGAAAAAGACTATATGCAGCAACTACAGTCTTTTTTACAACAAGAATTAGCGCAAAAAAAAGAGATATATCCTAATGAGGATCAATATTTTAATGCCTTAAATTTAACGCCATTTAATCAAGTGAAAGTGGTTATATTGGGCCAAGATCCTTATCATGGGGAAGGTCAGGCGCATGGTCTATGTTTTTCGGTTCTTTCTAATACAAAACTACCGCCTTCTTTAGTTAATATTTATAAAGAATTGAGTAGTGATTTAGCGATTGAAGCACCTAAAACAGGGTGTTTAAATCATTGGGCGAAGCAAGGTGTATTATTGCTTAACAGTGTATTAACGGTAGAAAAATCTAAAGCCGCTGCTCATCAAAAACAAGGCTGGGAACAGTTCACCGATAAAATTATTCAGTTATTAAATGATAATGCTGAGGGTGTTGTTTTTATACTCTGGGGTGCTTATGCGCAAAAAAAAGGTGCATTGCTAAATACGGAAAAGCATTTAGTTATAAAGTCGCCACACCCGAGTCCGTTATCCGCTTACCGTGGTTTTTTTGGTACACGCCCCTTTTCACAAGCTAATCACTATTTGACGGCTATGGGTAAGGCACCGGTAAACTGGTAAAACAGATAAGCTATTCGTAATAGACTGATTTATCGGTATTGCATGGTAAACTAACCATAAATTAAAGCTATGTCACCGTTAAGTGTGGATTTTTTTAATTACATTTGTTCTTAAAAGCCCTCTCCAAAGGGAGAGGGTTGGGTGAGGGGAAATAGAAAGTATGTTATCAATATTTCTTTCATGTCTTTGTCAGTAATTAAGAGAAACTTGCAATATCTTATTTTAACTTCTCCCCACCCAACCCTCCCCAGCAAGGGAGGGCTTTAAGAGTTGTTGTTTTTCCACACTTAACGGTGACATAGCCTAAATTAAAGAGTTGTAATAACAATTAAGCTATCGGATTGATGAGATATCATCCTGATAGTCGTTTCAATATTCGGAAAAAGATAACGCACGTGAAAACACAAGCCCCTATTATTAATATACAGCCTTATTTAGAAGATGAGGAAATAGCAGAAGCCACCAAAAAATCAGAAACTGCTGGAGAGAAAAAATCAGCAGGTATTGAAGGTGAGCGTATTCAAAAAGTCTTAGCGCGTGGTGGCGTTGGCTCTCGTAGAGAAGTCGAGCGCTGGATAAAAGAAGGCTTGATGACTTTAAATGGCATGCCAGCTAAATTAGGTGATCGCTTAAAAGAAGGCGATAGCGTTAATTTAAGAGGTAGACCACTACGCTGGGAACGCTTTGGTGTTCAACCAACACAAGTCATTATCTACCATAAACCAACCGGTGAAATAGTTACACGTAATGACCCTGAAGGCCGGGCTGTTGTTTTTAAACAGCTCCCTAAATTACTTAAAGGGCGATGGATTGCTGTTGGGCGTTTAGATATTAATACTCAAGGCTTATTATTGTTTACTAATAATGGTGAGTTGGCGAACCGTTTAATGCATCCTTCTTTTGAAATTGATCGTGAATATGCGGTGCGTATTCTAGGTGAAGTAAGTGAAGATCAGTTAACACAATTGAAAGAGGGTGTGCAGTTAGAAGATGGCATGGCTAAATTTGATGATATTCAATTTAATGGCGGCGAAGGTGCTAACCGTTGGTATCACGTTACGGTAACAGAAGGGCGTAATCGTTTAGTTCGTCGTTTATGGGAAGCACTTGAATTTCAAGTAAGTCGTTTAATGCGCGTGCGTTATGGGCCTGTATTCTTGCCAGATGGCTTGGGTGCAAGACAATCTCACGAATTAACCCAAAAAGAACTCGATGATTTATTGACCTTTGTAGGCTTGCCGACAGAAAAAATTACTCCAAGTTTTACTTCGCGTGGAGATAACGTGGGTAAGCAGAGAGGGGCGAGTAAACCTCGTTTACAGCAAGCAAAAGAAAGAGAAAATGAAGAAATAAGTCGTAGCCGATTTAAAAAAACGCCAGGAAAACACGAACGTAAGCCGGCATTTAATAAGCAAAAAAGATCGCGGACATAAGCGGCGTTTATCCAAGGTAAGCTATGACACAGTTAACGATTGATAAGAAAACCTATGCTTGTGCGACTGATGAGAGTGTTCTAGATGCACTTTTAAAGGAAAGTGTAGAAGTCAGCTATTCATGTAAAAAAGGTACCTGTCAAAGTTGTTTAATGCGTTGTATTGATAGTACACCGCCTGAAGCTGCTCAAAAAGGGCTAAAAGATACGCAAAAGAAACAAAATTATTTTTTAGCGTGTTTATGTGTGCCAGAACAAGATATGGCAATTCGTTTGCCAGAGCAATCTGAACTCTATAGCCAAGGTATCGTGGTAGAAAACTCGTTACTCAACCACAATACTTTATTGCTAAAAGTTGAGTGCCAAGATAGAAATGACTATTTTGCCGGTCAGTTTGTTAATTTGCAGCGTGAAGATGGATTGACCCGCAGTTACTCCATTGCAAATACACCGCAAAAATCCGGTGTTTTAGAGTTTCATATCCGCCAGTTGCCTGATGGGAAATTTAGTTCGTGGTTGCATAATGAGATAAAAGTAGGAGATAGCATTGCTATTTCTGAGCCTCAAGGGCATTGCTTTTATATGCCAGAGCGAGCAGAAGAAGACTTAGTGTTGATTGGTACAGGAACAGGCTTAGCGCCGTTAGTAGGTATTTTGCATGACGCCTTAGGAAAAGGGCATAGTGGTGCTATTTCGCTTTTTCATGGCTCAACTGAAGCGGAAGATTTGTATCGTGTGGATGAAATGCGCGCATTAGCTAAACAATATGCGAACTTTTCTTATTATCCCTGTGTCTCTGGTTCTGTTGTTCCAGAGGGTTTTTTTGCTGGGCGTGCTGATGCTGTTGCCTTAGCTGAGCGTAGTAATTGGAAAAAGTTGCGTCTATTTTTATGTGGTCATCCTGATATGGTGAGTAATATGAAAATGGAAGGCTTTATGAACGGTGTCTCGATGAATGATATTTATACCGATGCGTTTGAAATTGCTGCGCAGTAATAAATATTTCAGTTTTAGATAGAGGAATGCAATGGATAGCATGTATAAAGGGATATTAAAGAAGTGGAATGAAGATAAAGGATTTGGTTTTATAAGTCCTGAGAATGGAAATAAGGATGTTTTTATTCATATTTCAGCCTTAAAAAAGATGAGCCGTCGTCCTATTGTTGGTGATGTTGTTTTTTACCAGATTCACACCGATAACGATGGTAAAAATAGAGCGGTTAATGTAAAAATTGAAGGTGTTGCAACAATTAAACCGCGAGTAAAGCGAAAAAATACAGCAAGGTCTAATTCTAAGTTATTTCCTTTTGTCGTTGTAATTCTTGTAGGCCTTTTTGTTTATAACTTGAATTCAAGTAATGAATTAACAAAAGAAAATAGGTTATCGGTAGTTGCACGTTTGCCAGTTATATTTACTCCAGAGACGTCAGTAAATTATAAATGTGATGGCAGGCAACACTGCAGTCAAATGAACTCAAGAGATGAAGCTAAGTTTTTTATCAGAAATTGTCCAAACACCAAAATGGATGGGGATAATGATGGAATACCCTGTGAAAATGATTCTCGCTTTTAATTTAATTAATAAATTTTTTTAGGAATTTTGGTATGAAAGTACAATCGGTTTTATTCGCAATCTCTACCTTGGTTTTAACGCAAGCCTGTTCTTTTTCAATGAGTTCTGAAAGTATTTCAGATAGTGTTTCGGAAAGCTCTGGTAGCTTTTCTGATTCGGTTACTTCGATTATTAGTAGCCCTTCATCATCGTCAGATGATACAAATAGCTATCAAGTTCAAGTGATGAACTATACCAATATTTATTTTACCAGTGCTGAATTTGATGCGGTAACGTATAACAAAGGCATGACTGAGTTAGCGGAAGCGCAAGGCGTGACTAACTGGGAAGATGATGAAGATACTTTACAAGGTGTTGGTCGTGGATTGAAAAAAGCAAACATAAGCGGCGCTTTATACCAAACCTACGCGAATAGTATTGCAAATAATAAAGCGACTCGGGTTGAAATGATTCAAAAAGGTTATGACTCACAAGAGTAGTCTATAAGCTAAATTAATAAACCGTGTATAAGCATAAAAACAGTAAAATTTATTGTGTATTATGCGCGGTTTTTAGTGCATTCCTCTCCTTTTCTCTGCCTGCTAAAACTCTCGAATACCTTTATATTAACGCCAGCGAGGGTAGTGCTAGTGGTGGGCATATCGCCTTACGGTTTGATGAGGAAACCTTTCATTTTCAGCATTACGATGGTGGCATCATTCGTGTTGTTAAAGATTTAAATTCAGACTTTGATTATCAGTATCGATATCTTGAAAATAGACGCTTTTATATTGCCAATATTGAATTAAAAGCAGAGGCCTATCAGCAGTTATATGAGCATTTTATCTACTTGTTTTTTCAGCAAAAACAACAAAATGCGTATTTGCACGAAATTAATCGTAATCTTGCTTTTTTTCAGCAGCAGTTAGACTCTCCATTATTAGCAATTTCAGCCGCAGGACTATTAAAAACTACCCCTGATAAAGAAGATCGGCGTCAGTTATTAGCAGGCTCAAAACTACATGCCGCTATTAATAAGCGTTATGGTAAATACTTTGTTGATAACAAATTACTTGAGCTACAGAGCTTGCTGCAAAATTTATCAGCTACATCAGAGTGGATAAATGATGCGCATGTGTTGGCTAACAACTTTATAAATATTCCGTATAGCTATGCAAGTCAAACTGTTGATATCAGCAGTAAAATTTTGCTGTTACAGGGCATTCGGCAATTAAATCCTTTAAATGAAGAAAGCTATTTCATTCCATTAGACAGTAGTTTTGATCTGTCTAAATCTGAAGTGCGACAGCTAAAGCATTTTCAGGAGCAACTCATTCAGCAATTAGTCAAATTGTTGAGTTCCAACCGGCCTGATTGGGGGAAGTCGGGGTTCATTTTATATGCACGTATCTTGAGCTTAGAGTTAAGCATGCAAACAGGACGGTTTGTATTTTTAAATAGCTATAGTGAGAACAGCGTAGTTATCGAAGAGCCTGAGATAAAAAAGTATCAAGACTTATTGCAAGCGCAAAAGCAGGGCGTGTTAGCTTATATTCAAGATGAAAAAGCTCAACTCTTTGTGGCTGAGCAAGGTATCAATGAAAAATCGTATAGTTTATTTGAAATGCTGAGTAATTATTACTCTGAGCGAGAGATTGGCTTACTGCAATTCAGGGGAATTCGCGTTTCTGGTGAGCAGCGTTTACCCAGTAAACCGATTCCTTTCCCTAAGGCGATGTATCCACAATTAAATAGTGATGAGCGCAGTAAAAGGGTGCAAGTATTAGAAGTGACTAAGAAAGATTACTTACATAAAATTACTCAGCGTTATAAATACAATGTTTTATCACGTAACTGTGTCACTGAAATTTTTAGTGAGTTTGAGCGAGCAAAGATTGACGATAAGCAGCTTAAAATTATAAGTCAGCAGATTAATCGTGAAGTCGCTCCCTTTATTCCTTTTCAATCATTTAATAGTCTGGCAGAAAAACATAAAGTAACAGAACAAGATTCTTTTAGGCAGCAAAGGCTAGTTGAGATGTATGCAACTGAGAATAATACACAGGTGTTTTTTCGTGAGTTTAATACGCTAACCGCGAGTGATTATAAATTTAATGACAATGATTCATTGTTTTTATTTTTTACGGATGATGCAGTCTGGAATCGACCTTTGTTAGGCTTTGGAAATCTATTGGTTTCCAGTGCTTACACTTTATATGGTAGCTTGATGGCACCCTTTGATGAGGGGCGGTCGTTTAAAAAAGGCGGAATGGGGATGGTGATGAGTTTTCCTGAGTTGGTTTTTTTTAATATCAGGAAGGGAAGTTATCAATACTTATTGCCACTTAATAAGCCAGCAGCTAAAAATAATGTAGATTGATGAATAGCAAAAGGCAGGTGTGCCTTTTGCTATATAAGGAGCCTTAAAGCTCCATTATTCCATCCATTTCAACTTCAACGCCCTTAGGTAAGGCAGCAACACCAATCGCTGCGCGAGCAGGGTAAGGTTGTGCGAAGTATTCACCCATAATCTCGTTTACGATAGGGAAGTGTGAAAGATCAGTTAAAAAGACATTTAACTTTACGATATCGTCTAAATCTCCGCCGGCAGCTTGTGTAACGGCTTTTAAATTATCGAACACTCTACGGATATTAACTTTAATATCGCCTTCGACTAATTCCATTGTTTCGGGAATGAGTGGAATTTGGCCTGACAAATAAACGGTAGTTCCAACTTTTACGGCTTGAGAATACGTGCCAATCGCTTTAGGTGCTAAATCGGTATGGATAATTTGTTTTTGCATAATAGTTTCAACCTTTAATACGAGTGATTTTTAAAGTAATAGGTGATTTTTTCAGTTGGCGCATAATTTTTGCTAAATGTACGCGATTTTTAACTGAAAAGGTAATGTGATCAATAGACACACGTGCGTCTTGGTCTGCAATACTGACATTTTCAATATTAGAGTCTAATTTAGAAATAGTGGATGCAATCATCGCCAAAGTCCCTGGCTGATTTAATAACTCTATACGGATAGAGGTAGGGTATTCTCCTTCAAGGTCATCACTCCATTCTACTTCTATCCAGTCAACTGAATTTTTACGTTCTTCCATAACATTACGGCATTCAGGGCGATGAATGCTAATGCCTTTTCCAGGGTGAAAATAGCCAATGATATGATCACCAGGAATAGGGTGACAGCAGTTTGCTAAAGTAATAACAATGCCTTCGGTGCCTTTAATGATTAAAGGGGCCTTATCATACTTTTCTTCGCTATCTAGCTTAACAACAGCACTCACATCATCTTGGTTGAGCTGTTTAGCAATGAGAAAGGGCATTTTATTACCTAAACCAATTTCTTCATACAAGGTATCCATACTGGAAATATTTAAGGCTTGTAGTAATTCTGCAAATAATTCTTCGCTAATATCATTCAGGTGTAACTTCATGGTGAGTAATTCTTTACTCAATAAGTTACGCCCTAAATTAATCGCTTCTTTTTGTTTAAAATGTTTTAAATAAGAACGGATACCATTTCGAGCTTTTGTTGTGATGGTATAGTTAAGCCAAACTGGGCTAGGCTTGGCCCAATCCGCTGTAGTGACATCAACAGTCACGCCATTTTCTAGTTTTGTTTGTAAAGAAGCAAATTGCTTATCAATTTTTCCCGAGACACAAGCATTACCAATGTCTGTATGTACGGCATAAGCAAAATCAACAATGCTGGCATTACGTGGTAGTGTAATGATTTTACCTTTAGGGGTAAATACAAAGACTTCTTGTGGAAATAAATCGACTTTTAAGTTATCAATAAACTCAAGGGAATTCCCTGATGTCTGTTGTAATTCTAATAGGTCACGTATCCATTCGGTCGCATGACTTTTCTGTGTGGCAGAACCCTCTCCATCTACCTTGTATAGCCAATGTGCAGCAATACCCGATTCAGATAAACGATGCATTTTATGCGTGCGAATTTGAATTTCAATCGGCACACCATAAGGCCCAACTAATACCGTGTGTAAGGATTGATAGCCGTTTGCTTTAGGTAGTGCAATATAGTCTTTAAACTTGCCAGGAACAGGCTTATAAAGGTTATGAACTACGCCTAAGATACGGTAACAGGAATTAACATCTTCACAATAGATACGAAACGCATAAACATCAAAAATATCGGAGAACGAAAGTTTTTTATTGCGCATTTTTTTATAAATACTATACAAAAATTTCTCTCGGCCTTTTATGCTGCAGGCGATTTCAATTTGATTTAAGCGATTTTCTAGTGCGCTAGTGATGATTTCGATAATTTCTTTGCGATGCCCGCGTGCTTTTTTGATATGTGCCAATAAAACATTATGGCGTATCGGGTACATCGCTTCAAAACTGAGTAGTTCGAGCTGATGACGAATACTATTCATCCCTAAGCGATTAGCAATAGGGGTGTAAATTTCTAGCGTTTCTTTTGCAATGCGGTATTTTTTTTCAGGGCGCATAACCCCTAAAGTTTGCATATTATGCAAACGGTCAGCAAGTTTGACCATAATAACGCGCAAGTCTTTAGCCATGGCTAAACACATTTTACGGATATTTTCTGCTTGCGCTTCTGCTTGAGTCTTGCAATTTAGCTGGGTTAATTTGGTAACACCGCCCACTAAAAGAGCGACATCATCACCAAAAAGAGTTTGAATTTCTTCGATGCTGGTCTCAGTATCTTCAACAACATCATGAAGAATTCCTGCCATAATGCCGTGTGTGTCCATTTGCATTTCTGCAAGAATGATTGCAACGGAAAGAGGGTGGCAAATATAGGCTTCGCCTGATTTTCTAAATTGACCTAAATGCTGCTTAGCACCAAATTGATAAGCGTGAAGCACGTTATCAATATCTTCAGTGCTAAGGTATTTAGAGAGTAGAACTTGGAGTTGATTGAGCAGTTGTTGCTCAGGCGTATCGGCAATAAGGGTGCTTACCTGAGCAATCATGAGACCTGCCTAGTTAAATGGAGTTATCGTAGGTGCTTCTAGTGTAGGTTCGACAGGTTGGTGTAAAGATTCGATATTCTCTTTAGTAACATGTCCTTCAGAAATTTCACGTAATGCAGTGACAGTACACTTATCTTTTGAAGGGGGGAGAAATGATTCTGCTCCAGACTCTAATTGACGAGCTCTTTGAGAAGCAAGTAAAACTAATTCAAAGCGATTTGTAACGTTATCTAAACAATCTTCAATGGTAACTCGAGCCATTTATATGCCTTTTTAGTGTAAATGAATTTTTGGGAAACTATTATATACCAGTTGTTGGTTAATAATCTGAATTTTTGCGGGGTAAATAAGCGTAATTAGTTGATGATGCAGGCATATTACGCTTAGCGCTTAATTTATTTTTTTGCTTCTAATGCTGTAATAGCCGGAAGGTCTTTACCTTCTAAGAACTCTAGGAATGCACCGCCACCTGTAGAGGTATAAGATACCTTGTCTTTAATACCATATTTGTCGATAGCTGCAAGCGTATCGCCACCACCTGCAATAGAAAAAGCAGCACTTTGAGCAATAGCGATAGACAGTGTTTTAGTGCCTTCAGCAAATTGGTCAATTTCAAAAACGCCGACAGGGCCATTCCAAACAATTGTTTTTGCTGATTCTAAAATAGCCGCATATTGTGCGGAAGTTTCAGGGCCTATATCCAGCACCATATCATCATCCGCAATATCAGCTACTTTTTTGACAGTAGCTACGGCTGTATCAGAAAATTCTTTAGCACAAACCACATCAACAGGAATAGGAATGTCAGAGTTATTCGCTTTTGCGGCCGCAATAAGTGCTCTAGCATCATCAAGTAAATCTGCTTCAAATAAAGATTTCCCAACAGAATAACCGGCTGCGGCAATAAAAGTATTCGCAATACCACCACCGACAATAAGCTGGTCTACTTTTGTCGATAAAGTTTTTAATACGGTTAATTTAGTAGAGACTTTAGAGCCACCCACAATCGCCACCACGGGGCTTTCTGGTTGGTTAAGTGATTTTCCTAAGGCGTCTAATTCAGCAGATAATAACGGGCCTGCACAAGCAACTTTCGCTTGTTCAATTACGCTGTGTGTTGATGCCTGTGCTCTATGTGCTGTGCCAAACGCATCCATTACAAAAATGTCACATAAAGCGGCCATTTTTTTGCCTAGCTCAGGGCTATTTGCTTTTTCGCCTACGTTAAAGCGCACGTTTTCACATAAAACCACTTCACCTGCGCTAATTTCAATGCCATCAATCCAGTCTTTTTCTAAACGCACTGGTTTATTAAGTAATTCAGATAGGCGTGTTGCAACAGGCTGTAGTGAAGCAGCAACATCAAACTCGCCTTCGGTAGGGCGACCTAAATGAGACATGATCATTACTGCAGCGCCAGATTTTAAAGCTAACTCAATCGCTGGAAGACTTGCTTGTATACGAATATCACTACTGATAACGCCATCTTTTACGGGAACATTTAGATCTTGGCGAATTAATAGGCGTTTGCCATTTAAATCTAAATCAGTCATTTTCTTTATGGTCATATTCATCTCCAGAGTAAGCGCTATAAGTGTTATATTAACTATTATGAAAAGTATTATACCTTAACTGATACTATGTGCTTAAATGCGCAAAATGAGGTATATCGATTAACTTAAAATAACCAAAGAGGTGAATGATGGCTGTTGATAATCAAGAATTTAAAAATGCATTAAAAATGTGGGCGAGTGGTGTAGCCGTTGTAACTGCAAATTCTGAGCAAGGCGAGCAAGGAATGACCGTTACATCGTTTACCAGCGTATCAATGGACCCGCCACAAATTTTGGTGTGTGTTAATGGCGAAGCAGAAACCGGTGCGATTATTTCTTCAGGTGATGCGTTTGCAGTGAATGTACTTTCTGCAGAACAAGAGCAAGTGTCTAATGCATTTGCTGGTGGCAGTAGCATGGAAGACCGCTTTAAAAATGTAGCGTGGAAAAAGGGCGCTTTAGGCCTGCCTGTTTTTGATGATGCTTTAGTTAGTATGGAATGCACCTTGGTAGAAAAAGTAAAAGCCGGTTCGCATTGGATACTGATTGGTGAAATCCAAAAGACACAAGTAAAAGAAGGCGATCCAGTTCTTTATTTCCATTCGGGCTATCGCCGAGTGGCAGCCGCTTAAATTTAGGTAACTGCATAAAAAAGCCAGGTTTTATCCTGGCTTTTTTATGTGAGCTTATTAGCTGATGTTACGCAGAGAGCCTATTTTTTCAATCCTTATTATATAAAGACTTACGGTTACAACTAGATAACATTTAGTAGCCCGTATGAAGCTTGCGCAATACGGAGGTTCGATGCGCTGTTTATCCCGTATTACGTACCTCCATACGGGCTACGATGGTTACGGTTACTTTGTTTTTAGCGTCAGGTAGCAGCTATCTTTACCGAATCTAAAACAGTGTTTTTTATAATGTCACAATTTATGTGATCGCCTGATAAATAATTTCTATTTGCCATATCGCTGGTTAGGATTTGTTGTTGAATTGATCATCTGGTATTTTACAAAAACCTTGGGCAGGTACGTCTAGCGCACTGTTAAATTTACTTGATAAATTTTGGAAGGCGATCAGCCCCGTTAGCTCTACAACGCCATCATCATCAAAAAAATTCTTGAGCCGATTAACTAATTCATCTGTTACCTGTTGATCGGTATAGGTAACCGCTTCGGTATATTCAAGTACTACTTTTTCTTTTTCATCGAACAGCTCGCTATCCTTCCACTGCGCCAGTTTATCCACTTTTTCCATCGAACCAGAGCGTTTAGCCAAAGTAGCGGAATTGATATCAACACAGAACTCACACCAATTAATTTGCGATACCCTCACTGTAATCAATGAACGTAGCTCAGGGTTTATCGGAGAGCTTTTTCTATCCAGTGCGCCATAAAGCATCGCGACTGATGCAAATACTTTTGGAACCCGTGCCCAAAGTAAGCCCGGGATAAGAATGGCACCGTATTTTCTTTTCTGATTCCAAAAGAAAGGCCGTAGTATCCACGGGTATTCCTTCAATTTTTTTACAGTAACTCTCACTATTTATCTCCTAAAGCTTAGTAGTACCAATTCCAATAAATTCGCTTGTTATTCCTTCTCCTGCTGGAGAAGGCTAGGATGAGGAGATTAAAATAAAAACTTATTGGGGTTGGTATAATTATGCAGACTTTATCCTAGTTTCCTTCGCAAAAGCCAAAATTTTTTAGGCTCAGCTACTACTTAGTTTTAAATTTCCTAAGTTCATCCAGTGCCTTTTGCATCACTTGATTATTGTAATTTTGCACAATAAGTTGCGATTGAAACAGCGCATATAGCTCAATGATTGAAATACCCACTATTATTAATACACCTAGCAACTCTAGACCAGCAAAAATTAGCGCTAAGCCGACTATAAATACACTCAAATGAACGCAGCCTCTCAGCCAATAACCTAAGTAAAAATGATGCAAGCCTGCCATAAAGAACCAGTTTAATACCGCATAGGTATCTGGATCTTTAATTTGTGATTTAACCGTATGGAAATATTCTTTTCGTTCATTATCGGATAATTGGCTAATCGATTGCCTAATTAACTCTTCTTCTTGATCGATAGTTTCCTGAGAAAGTTTTAGCATTAACGTTTCCTTTTATGGCTTAAAAATTCAGGAACAGGATCTATGATTGCTTGCGTTAAGTCTCGATCAGTACAGCGAAAAATTCGTTTAGCCGATAAGGCTCCACCCTGAATAAAACCAAAGCGTTGAATCGATTGTTTAGCATATTCCGAACAAGTGGGCGAAAAGTTACAGCTAACATAAAATACTTTTTCGCCTCCCCCGTTATTTTGGTAACGCTCGATACAATTAACAGCTAAGCGTGATGCCCAGCTCATCTGCCTAAGGTAACGATCACAGCCTCTCTTACCCAGAAAAGCATAAAACGTTTTCTTTCAATGACTTGAAAAACAACCTGCCAACCGTCAGCAGCCAGTTCATTCAGTGTTATCTCCATTTTTTTTATAGGGATACCTGAAGACCCAAGCAGTACTGTTCCACAGCCACCTTCAACGATATGTACCACTTTAAATTCTTTGTAATTCATTTAAATTTCCTGAAGTTTGCTCGGGAGGCTAAAATTTTATCCTGAAGAACCGTAGAGCCATTTGAGCTAGATTTAACGAATCGATTTTTGCGACAGAAGTCCCCAAATTTTTAGTTGAGCCGAGCAGTGGCACGCTAGGCTCATTATGAGTTCTAAAAATAGAATCAGCTAATCTCGTACCAGTAGAAACTAACTTTGATAAAACTCTTAGCTGTTCTTTACATGCAATTTTTTCTGTTGGATGTGGGTAATTAATTGTATGGTCGATTTCCCCCCATATCTCTTCAAATAATGTTCTTATCTGAATTTCACAACAAATATTAGAGTCTAATTTTGGCTTAATAACATAATGGATGCTGGTGTAATATGAATCTTTTACCTTTGATTCAATCCCAAGACCTTCAAAATAATTACTTGACTCTGGATCCCATGAGTATGCAACGGGGTTTTCCCGTAAAAACCAGTCTCCATTATCAATCTGTTTTTGAATTAGATTATGTATTTGTGAAAACTGATCTTGATAAAGGTGTAAAACTCTTACCCCAGCAAGATCCGTTACTCGTTCAAAAAGATTTTGTGGTGTTAAAGGGTCTTCATCATTCCATTTTCTTTCGATTTTATCTCTTAGGTGCTCAACATCTTTTAGCCGACTCTTGATTGTATAGATTATTGGGTGTCCATATTGATTTAGCTCTGGCTCAAGTTTAAAAATATCAACAACAGCATTCATAAAACACTCAAATAGGTGTTTTTCATTCATATATGACAGAGTAATTTTATCAACAGTTTCCTTATCCACCCTAGCTCTCCAATAAGCTAATTCGAGTTAATAGGTCTTCACAGAACTCAATATAACTATTTTTCGTAGCCCTATATTTATCACCAGATCCACCAAGAGTACTCTTATGGTCTTGATCTATATTCGTTAGGTCGGGAACTTGCCACATAGGGCTATTATAATACTGAGCCATTGATGGGAACGTATTATGCGTATGCATTACTGATATGTTACCAATAGGTTGTGCCATCAGTTGAGGGGTTAAATGCGACCTCATTTCATCTTGAATATTTTCCTCAATAGTTTGAGGTATTTTTTTTGCGTAGTTCATATGGGCTTTAGCTAAATCCCACTCGTTATACCCTGTATATTTTTTTGCGTTATAAATTGTATACCCTAAAAATGTAACAAAATTTTCAGGAAATAAATGCCTTTTTTCATCCGATATTAATTTATAAATTATATCAAACTCATCTTTCCATGCTGTAAGAGCTTTACCAATATTTTTAATTCCATATAGACTAAATAAATCTGGCGAAGCGGGAATAAAAAAACCATCAACTGTTGATATTATTACCTTATTTAAAGAGCCTAAACTTGGTGAAGTATCAATTACCACATAATCGTAACCATGTATTTCAGCATACTGTTCAGCTAAAGATCTTATTTTTGTTACGGTTCTAATAGCTAAAGGCTCACCTCTGTATATATCAGTCCATCGACTAGCTATTTTCTCTTCATAAAGATGTAAAGTCAGCCGACCAGGAATAATATCTAAATTATTATTGAGTTTAGCAGGAGGAGGGAGATGGGTATGATCTCCAGTACCTTCTTCTGTCGGTTTTAGTAAAAAATGAAGACTTCTAGGGGTTGAAATGATTTTTTTATACTCATCCTGACTACATTTATTTTTTGATGACTCAAAGCCTTCATCAATAAAAGAATCTTCCGTAGCCCAAAGATGATGAATATTTTCTTGCTTTAGTGAATATATAGTGAGATTACATTGAGGGTCAGCATCAATAATAAGAACTCTTTTTCCCATTTCTGAAAGGGCATTAGCTACATGATAGGTTAATGTTGTTTTCCCAACTCCACCTTTGTTATTAAAGACCGAAATTATTTTCATGTTTTTTCCCTTTTAATTCTTAATAACTCGTTATTTTTATTACTAACCATGCGGTGACTGACGGATTTCCTTGGTAATGGTAGCGGGAACTATTACCAAGGAAACTAGCCTGTCGAACGCTTAGTTATTTAGTGGCTCAATTTTCCTTACTATTCAATAGCTAGGGAAGTCAGCCTTTGTTAAATTAATACACGATAGTGTAAACCCTTACAAGCAATTTGCACTAACTTTAATGCTTAGGCTTTATTTTTTCAACAACGATAATTAAAACAACAGAAAAGGGGGCTCTTCAAATAAATTTAACCAGTGATTTCTTTGATTAAGGAGATATCTTGACGCAATAAATCATTAACTAAAGACTGTAAATTAACGCCTTTAGCTTTTGCCTTTTCTGATATCCAATTCTCTATATCTTGGTCTAAATAAACAGGTAGTGTTAATTGTGTATTTGGGCGATAAAAGCGTCCACGTTCAGCATTGGAAAAGTTATATTCACCTTTCATTTTGAGTCCTTATATTGTTTTTTCTCATGGGCTGTTGCTGGTCTTGCTGAAATAATTCGAATAGTCACTTGATCTTAGTGGTATGTTAAAAAAGTATGTACAACGAGCTGTAATTTATGCGCTTTAGTTGATCCTAGGGTAATCAAGCGTTCTTCGTTTTTACTATTATCATCTATAAGCGATAGCTGTAGAGGGTCTAAAAATATTTCGCTGGCTTATTCAAAGCTTATGCTATGTTTATTTTAGTTGGTTTTTGCTTTGACAGGATCCCACTCAAAATTATATTGCACTTTATATTGTCCATTGATAGGGCTTATTTTTAGCTAATATTAAGCTTAGCATAAAAATTAACTGATCTAATGCTGTGCTGATACAATTAACTAGACTATATAGATGTAATTATAATAATAACAACAGGGAGTTTTAATGGACATTGTTTTTGTAGGTGGCTTGAAAATTGATGCAATTATCGGTATTTATGACTGGGAACGCAAAACCAAACAAGCCGTTATCCTAGATATTGAAATGGCTCATGATATTCAGAAAGCCGCAGAGACAGATGATATAGCAGACACACTCGATTACAAAGCCGTCTCCAAGCACGTTATAAGCTTTGTTGAACAAAGTGAGTTTTTTCTGGTTGAAAAACTTGCTGTAGAAATTGTCAACACGATTCGTAAGGAATTTAATGTGCCTTGGGTGAAGCTAACACTGAATAAAAAGGGCGCGATCACTGGGGCCGTTGATGTTGGTATTATTATTGAACGTGGAGCGAAGTAAAAATGCCACTTTGTTTTATCAGCATAGGTAGCAATATCAATCGAGAGCATAATATTTCTTCTGCTCTTGAGGTATTGCAACAACGATTTGGTAGCCTCACTTATTCCAGTGTCTATAAATCAGACTCAGTTGGCTTTTCAGGTGAAGATTTTTTAAATATGGTCATTTCTTTTTACAGCGACCATGAGCCTCTACACATTGCCATGCAGCTAAAAAGTATAGAGACTGATCACGACAGGGTGCGCACTAAAGATAAATTTTCCTCGCGCACATTGGATCTGGACTTACTCTTATATGATCAACAAGTGATCGCCACAGAAACACTTACGATCCCTCACAATGATATTCTCAAGTATGCGTTTGTACTGGAACCACTTGCTGAAATTGCACCCGAGCAGCAACATCCGGTAACGAATGTCTGTTACCAAAAACTTTGGCAAGCATTCGATAAAAGCACAGCAGCACAACAAAAAATAGAACATTTGCCCGGCATAAAGAATTTAGCTAAATAAGGTACGCCCGCCATCTACCGTAATTACTTGACCTGTCACATACTCGGCATCATAAATTAAATAGCTAATTGCTTTGGCAATATCATCAGGGCTACCCGTACGTTGCAATGCAATTTTGTCCTGTATTTCCTGTTTTTGTTGCTCTGCAAGTTCATTGTCAGGCCATAAAATCGCACCTGGAGCGACTGCATTAATCCTTATCTGCGGCGCTAATTCTTTAGCAAGTATCTTTGTTAAAGCCGCCAAACCTGCTTTTGCAATAGAATAAACAGGGTATCCCTCTAGCCCACGTTCTGCATGAATATCAACTATATTAACCACACAGCCATTCTTGCTTTGCAATAGGGGAGTGAGTGCTTGAATTAAAAAAAAGGGCACCTTTAAATTACTGCCCAGCAAATCATCCCATTGTGATTCAGTTACCTCGCCCATACCCGTGGCATAAAATGCCGAGGCATTATTGATTAATACATCGACACCGCCCCATGCCTGTTCAGCTGCCTTTGACAATTCTTGCAAGGCTTGCCTATTCTGCAATTCAGCTTGATAAATCCGTACAGAATCGGGCCGCTGTCTATTTAACTCATCCGCTAGGGCTGCTGCTTCGTCTTTAGATGTACGGTAATGCAGTAAAATATTAGCGCCTTGAGCATGTAAATATCGCACACAATGAGCACCCACTCTTTTTGCACCACCGGTAATTAAAATATTTTTTTTAGTCATCATTATTGATAAATCCTGTGGTTGTATTGGGCTATGTCAGCGTTAAGTATGGAAAAACAACAGTTCTTAAAGCCCTCCCTTGCTGGGGAGGGTTGGGTGGGGAGAAATTAAAATAAGTTGTTGTAAGTTTCTCTTAATTGTTTACAAAGACATGAAAGAAATATGACAACATACTTTCTATTTCCCCTCACCCAACCCTCTCCCTTTGGAGAGGGCTTTTAAACACAAAAACATACACATGTAACGGTTGTAGTTTGACGAGCTAGAAAACATGATGGCCGCCTAATGAGCGGGTATTGATGTCATCCGATAATCGCTAAATGATAATCCCTTGCAATCATTCTATCGACTCTTGTATCTTAAACTTAGTGTCAATTTAAGTAAATAAATGGCGGTTGGATGAGGGGGGGGCTTGTAACGAGGGCTTAAGTATTAACATTCAAGTCTCTTTGTTTTGATTTAATGGAACAGGATCAAAATTTTATAGGGCTAGATATTTTCAGCACTCTTTTTCTAGATTCTTCATCAATCAGTGACTCATTTGCGTAACCCTCAAGAATCCCATTGATTTCTTTTAAATGAGGGATTAAAAGTGCTTTGTCTTTTGCTTTAATGTCATAGTGGTTTATGGTTCTTAGTAATTTTATCGAAGCACTGTTTAAGCTTTTATTTTGTCTTGGGGTTGGGTTGTCGTGAGGCGTTGCTAGGCCTAATTTCTGCATGACTTCTTGTACCACATCACCGTCGTATTTAAAGACTGAAAGCTTATTTTTACCAAATACGGCTTGGCATTCAGTGACGAAGCCTTGATAGTTTAAATGTTGAGAAAACCATTCTATATCTAACATGTCAGCAAAGGATAAATCTTTTCCATAACACGGGTTGCTTTGAACTTGTGGGTTGCGAATACATTGTTTGTAATAACTTTCAATAAACGCGAGTGGTTCACGAAACCATACCCAGACTTGAATATCGAAGCGTTTGCTCAACTCAGATAAAATAGCTTTTGATTCGTCAGGAAAATCCCACCAATAATTATAAATACCCTCAGATGACAGGATGATGGTGTGGGTGTGGGTGTCTGGTTTAACTTGCGAGATGATATTCTTAAAGTTTTCTAGGAAGCTTTGCAAATTGGTTGTGACTAAGTTCTTCTCAAACCATTGGTGTTTTGGTGCGCTGGGGTTTTGTAATTTATCAAGGTTGTGCGGATAAAGAATCCCTTTTCCTCTGAGTTTACGCTGTTTTTTACCTAGATAGGTTTGTAAGCTCGTTGTGCCAGTTTTGGGTGTACCCGCATGGATGATTAGCTTTAGTTTCTGATTTTTAAATTGCTCAAAGGGTGCGAGTAGTTCAGCTAGTTCCTTAGCAAAATGAATATTTGGTTTTTCCATTTCGGTATATAAAAATCTCTAAAAATAAGGGGAGATCAAAGGTTTTTTTGTTAGCTTTTAACTCCAGGTTGTTTCCAACTGCTTGTGTTCCGTAGCACAATCCCGAAGATATAAATTTATTAGGCTTTGATAAGGAATACCCTTTGTATCTGCCATCTCTTTAAAATAAGAAATAGTTTCTTCATCAATGCGAATGGTGATTTGTTTTTTAAGTCGTTTCGCATAGGGGTTTTTAACAGATTTTGAAAAATCATAAGATTCACGCATGGCGATAGCCCTCATACTGTGTTCGTTCAAATTTATCAGCTTTTCTAGCCGATATAATGCGAATAGTGTTCGAGCTTCGTTCGCAATGACAAACCGTTAGTAAATTATATTGCGAACTCATACCCATTAAAATAAATCGTTCTTCACCTATAGAACTATCAGGATCTGGAATTAAGCGTGCTAATTCATCGGTAAACACAGTTTTAGCTTCTTCAAACGAAACATTGTGTTTTTTCTGATTGGATAAATCTTTATTCTCATCCCACTCGAATTTCAAACTATTCATAGGATAAGTGTAGTTATATTATAGTTACAAGTCAATGTATGTCCAAGCTACATAAAGATGCAGAAATCCCACTTCCCGTCACTCCCGCATGCTTTTAGCGGGAGTCTAGTGCTTTAAGTAGCCCCCCCCATTAAAAGCATGATGAGGGCAATTGAAAAAACTGCATCTTGAATGATTATGGGACTATTCGTTTTCTTTCTTGAAGCTGCAAAACTAAACTATAAATCACCGGAAACACTAATAAACTAAGCAGTAAAACAGTGAGCATTCCACCTAAAACAGGGGCGGCTATACGCTGTGTTACATCTGCGCCTGTGCCGGTACTTAACATAATGGGTATTAAGCCGATCATGGTGGAAAAGGCAGTAATCGCAACAGGGCGTACGCGTAAGGCGGTAGCTTCTGCAACGGCTTGTTGAATTTGATCGGGGGATAATAAACTTTGTGTTTGTTTGCGTAGTTTAGCGATTTCAATATCAATAAAATTCAATACCATCACGCCGGTTTCAGCCGCGGTGCCTGCTAAAGCAATAAAGCCGACATACACAGCAACTGATAAGTTAAAGCCATAAAAATACACCAGCCAAATGCCACCGATCAGCCCGAAAGGGACGGTTAGCATAACAATGGTAGGTTCAGTGATATTGCCAAAGGTGAGGTATAAAAGAAAAAAGATAAGTAATAAAGTAATGGGCACAACAATTTTAAGGCGGGTGGCGGCACGTTGCATATATTCAAATTGACCCGACCAAACCAGCGTATAGCCCGCAGGGATGGTCACTTTTTCATTAATCAGTTGTTTAGCTTTTTTTACAAAACCACCGATATCTGAGTTATTGATATCAATATAAACCCATGCATTGGGGCGAGCATTTTCACTTTTGATAGAAGGCGGGCCGCGGCGAAAATTAAGTTCTGAGACCATTTTTAAAGGTACTTGATTACCGGAGGGTGTGGTAATCAAAACCCGATTTAAGCTTTCTAAATTATCACGTAATTCGCGTGGGTAACGCAGATTAACGGGGTAGCGTTCCAGACCTTCGACGGTTTCGGTAATATTCATACCACCGATAGCACTTTGGATAACATCTTGTACATCACCCACGGTTAAGCCATAGCGTGCCGCAGTTTCGCGATTAATATCAAAATCTAAATAATAGCCACCGACAGAGCGATCACCAAAAGCGGAGGTAGTTTCAGGTAAGGTTTTGATCGCTTGTTCGATATCGCTAGTGATGTTTTGTAATACATTCAGATCAGGGCCGGACACTTTGATACCAATCGGTGTTTTTATGCCGGTGGAGAGCATATCAATACGCGTTTTAATCGGCATCGTCCACGTGTTGGCAACGCCGGGGAAGCGTACCACTTGGTCCATTTCATTCATTAATGTTTGCGTGCTTTTAGTCGGATCTGGCCAGTCGGCTTTGGGTTTTAAGCGCACGGTGGTTTCTAACATAGATAGCGGTGCGGCATCCGTGGCGGTTTCAGCTCTACCGGCTTTGCCAAATACGGATTCTACTTCGGGAAATGTTTTGAGTAGTTTATCGGTTTGTTGTAAGAGTTCTTTGGCTTTGGTAATGGAAATGCCCGGGAACGTGGTAGGCATATATAAAATATCACCCTCATCTAATGGTGGCATAAACTCACTGCCAATTTTGGATAATGGATAATAAGTTGAAGCTAATAATAAGGCCGCGATAATTAAGCTCAGCGTACGAAAGCGCATGGCTAAATTTAATGCCGGCGTATGTAAAAAGTGTAACAGTCGATTGGCAGGGTTTTTATGCTCAGGAATAATCTTGCCACGAATAAAATAGCCGATTAATACCGGAACAATAGTGACTGTCAAAATAGCCGCTGCGCCCATCGCATAGGATTTGGTAAAAGCCAGTGGGCTAAACAGGCGACCTTCTTGTGCCTGCATGGTAAAAATAGGAATAAAGGAAACTGTGATAATCAGTAGAGAGAAAAATAGGGCAGGGCCGACTTCTTTCGATGAATCTTGAACTGCCTGCCAGCGCTCTTGTTTAGTTAATTCACGCTGATATTTTTCGCGTGCATCGGCTAAATGTTTATGGGCATTTTCGACCATAACAATCGCACCATCGACCATGTCGCCAATGGCAATGGCAATCCCCCCCAAGGACATGATGTTGGCATTGATACCTTGATAACGCATGATGATGAAGGCGGTCAAAATGCCTAAAGGTAAGCTAATCACAATAACTAATGAGGAGCGTAAATGCAGTAAAAATAAGCCGACTAAAACACTCACAATAATCAGCTCTTGAATAAGCGCGGTATTCAGTGTTTTTACCGCACGGCCAATTAAATCACCACGATCATACACAGGAATTATTTCTACGCCCTCAGGGAGACCGCTTTTAAGTTCTGCTAGTTTGTCTTTTACTGCTTTAATAGTCGCTTGCGCATTTTCACCAAAGCGCATAATAATCACACCGCCAGCGACTTCGCCTTCGCCATTTAAATCAACCAAACCACGGCGTAATTCTGGGCCTATATGCACATGCGCCACATCTTTTAAACGTATCGGCGTACCATTGTTATTAACGCCTAATGGAATGGTGTTTAGGTCATCGATAGAGCTGATATAACCTAAACCGCGAACCATATATTCGGTTTCGGCCATTTCTATTAAGCGCCCACCAACATCATTATTAGAACGCACAATCGCTTGTTTTACTTTAGCTAAGGGAATGCCGTAGGCTTGTAGGGCATTAGGATCTACTTCCACTTGATATTGTTTAATAAAACCGCCAATAGAGGCGACTTCGGCAACTCCTTTAACGGTTTGCAACGGGTAGCGTAAATACCAATCTTGTAATGAGCGCAGCTGAGCCAAATCATGCTGTCCACTTTTATCCACTAAAGCATACTCATAAACCCAACCGACACCCGTAGCATCAGGGCCTAAGGTGGGCGTAATACCTTGCGGTAATTTACCACTTACATAGTTTAGAGATTCCAGTACGCGTGATCGCGCCCAGTACAAATCAGTGCCATCCTCAAAAATAACATACACAAAGGATAGGCCAAAAAATGAATAACCACGCACCACTTTAGAGTGCGGAACGGCTAGCATCGCAGTGGTTAAAGGATAGGTGACTTGATCTTCGACTACTTGCGGCGATTGTCCGGGGACTTTGGTAAAAACAATTACCTGTACATCGGATAAATCAGGAATGGCATCTAAAGGCATGCTTTTATAAGACCAATAACCGCCTAAAGCAATCAGCACAGCAACGATTAAAACTAAAATACGGTTGCTAATACTTTTTTCAATAATCTGATTAATCATGATTCATCTCTTGATGATTCATGTGTGAGTGATCCATCGGTTCAACCACTGTTTTTTCTTCAGCTTTATTTTGCACCGCTAACATTTTAGCGGTGGCTTCGCGTAATTTGGACTCAGAATCAATTAAAAATTGAGCTGAAGTCACCACGCGTTCACCGGCTTCAACCCCTTCTAAAATAGTGACTTTACCACTGGAGGCTAAACCTAAGCTTACTAAGCGAGGTTCAAATTTCCCTTGTGCACGGACGATAAAAACTTGTTTGCGTGTGCCTGAACGGATCACGGCTTCAGAGGGAATGACCACCGCCTCTTGTTGTGCATCAGCATAAATAGTCACCTCAGCAAACATATCGGGTTTTAATAATAAATCAGGGTTATCAAATACCAAACGAATTTTAATGGTACGCGTTTTCGCATCGGCATAGGGGTAGATATAGCCTAGATGTCCGGTAAAGGTTCTACCGGGGATACCGGCTAATTGCATATCGACGGCATCGCCTTGTTTAACCCAAGGTAATTCATATTCGTATATATCGGCATAAACCCAAATTTTACGCAAATCAGCAATCATATAAATTTCGGTTTCTGGGGTCACAAATTGTCCTTCACGTGCGCCAATTTTCATCACTACACCTTCTTCGGGGCTGTGAATATGCAGGCTTTTTTTGATTTTATGCTGATGCTTTAATTCATGTAATTGATGCTCTGGGACATCTAAGAGCTTTAAGCGTTCTAAAGAGCTGTCTACTAATTCTTGTGCGCCGCGTTTAATATCCTCAAACGGGCTATCTTTTAAAGCACTTAGGTTTTTTAAGGCTAAAATATATTCTTGTTGGCTGGTAACGAGATTGGGTGAATAAATACTGAGTAAGTCGGTATTTTTTTCTACCCATTGGCCGGTTTTATCCACATTAAGCGATTCAATCCAGCCTTCTGTTTTGGGGTGCAAATGTAACATGCGTTCTTCATCATAGGCTACGCGGCCGACGGCACGTACTTTGTGCGAGAGTATTTCATATTGGGCTGTAGCTGTGCGTACCCCCATGTTCTGTACAGTGACACTATCAATGGTTACTGTGCCGCTCGGTTCATTTGTGCGATTGTTGCTGTCCTCATAAACAGCAATATAATCCATGCCCATCGAGTCTTGCATAGGGATGTCTGAGATAATTTCAGGGTTCATTGGGTTGCGGTAAAACAGCACTTTTTTGCTAATGATAGTTGTGTTTGGTGTTTGATGGCTTTGTTGATTAGCTAGCCAATAACCGCCAGCTAAACCGAGTAATAACATAAGCGCGGCAATGCTGAGTACGGCTAACTTATTCATAAATTTCATCCTTGCCCACGACGGCTATTAATTGTGCGGCAGCTTGCTTCGCTTTTGTGAGTGCTTGCCAATATTGAATTTCATAGTTGTACAAAGTAATTTGGCTACGTACTAAATTCAGAAAATCCACTTTATTCACTTGATAGCCCGCTAGCATGGAAGCAACAGTTTGCCGTGCCTGTGGAATAATGCCTTGTTTAAATAACACGGATTGTTGCTGATGTTGTTGATAGTCACTGTAAAGGCTAGAAATATCTGCGCGCACCTGATTCCATTGATCTTTTAAGCGATAGCGCTGTTGCATAAGTTCGCTATTATGTTGATCAATCGCTTTTTGCTGTTTACTGGCCGTAAAAAGTGGTAGGTTCATACTGACTTTAAAACTCATTAAATCTGCACGTTCTTGGCCTGATAAATTATCTGCACGGCCTCCATAAAATACACCGACATTAAAGTCAGGTAATAAGTCTTTTTCTGCTAGTTTTACACGCGACTGAGCGGCATGAATACTTTCACGTTGTGAACTCAATAAAGCACGCATTTTGTCAGCCTCAGCATATAAAAGGGTTTCTGTTTTTAAGGTCGCTAAAGTTTCTGCCACTTGCTTAGGCAGAGTGATGGATTGGTTGGCGGGTTTAGAGAGTAGGGCATTTAATTGTGCCTGAGATTTTTTGACTGCCGCTTGCAGTTTTATTTTTGTATCTAATAACTTAGATAACTCCAACTGAGCTAACAACACATCTTGCTGTAAACCTTCACCCACTTCATATTTTGTGCGTGCAATGGCTACAAATTGGCGTAATAAATTCTGGTTTAGGCTGACTATATCTAAAGAACGCTGTAAATAAAACAAGCGCCACCAGATGTTTTTAACTGCGGATAATAATTTTAAAAGCGACTCTTCTACATCGTATTTAGCGGCTTCTGCTTGGAAATTAGCAGTTTCTTCACGTAGGCTTAATTTACCAAAGAAAGGCACCGATTGGCTAATACCACCCTGCATCTGTGTCATATTTTCTTGCGCAAGATCAAAACTATCAACCGGTAAATTGAGCGCATTAAAACTAATGATCGGATCGGGTAAACTGCCCCTTTGTAAAGGTATCGCCGACATGGCTTGATAACGTGCCTGCATTTGCGCCAAACTCGGGTTATCTTGTGTCGCAATGCTTAAAGCCGTTGCCAAGCTTAAGTTATCGCTTTGCTCTGCTTTAACTAAACTGGAAATACATAAAATACAAATTAACGCTGCTTTACTCGCTAACATTATAAAGTCCTCAGACAAAATAGAATGACAGCATAAACCGAGATATATTCAGAGGAATAGAAGGGGATAGTCATTGCTGATACTTAAATTAAAAAGCAGAAAAAGAGAAAGCCTGCGTTTAATCATTGATTGTTAATCAGTGTGTGATATTGACTGCATTGTAACAGTGATTTTATTTATGCGTAGCGGCTAATATCAGCTTGTTTATTTAGCGGCTGCTTATTGAGTAAATGATCTGCAAAATGCTGACTATAAAATGGAATCTGCAAGCTACCTTTAGAGCCAAAGCCGTTAAATATATGACAGTTATTATGTTGAGGGTGAGCACCGATGAAGGGTGATTTATCTAAAGTCGTCGGACGTATATTGGCTTGCTGAAGTTTAAGGTCTGCTGATTTTAGGCTAGGGTAGATTTTAATGAGTGAGGCGATTAAATCTTCTTTTGCTTCTTGAGTAGGCAGGGTATTAATTAGCTTATTTTCAAATGTCGCACCGATGCGGAATTCATACTCTGAAGAAGGGATAAACCAGCGGCCATAATTAAGCATTTGTGGAATCAGTTTAGTCTCTGATTGCAGCGTTAATATTTCCCCTTTTGCTAATTGAAAAGGCAGGTATTTAAACCAAGGATTGGATGTCGCTTGATACCCTTCGCAAAAAATAATATGTTTAGCCTGAATATTTCGCCAGTGAATTGACTTGTCTAAATTAAGCTCTTGGTAATCAAATGCGGTGGCCTGGTAACACTGTTGTGCTTGAAAGAAGGCTTTTAAGTGATTTAATAAAGGGACGGTTGATAAGCTACCGGTCTGTTTTTGCTGAATTAACCCGTGTGGTGCAACTAATTCTGCTGGTGCAGTTTGCAAATCAGCATTTAAAAAATCTAAATAGCTAGGATCTTGTAGTCTTTGTTGAAATTTGCTGAGTTCTTTGTCATTTTTGACGATGCGCAATAATGGCTTTTCGCTATAAAACTCAGTTTTAAAAAAATCACTTAGGGCGTGGTAGTATTTTTTAGCACTGGGTAATAAAGTCTCAATATTTTCATTTTTAACCAAACGCATGCCAGTGACGGGGTTGATTAAACCCGCAGCAATTTGCGATGCATTTTCTTGCTGATCATCAATGATTTGTATTTTACAACCACGTTGTATTAGCTCCCAGCCGAGTAGACTACCGGCAAGGCCTTGGCCAATAATTAAGTAGTCTACCGATGCGGTCATATTATTTTAGCTGTAATGTATTATCAGCCGTAAACTGTATGCCTTCCCAGCCCGATTTCATAAAGTTTCTGATGTTCTGGTGGCTAGTGCCTTCAGGGTCTTTCAGTACTTCATCATGGTAATACTTACCAAATAAATTTAAGCTTTGTGCGGCTGTTAACTGATTTAATTGTGCAAACGCAAAAATCTTACATGAACCTTCATTACTACCTGCCTCATTAGTAACCGCCGATTCACCCACGCCATTGCTAAATGTTGTTGGTGTGTAATCGTAAAATTCAGCGATGATATCCTGTGTTTCTGCAAAGGAAACGTGTTTATTGGCTTTTACAGTATCTAAAAAGGTTTTTAAGGGCATATTTTTTGTTTTAGGTTGGTAAAGGGACTGTGCTTTTTCTTGAGTGTATTGAATATAAAGCTGTTCTACTTTATTACGTGCCCAAGCGGTTTTGCGTAAAAATTTTAGGCTAGAATTCAAACTGGGATCTTTGCTAAAACAGTTGATATGAATTTTCTGCCCTAAAGTAGTCCAGCCATAGTGCTCAACTAACTCGCTGAGCAAGTCCTTTAAAGTAATGCCATGCAAAGGGTCTTGATTGCGCTGATTATTCATTATTTTGCGTATCGGTCTCGGTCGTTTCTGGTACCGTTGGTGATTCTGATTTTTTAACGCGAATTTTGCTACCTGAAACACTAGAACCATTTAAGCTTTTCATGGCAGCTTTTGCTTCACCCACTTTAGGCATTTCAACAAAGCCAAAGCCTTTAGAAATTTTTGTGTCTTTATCTAATACGAGTGCGCATGATTGCACGGTACCAAATGGCTCGAAAAGCGCTTTTAATTCTGCTTCTGTGGTGTTGCGCGTTAGATTTCTGACTAATAATTTCATGGGGCTATCTGCTGTAAAGAGTAAAAAGAGCATTATACGCTGTGTGGGATATTTTCAGAAACACTATGCGCTATGGTTCTATAATTGAGCGCATTGTATCTCGCTTAGTTATTGCTTAACTTAGCGATTAATTTTACTGAGTGTTAAATGTGAGTCAATTAAGTCAGCTAGTATCCTATAGTCAGCGCCCGCAGCATATAAGCCAAGCGCAACGAATTTTTCATGGCCGTGGTCATGCTTATGAAGGGCTAAAACATGTCACCATTGACTGGTTGCCGCCGGTTATTTTAATTACCTTGTTTGAACCAGAGTCTAGCCCAGCTATTGATGATTTGGCAAATGATTTACAGGCATTATTGCCTGAGTGTAGCAGCGTACAATTACAGCATCGCTATGAATTAGCCGGCCCAATTGATGTCATTAAAGGTGAAGCTATTACTGATTTGGCGATTACCGAAGGAGAACTGCAATTTAATATTAGTCTAGGTAAAGCGCGTAATACCGGTTTGTTTTTAGATATGCAGACGGGAAGAGCGTGGGTACAGGCGAATAGTAAAGGCTTACGTGTATTAAATCTATTCTCCTATACCTGTGGATTTTCTGTTGCAGCCATTGCGGGGGGCGCTAAATCGGTTTTAAATGCCGATATGAGCAGCGCAGCGCTTAATGTGGGGCGTGAAAATCATCGCTTAAACCAACAAGATTTAAGTACGGTGCGCTTTGAGAAAATAAATATTTTTAACTCGTTTAGCCGCTTTAAAAAGCGTGGCCTATTTGATCTATTAGTCTGTGATCCGCCTACTTTGCAAAAAGGCAGTGTTGATATTGTTCGCGATTATCCCAAAATATTACGTCGCTTAGATCAATTTATGGCCGCAGAAAGTACGCTGGTTTTATGTCTTAATGCACCGGAATTAGGACGTGAGTTTTTAGTGCAACACATGCAAGAGTTAGCCCCCAGTTATCAATTAATAGAGCAGATAAAAGCACCTGATATTTATAAGGAAGCGGAAGGTAAAGGGCTGACAGTTTTATGTTTTAAACGTTGATTAAAATAATGCAAGATAAGCCGACTTGAACTACCAAAAACACGTAAGATACGCGCTCTTTATCTAAGAAACGTGCACAAAACAATCTCCCGATTTCTAACTGGTCTTTTCGCACCAGCAGAAATGATCTCATTCGTTGCGTAGAATAACTATGCGCCTCATGAGATCATCCCTGCTGATACAAAAATTCGGCGTTATAACTTCGGGATGTTATTCCGTACATGTTTCTATAACTATTTTTTTGCCTTTTATTTGGATCAATAATGCTCACAACTGCAAATATCACCATGCAATTTGGCGCTAAGCCGCTTTTTGAAGATGTCTCTGTTAAATTTGGTAACGGTAAGCGTTATGGTTTGATTGGTGCAAATGGTTGCGGAAAATCAACCTTTATGAAAATTCTCACGGGTGATTTAGACCCTTCTGCAGGTAATGTAGGTAAAGACCCGCATGAGCGTGTTGGTAAACTAAATCAAGATCAATTTGCTTACGAAGAATACGCGGTGGTTGATACCGTTATTATGGGGCATGCTGAATTGTGGGCGATAAAATCTGAACGTGATGCGATTTATGCGAATCCAGAAATGACAGAAGCTGATGGTATGCGTGCCGCAGAGCTTGAATCTGAGTTTGCTGAAATGGATGGTTATACAGCAGAGGCAAGAGCAGGGTCGTTATTAGAAGGCGTAGGAATTCCGACAGAGCAGCATTATGGACTGATGAGTGCAGTGGCACCAGGTTGGAAATTGCGTGTGTTATTAGCACAGGTGTTATTTTCGGATCCCGATATCATGTTATTAGATGAGCCGACCAATAACTTGGATATTAATGCGATTCGGTGGTTAGAGGATACGCTGAACGAACGTAAATGCACTATGGTTATTATTTCGCATGATCGACATTTTCTAAACAGTGTTTGTACACATATGGCAGATTTAGATTATGGTGAATTACGCTTGTATCCGGGTAATTATGATGACTATATGACCGCGTCTACCTTAGTGAATGAGCAGTTGTTATCGAATAATGCTAAAAAACAAACGGAAATTGATGATCTAAAAGCCTTTGTTAGTCGCTTTTCTGCGAATGCATCAAAATCAAAGCAAGCGACATCGCGCGCTAAAAAACTCGATAAGATTGATTTAGATGAAGTAAAACCATCTAGTCGTCAAAGCCCTTTTATCCGTTTTGAGCAAGTCAAAAAATTACATCGTCTTGCTTTGGAAGTGACTGGATTTACTAAGGCTTATGAAGGAGAGGAGAATTTATTTAAAGATTTTAATCTCACGGTGGAAGTCGGTGAGCGCATTGCGGTTATCGGTGAAAATGGGATAGGGAAAACCACGTTAATGAAATGTTTAGCGGGTGAAATCGAAGCCAGTGCAGGAAAAATTAAATGGTCAGACAACTCAGATGTCGGTTATTGCGCACAGGATCATACGGCTGAATTTGCAAATGAATTACAGCTAATTGACTGGATGACACAATGGCGTAAACCTTCGGATGACGATCAGGTGGTACGCGGTATTCTGGGACGTTTATTGTTTTCACATGATGATATTGCTAAAAAAGCGAAGGTATTATCAGGTGGGGAGAAAGGCCGCATGATTTTTGGAAAGCTCATGTTGCAGCGTAATAACATACTGTTATTAGATGAGCCAAATAACCATTTGGATATGGAATCTATTGAGGCTTTAAATCTAGCCTTAGCAAATTATCCAGGAACCTTGATTTTTGTCAGCCATGACAGAGAATTTGTTTCTTCATTAGCAACCCGAATTTTAGAAGTTAAAGCGGATGGTGTTATTGATTTTAAAGGTTCTTATGATGATTATTTAGCTAGCCAAGGCAGTTAATTTAATAGTTCATTCAGCTCCGTTGTTCAGGATCGGGGCTGAATGAGTTTTGTTGATGGTGTAAATTAGGGGCGCTTAATTTAAATCATCATTCTTCCAATATTTACCACCGGTTAAGCTTGCTTGTACGGCTAAGCCAGATTCGGTCAATTGGTAAATAGTCACACTATCTGCTGCCATCGCTCCACTAAGGTCGCCACCTTTATCACTCGCTTTAGCGGTGATGTCTGAGCTTACGCCAGCAAGCCATCCATGATCAACAAAGCGCTGTAAACTTGCTGCATTATGAAAAATAAATATTGCACGAAAATCCTTAAGCCCTGCGCCGATACCGACACCTAACTCGCCCATTTTCATGTAAGTTTGCTGACCTGTTTGGTTGTTAGTCACAACACCGTGGCCACCACCAATACTCGCAAAAACCATCATGAGATTAACGTTACTGAATACTGCATAACCAGTGGCATTAGCAACTTGATGTTTAACATCGGGTTTGGTTTTGTAAAGGTCCGTTAGTGCTTGGTTTTTAATAGCAAGTACGGCATTACGCTTGTCTTGTTGTGGGTTGCTACCGGTAATAGCGCACGCGCTTAAACTTAAAATAAGAATGGAAAATAATAATTTAGAACGTTGGATCATGTTATTTAATAAGTAAGTGTTTGTTTAGCGTAAAAGTTGGCTGATATCTGAAAAATTAGGATGCTGTGCATCTTTTAACCATTCAAATAAAACCGATTCAAAATTACTAATGGTCGATCCTGCTTGTTGCATGCGTTGCAAAGCATAGAACTTATTTTCGGCTTTACGTGAGCAAGTGACATCTTCAAGTACATGTACTTGGTAGCCTTGCTGCATAAGCTCCAATGCAGACTGCAAAATACAAACATGCGCTTCTTGGCCTGCAATAATGATTTGTTTACGGCCTGATTTCTCAAGTGCTTCCATAAACCCTTCTGCTGCACAGCAAGAAAATGCGGTTTTTTCAAAGCGCTGGGTGCTATGATTGAGTTCAGCATTAATACTATCTATTGTTGAGCCCAAACCTTTAGGGTACTGCTCTGTTAAAAATACAGGTACATCTAATAAATTGGCCGCCGAAGTTAAACGGGTGCTGAGTTCAGTCATATTCTCAGCCGCTTCTTCAGGCATTACTGAAAGCAAGCGAGTTTGTATATCGACTAATAATAAGAGACTATTGTTCACGTCTAGCAGTTGGGACATGGGTTATCCTTAGTTAAGTTTTAAATTGCGTGCTTTTTCACGTTGCCAATCACGGTCTTTTTCTGTGGCGCGTTTATCGTGTAATTTTTTACCTTTAGCAAGCCCAATTTCAAGTTTAACGCGGTTATTTTTCCAGTATAGAAACGTGGGGACTAAGGTAAATCCTTTGCGTTCAACACTACCAATGAGCTTGCTAATTTCTTGCGCGTGTAAGAGTAATTTCCGTACACGAGTAGAAAAAGGGGTGATATGGGTTGACGCTGAGTTTAGCGCTGAAATATGCATACCTGATATCCAGACTTCACCATTTTTAACAAAAACATAGCTTTCTTTTAACTGCACTTTACCTTCACGCATGCTTTTAACTTCCCAGCCTTCTAAAACAAGCCCAGCTTCAAAGCGTTCTTCGATAAAGAAATCGTGGCTAACATAGCGGTTTTTAGCAATGGTATTATCGGTTTCTTTTTTTTTCTTAGATTTTTTTCCAGCCATAGGTGTCCAAATTGGTTTTAAATTGGATGTAAAAAGTATATTCTATATACAACTGTAAGCATCAATTTTCTTAATGCGAGTTAAGAAAATTGATGCTTATTAATATTTAACGTACCGGTATTCTACTTTAAATTTTTAATTTACTGGTAATAAATGAATTCACACAATAGGTAGTTTTAATGCCCAACTCTAAAAAATCGATGCATGGCGCGTGGTCTTCTCGCATTGCTTTCATTCTTGCCGCAACCGGATCAGCCGTCGGCTTAGGAAATATTTGGAAATTTCCTTATATCGTAGGTGAAAATGGTGGCGGCGCATTCGTTGTTGTTTATTTGCTTTGTGTCGCTGCTATCGGCATACCTATCATGATGGCAGAGACCATGTTAGGGCGTAGAGGCGGACAAAGCCCGATCAATACGATCAAACTATTAGCTAAAGAAGCCGGTGCTGATGAACGCTGGAAGTATCTAGGTTGGATGGGAACATTAGCCGGATTTTTGATTTTGTCTTATTACAGCGTAATTGCTGGTTGGTCGATATCTTATGTATTTAAGGCATTTTCAGGTAGTTTTAGTGGTGAAAGTGCGGAACAAATTGGTTTATTATTTTCCGAATTAAAAGCCGATAAAAGTCAGCAAATTTTTTGGCATAGTGTTTTTGTGGGCTCAACCATGATGGTGGTAGCGCGCGGGGTAGAAGGCGGTATTGAAAAAGCGGTGCGTTTTTTAATGCCAGGGTTATTTGTTTTACTTATCCTGTTGGTTGCCTATGCTATGACTACGGGGTTTTACATAGAAGGGCTGCGATTTTTATTTGAACCAGATTTTTCTGAGTTAACGGGAAAAAGTATTTTAACCGCTATGGGGCATGCGTTTTTTACGCTGAGTTTAGGTATGGGGGCGATTATGGTGTATGGCGCTTATTTACCAAAAGAAATTTCCATTGCTAAAACTGCTTTATGGATTGCTGGAGCGGATACTGCCGTTGCCTTGTTATCAGGCATGGCGATTTTTCCTATCGTTTTTTCTCATGGATTAGAAGCGGGTGCAGGTGAGGGGCTTATCTTTCAAACCTTACCGATTGCTTTTGGAAACATGACCGGTGGTTGGTTATTTGGTATTTTGTTTTTTGTTTTATTGGTCTTTGCTGCTTTATCTTCTGCTATTTCTTTAATCGAACCTGCTGTTGCATGGTGTGTAGAACACTACAAAGTTACGCGTAATAAAGCCTGTATAGTCATGGGATCTGCTGTTTGGTTTATGGGCTTAGGTACCGTCTTTTCTTTTAATATTTGGGCGGATACCACCTTTTTTGGTCTCACCTTTTTTGGCTTTTTAGATTATTTAACCGCGAACTTAATGTTGCCTATCGGAGGCTTTTTAATTGCCGTTTTTGCAGGTAGAGTAATGCATGCAAAACATGCACAAGATGAGTTGGATTTAGATGCGGAACATCATTTTGTTATTTGGCAGTACTTAGTGAGTTACGTGGCACCTGCGGCTGTATTTTTGGTTTTTTTAAGTGTATTAGGGATTTTTGGTTAATGGCAACGGTACAAAAAAGTGCACTAATTAAATACTCTGCACAACAAATGTTTGACCTAGTTGATGATATTGATGCTTATCCTGAGTTTTTGCCTTGGTGTGCAGGCAGTGAGGTGATGTTACGAGACGCTAATATTGTTGAAGCAAAGGTGCAAATTGCTAAAGGTGGGTTTAAAAATTCATTTGCAACACGTAATGTAAATAATGCGGGACACAGTATAGGTATGTCTTTATTAGAGGGACCGTTTTCTTCTTTAGAGGGTGTGTGGAGTTTTTTACCCTTACGTGAAGATGCAAGTAAAATCTCCTTAGATTTAGAGTTTGAAATGAATGGTATGATTGCTAATTTAGCGTTTGGCACTGTTTTTAATCAAATTTGCAATACCATGGTGACATCTTTTACTGAACGTGCAAAACAGGTTTATGGAGCATAGATAATATGTGGGTGGAGGTTGCGTTTGCGTTAGCAGATAAACAGCGAATTATTGCTATGGAAGTTGCAGCCTCTTGCACAGCGGAAGAAGCTATATTGCAGTCAAATATTATGCAAGAATTTCCTCAGATTGATTTGCTGAAAAATAAAATAGGTATATTTAGTGAAATTTGTAGCCTAAGTAGGCAGTTACAGGGGGATGATCGAATTGAAATTTATCGAGAATTAGCCATTAACCCTATGGAAGCAAGGCGGCTAAGGGCGATTAAACAAAAACAATAGTTATTGTGTGTTTTAAGCGCTGGATTCTAGGAGTAGAATAGAATATTAGTATAGAGCGAGATGCTGAATTTGCCCAGTATTCTGGCCATTATAATTTTAATAGGCAGAGGAGAAAGATTGATGAAAAAAATAATTGTAGCGGTTACTTTATTATTGACTAGTACATTATCTTATGCGACTGCATATTCGTGCGAGGCTTATTTAAAAGGCGAAGTTGTGGAAAAAATAACTGTGAATGCATCTAAAGCAGCTGTTGCTGAAGAAAAAGCCGCAGATCGTTTAAAGAAAAGAGGCGTTGATATTGATTATGTTGCTTGTAAATAAATAAAGAAAAGTAAAACCGATTTTAAAAAAAGCATAGCGTTTATTATTTAGGCGCTATGCTTTTTTATGCTTATTGATTAATCTTCCGAGCTAAACAAGCCCATAAACATCTCGTATATAGTCTTTTTGAGCTGTCGTTTTGGAACATCAATAGTGGTTTCCTTGGAAGGCACGGGTGCAGGGTTATTTTCTGGCGCTAGATCACCTTCTAAATGAATGAGGCGATCACCTTCAAAAAATAAAGCAACGCGCTGTTGCGCTCTATCGCCACTGCCTATTTGTTCCGATTGTATATAGTCCCAACGGTTTTTATTGAAAGCATCGACTAATAAAGGTGAGCCTAGAATATAAATGACTTGTCGTTTAGACATGTTCGGGCGTAGCTGATTGATCAGCTCTTGATCGATGATATTACCTTGATTAATATCGATTTTATACACTAGAGGCACATCAACAGCAAGTGTTGAGCACGCGGGTAAAGCGGGTATTAAAATTAGCAGTGCTAAAGCGTGTAAGGATTTGTGCATAGGTTATTATAGCTTCACTATCATAGTAATTAAGGGATTTATCATACCTTAACCGCTGTTAAATCGGAAAAAAATTTAGGGTGATTTATCTAAGCAGAGCATACTGTAAATAAATGCCTGAGAAGTGTCGTTTAGAGAATAGTGAACGCTATATTTTTAGTGTAAGCTCCTGCTATAAAACCATTGATAAAAGGCGGTTATATAAGGTGTCAATGTTATAATAGATCATTCTATTAAAATGATTATGAGGTATGTATTTGTTTTTAAGGGCCGTAAGAAATGTCTAAGTTTAATATTAATTTGCACGAAACCATTTATTCCCTATCTGATGCGCTTGATTTAGTCGGTGTGACTCAGCTTCAACATGGAAAGCGTGTTGCTTATATGGCAGCAGAATGTGGTAAAACGCTGAGTTGGCCGGTTGAGCAGGTTGATCAATTATTTCAAGCAGCTATTTTGCATGATTGTGGTGTATCAAATACCAGTGTGCATCAAATGTTAACGCAATTTCAATGGGAAGATGAAAAAGGGCATTGCGAGATAGGGGCTAAGCTTCTGAAGTCGGTTCCGTTGTTAACTGATTTGTCGAATATCATTTTGCACCATCATACACATTGGTCAGATTTACAGGCGTTAGATTTACCTGAAGCAGATAAACTGAATGCAAACTGTATTTATATGGTGGATAGGGTCGATGTATTAACGCTGGTCTGTCGTATGAAAGAGCCTAATATATTGATGAGCATTGATGAAATACGAGGAAAAATATTCGATAAGCGAGGGGATTGGTTTCATCCTGACTTGGTTGATGCTTTTATGCAAATATCTGAATCAGAAGCTTTTTGGTTTTCATTGGAACGAGAGCATGTTTCTGGGTATGTTGCTACTTGGGTCGATCATGATTATACGCGTGAGATTGATTTTCAAGACTTAAAAAGTATTGTGAGACTTTTTTCTTATGTGGTTGATGCGAAAAGCAGCTTCACTTACGAGCATTCTGAAGGCGTTGCTTCATTATCTCGGTTGTTAGGGGAGTTATCGCAGTTATCTGAGGAAAATTGTGATTCAATTGAGATTGCTGGTTTATTGCATGATATTGGTAAGCTTAGAGTTCCCGATTCGATTCTTGAAAAACCAGGTAAGTTAACGGATACTGAGTTTCAGGCGATGAAACGCCATAGCTTTGATACCGATAATATTTTAAAAAATATCAAAGGTTTTGAGGAGATCGCTCAATGGGCATCTGATCATCATGAACGTGTGGATGGTGGTGGCTATCCTTACCATAAAGTAAAAAGTCGCTTATCTATTGAGGCAAGAATTATTGCTGTGGCAGATGTTTTTCAATCTTTAGCTCAGAAAAGACCTTATCGTGATGCGTTGCCAGTAAATGAGATTTTAGATATTTTATTAGAGCAAGGAAAATCAGGGCATTTGGACGCGGGTCTTGTGCAGTTAGTTGAGAAAAATATTGGAGCATGTTATGACGCTGCTTTATTGCAAGGTAAGTTTATTTCAAATTAATCTAGGTTAGAAATTGCTTGGGTGTAAATTTTTATGGGCGATCCTCGCTTTTCTATGATGGCTTGTTTTAATAGTTTGCCATCAATGATAGGGAGTTCTCCATTATTATTTATTTCAATCAGGTCTAGCGCAATGCTGAGCAAATCATCATATTGATGCTCTTCTAATGGCGCATGTATTTCAATATATAAACTACCCTCAAGCCAGCCGACCTTGATAGGTTGGTTAATAATACTAACAGGCGTTCCCACTTTGATTAAAGGAAAAAGCGTCTCTATATCTTTAGGATACATACGAACGCAGCCGTGGCTAACACGTAAACCTACACCAAAAGGCTTGTTAGTGCTGTGTATAAGATAGCCAGGGATTCCTAAGCGCATAGCATACAAACCTAATGGGTTGTCGGGGCCAGCAGGAACCACATCGGGTAAAGGGTCGCCTTTTTCTGCGTGTTCTTTTTTGATTGATTCGGGTGGACGCCAAGCGGGGTTTTTCTTTTTGGCAGTCACTTTAGTTTTTCCCAGCGGCGTTTCCCAGTCTTGCCGACCGACACTAACGGGATGAGTAATAACATTAGCGGGCGAATTGTCTGTTGCTTTTGGAAAGTAATACAGTCTGAATTCAGGCAAGTTTAAAATCACACCACTTGGTTCACTATCAGGTAGCAAGCGGGTATTTTGTAACTTGATGACTGAATCCATTGCGGGAAGCCATCTGTCTACATCGGGATTTAGCTGAACAATTTCATTTTGTCCTAAATCATAGCGCAATGCGATGTCTAATAAATCGTCGTCTTTATTAGCAAAGGTTTGGCTATTATTTTGCATATCGACCGCCTTAATAAGGCGGTCATCTGGATTACTAGGCAATACAAAGCGAGTTGCCTGAACTGAGCTACTTGCTAATAATAGAGCAAGTACGCATAGCGGATGTTTTCTAAGACTATTTATCATTAACGGACGTTTTCGCCACCAAATAAATCAAGTAGGCGCGGAAGGAAACCGCTTAATTCTTTAGTCATGATAGTGAAGTCCACATCAAATTGATCTTCTGCAGAGTCTGATTCAGTATCGGCTACTTGGTCTTGGATTAAATCTAAAAATTTGAGACGTTTTACTGATAAGTTTTCATCTAAAACAAAGGCAAGGCGATCAGACCAACTGAGCGCCAGTTTGATAACTTGTTTGCCGGTATCTAAGTGATTCTTAATTTCTGGCGCGGCTAAATCTTGGCGCTTACAGCGAATGATGCCACCGGATTCTTCCGGTGCACGTAGTTCGCACTCATCTTCAACTAAAATATCAGCTGGTGATTCGTTTTTTAATAGCCATTGTGTCATGGTGCTAACAGGCTTTTCTTTTGTGCTAACAGGCACAACAGGTAGGCTGCCTAAATTTTTGCGTAAGAAGCTAATTAAGTCCTCTGCTTTTTTTGCAGAAGCCGCGTCAACAACTAACCAGCCACCTTTAGGGTCAATGTAAGCGTAGGTCTTTTTAGAGAAAGAGAAGGCGCGAGGTAATAATTCAAAAATAATTTCATCTTTGATATCAGTACGTTCTTTTTTAGATAATTTACGCGCTTCTTGTTCTTCTTTTTCTGAAACTGTATCGGCAACCATTTCGTTAACTACACTAGCAGGCAGCACTTTCTCTTCTTTAGTAGCGCATAGCATAATAAAGCCATTGGCTTGATGAATGAGTTGTTCTGATGAACGGCCTAGTGGTGCTGTCCAGCCATAGCTAAATTCAGAATGTCCAGTACACGGTTTAAAACGCATGGCATCTAATTTTTCCTCTAACTCTTCAGGAGTCAGTGAAAATGATTCAGTTAAACGGTAAATAGCAAGATTTTTAAACCACATAGATAATTCTTTGAATGAGTAGGAGATAAAAAGCATGAGCAGGGGGATGTCGCTCATGCAGTAAAATATAAGCATAGCATTATCGCAAATAACAAGGGTAAAATCAGTAATTGTTTATGAGGATTAGCTTTGTGGATGAGGAAGATAATGATTGAGGGCTTTAATTTAGTAGGTAACTCAAATGCAAAGGTTTTGATTTTAGGCAGTATGCCGAGTATGAAATCATTAGAAAAGCAACAGTATTATGCACACCCACAAAATGCATTTTGGCGTATTATTGCTCACTTATTTAATCAGGGTAAGGCTTTAGATTATCAGCAAGGTGAGGCTTTATTAATAGATCAGGGTATCGCACTTTGGGATGTGCTAAAATTTTGTGATCGGCAAGGTAGCTTGGATTCAGCTATCAATAAAGAAACCATGGAAATGAATGATTTTGCCGATTTGTTTTTGACTTTTCCTAAATTGAGATATGTTTTTTTTAATGGATCGATGGCGGAGAGTACTTATAAAAAACAGGTACAACCCTTAGTTGAAGAATCTGCGCCTTATATTAAGTATAAAAAACTACCCTCAACGAGTCCCGCTTATGCGGCAATGAAGTTTGAAGCTAAGTTAGTTGCTTGGCATGCTATAAAAATTTAGCGAAAAGTGCCTCACATAAATTTAATAGAACGATAAGAGTACAAAGATGAAAATTAGTTTTTTAGCGTCACATGGCGGTAGTTCAGCTAGAGCAATTATTACTGCGATACAATCAGAGCGTTTAAAAGGGTTTGAAATAGGATTATTGATTACTAACAATAAGACAACTGCTATTTATCAATGGTGTTTAGATCATGCGATTGAGGTCTTGCATATTAGTGGGAAAACGCATCCTGAGCAAGAAGATGCTGCGATTTGCGCTGCACTAAAGTCAGTAGGATCGGATATTGTTGTTTTGTCTGGTTATATGAAAAAAATTGGCCCACAAACCTTACAAGCCTTTAGTAATAAAATATTGAATATTCATCCTTCCTTATTGCCTAAGCATGGTGGTCATAAAATGTATGGTGATTTTGTACATGCGGCAGTTTTAAAAGCTGGCGATAAATTTAGTGGTGCTTCGGTGCAAATTATTAATGAAGTGTATGATGCAGGGCCTGTTTTATTGCAACAGCAGGTATCGGTTATGCCTGAAGATACAGTGGCTACTTTAGGTGAGCGAGTGAGAAATGAAGAAGCTGAGTTGTATATTAATGCACTGTTAAAGTGGCAAGCGAATTCATTTCAATTATGAAGAATAAAGTAACGGTTGCAGCGCAAAATTTTCCGGGTATTGTGGATTTATCTAAAAGTAAGCGTTTATCGAGTATGAGAGAGACGGTGCAGATAGTAGAGCCGCGAGTAGTCAAATACAAAAAAAATAAAATCGAATTATCGCTGCTTGAGCAAGCGCAGGCTTTGATTGAGCAAACAATAAGTGAAATTAAATCGACTTACCCAGAAGGCAAGAAAAATAGTTTATTTTCTTTGCGCTATACAAACGAGAAAAAGATGTCAGTAATGACAGTTGGAGAAGTGTTTAATCTATTGAAATTAAATGATAGCGATTTTTCTGACGTTCGCGAATGTCTTTATAAAAAGTAACGACCTTAAAGGGCATTAAAGTCGTTACTGTAAAACTTTTGATTAGTTTTTAGTGATTAATAAAAATCATTTTTCTCTGCTATGCGCTTTTCATTAGCTGCTTCAAAAGCTTGTTGAGTAGAAGCTGTTGATGCGCCTGATTCCAAATGCTCTGTTTCTCTAGATTTAAGAAGGACAACGCCGACAATTGTCACTACAATAATTCCTGCGATAATTTTAGTTAGGTTATCTTTTTCTTCTACTTGTTCTACCATTGGTATTCCTCGTTATTGTTATTATTTAAGGTGTGCAATAAATTTAGCTTTTATTTTTATTATTATTGGTTAAGCTTGTTTGGCAAGAGTGTTATTCTCAAGCACGGCGTATTTTTATCATAGTAAAACGTTTCGTGTCAAAACAATTATTTAATAAAGGGTATTATGTTTTTCAAGTATTTGAAAAATAAAGGTATTTATTATTTGTGTATTGGCAGCTATGATTTTATTATCAATAATATTGATTTTGGAGTGTAAAGTTATGAAATTTAACCCTTGTATTTTAGGGCAATGTACGGATTCTGGCTCTCATTGTGATGGCTGTGGTCGGTCGCATGTTGAAATAGCTGATACAAAGCAATTGATATCAAACTTGCTTGAATTTTCAAATCGGCAGGGCTATGAAAATGCTGAAGATTTTGCTGACTTTGTTAATACAAAGTTGCTCAAGAAATTGAAAGAGCAAGCTTAATTTGAGCTTTTTATTACTATTTAAGCTCTTGCGCATACCCAAATATCAACGCGTGTAACGCCTGCTGATTTTAAGGTTTTAGCGAGTTCATTTGCCGTTGCGCCGGTTGTCATCACATCATCTAAAATGGCGATATGTTTAGCTGAAATACTCGACTTAACTTTAAAAGCGCCTTTCATATTTTTATGGCGCTGTTTTAAGCTAAGTGAAATTTGATGCGGCGTATTGTGTGTGCGAATGCAGTTGTTATAGTTAATAGGGATAGAAAGTTTTTGCGAGATCACTTTTGCTATTTCTAAAGTTTGATTGTATCCACGTTGTTGGTAACGTTCTCTATGCAGCGGTACAGGCAAAATACAATCGGGCAGAGGTGCTTTTTCTGCGATTAAAAAATCACTGATCAGTAAACCTAAAAGCCTTGCGTTTTTATGTGCCTGTTCAAATTTTAATTGATTAATTAAATAGCGAACTTCGCCTTGATGTAAGTAAGGAGCGTAAACCTTATCAAAGGCGTGTGGTGATGTTTGACAGTGGCCACAAATTTGATGATTGAGTGAGGGGGAATCGAAGACTTGTGCACAATAAAGGCATTGTGATTCAAGCTTTCTTATGCCGTTTTTACAGGCATTACATAAATCTATTTTTTGCTCTGATTTTTTACCGCAAAAAATACAGCTAGGCGGAAGCACAGTATATTGTATAATATTTAGCCAGTTGTTTACTGTTTTTATCATTTTGGGTTGACCACTCAAATAATTGTTTTGGAGATTAATCGCGTGTCATCAAGTTCAGCAGAAAATTTACGCCATGATTGGCAGTTAGATGAAGTAAAAGCATTATTAGATCAACCTTTTAATGATCTCATTTTTCAAGCGCAAACGATACATCGCGCTCATTTTGATCCGAATGAGGTTCAAGTTAGTAGCTTATTGAGTATAAAAACAGGATCTTGTTCAGAGGATTGTGGGTATTGCCCGCAAAGTGCGCGTCATGATTCTGATTTAGTGCCTGAGGCGCTATTGCCTATCGAAGAAGTGCTGAAAAGCGCTAAACAGGCACAAGATCAGGGTGCATCACGTTTTTGTATGGGAGCGGCATGGCGTAGCCCTAAAGATAAAGATATAGAACGTGTTGTAGAAATGGTGCAAGGCGTTAAAGCGATGGGTATGGAAACCTGTGTGACTTTAGGGATGCTGACTGAACAGCAAACAAAAGCGTTGAAAGACGGTGGTTTAGATTATTACAATCATAATTTAGATACCTCTGAAGATTATTATTCTGAAGTGATTACTACACGCACCTATCAAGATCGTTTAGATACCTTAGAGCGTGTACGTGATGCAGATATCAATGTGTGTTGTGGTGGTATTGTCGGTATGGGCGAAAGTGGAGATGATAGAGCTAATTTATTGATTGGACTATCAAACTTACCTAAGCATCCTGAAAGTGTGCCGATTAATATGTTAGTACAGGTAGAAGGAACTCCTTTAGCTAATACTGAGTCTATTGATCCGTTTACTTTTATTCGTATGATTGCTGTTGCGCGGATTATGATGCCTAAATCTCGTGTGCGCTTATCGGCTGGTAGAGCGGATATGTCGGATGAAATGCAAGCATTTTGCTTTTTTGCCGGAGCGAATTCTATTTTTTATGGTGATAAATTATTAACCACTGATAATCCCATGACTAATCATGATTTGGCCTTATTTGATCGTTTGGGTGTGCGTTCGGCAGGATCTAGTTACGCGCAATAAAATGAGCTTAGTAGAAAATCAATTAAGACGAGATCTTGATGCATTAAAGGCGGCTGATTTATACCGATCGCGGCGTGTTGTAGAAACTGTGCAAGGCTGTTATGTGCAAGTTGAAGGGCGCAAGCTGTTGAATTTTTGCAGTAATGATTACTTGGGTTTAGCGAGACATCCCGACGTTATAACGCGATTTAAGTTGGCCGCTGATCAATATGGGGTGGGCAGCGGTTCTGCTCATCTTGTTTGTGGGCATAGTTCCGAGCACCATGCTTTAGAAGAAGAGTTGGCTGAATTTACGGGGCGAGATAAGGCTTTACTTTTTTCTACTGGCTACATGGCTAACGTGGGTGTTATTGCGGGTTTAATGTCTAAAGGGGATGTGATTTATGAAGATAAGTTAAATCATGCCTCATTATTGGATGGCGGGCTATTGTCAGGCGCAAGATTCAGTCGTTATTTACATAATGATGTCACTAATTTGTCGTTGAAAATGCAAAAGCACCAAAGTGGACAATCGATGATTGTGACTGACGGTGTTTTTAGCATGGATGGTGATGTCGCAAAAATAGCTGAATTGTCCTGTATTGCTCAACAAGAATCGGCTTATTTGATGGTTGATGATGCGCATGGCTTAGGCGTTCTGGGCGAAACAGGTGCGGGGATAGTTGAGCAGTTACAGCTCAATCAAAAACAAGTACCCTTATTGGTAGGGACGTTTGGCAAGGCTTTAGGTACAAGCGGTGCATTTGTGGCGGGATCAAATGAACTGATTGAAACTTTAATTCAAAAAGCGCGTACTTATATCTATACAACGGCATTGCCACCTGCTGTAGCAGCCGCAACGCGCTGTAGTTTGTCATTGTTGCAAACTGAAGCATGGCGGCGAGTACAGTTAGCAGAGTTAATTGCCTATTTTAAACAAGCGTCTGAGCAATTAAATTTACCGTTAATGCCGTCGGATACAGCCATTCAACCATTGCTTGTCGGTAGTAGTCAGCAGGCACTTGCGGCTAGCGAGTCCTTATTTGAACAAGGGCTTTGGGTGGGTGCAATACGGCCCCCTACTGTGCCGCAAGGAAGTGCGCGATTGAGAATTACCTTGTCTGCCGAGCATACAAAAACTGAAATTGATCAACTATTATCTGCTTTGGAATGTTTGAGTTTATGACGACACTTTATACAGAAACGTTTGGCCAGGGTGAACCGGTGCTTATGTTGCACGGCTGGGCGATGCATGCGGGAATGTGGCGTGATTTTGCTGAAGAAGTAGCAAAAACAAACCGAGTGCTTTGTGTTGACCTGCCTGGTCATGGGCGTAGTCCGAGTGTTTATGTTGGTAAAATGGATATTTGGGCTGAGAAAATATTGGCTGTTATGCCGAAAGAGCCTTGTGATTTGATTGGCTGGTCTTTAGGTGGGAATATCGCCTTATATCTGGCTGAAAAATACCCTGACAGAGTGAAGAGTATTATCTTGATTGCAAATAATCCACACTTTTTGCAAGAAGAATCATGGCAGGGAATATCTAAGTCAGTTTTAGATGATTTTGCTAATAATTTACAAACTAATGTTAATGCAACGCTAATTCGATTTTTAGGCTTACAAGTCAGAGGATTACCTGAGGGTAAGGCTGCTTTGAAAAAAATTAAAGCGTTAATGCTAGAGTGTAAAGAACCTGAGTTTCGAGATTTAATGCTAGGTTTGGAGCTATTGCAAACCACTGATTCAAGAGAGGCGTTACAGAAAATAGCGTGTCCTGTCTTATTGGTATTGGGTGATAAAGATACCTTGGTTCCTGTTTCTGTGGCAGAAGGCTGTCAGTTATTGCGGCCAAAATTAGAAGTTCAATGTATTGAAAGCGCAGGACATATGCCGTTTATTACGCATAAGCAACAAGTCTTGGCATTGGTGCAGTCATTTTTTAAGAGAGTGGAGTGATGGTTGGCGTGTTAGATAAGCGGAGAGTGCAAGCATCCTTTGCTAATGCCTCTGAAAGTTATGATGGCATGGCGGTATTACAGCGAAAGGTAGGGCTGGAGCTGATTAATTATGTGTCAAGTAATGAGCAAGTGACTAATGCATTAGATTTAGGTTGCGGCACAGGTTTTTTTACCCAGTTGATTGCTGAAAAAAGAATCCACGCAGATGTTTTTGCCTTGGATATGGCTTTACCGATGCTTAAAAAAACTAAGCAACGAAAGCTTTGCGAAAAAATGCCGCTGATTTGTGCGGATGCAGAAAAACTTCCGTTGCAAAGTGATTGCATGACGCTGGTTAGTTCTAACTTAGCGTTGCAATGGTGCCATAATTTGGATCAATTATTTTCAGGGGTTTATCGAGTCTTGCAATATGAAGGAGAGTTTGTCTTTTCTACCTTTGGAGTGGGAGCTTTAAAAGAACTTAAGGCGGCCTGGTCTGAAGTTGATGATTATTCGCATGTTAATGAGTTTTGTACTTTAGATATGATTGAGCAATCATTAAAAAAAGCAGGCTTTAATGATATTAAAATCGAAACAGCTATTTATCATTCGGAATATACTCATGTGCTTGAATTGATGCGTGAACTGAAAGGCATTGGAGCACATAATGTCAGCTCAGCTCGGCAAAAAACATTAACGAGCAAAGGGGGGATGCAGTCTATGTTTAGGGCGTATCCTAAAAATGAAAATGGAACCATCAGTGCTAGTTTTGAAATTATGTATGTGAAGGCAAGGAAAAAATAATGGCACAGGGATATTTTGTAACTGGTACGGATACGGGAATTGGTAAAACATGGAGCAGCCTTGCTTTGATGCAGTATTTTCAGCAACAAGGTAAAACGGTTGTGGGGATGAAGCCGGTTGCAGCAGGCTGTGAATGGCTAGATGGGCAGTTTAAAAATGAAGATGCACTTGCGTTGCAAGCGCAGGCATCAATTGATATACCTTATGATTTGATTAACCCTTATGCCTTTGAGTTACCAGTTTCACCGCATATTGCTGCGCAAGCAGTGGGTGAGGAAATCGAGGTTTCTGTAATACGCGACGAATATGAAAAGCTGCAAACACTGGCTGATGTAGTGATTGTTGAAGGTGCTGGTGGCTGGATGGTGCCTTTAAATGCAAAAGAGGATATAGCGGAATTAGCTGAGCAGTTGGCCTTGCCAGTTATTGTTGTTATCGGTATGCGCTTGGGGTGTATTAATCAAGCAAAGTTAACGTTTGCTGCAATCAAATCGATGGGGTTGCCATGTGTTGGTTGGATTGCCTCTTGTGTTGAAGAAGATATGCAGCAGTTGGAGGCAAATATTAAAACAATAGACGCCGCGGCTGATATGCCTTTGTTGGCGGTGTTTCCTTATGAAAAAACAAGAAACCTTAATAATTATAAGAAAATAAACCTATAAACCTTACAAGATTAAAGTTTTTGTGGTTTAATTGCTGCTCCTATCATAAAGAATCGGAGAAAAAGATGGCTTTAATTACGTGGAATGAAAAAGATCATGGAACAAAAGTAGGCTTTGCGGATGATGAGCATAAGGTATTGTTTGATCTTTTGAATACAGTATATGATCTTGCAATAGGCGGGGCAGAGCGCGCGAAAATTGGTAGTGCATTGGATGCGCTGATTGCTTATGTTGTCGATCACTTTGCGCATGAAGAAACAGAAATGCAAGCTAAGTCTTATGGTGGCTATGCAAGACATAAAGAAGAGCATGATAAATTAGTTGCTGTGTGTGCTGGTTTGCAAGCAAAATTTCACGCAGGTGAAGCGGATGTTACTGAAGAAGTGGGACAAATGGTTAAAGGTTGGTTAGATAGCCATATCCCTCAATATGATATGCCGTATGCAGGAGCTTTAAATAGCTAAGGCTAAGAAAAATATAAGTATAAAAAGCTTGTAAGTTTATTGCTTACAGGCTTTTTTTTTGCCAGAAAAATGAGCGTATAAGAATAAAAAAGCCTGTGGGCTCTAGCTTAGTCTGAAGTCATAGGTTAAAATTAGGAAGTTATTTTTAGTGAAAATAAAATGGATTGTTTTTGTAAGGGAATACATTAAAAAATCACAAAAATTAGGTGCATTTAATCAGTTTATTATTAATATAGAGGAGGCTACTCCGTGATGAAAACAAAGCAATTATTCGCCGGTCTGGTCCTGATGGCTTTAAGCCTAGGGAGCGCGCAAGCGGACTATACACTCAACCTTATGGAAGGAGTGACATCGATCAGTCGTGATGTTTATGGCTTACACATGCTTGTATTATGGGTATGTGTATTCATAGGTATCGGTGTGTTTGGTACGATGTTTTATTCGATCTACTTTCACCGTAAGTCTAGAGGCTTTAAGGCCGCTAACTTTCATGAAAGTGCTAAGGTTGAAATAATTTGGACGATCATTCCAACTGTCATACTTATTGTGTTAGCGATTCCTGCGACACGAGTCATGTTAGAGATGAATGATGTTTCTGAGTCTGAAATGACCGTAAAAGTCACGGGATGGCAATGGAAATGGGAATATGAATATTTAGATAATGGTGTTCATTTTTTCAGTAGTTTAGATGAAGCGAGTAATAAAGCAAGGCAACTAAACTCAGGGATTGACCCTCGTTCAGTGCCGAACTATTTACTCGAAGTAGATAAGCCATTAGTACTGCCAATCAATACTAAAATTAGATTTTTATTTACGGCGGCTGATGTAATCCATTCTTGGTGGGTGCCCGATTTAGGTTGGAAAAAAGATACAATTCCAGGTTATATCAATGAAACGTGGACTTCAATTGACAAAGCGGGAACATATCGCGGTCAATGTACTGAGCTTTGCGGTAAAGATCATGGGTTTATGCCTATTGTTGTTATTGCGATGGAAAAAGAAGACTATGCAGCTTGGGTTGCTGAGCAGCAAGGTGTTGCAGTAGAGCAAGCAGCAGCAGCTGAAAAAGAATGGTCTCAAGAAGATTTAATTGCACAGGGTGAAAAAGTCTATGCAAATAATTGTGCTTCTTGTCATATGCCTGATGGCGCTGGTATTCCAGGAACTTTTCCTGCAATTACAGCAAGTGCTATTGTTACAGGTGATATGAATGCGCAAGTTGATTTAATGCTAAATGGTAAAGGTATGATGCCTGCCTTTGGTCAAATGTTAGATCCTGTTGATTTTGCAGCGGTATCAACATTTATTCGTAATGGGCTAGGCAATTCAGTGGGTGATGTAATTCAACCGACTGCAATTAAAGCCTTACAGGCAACGATTTCAAAAGGTGATGATGAGTAAGTAAACTCATCTTTCGCATTAAGTAAATTGAATCTTTATTTTAGTATTAAACGAGGTATAAATTATGTCTGCTGTAACAGCTGAGCATGAACACGATGATCATCATGATCACGGGCCTGAAAAAGGGCTCTTAAGATGGATAGTGACGACCAATCATAAAGATATTGGTACGCTATATTTATTTTTTGCACTAGCAATGTTTTTTGTTGGTGGAACAATGGCACTAATTATCCGTGCAGAGTTATTTGAGCCGGGTATGCAATTTGTTACGCCGCAGTTCTTTAACTCAATGACAACCATGCATGCGCTTGTAATGGTTTTTGGTGCAGTAATGCCAGCATTTGTTGGTTTTGCTAACTGGCTTATACCTATGATGATTGGTGCGCCAGATATGGCTTTACCAAGAATGAACAACATGAGTTTTTGGATGTTGGTAGCTGGGGTAATGTTATTAGCAAGTACTCTATTTATGGAAGGTGGGGCACCGGCTTCAGGTTGGACTTTATATCCACCGCTAGTGCTGCAAACGGGTGCTGCTTTACCTTTTGCTATTTTCTCAGTGCATTTATTAGGTATCTCATCGATTATGGGAGCGATTAATATCATCGCAACTATTTTCAATATGCGTGCACCTAAGATGACATTGATGAAAATGCCTTTGTTCGTATGGACTTGGTTAATTACAGCATTCTTATTAATTGCGATTATGCCGGTATTTGCTGGTGCGGTAACGATGTTACTAACAGATCGTTTTTTCGATACGAGCTTCTTTGATGCTGCCGGTGGTGGTGATCCAGTACTTTATCAACACATCTTCTGGTTCTTCGGACATCCTGAAGTATATGTAATGATTTTGCCTACTTTTGGTATTGCATCAACGATTATTCCTGTTTTTGCGCGTAAGCCATTATTTGGTTATAGCTCTATGGTTTATGCGACTGCCGCGATTGCATTCTTATCATTTATCGTTTGGGCTCATCACATGTTTACTGTGGGGATGCCGATATCAGGTGAGCTATACTTTATGTATGCCACTATGTTAATTGCGATTCCTACTGGGGTTAAAATCTTTAACTGGACTGCAACTATGTGGCGTGGATCAATGACTTTTGAAACACCTATGTTGTTTTCAATTGCCTTTGTTATTCTATTTACATTAGGTGGTTTTACTGGATTGATGATGGCATTGGCGCCGATTGATTTTCAGTATCATGATACTTATTTTATCGTTGCCCATTTTCATTACACATTAGTACCGGCTTCTGTTTTTATTCTAATGGCGGGTGGTTATTTCTGGTTACCTAAGTGGACTGGGAATATGTATGATGAAAGATTAGGTCGACTACATTTCTGGTTGTCTACTATTTCAGTAAATATCTTGTTCTTCCCTCAGCACTTTTTAGGTTTAGCGGGTATGCCACGTCGTATTCCTGATTATGCTGTGCAATTTGCTGATTGGAATATGGTATCGAGTATCGGTGCTTTTATTTTTGGATTTAGTCAATTGATGTTCGTTTATATTGTTGTTAAAACAATTAAAGGCGGTACGGGTGAAAAAGTAACTGATGAAGTTTGGGAAGATGCACATAAGCATGGCTTAGAGTGGACTTTACCTTCGCCTGTTCCATATCATACGTTTGCAACGCCACCAGATAAAATTCCAACGGAACATTTCTAAGGGGCTTGTAGTTTTTACCCACCTTGATTTTAAGGTGGGTAAAATCAAAGTTAGATTATGAATATTAAAACTAAAAACAGGCTGACAGTTGCAACCTTGGTTGTTATCGTTGTTGTAATTTATGTTCTTGTTGTAATCAGAGTTACGTCATAGTGAGCTCTGATCTAGAGAGGAAAAATAAAAAAACCGTAATAAGTTTGTTAGTACTGGTTTTTGTTATGTTTTTATTTGCGCTTGCCTTGATTCCTTTGTACGATATTTTGTGCGAAATAACAGGAATTAATGGCAAAAGTAAACAAGATTTAAGTTCTCTAGATTATGCGGTTGATAAAGAGCGAGTGATAACGCTTGAGTTTGTTGCCACGGTGAGTGCTAAAACAGCTTTAGATTTTAAAGCGGATAAGTTTGAAATTAAAGTGCATCCCGGTGAGAAAATAACCGCTCGATTTACGGCAAAAAATAAAACAAATCAACAGTTAACAGCTAAAGCAAATCCTAGTATTTCACCGGGAATTACTGCAGCGTATGTTAAAAATATTGAATGTTTTTGCTTTTCTAGTCAAGATTTTAAACCAGGCGAAACCAAGCACCTAGAGGTGCAGTTAATGGTTGATCCTAAAGTCTCTTCTGATTATAAACGCATTACATTCGGACTTACTTTTTTCGATATTACTCAATAAATAGGGGATTATGATGTCTACACAGGACGCATATTACATTCCACATAAGGCAACATGGCCTATTGCGGCAACCATGGGCTTATTAACCTCATTAGTAGGTTTTGCAAATTATCTAAATGGTAATGCAGCAGGATCAACTTTTATGCTGATAGGCTTAGGTATTTTTATTTTGATGCTTGCGGGCTGGTTCACAATGCAAGCGACAGAAAGTGAAACAGGCATGTATAACCATGGGGTAGGCGTTTCTTACCGAATGGGCATGATGTGGTTTATTTTTTCTGAAATCATGTTTTTTGCTGTTTTCTTTGGAACACTTTGGTACACGCGTAACTTATCTATAGATTGGTTAGCTGGTATGGGGACTGGTCCAGGGCGATCAACAGGCATGTTATGGCCTTCATTTGAGGCGGTATGGCCAACAAATGGTCCAGGAAATATAGGTGGTGAATTTGAGCCTATGGGGGCATTTGGATTACCTTTAATCAATACTTTGTTACTATTAACTAGTGGTGTAACGTGTACGTGGGCACATCATGGCTTACTGGAAAACAATCGTTCTCAGTTAATCAAGGGACTTGCTGCTACAGTTACTTTAGGTTTTGTCTTTGTTGCATGCCAAGCTTTAGAGTATATGGAAGCGTACCATGAGATGGGCTTAACTTTAGGTTCAGGTATCTATGGTTCAACCTTTTTTATGTTAACGGGTTTTCATGGTTTTCATGTTTGTGTGGGTGCTATTATTCTATCTGTAGTGTTATTTCGTAGTTGGAAAGGGCATTTTACAGCTGAAAATCACTTTGCTTTTGAAGCAGCTGCTTGGTACTGGCATTTTGTTGATGTCGTGTGGTTAGGTTTGTTTATATTTGTTTATTTAATGTAAAACTACATTGTAGATAATTGATAAGAAGCACTCACTAAATGGTGAGTGCTTTTTTTTTGTCTGATACATATTTAGAAAATTAAGATAATGGAAAGTAATTTAAAGGATAGTAGTGTGCTACAGAAAACTGAGAATCAGGTGCTGATAGGTCTCTGTGTGAAGTTTTTGGTGGCTTTTTTAGTGTTGTTGATGATTGATACCATAGTAGACGGGGTGATGGGGCTCATAGATTTATTGATAGAGCTTGGTCACGTAGTGATAGAAATGCTTGAAGTGTCAGTAGAGGTAGTGTTGGAAAAATATTTCCATACAAACAAAAGACAGAGTGAAATTGTTTTTTTAAATATACTGGTACTTGTCGCGTTGGGCGTGATATATCACTTTATACGCTTTTTACCCTACATGGCGCGTAAAATTGAAAAGTATATGCTGCGCGCTAGTCATACATATCTAGAAAGCAAAGTAAGCCACTGGAAATCATATTCAATCGCTATGAAATTGAAATTGGTCGCACTTTATATCTTGGGCTTTTATTGTTTATCGATGCTGATTTTGTAAGGATGAAATCTCAATGCCAAGAAGTCGATTAAACTAGTTAATATTTTTTTGTGCTTGTTTTTGCAAATGCATTTGCATGCCAATTCCGGTAGGCTGGATAAGGCCGCTCATAAACGCAATGCTTAATAAAATAAACAGTGCGAGTGAAATACTTATGCGATAAGTCAATGCTTTAACCATTTTTGCTGAAGACCCTTTGTTTTTAATGAGCTGGTATAAGGCAGTAGCAAGGCTAATAATAATGGTTAAGAAGACAAGAATAATAAGGATTTTTAGCATAAGGATAGATGTTCAGTGGAAAAAGCTGTGGTTGCTTAGTTAGCGACATAAAAAATTTAATTTCGATGATTATAGCCTCAATTTTTTTATTGAGTAGTATAATATTCGGTTACTTAGGAAATTAGTTGAATGGCATAATGGCTTCACGTTTAAGCGCATGTTACAAAAATATAAGATGGGTGCCGTTAACGCTTTTTGTTTGTCTATTTATCTTATTGTTACGCTTAGGTTTTTGGCAGTTGAGTAGGGCGAATGAAAAAGAGTCTTTTTTAGTGACTCAGCAAAAACAAATGTTACAAAAGCCTGTTTTATTAACGGATCTTTTGCTGAGTGCCGAAGCGCGCCGCTATAGACCGGTTATATTTAACGGGGGTTACGATATTAAGCATCAATTGCTAGTAGATAACCAGGTGCATGGAGGTAAGTTGGGTGCATTTGTGCTGACACCCTTTATTTTGGAAAATAATGAAGGCGTTGTACTGGTTAATCGCGGTTGGGTCGCAATGGATAAATCAAGACAGCGATTGCCTGAGTTAGGCTTCAAAATGGCAAGCTCAATTATTGAAGTAAGTGGGATAGTGAATGAATTTCCTTCGGTAGGCCTTGTTTTACAAGGTGCTGATGAGCCAAGTGAAGGCTGGCCATCAATGGTACAAATTATAAATATTGAAAAGCTCAAGCCTAAATTAGGCTATAGCGTTTTACCCTTTCAGGTGCAGTTACATGCTGAGCAAGCAAATGGTTACCTAAGAGACTGGAAAATTAATACGCGAATGCCGCCAGAAAAACATAGAGCATACGCATTTCAGTGGTTTGCATTAGCGACTACTTTATTTTTTTTAACATTTTGGATAAGTTGTAAAACACATAAAAATGATTGATCAGACAAATAAAAATCAGCGCACTATTATTATCGTGGCATTAATGACAATGGTTCCCTTTACCATTGCATGGTTATTAACTGAAAGTGCTAGTTTTCGGCCTGCTTCAACGAATAAAGGTAATTTAATTGTGCCAATTATTACCACAGAGAAAGAGAGTTTTACTGGGGTAGATGCATTTTCAGCAGAAAATATGGCTGAATTGCCGGGGCATTGGGTGATGCTGAATTATATCGAAGGCAATGAGTGTGATAAGGCTTGTAGTGATGCAATCCATGCGACAAAACAAATTCGCTTAATGTTAAATAAAGATTTAACGCGCGTTAGGCGAGCAGTGGTTGTTGTGTCGGGTAATCAAACGCTAGCTGTTACTGAATGGTGGAAAGAAGATTTGCGTTTATTGAAAATAAAACCAAGCGCGTCTTTACTAGAAAAAATTAAAATTTATAAGCCGGATGGCTTAGTGAATGGTGCGATTATGATTATGGATCCACTGGGTAACTTGATGATGCATTATGATGCAAACTTTGATCCTTATGCGGTTAAGGGTGATTTGAAAAAGTTACTTAGAATTTCACAGATAGGGTAGTCGTAATGTTCAGAGTATTAACACACTTTTTAAGTTTTCTCGGGTTGTTAACTGTACTGGCGAGTAGCTATAGTTGGGTATTAAATTCAGCCCAAACTCAGAGTTGTAATGGTTTTGTGGATTGCTATCAATTGATAGCAGAAAATGGCCTATTGTCTGTGCCTATTATTGAACTTGTATCGCTATTTAGCATTGCTTTGATGGTTGTTGTAGCTCTATGCATAGTTGTGTGTAGCTTTGCTTTGATTAAGAAGCGTACAAAGCTATTTATGTCAGCAGTAGTTTTAGCGCTATTAGTTGCTGTGCAAGTTTGTTTGTCCTTAAATCATGAGGCTGTTTTACCCAATCAAGCACTTGAGTATTTTGTTCGCTATGTTGTTGGTGTGCTGATTGTCGGTATTTCCCTTTATATGGCGCTACGTAGCCAATTAAATTATGAGAAAAAACAGTTAAAGACTAAGTCCTATTGCTTGCAATCTGTAATGGGTCTTTTGACCTTGCAGGTTATGTTGGGTGCTTGGCTTACTGCAAATCATGCGGGATTGACGTGTTCTGGATTTCCTCAGTGTAATGGTTCTTGGTGGCCTAGGGCTAATTATCAGTATGCTTTTGATCTATTATCATCGCTGTCTTTTGATGCAAAAGTTGCGGTTAGTTGGATGCACCGCATATTGGCATTGCTTAACTTTTTAACCTTAACTTGGGTTTTTCTGTCTGTAACCAAACACTCAATTAAGCAAGTACGTTGGGCAGGTCTGCTTGGTAGTTTTTCCTTGTTATTACTGATTACAAGTGGCATCGCGAGTGTAAAAATTGCAATGCCTGCTTGGTTGATGACTGCGCATAGTTCGTTGGCAGTTGTATTGTTGATGGCATTATTACTGGTTCATTTTTATACGCGTTATGCTGTATTGAGTGATGTTAGTGAAATTGATGAGGGTACTGTTGCGGATGTCGCGCTAGAGGCGCTTGTTGAGCCTGAACCCGTTGTCGAAGAATCTATTTATGGACGATTAAAATCTCAACTAGGAAGAACTCGTTCAGGTTTTGGTGCGGCGCTGTCTACACTTTCTTTAAGTAATAGAAAAATTGATCAAGATTTGCTTGAGGAAATCGAAACCAGTTTATTAATTGCTGATGTAGGCTTAGATGTAACGACTGAAATTATTGCAAAAATTGAAGAGAGCGTAGAAAAACATCAATTACAAGATGCGACTGCACTGTCTGCTTTATTAAAACAAGAATTGTTAGATATATTAAAGCCAGTGAGCCAACCTTTGCTTATTCCTGAGCAAGAGGGGCCTTATGTGATTTTAGTGGTAGGTATTAATGGCGTAGGAAAAACAACGACTATTGGTAAATTAGCACAAAGATTACAGCGAGAAGGTCATAGTGTTATGCTCGCGGCAGGTGATACGTTTAGAGCGGCAGCGGTTGAACAACTGCAAGTCTGGGGTGAACGTAATAATATACATGTGGTTGCCCAGCATACAGGTGCAGATTCAGCATCAGTGATTTTTGATGGGGTACAATCAGCAAAAGCAAAAGGCGTGGATGTCTTAATTGCTGATACGGCAGGAAGGCTGCATACAAAAACTAATTTAATGGATGAGTTGAAGAAAGTTAAACGTATTATTTCTCGTTTAGATGAGGCTGCACCGCATGAGGTTTTATTGGTTTTAGATGCGGGAACTGGACAAAATGCACTTTCGCAAACAGAACATTTTAATAAAACAGTTAATTTAACGGGACTTGCTTTAACTAAGTTAGATGGAACCGCTAAAGGCGGAATGATCTTTGCTTTAGCTAAACAACATGGGATACCAATTCGCTTTTTAGGGGTGGGTGAAGGTATCGATGACTTACAAGATTTTAATGCTGAGCAGTTTGTGGATGCATTATTTATGGAAGAAGAAAAGTAAGCTGTATGCTTAGCTTTAATCATGTATTTAAACGATATGCAGCCAATGATGCACTGCTTGATGTTAGTTTTCATCTTAATAAAGGGGAAATTGCATTCTTAACAGGGCATTCTGGTGCGGGAAAAAGTACGGTGCTACGATTAATTGCTATTCTTGAACGCTGTTCAAGAGGGCAGATGTTATTTAATGGGCAGAACTTATGTCGCATGCATGAATCTGATATTCCACTGCTACGTCGTAAATTAGGGCTTATTTTTCAAGATTATAAGCTATTAACGGATAGGACTGTTTTTGATAATGTTGCTTTGCCATTGTTAGTTTCTGGCGTTAGCCACCATGAAATTTCTAGGCGAGTACGTGCGGCGCTTGATAAAGTCGGGCTTTTAGGAAAAGAAAAAAAGTACCCTTTAGCATTGTCAGGTGGAGAGCAACAAAGAGTGGGTATTGCGCGTGCTGTGGTTAATAAGCCGATGTTAATTCTGGCTGATGAACCAACGGGTAATTTAGACCCAGAACTCTCTATTGAAATTATGCGATTATTTGAGCAGTTTCAACAGGTAGGCGTGAGTGTCTTAATTGCGACGCATGAAGCGGGTATCGTTGCCGAAACAAAGCATAAGGTACTGCGGTTGGATCATGGTCGATTGCTGGAGAATAATTCATGAAAGTGCCTAAAAAGCATAACATGAAGAATAATATAAAACATACGCGTAGCGGTGTTACTCAAAAAAAACGACTGGTTTCTGAGCGTAAATCAGGGCTTTATTTAACCGGGTTAATTCATTATTACGCATTATGTGCAAGTGCTAGGCGGCTATTGAAGACGCCCGTATCATCGATGATGACGATACTGGTTATGGCGGTAGCAATGTCGTTGGCAGGTGGGTTTTATGTCGGTTTAAATAATGCGCAGCAAATGTTTGATGATGTACAAATGGGGCGACAAATTTCGCTGTATTTGCATGATCATATTAATGATGAGCAAGCAATGCTTTTAGCGGGGCAATTAAGGAATAAGGCTGAAGTGGCGGAAGTGGACTATATTTCCAAGCAGCAAGCATTAGAGGAATTTCAAGTCTATAGTGGTTTTGGTGATGCACTAAATGCATTAACTAATAACCCATTACCTCGAGTAATTCTGATTTACCCTAATAATCAGGCTGTTTCTCATGGTGAGTTAACTCAGTTAGTTGATGGTTTGCAAAATTATCCTGCAGTAGAATTTGCACAAATGGATATGCAGTGGGTGTCAAGGTTGCAGGCTATGATGCTAATAGTGCGTAATTTTATTCATGCGTTAACTGGGCTGTTGGTAGTCGCTGTTTTGTTAGTAACCGGCAATAGTATTCGTTTGGAGTTACAAACAAGGCGAGATGAAATATTAGTAGAAAAATTAGTTGGGGCAAATAATGCCTATATTTATCGGCCTTTTTTATATACGGGTTTCTGGTATGGAAGTTTGGCTGGAATACTTGCGTGGCTGATTGTGACTGCTATTGTCCTTATGTTAGAAGCACCTATAGAACGTTTATCATCTCTTTATAATAGTCAATATCAATTAAATTTCATGGATTTGAATGAGGTAATAATTTTTATTGTGCTGTCTACATTATTGGGGATTATTGGTGCATTTTTAGCCGCCAATCAGCAAATTAGAAATTTAAAGTTAGAGTGATGCCGGTTACTCTTGTTTTTCTAGAAATTAGCCTTATATCTTGTAAACCGGAATGATTATCGGTAATGTGGCGTAGGTTAAATAAACGACTTCTTAATGGATTAATAGTGGATATTAAGATAATCTTGTACTTAGGTTAGATTGAATAACGATTCGTGCGGGTATAAAAATAATAATTAAGGGGCGAAGGGATGTCAAAGAGTCAAAATTTGCAAGATACTTTCTTAAATACATTGAGAAAAGAGCATACTCCGGTATCTATATTTTTAGTTAATGGGATTAAGTTGCAAGGACGAATTGATTCGTTCGACCAATATGTCATTATGTTAAAAAATACCATGGTGCAAATGGTTTATAAGCATGCGGTATCGACGATAGTGCCAGGCAAAGCAATTAATATAAAACCTATAGAGAATGAATTTGAGTAACTGTAAAAATATGAGAGGAGTGGTGCATTTTGTTTGATCGCCCCGAATCTGGAGAACGCGCTGTTCTGGTGCACATTAACCTATCTCGTGGTCAAGAAGACTTAAACGAGTTAAAAGAATTGGCAAAATCAGCTGGTGCTGAGGTTGTGCACGTGCTGACTGGCTCTCGAAACTTTCCAGACCCACGATATTTTATTGGATCAGGGAAATTAGAAGAGCTAAAGGCGGTTATAGCAGAAACTGAAGCTGATTTAGTCTTGTTTAATCATGTGCTAACACCGAGTCAAGAGCGTAATTTAGAAGCGGAGCTAGAGTTCCGTGTTGTTGACCGAAATGGATTGATTTTAGATATATTTGCCTTACGCGCAAAAAGCTATGATGGAAAGTTACAGGTTGAGTTGGCACAGCTTAATCATCTATCTTCGCGTTTAACCGGCGGGTGGTCGCATTTAGATCGCCAAAAAGGTGGTATTGGTATGCGTGGGACAGGTGAGACTCAATTAGAGTCTGATCGTCGACAAGTGGGAATGCGCATTAAGTTGGTAGAAAATCGACTTGCTACGGTAGTCAAGCAGCGTCATCAAGGTAGAGCTCGTCGTAAACGATCAGAAACGCCTAATGTTTCGTTAGTGGGGTATACCAATGCAGGTAAATCGACCTTATTTAATACTTTAACCGGTGCGGATATTTATGCGGCAGATCAGTTATTTGCTACCTTAGATCCTACACTGAGAGAGTTTAGGTTAGCTTCCGGTAGTAAAGTTGTTTTAGCTGATACGGTAGGCTTTATTCGGCATTTACCGCATGAGTTAGTGGCGGCTTTTAAATCTACATTACAAGAAGCGATTGAAGCAGATTTGTTATTGCATGTGATTGATGTTAATGATGAATACCGGAATGAAACAATTTATGAAGTCAATCGAGTCCTTAAAGAGATTGGTGCGGGTGATAATCAGCAATTAGAGGTTTTTAATAAGATCGATTTATTAGAAGATTTTTCGCCGCGTGTAGATAGAGATGAAGAGGGTAAGCCAATTCGTGTATGGATATCTGCTGAGAAAAATCTGGGCATGGATTTATTGCGGGACGTGCTCACTGAAATTTTTTCTATTAATACTATTACAATTTCTTGTCAGCTTTCGCCAGTACAAGGCGGGGTGCGGTCGCAACTGTTTTCAGTAGCCAATATTATAAAGGAAGATTTTACAGAAGAAGGTGGCTGGGATTTGCTTGTAGAAATGGATCAGCAGCACTTGGGAGTTTTAAATGGCATTTCTTTTGAAGAAATTGGCTAACAAGGATTGTGCTAAACAGTATTTTTTAGGATAATTGATAGTCTATGCTCATAATATTTTATTGAGCACGTTGAGTAGAAATTATTAATTTTTGCAGTAAATTAGGTGGAGTTAACTAATGTCTTGGAATGAACCAGGCGGTGATAAGAATAAAGATCCTTGGAGTGGTCGTAATACAGAAAATACCCCTCCTGATTTAGATGAAGCAATGCGATCACTGCAAAATAAATTGGGTGGTTTATTTGGTGGTGGAAATAATGGCGATGATAACAATGGTTCATCTCCTTCCTTAAAAGGCTTAGGTTTTCTAGCGGTCGGCGCTGTTGCGCTTTGGTCTGCAAGTGGCTTCTATATTGTCGATGAAGGAAATCGTGGTGTTGTCACGCGTTTTGGTGAGTATGTTGAAACGACTCAGCCTGGTTTAAACTGGCACGTACCAACACCCGTAGAAAATGTTGAAGTGATTAATATTTCTCAACAACGCTTCTTAGAAGTAGGTTATCGTTCTGGGGGAAGTCGTCAGCGTGGTATGGGCTCCGTTCCTAAAGAAGCGCTAATGCTTACTAAAGATGAAAATATTGTTGATATTCGCATGGCTGTGCAATATCAAGTTAATGATGCAAAAAAATACTTATTTAATATTAATAATCAAACAGCAACGCTAAAACAAGTAACAGAAAGTGTTGAACGCGGTGTGATTGGTGGTAATACAATGGACTTCGTTTTAACGGAAGGTCGTAGTCAAGTTGTTGCTGATATTAAAACTGGGATTCAGGTAGTGATGGATTCTTATGATGCAGGGATTTTAATTACCAGTGTTAATTTACAAGATGCACAGCCACCAGAACAGGTACAAAGTGCTTTTGAAGATGCGATTAAAGCGCGGGAAGATAAACAGCGCTTAATTAATGAAGCAGAAACGTATGCTAATGACATTGTGCCTAAGGCGCGTGGAGCGGCAGCACGTTTAACTCAAGAAGCTGAAGGGTACAAATCACGTATTATTTCTGCGGCTGAAGGGGACGTGAGTCGTTTTTCACAGATTTTAACAGAATATAAGAAAGCACCGGAAGTTACTCGTCAACGTATCTATTTAGATACGATGGAAGAAGTGATGAGTGGTACCGATACTGTTTTAGTTGATGTGAAAGGTTCTAACAATATGATGTACTTACCACTGGATAAATTAGTGAATAAGTCATCTAATATGGGTACGCAGCAATCAGCTAATAGCTATCAATCAACTGCAAAACCTACGACTTCATCAAATAGTATTAACCCGTCACGAAGCTCTAGTCGTGGTCGCGTAGAGAGAGGGCGTTAAAATGTCACAAAATAAAGTATTAGTAGGCATTGGAGCTGTATTTACTGTTTTAATGATGAGTGTCTTCACAGTTTCTGAAACTGAAAAAGCGATTAAATTTAAATTAGGGGAGATTGTTGCTTCTGATTATTCTGCTGGATTGCATTTTAAATTTCCTTTAGTGAATAATGTTAAGAAATTTGATGCGCGAATTTTAACTTTAGATTCTTCACCAGAGCGGTTTTTAACAGCTGAAAAGAAAAATGTGATTGTTGATTCATTTGTTAAATGGCGTATCGGCGATGTAAATACGTTTTACACTGCGGTTGCCGGTGATGTTTATCAAGCGAATGTTCGTTTAGATCAGATTATTAAAGATGCATTCCGTAGTGAGTTTAGTAAGCGTGATATTAAGCAATTAGTATCTACAGATCGCAGTGCTGTTCGTGAGGCATTGATTGCTAAAACCGTTGCTGGAGCAGCAAATTTAGGGATTGAAATTGTCGATGTACAAGTAAAACGTATTGATCTACCTAGTGAAGTTAGTCAATCGGTTTATCGACGTATGGAAGCTGAGCGTGCAAGAGTTGCGCGTGAGTTTAGATCACAAGGTTCTGAGGCTGCTGAGCGTGTTCGTGCGGATGCGGATAAACAAAAAGAAATTATTTTGGCAAATGCTTATCGTGATGCTGAAGTAGTAAAAGGGTCGGGTGATGCGACAGCATCAGATGTTTATGCGAAAGCATACGGTGCTGATGTTGAGTTCTATGCTTTTTATCGTAGTATGGCTGCGTATAAGCATTCATTTGAAAATGCATCAAATATCATGGTGACAGAACCTAACTCTGAGTTCTTTAAGTATTTTAAAAGTATTAAATAACTGAATATAATTACCTTGGTTTTTAATGAAGTTAGTTGTGTTTAACAATCAAACGCTCTGCCTAGGTAGAGCGTTTTTTGTGTGTATTGGAAAAAAATATGTTGCATAGAAATCCGTGGTTATTGCCTGAAGGGGTTGAAGAAGTTCTACCTGCAGATGCAAAGCACTTAGAAAAAACACGTAGGCAGTTATTAGATGTCTTTGAATGCTGGGGATATGAAAAAGTCATTCCTCCGTTCATTGATTATATTGATTCATTATTAACTGGCTCAGGACATGATTTAAATTTACAAACATTTAAATTGACCGACCAATTAAGTGGAGAAATGTTAGGTATTCGTGCTGATATGACGCCACAAGTAGCACGGATTGATGCACATAGTTTAAATCATCAGTTATCATCACGATTATGCTATGTAGGCACTACACTGCATACACGTGGGAATTCACTTGATAAAACAAGAATTCCAATGCAAATAGGTGCGGAGTTATTTGGTCATTCAGGCATAGATAGCGATGCAGAAGTTGTGCAGTTAATGTTGGAAGTATTAGCGCAAGCGGGCTTACAAAATGTTCATCTTGATTTAGGGCATGTAGGTATTTATCGTGGATTAGTTACGCAAGCGGAATTAACTGAAGAGCAAGAAGCTGAGTTATTTAATGTTTTACAGCGTAAAGCAAATGTTGAGTTAGAAGCCTTATTAGATAGCTATCAAATTCAAGCTGAGCTAAAGCTAATGTTTTTAGAGTTACCGAAACTGAATGGTGATGAAACAATATTGGCACGTTCACTGCAAAAATTAGCAGCAGCGAGTGATGAAGTTAAGCAAGCCTTGGCAGATTTGCAAGCATTAGCAGTTGTTTTAAAGCAAAACTATCCTCAGTTGACTATTAGCTTTGATTTAGCAGAATTACGTGGTTATCATTATCATACTGGCTTAGTTTTTTCAGCCTTTGTTCCGCAAATGGGTAAAGAAATTGCGCGCGGCGGACGTTATGATAATATTGGTCAAATTTTTGGTGCAGCACGGCCTGCGACAGGATTTAGTGCGGATTTAAAAGTATTGGCGGCATTAACTAAAAAACAAAAGTCGGCTGAAGCGACGAATAAAATATTAGCACCTATCGCACAAGGCGATACTGCGTTAGATGAGAAAGTGCGTGAACTACGTATTTCAGGTTGCATTGTTATTAAAGAGCTGTCTGGTCAAAAAGACACGGCTAAACAATTAGCATGTAATCAAAAATTAGAAAAAATTGATAAGAACTGGGTTCTTGTCCCGTTAAATTAATGGAAACTGTTATGGGTAAAAATGTTGTAGTCATCGGTACGCAATGGGGTGATGAAGGAAAAGGTAAACTAGTTGATTTGTTGACTGATCAAGCGGCAGCGGTTGTTCGTTTTCAAGGTGGACATAATGCAGGTCATACGCTAGTTATTGACGGCAAAAAAACAGTGTTACATTTAGTTCCTTCGGGCGTATTGCGTGAAGATGTGCAATGTTTAATAGGCAATGGGGTGGTGTTGTCGCCTGAAGCTTTATTGAAAGAAATTAAGATTTTAGAAGCAGCAGGTATTCCTGTTCGTTCACGCTTACTCATTAGTGAGGCCTGTGCGTTAATTTTGCCTATTCATGTTGCGATTGATCAAGCAAGGGAAGTTGCAAAAGGCGCTAAAGCGATTGGTACAACGGGGCGTGGCATTGGACCTGCTTATGAAGATAAAGTAGCGCGTCGTGGTGTTCGTGCAGCTGATTTACTTAACCCTGAACTTTTTGCAGAAAAGTTAAAAGAATTAACTGATTTTCATAACTTTATGCTCACAGAGTACTATAAAGTAGAAGCGATTGATTTTGATGCTATGTTGGCTGATACATTGGAATTAGCTGAGCATATTAGACCGATGTTAATCGACGTATCTGAAAAGCTACATGATTATCAAGAAGATGGTCAAAATTTATTATTTGAAGGGGCGCAAGGTGCTTTATTAGATATTGATCACGGAACTTACCCTTTTGTAACGTCATCTAATACAACCGCAGGTAGTGCTGCTACAGGGACAGGCGTAGGGCCTTTAGATATAGATTATGTTTTAGGAATTACTAAAGCCTATTCAACACGCGTAGGAAATGGACCTTTTCCTACAGAACTAAATGATAAGTATGGTCAGCATTTAGGCGAAAAAGGCCATGAATTTGGTGCAACGACAGGTAGAAAGCGTCGTACTGGTTGGTTTGATGCGGTTGCTATGCGCAAATCAGCAAAAATGAACTCATTGAGTGGTATGTGTTTAACTAAACTCGATGTTTTAGATGGTTTAGATAAAATTGGTATCTGTGTTGCTTATAAATTAAACGGCGAAGAAATCACAACAGCTCCACTAGGCGCAGAAAAATATGAGGCTTGTGAGCCAGTTTATGAATATATGGATGGCTGGGTAGGTGAAATAACAGCGGGTATTACTGTCGTTGCAGATTTACCAGAAAATGCACTGGCTTATATTCGTCGCTTAGAAGAGCTAGTTGATGTTGAAGTGTCTATTTTATCAACAGGGCCAGAGCGTAATGAGACCATTGTTTTACATAACCCGTTTGATGATTTTGTCTTAGATATTTAGTTGTAATAAAAAGGTAACTTCTCATTATTGTAGGGGAAAACGTCACCCCCGAAGTCTTTTATCGGGGATCTATTGTTGAAAATATAGATTCCTGCTAGAAGCATGCAGGAATGACGTGTTTTGTATTATGCTGTGACGGCGGATAATGAGAAGTTACATGAAAAGTAAGCACTCGCTTGTTTACTTTATAAAATTTCCCATAAAAAGTTAAGCTACCTATTGTATAGGTAGCTTACAACTTCTTATTAAAAACACGTTTATAAACAAAAACATATTACCTTGTTTATAAACGTGTTTTTCTCTCCCGTTTTTTTTGTTATCCTCTCTGGTTGTGTTAATTGCTTATGCAAAAATATGATGGATTATTGGTTCATCAAGAATTTGATGAGCATGGTTTAATTGAAATTGTAGAAACTGAGGGTGTGCGTGCCTTGCATTTTGGCACTAGCCCACGGCAAAGCAGTATGCTGATCGCAAAGCCCGATGAATTGCACTCTGTTTATGCAAAAGCAATGATGGCGTGGATGCTATTCAAAGATAAACCTGAAAATGTACTCATGATAGGCTTGGGTGGTGGTGTATTAGTAAAGTATTTAATGTACCACTTTCCCGAGAGTAAAATTAAAACCATAGAATTTAGGCAGGCTATGGTGAAAGTAGCCAGACGATTTTTTCATCTTCCTTTAGAGCCACGCTTAAAAATAAAAACCGGGGATGGTGCTGAATATATTAGGCAGCGTAGTAAAGAGGGCGTTGAGCAGCATGACTTGATTATGATTGATGCTTTTGATGATGTGGGTATGGCTGAAACTATGCAAGGCACAGCCTTATTTTCCTCGTGTAAAACATTATTATCCGATACCGGCATATTAGTTATTAATTTATGGGGTAATGATAAAGAATTATTTCAGCAAATTGCATGGGAAATGGGCACGACCTTTGAATGGAAGATCCTATTTTTACCGGTAAGAGGGCGAGGCAACATTATAGGGTTTGCTTTTGCTGACGGGCACCCTGACTTTTCTATGAAAGCATTAAGAGTGTTGGCAAAGCAGCTTGATGAACAATACCAAATTGAATTTTTAAATTTTATAAAAGATTTAAAAAGAAATAACACCAGTGTACTAAAAAGAGTTATCAAATCATGAATATTTTAGATGCCAAACATATCTTTTCTTATAGAAAATTTTGGGCACAACGCTTCGGTACTGCAAAAGAATTACCGATGTCATTTGCAGAAATGGAAGCGCTAGGCTGGGATAGTTGTGATATTATTTTGGTGACAGGGGATGCTTATGTCGATCACCCTAGTTTTGGTATGGCTGTGATTGGTCGCGTTCTTGAAGCGCAAGGATTTCGCGTCGGTATTATTTCACAGCCTGACTGGCAAAGTGCTGATGATTTCAAAAGCTTAGGGCGACCTAATTTATTTTTTGGGGTAACTGGCGGTAATATGGATTCCATGGTGAATCGCTATACCTCAGATAAGAAAATTCGCTCTAATGATGCCTATACAGCCAATGGTGATGGTGGAAAACGTCCTGATAGAGCGGTGAATGTCTATTCACATCGTTGTAGAGAAGCGTATAAAGACGTGCCAATTATCATTGGAGGGATTGAGGCAAGTTTGCGCCGAATCGCGCATTATGATTATTGGTCAGATAAAGTCAGAAAATCCGTATTACTCGATTCTAAAGCCGATTTATTAGTCTATGGTAATGCAGAAAGGCAAATTGTCGAGATTGCACATCGTCTTGCCGCAGGCGAATTAATTACTGATTTAAAAGGGATACGTGGCACGGTACACTTTGTAAAACAAGTCCCCTCTGATTGGACGATTAAGGACTCCTCAGATATAGATAAGCCGGGCTTAGTTATCAAACCTAAAAACCCTTATCAAATGGAAGATGAAACCGTTTGCGCGAGCAAAGCGGAAGAAGGCGATAAGCCAGTACACAAGGAAAGCTCGAAAATCAGTAATGACCAGCGTTTAAAAACCATTATTCGCTTGCCTGATTACGATACGGTAAAAGATGATCCGGTTCAGTATGCGCATGCTTCACGTGTGATGCATGGTGAAACCAATCCTGGTAATGCGCGGCCCTTATTACAAAAGCATATGCAGCGTTTATTATGGATTAATCCGCCACCAATACCACTGACTACCAGTGAAATGGATGGCGTTTTTGATTTAGATTATTCACGTTTACCCCATACGCTTTACGGAAAATCCAATATTCCTGCCTTTGAAATGATTCAGCATTCCGTGAATATTATGCGTGGTTGTTTTGGTGGCTGTTCTTTTTGCTCAATTACAGAGCATGAAGGGCGAATTATTCAAAGTCGATCAGAAGATTCTATTATTAAAGAAATAGAAGCAATTCGTGATGTCTCGCCTAGTTTTACAGGGAATATTTCCGATCTAGGCGGCCCTACTGCCAATATGTATCGTTTGGCGTGTAAAGATGAGAAAATTGAAGAGTCTTGTCGTAAACCTTCTTGTGTTTTCCCAGGGATTTGTGAAAATTTAGATACTAATCATAATCCACTTATAAAACTCTATAGACGTGCACGTGCTTTAAAAGGTATTAAAAAAATCTTTATAGCGTCGGGCTTACGTTATGACTTAGCGGTTAAATCACCTGAATACGTTAAAGAATTAGTCACGCATCATGTGGGGGGCTATTTAAAAATCGCTCCGGAACATACCGAAGATAGACCTTTATCAAAAATGATGAAACCAGGTATGGGGACGTATGACCGCTTTAAAGAAATGTTTGAAAAGTATTCTAAAGAAGCGGGTAAAGAGCAGTATTTAATTCCCTATTTTATTGCGGCTCACCCAGGAACTGAAGATGTCGATATGCTTAATTTAGCTTTATGGTTAAAGCGTAATGGTTTTAGAGCCGATCAAGTGCAGGCATTTCTACCTTCACCGATGTCAATTGCTAGTGCCATGTATTATTCGGGTAAAGATACGCTACATAAAGTAACGCGTCGTCATGATTCTGATATGTCTATTCCTAAAGGCATTAAGCAGCGCCGTCTACATAAAGCATTTTTGCGCTATCATGATCCTAAAAACTGGCCATTATTACGTGAAGCCTTAAAAAGTATGGGGCGTGCAGACTTAATTGGTAATGGAAAGCAGCAGTTAATTCCTAACTGGAATCCTAAAGAAGGCGGCAGTTCTGGCAGGTCTAAAAATGGTCAAGTTAAATCATTTAGGACGCAACGTACTGAAAACAATAATAGACGCATTCCCGCTAAGAAAAAAAACCAAAGAGCGCGATAAAAGTCTTTACAGGCTAGGTAGCCCCCCCTATAATAGCCGTTCTTTAGCTGATGTAGCTCAATCGGTAGAGCAGCTGATTTGTAATCAGCAGGTCGCGGGTTCGATTCCCATCATCAGCTCCATATTTACAATATTCTTAAGGATAAGAATTAAATCCAGCTTTTTAGCTGATGTAGCTCAATCGGTAGAGCAGCTGATTTGTAATCAGCAGGTCGCGGGTTCGATTCCCATCATCAGCTCCATATTTAGAAACCTCGTTATATGCAAATATAGCGGGGTTTTTTTTTGCCTGAAAGAAAATTTTGGCTACGTTAGGGTACGCATTGCGTACCTTTCAGGTCATAAAGTATGTAATGCCAATCCCAATATGTTTATACTTAAACGCATATAACAAAAATTGTCATTCCTGCGTGCCCTTAGCAGGAATCTATCGTGTGCGCATGGATTCCCGATTTAAAGACTTCGGGAATGACGATCGCTGCACTGCAGTGAGTATTTATTGGGATTGGTATAATGCATGCTCTACATAAACTTACCCCGTCTTAAAATGGTAGTCAAATTTTGTAATAGGGAGTATAGGGCAGTGCTGCGCAGGGCTTGTAAGCTTACGACCATCAGAACTTGACACAACATCACCTAGTGGATAAACTCAGTTAAGAATATTAGAGTAATCTTGCCTGATTTACAGGCTAATATCGAATTAAGCGGCTTATTTGCCTTGCTATTAAGAAAATAGAGGTTATTTTCCTTTATGTTCCAATAGCAGGTAAAAAGTAACTAATATTAGAATAGTAAGGCGAAATTACTTTAGAAGTAATAGTTATCTTATTGAACACACTAAGTGTAAATAGAAATTACAAAAGAAAAAATTGCCTATGATTATTTATTTTTCAATTACTTATATTGCATAAAGCATAAAAATGACATTTAAGGTAAGGACTCTTAGTCCAAATAAAAAGCGAATGGAATTTGAGATAAATATAAATGAATGGAATGCTGGTTACTCAGGTAAACAGGAAGTTATTTCAAGACTTAAAAAAGAAAATTTTTTGATTCTTAAAATAATTGATGAGTCAATAGAAGATAACTTTGAAGTAGAAAAAGAAGCGTCTATATTGGAGTTGGTTAAAGAACAAGTTATTAAGCTTTTCAAGCCAGAGCCTGAATTTGAAATAGTTCCTTGGGAGATTCAAATAAGTCATTGGGTTGCTGAAAATCAGGATGAATTTGAGAAGCAAATGTATGAACGTAAGAAAACAAGGTATCGAAAAGAAATTGATAATCATGCCAAAGAATTATCAGTCCGAAGAAATCAACTTACAGTTCAGTCACATTACGGTTTAATTGATGATGATAAATGGCAAAATGAGATAAACAATTTCATTATTAATGTTCTTGAAGATGAGGGTGAAGATGAAGACATATTGGAGTTTCTTCATGATAAAATTAATGAGATAACTATAAATTTTCAATCGGAAGCGGCACCTCTTTCAGATAAAATGACGGGAGTTGAATATGAACAGTTTGTTGCTAATTCTTTATGTAATTATGGTTGGAATGCACATACAACAAAAGCTTCTAATGACCAAGGAGTTGATGTTCTTGCTGAAAAACAAGGAGTAAAAATAGCTGTTCAATGCAAATTTTATTCTAGTAACGTAGGAAATACAGCTGTTCAAGAAATAATCGCAGGTAAAGAATTTGTACAAGCAGATTTTGCGGTCGTTGTTTCAAATGCTGACTTTACTAATTCTGCTAAACAGTTAGCTTCTTCAACTAATGTAGTTTTAATTCACCATGATTTACTTAGTAGGCTAGATGAGCTGTTTTTTCCTGAATAAAAATGTATCGTAGTTTATTACCACGAATTTATGAAATAAAAGACTTATGTACTAACGATACAGAGCATTCTTATTTTAATCGACTTGATAATATTATTACTAATAGTTCATTAGCAAAAGACTTTTATAAGTGTTTAGATGATGAATTATTTCAGTTAGATCATAATTCATGGGATTTTTTTAAGAGCGATATTATTTCAGAAATAGCAACTTATGATAAGAATAGAGGATGGTTTCAACTATTTAATAGACTTAATGAAGTTAAGGGGTTTATCTATTTAAAAAATATTGGGTGCTCAAATGTTAAGTTTATTGAGCGTAGTAGGGAAAAAACTCCAGATTTAAAAGGTAAGCTTGATGAGGAAAATATTTATTGTGAAGTTAAGACAATCAATATTTCAGAAAGTGAAATTGAAAAAAGAAAAAAACCAAAACTTAGGAGGTGTAGCTATGACTTACCAGATGAATTCTTTAATAAACTGAGTAAAGTTATTCAAAGTGCAGAGCTACAGTTTTTTGAAAAAAGTGAAAAGAATATTATCTATATAATTATTAATTTTGATGAAATTAGCTTTGACCCTCAAGAAAAGTTTTTTGAAGATATTGAATGTTTTTTAAAAAAAGTAGATGTAATATCTAAAGTTATAATTTATAACCCTTTTTAAACGTAGTTGTTAATGGGTTTTAAGTTTTAAAAAGATAACAAAAAAATCCAGCTGACCGTTGGCAGCACAGTTCGTTTCAAACGGTCATTTTATATCAAAGGTCAGTGCTTTGTCAGAGTTCATCGAACATCTGCCAACGGCCGCTGATTTGGTCGTTAGCCATTTTCAAGGATATTTATGAGTAAAGAGTTCACGCCCATACCTTTTAAGCCACTTTGTAATGATTTATGGGTTTTTTTTATGTATGGAGGTATTGTTTCGTGGTTTATAGAAAGATATGAAACTAAAAAAGCTTCCCTATATGATCTAGAAAAAATACTACTCGAACCTTTTTCAGTTAAAGCATTTGTATTTATTACAACAATAGGGTTTGTACTTGTATCTCTTCGTTCTTTTTCATTGGGAATGAGTGAAGAAAAAGCGGCTGAATGCTGGTTTATGAGAAATATTTTTGTTCCCATTAGTGAAGTAGGGTTATCCACTGGGTTTATTATACTTGGAATGTCTATGGGTATAATGAGTTACTTTTCTATACTTGGCTCAAATATAGAAGGCGCTCATAAATTGGTTGTTGAAAATTTTAAAATAGCTAGTTTAGTTGCTTTTCTTATTATTCCAATTTATTTTCAGCAACGTACACTTTTTGCAAAAACTAAAATTGAACAAATTATGTTGCCAATAATCATTACTCTATATTTAACCATAATTTATGGCACATTATGGTATCTAAATACTGAGGTTTTTTGGAAACTACTCATTATTACAAGTGTATTGGTTTTAGTTTCTTGGAATTTAGTTAAATGGTGGGCTAGCAAGCAAGTCCAACAGACCGTTTGAGCGTACCTAGTTTTGGCGTTATCAAGGAAAACCACCAGTCACCGCAGTATTAGCTAAAAAAACATATGAAATCACAATTAGAAAATTTATATAGAAGAGCTGGAATTACAAAGGAAAGTTGTTTTCATGCAAACAGAAGACTTGAAACACATAATAATTTATCTTTATGGTCGCTTACTACACTTGCCTTTAGTTTAATTGTTATTTCTCTACTAACTCAGATTTATTCTGATAATGCCTTTATTATTGAATACATACGTTTTTTTAATTTTTCAATAACAGTTTCATCAATCTTTGCAATGGTCATTTCTATAATTATTCATAAAAGTGATTTTTCATTAAAAGCTGATAAATTTAGACGGCAAGCGATGGATATAAATGAACTTAGAATCTCATTCAAGCACTTAATAGAAAAAGATGAAGATGACAGTATTAAAGAGACTTTATATGAAGCTCAAAGTAAAAATTACTCTGAAATTTTAGAAAGAAACTTAGTTCACGACCAAATTGATTATTATGTATCCAACACGAAAGGAGTTGAGCATAAATACTTTTACACAAAAATGGTTGTAACTCAGTTTTTTGGCTACTTGTTAATTATTTTGTCATCTATTCTTCTTTTAATTTGGGCTTGTTTTAATACATACTTAAAAACAATAGTAGTAACATAATAGCTAACAAAAAATTCCAGTTGACCGTTGGCAGCGCAGTTCGCTTTTAACGATCATTTTTTTATCAAAGTTTAGTGTGCTAGCTGAGTTTTTCGTATATCTGCCAGCGGCCACTGAATTTGGCGTTATTGAGGAACTGGAGCTGCGCTCCAGTTCCTCAATAACACCGCGGTGACTGGTGCCCAGTCGAAAGCTCAGTTATTAAGGATCTGTCGCATGGCTCCAGAACCTAAATAACTAAGCGTTCGACAGGCTAATTTTCCTTGGTAATCGTCCGCGTTCCCGCTACCATTACCAAGGAAAACCGCCAGTCACCGCGGTGTTAAATTACTAAACCATCTATCGAGTAATTATGGACGAACTTACTTTTACATCAGAAATCATTAAGGCTACTGCATGGCCTTTAGCAACGATCACCATGGTTTGGTTGCTAAGAAAGCCAATCATTGAATTGGTTCCTCTTATGAAAAAGCTTAAGTACAAAGAGCTTGAACTTGAGTTTTCACAAGAAGTACTGGCTTTGAAAACTGAGGTGGCTCCAGTAATAAATGTGCCCCAAGAAGATATTTCAGAACCAACTATTTCAAAAGCACTTGAGTTGGTTGCTTTGTCACCCCGTGCTGCCATCATGGAAGCGTGGATTGAAGTTGAAACAGTAGCCGTTGAGGTAGCTAGCTCATTTTGGAATCAATCGGCTAGTGGAACTATACGTAATTTTCCAAGGCTAGGAGAGTACTTACATCAATGCAAAATTATTGATGATAAGCAATTACGTATTTTCCGAAGACTGCGGCGTTTGCGTAACAAAGCAGCTCACGCTGAAGAGTTACATTTGAGTGAAGAGGATGCAATGTCTTTCATAATTATGGTATCTAACTTAGCCAAGCATATTCGTAATGTGTAGTAGAAATTTAACAGCTACGTCAATTGGGGCTGGTTTTCCGCTGATACTAAAAAATCAGCCCAGTAAGCAATCGTTACGATACTAAAAACAGCCTGAAATAATGGGAAGACGATATAAAAGAAGGAATAATAGTATTACTTCAATTGTGAGTGATGTTGTTTATATTGCTGCAAAACTACCATGGTGGGGGGCATTATTGACAGGGATGTTTTCTTATATTGCAATTTATTTAATGCTGGGTGGGTATATTGAGTCTCAGTTGGCAGCACAAGAAGGTAGTAAGTTTTATCCCATTATTGAAGTTAGGTTAAGCCGGATTGTTAGAGTCTGCGAATGGGTTGGAATAGCTTGTTTCTTGGTAGGAGTATTCTTTTCTATTCGAAATTTCTTTGTTAGTAAAGAAGCTCGTTACACTGAAAAGAGCATTGTCACCATAGCCTCTAAAGTGTTGGGACGTAATCTTGATTAATCGTAATTTAACAAGGCGCTCCAGCTGACCACAGGAAGCGTAGTTTTTTTATAAAGGTCATTTTATATCAAAGTTTAGTGGTGCTGTTGAAGTTCATCGTATATCTTCCTGTGTCATCTGAGCTTGTCGTTATTGAGGAACTGGAGCTGCGCTCCAGTTCCTCAATAACACCGCGGTGACTGGTGCCCAGTCGAAAGCTCAGTTATTAAGGATCTGTCGCATGGCTCCAGAACCTAAATAACTAAGCGTTCGACAGGCTAATTTTCCTTGGTAATCGTCCGCGTTCCCGCTACCATTACCAAGGAAAACCGCCAGTCACCGCGGTGTTAGGTTTTTAGGATGAATTACAGTATGGAAACATTTAGTTTTATAATTAACGTATTAATGGCTTTTTTATTAGTAAGGTACTCTCTTGATTTTAATCCAGATCTCAGTGCTAAAATAGAGAAACTAGATACTAGATTCCTTAGCTTAATTACAAAAATGAAGAATGGTGAAGCTCGTTCTGCTCTTGATATTGGTGGAGGTTTTTTTGGTATCATTGGGTTAATTCATTTTGTTCTATTTATTTTTAGCACATTAGCCGCTTTGGATAATAAAGTTTGGCTTCTATATATATCAACTACATTTATTTATTCTGTTTTTGTTTGGCTTTCAATTAAATGGTTTACTTCGTATGAAAAATTTTCTCTTAAATTTATAAAAGATAATGGTTTGCTAGCCCTTTATTCTGTATTTATTCCAGTAATGGACTATTTGTCACCAGGTTCAAACTTAACAGGCTTATTGGTAAATCAAATGTTGATTCCTGTAAATATTCTAGGATTGGATATTTCTGCTACAGGTGTGCTTTGGAAGGATGGGCTACTGATCGCAGCAATATTTGAATGTATAATATTTACAACTTGGATACTGACAAGTCTAATGTTTATACCTGTAGCTGCGAGTGGACTTATTATTGTATTTATTACTATAAATGTAGCAAATATCTTAGCGAAATTATCACCTAAGCGCCCCTTGAGCCCTTTCTGTTTTGTTATATGGCTTGTCACTGCGCCGTATGGATGGTTTTAAAAAGCTAACAAGTGGTGACTATGGTTTTTACTTGTAAACCAAACCTAACCAAAAAATCCAGCTGACCATTTAAAGCGTCATTTTTTTTGCAAAAGAACCGCAAAAAAACTGCCACTTAAAATGGCATCTGATTTGGTCGTTATTGAGGAACTGGAGCTGCGCTCCAGTTCCTCAATAACACCGCGGTGACTGGTGCCCAGTCGAAAGCTCAGTTATTAAGGATCTGTCGCATGGCTCCAGAACCTAAATAACTAAGCGTTCGACAGGCTAATTTTCCTTGGTAATCGTCCGCGTTCCCGCTACCATTACCAAGGAAAACCGCCAGTCACCGCGGTGTTAGCTGTCTCTGTACATATCACTCAACCTTCAAGGATTGAAAATTTGTTAATTAAATATAGATTCAAAGAAAAAGACTTTCATTTCTCTAATCGAGATAAAGAACAAGAAAAAAACGTTTTTACTGTTATCGTTGGAAAAAATGGGACTGGAAAAAGTCGCTTGATGAAATCAGTAATAGAATCGCTTATAGGTAAAAGTAATAGAAATGGAGTTTTAAGAGGACAGCAGACCTTTGAAGGATTACTTCCAGAGAACAAAATATATAATATTGAACTAGATAAAGAGCCTCAAAAAATTATTGCTGTATCTACAAGTCCTTTTGATAAATTTCCCTTAGATATTTATGGCCATTTAGATAAAAAATACACTTATTTAGGTCTCCGAGATTTAAGATCAAGAGATCTTGGTATGGCATATATGGCTAATATTTATATATCTTTATTGAAATCAGTAGTAAATGAGTCTGGTAGAACGAATAAAATATGTAAGGTACTGGGTTTTCTGGGTTATTCACCAAGAATTGAAGCACGGTACCACTTGGAGTTTTCTAGAAGAAGGATTCAAGATGCTTTAGTTAGTTCTAATCCAGTTGAGTATTTTATCGAAAATTTTATATCAAATGAACACCATCCATCACATAGAAATAGAACGAGAGGTTTTCTTGATGAAGAGAGAAATGTAGATGTTTCTAAAGTTGAAAGGTTTCTTGATATATATCGAAAAATTGATCCTTCTAATTTAAAGCCTAAATTAGAAGTATTTCTTGAGGGGAGCGGATTGTTGTTTCCTCATAATGTAATTTATGATGCGAATGACTTGTTCTTTTTAGCCGAAATCGGTGTTGCAAAATTAAGAGAGATAACTTTAGAAAAAAATAACGGGAAGAGTTTTCGCATCGGTGATGCAAGTTCAGGTGAACAAAGTGTTGTAATGAGCAATTCTCGGAATTGCGAGCCAAATATGCGACGATAGTTTGATTTGTATCGATGAACCTGAAGTATGTCTTCATCCCGAATGGCAGGAAAAGTATATAGATATTTTAATTAATACTTTTAAAAGTTTTAGAGGTTGTCATTTTCTAATTGCAACACATTCTCCCTTGATGGTATCTAAACTTAACGATAGAAATTGTTATTTAATGAAAATGGAGAATGGTGAAGTAACTAATGCGTCACAAGTTAACAATAGGTCTGTTGACTTTCAACTTGTAAATACTTTTGGTACGCCTGGTTTTAAAAATGAATATTTAACAAGAGAATTAATATCTGTATTATCTTCGTTTGGACAAACTGGAAAATTAGACGACATTACCAAAGAGAAGCTTAAATTTTTATTATCTTTAAAAGATCAAATTAGTGAACTAGACCCTGTATTAAAACTAATGGATATGGCTCAGGAAGCTCTGTTGGAGAGCTTGTAATGTCCAATGTTTTGATAAAATATAATATTAAAGACCAGCTGAAAGTTGATGCTTATAACAATCTAAATGAAGATAGAAAAAGCGGGGAATATTGGGACGATAGTAACGGCCAAGATCTAAAGAAAATCAAAAAAAATATTAAAACATTTTATATCGAGTCTCAAGGTTATACGTGCCCTTATTGTAAGCAGAAAATTGAAGTTGATCATAATGCCGTCTGGGATGCTGAACATATAATACCAAAAGATAAATTTCCTCAGTTTTTGTTTTCTCCATTAAATTTATGTGTTTCTTGCAAAGATTGTAATTTGGCTAAGTTGAATAAAGATGTTTTAAAAAACAAAAAGAGAAAAACGTTACCTACAAAGAAAGATGATTATATATTTATACATCCACATTTAGATGTATATACAAAACATATGAAAATCATGAAGTCTTCGTTGTTTTTTATACCGCTAGATTCTAAAGGAAAAGAAACTATTGAAATTTGTGGTTTATTACGTTTCTTATATAAATTTACAGATTATGGAGATATACCTTTGGAAGTTAAAGAAAAGGTTTCTATGTTATCGGATGAGTTACAAAATGCAAAAAGTGGTATCGAACAACACTTTATCCTAACATGCCTCGGAGATGTAGTTGAGCAGGGAAAACAAATAGCCCAAAAAGAATATATGGCAGGATTGAGAGCTAAAGCCAGCTAACAAGTCAATTCAGCAGGACAAAAAACAGTTGGTTTTGCTCCTTCGTCGCTAATTTTAACCAACTGATTTTTGCCTCTGATTGAGGCGTTATTGAGGAACTGCCGCTGCGCGGCAATTCCTCAATAACCCCGCGGTGACTGGTGCCCAGTCGAATGCTCAGTTATTAAGTCTCTGTCGCGTTGCTCCAGAACCTAAATAACTAAGCGTTCGACAGGCTAATTTTCCTTGGTAATCGTCCGCGTTCCCGCTACCATTACCAAGGAAAACCGCCAGTCACCGCGGTGTTAGCTTTTTAGGAGAAATAATGAATAAATGGATTACGTGCTTATTATTTTGGTTTTCGTTAAATGTTTTTGCAGGTTTTACCGATGGCAATAGGTTACTTGAGGCATTAGAAGGTCAAAAAAAAGATGATATTAGTTACCGAAGTGGTTACTTCGATGGTTATGTTAAAGGTGTAGCTGATCTATCTATTGATATTCTTTGGTGCCCACCTCGGAGGGTTAAAGGAGGACAAGTTCCAAAAATTATTGCTAAGTATTTAGAGGCTCATCCAGAGCGATTACATGAAAATGCTGACAAATTGGTTATAGATGCTCTTAAAATAGCATTCCCATGCGAAAAAGAAAGCTAATAACAAGGATTTTAACTGGATTAAAACAGTTGGTTAGATTCCGCTACACATTACAACGAACAATTTTAGTTCGCTTGATGCGGTGTTAGCTATTTTCAAAGGTTAAATAATGACAGAAGTGCAACTAAATAAATTAATAGAACAGATATCAGAGCTTGGACTTACCCTTGATGTTAATAGCCAAATTATGGTTGGTGTTATAGGTTTTATTTCAGCTGGTTTTGGTGCTTTCTTTGGTGCATATTTAAAAAAGAAAGGTGAAAATAAAGCCTTAAATGAAGCATTTGACGATGTTAAAGATAAACTTGAAGAAACAACAAAAATCACAGAAAGCATTAAAGATCAGATAAATAAAGAAAGCCATGTGTATAGGCATAAGTTCGAAAGCTATCATGCAAAGCAAGTTGAAGCCATCGAAGGGCTTTATACTCATTTAGTCGCTTTAGAAAATACTGCTAAAAAATTCATAGTAAGCGCTAATTATACGAAGAGTGAGAATAATGGGTTTCAATCAGCCAAAATTGCAACAGAAGAATTTATTGCATACTCTAGTTTAAAGCAGATGTGGATACCTGAAGAATTATTTACTGAAATTGAAAGTTTGGCACTACTAATTGATAAGCATATATATTCAGTGTTAATGAAAGCTGCAACTGATAAAGCTACAAGTTCCTCTGGTTTTATGGGTTCAACATCGACACCAGAAGCTTTAGACGTTATCAATAATAAAGTACCACAAGTTAAACAAAGTATAATTAACAGTGTACGTGAGCTGTTAGACCCAAACTACAGCCAAATCGGGTAAGAGCCAGTTTCTCTCTGGCTCTCCCCACACCACCCTGCATGCGGCTCCGCACAGGGCGGTTCATCAGTCATTATGAATAATGAAACTTAACCCATTGCTCTTTAACCGAGACTAAACCTTGCGATTTGAGCCACTCGTTATTTAAAGCAAGCTGTACCGCCTTGGTTTTCGCTAGACGGTAATACCCCTTTGAACTCATACCCAGCCTAATCGCTGTTGATTCGGAAACGCCGAGTCGCATCAGTTTACGAATACGTGTGCGTATCCTGCGCCATTGTTTTAAATAGCACATCCTGATACGTCGTCGTATCCACTGGTCCAGTAACGGTATCGGTCGGTAATAGACATCTTTCCTAAATAAATCATGTAAATTTAAGATTAACTCTTTTCCGTTATAATAGAATTAAGTTAATTTAAAAACAATTAAACAACGTGAAACTCTTTAATCAACTACAAACAGCTAGCCCTGATGAATTTAAACGACTCACTGGAATATCAAAAGAAAGAGATCATGGGGTCAGCCAGCTTGATTTTAAAATATTTTGGATAATAGGTTTTCTAGGAACTTTAAGTTAGTAAGGGTGTTATCTCGTTACCCTACGTCTCCAAATAAAGATTTGGGAGAAGGGGTTAATACTGCATTTCAAAAAATGCAGGCTAAAGATCAAGCTGGCTGACCCCTTGATTCCTTGATTTTTCTTGATTTTTTCTTACCTGTATTATCGCATTACAAGGGATATACCCTTCGCGTAACTGAAAACAAACCCGTAATCAAAAATTTAAACGGCAGCCTCAATAGCTGCCGTTTTCTCACTTAATAATTACGCTCAAAACATCAATACCAACATAGTCATTGGGGCAGCTACTTAGTCTGTTTCTTTGCGTTGTTTAATAAAATCAACAATCGTTACATCGCAAGAGCCACACCCAGTCGTTGCTCCTGTTTTATTGGCAATATCATCAAGTTCAGATATTCCAGATTGCATAAGTTGGGTGATTTTTTCTTTGGTTGTGCCTGTACAACCGCAGATAATATCATCTGTTTTATTGGTTTCGTTAGTGGTCATAATAAATTAAATGGGCTGGAGATCATGGGGAGAGATCATGGGGATAGCCAGCTTGATTTTAAAATATTTTGGATAATAGGTTTTCTAGGAACTTTAAGTTAGTAAGGGTGTTATCTCGTTACCCTACGTCTCCAAATAAAGATTTGGGAGAAGGGGTTGATACTGCATTTCAAAAAATGCAGGCTAAAGATCAAGCTGGCTGACCCCTTGATTTTTACCCCTTGATTTTTCTTGATTTTTGACCCCTTGATTTTTGATAAGAGCGTAAACTTTCACTACACTGCCTTGCCATTTACCGTATCTCGCGAACCTGTGGGTTTCGTTATCATTGGCTAACTCACCCCTGAAACTCGGCCTTATATGACATTCTTGTACATAGACTCGTAGCTTTGCACTCGGGCTTCCTTCTCACAACACCTCGCGGTCTTGCAATTGCCGTCGGCTAGTAGTTATAATCATTCTAAATAATGAATGAAGTAGGTTCTCCTACAGGGGACTTGCACCCCATTAGTTCACGCCCATGCTGGGCGTACCAAAAAATTCCAGTCGACCGCTGGCAGCGCAACTTTTTTCTAGAGGTCATTTTATATCAAAGATCAGTTCTTTGGCCGAGTTTATCGAACATCTGCCAGCGGCCACTGAATTTGGCGTTAGGTTTTAATTAAAAGGGTATTGGGGGTTTATATATGGCAATTGAAATTTCGTCTCCAGCTCAAATCCTATTTTTTAGGGGCTTGTATGGAATTATTAATAGTTCTTTAAATGATTTACAATCTTTCGAATGTAACTCAAATAAAATTGAATCACCATCTAAAGAACTACTTAATTTATTGTTCAGAGAAAGTAGTAAATTTGGCATAAAAAGTGATTATAAATTATGTCAAACAGGAACTGATATGCGTAGAACACTCAACTATTTTTTAGAGGAAATTGAGTTACCTGAAATCCCTACTTTTGAAAATGCTAACTTAAATAGGGTAGTAAATATGACTTCTAACCAGAGGGGAGAGTATACAGATTCAGAAATTATTAAATTTCAAGTTGGAGAATGGATATGCCAGGTAAGCAATCGTACCTGGAAGGACTTTATTAAATACATTTCGGAAATAATGTATATAGAACACCCTGATGTTTTCGAAAAAATAGTATTGAATAATATTAAATCTGAAAGAACTCCATACTTCTCCAAAGAAAATAATTATATGGACTTCTGTTTTCCAGAGCAGCAACCAGAAAAATATTATCCAATCCTGAATTCTGGTATTTTTGTAAGATACTCTCTTTCAGCAAATGATGCTGCAAATTTAGGAAAGGTTCTAGCTAGTTTATTTGGATATGAAAAAATTAATCTTCAAGTCTATTGCAAATGAATACCAGTCTAACAAGATCCAGCGGACAATTTAAAAATCAGGACAAATCATGATAAAAAACAACTGGGCAACAATTATTACAATAGTTCTTCTTTTATCTAGTTTTGGTTGGTTAGGCTATCAAAAAGAACAAAATGAATTGCGAATTCAAGAGCAGAAAGAGCGGGATAAAGAAAGTTTTCTTGTTTTAGCTAAGTTGAAACGGCAAGAAAAAATTCAAAAACAACAGGAATTAGAAAGACAAGAACGTAAAGAATTACTATTACGTGAAAAAATGTTTTATGCCACACTAATTGAGAATATTAATATTGATGGTATAAAGTGGGTTGTTGAGAATCAAGATAATATTAATAATTATTTCTCTCAAAAAGGCTATCACCTTGAGCATATAAAAAATTTTTGGAATACCTATAACGAAATTGGAACCTATGCAAAAAAAATTGATAATGAGCAAACAAAATCATCTTATCTTCATCTTATAGAGACGAAACTTTTAGCGTTGAAAATAAATTTATTTAGTATAGATTATGATGAAATGTGGAAAAAATCTAACGAAGAAAATAAAATAGAACATAGCAAATTAATTTTTAATAATTATAAATACAAGCTAAAAAAGCTAAAGTTAGATCCTGATAATTTAACACTTAAGCAACAGGCTTTAGAGTATGGTAGATCATATTATTCTGATTTGAGAGATGGTAAATTAACCCTCTATGATGAAGCGGCTATTTCAAATGATATAATGAGTGTTACTAAATAAGCAAAAAGAACATCATTACCTTTCAATCAGGAAGATATCATGGGGTCAGCCAGCTTGATTTTAAAATATTTTGGATAATAGGTTTTCTAGGAACTTTAAGTTAGTAAGGGTGTTATCTCGTTACCCTACGTCTCCAAATAAAGATTTGGGAGAAGGGGTTAATACTGCATTTCAAAAAATGCAGCCTAAAGATCAAGCTGGCTGACCCCTTGATTTTCCCAGGACAACCGAACTGGCAAAACTATAGTAAGTTAAGCTCTACAGAATATCATTGTCACTTAGGTACTTCATGGGTTGCTTGTTGGAGCTATGACAAAGATATTATTAACATTGAGGTGTATTATGTTGGCAGTCGTGAAAAAGCCCCATACTGAAAACTCACTTTTTGAGATTAAAGGTGAAATCCCTAAAAAACTTATTCAGTATCTACAAGATAATTTTGGTAATGATGTGGAAATTGTAGATGAGGATGAAGAAATGGTAGATTTTTTATCTTCTAACTGGCTTAAGAAAACAACTGACTCACTAACATCGGGTGAAGTTGTGAAAATATATAGAGAAAACCTTAATTTAACTCAAGAGCAATTAGGTAAGCAGTTAGGGAAGTTTACAAGACAAAATATTTCTGATATTGAGCTTGGTCGACGAAGTATTAGTAAAGAGGTTGCAAAAAAATTAAGTGCTTTTTTTAATGTTAATGTTGAACGGTTCATTTAATAAAAAAACATAAATCGGGTAAGGGCTAGTTTCTCTCCAGCCCTCTCCACACCACCCCTGCATGCGGCTCCGCACAGGGCGGACCATATATGATATCTTTTATGCAATGATTTTTGCAATGACCATTATAAAATTAGCTCTCTTGCGTACTTCCCTTTGATATCGTCAATTTTAGAGCGAATAGCACTGGCAACGGCTAATCCGCTGTTGTTTGTATCGAGACTGTAATTTGTTCTGCATCCCACCTACGCACTAAAAAATGTCCACGCTAAAATACGAGTGATCTTATTGCCTTGTTTCATTTCGATTTCTTTAATATCCGTGGCTTCAAGCTTGTGCAGTAGTTTTATGGCAGGTTTTACATGCTCACTTTTTGAAATCAAGCTGGTAAACCAGCGACATTGACCGCCAAATTGTTTACTTTCCTTGATCATTATTCGCAAGAACCGACTCTCTCCGCCGGTACACCAAAGCTCGGCATTTTGACCGCCAAAATTTAAACTTGCAGTGTGTTGGCTTGTGGTATCGATACGCTTTTTATTGCGATTTAATGCCAGGTTATCACGCTTTCGCTGATTGCCTTTTAGCGTCTCTTCGAGTGATGTATGAAAAGGCGGGTTGCAGATACTGACATCAAAATAATCACCAGATTGAATGATGCCTTCAAAGATATGATTTTTATCCGCTTGTAGGCGTAAGCTTGGTGGCTCGTCCAATGTAGGATTGTTACGAATGATAGTGGCAACATTCTCAAGCGATAAAGGATCGATATCACTCGCCGTGCACTGCCAGCCGTATACTTGGCAGGCCAGTAGTGAATAGATGCCGTTAGCGCCAGTGCCGATATCAAGCAGTTTAATGGGGGTGTTTTTAGCTGAACTACTTGCATTAAGTAGCTCGGCGATATAATGAATATAGTCAACGCGTCCGGGTATTGCTGGGCATAGAAAGCCTTGCGGAATATCCCAGTCAATAATGCCATAGTGATGTGTTAACAAGGCGCAATTCAGTGTTTTTACCGCAACAGAGTTAGAAAAGTCGATAGATTCATTACCATATTGGTTGGTTTTTACATGAGCCTTAAGCGCGGGGTGAGATTTGATCAGTGCAGGGAAATCATAACCGTGATTGTGTAGATTGTTAGGGTGTAACTCTTTTTTAGTTACGTGGTTTGCTCGGTGGTGTTTGTTTGGAGGTACTTTATTCACGTGTGTTTTATTGCGGAGCTTGAGTGGTATTAAAGATGAGAACGGAGTCGTTTAGTCTACTTGTTTGCATCGATTATACCTGATGGTCATTTTGATGCAGCTGATAATAATATATCGAACGAGCATATGCCGCCTATTGTCTCAGAGCTTTATTGGTGCGGATTTAGGATATTGAATAATAGGGCGGGGATTAGTTACGTAAGCTGAAAAAATGTAATTGGCGGGCTGTTTGTACCAGTTCGGTACGACTGTGAACATCATGTTGTGACTAATTAGGGGCATAGTCACAGAAGTAGCTGTGTGGAGGAGGCTAGTTTTATGTTGTTTTATGCTGCTCTATAAACTCAACAATGCTGGAGTCGCAACCGCCACAACCTGTTGTTGCGCCTGTTGCACTAGCAATATCATCAATATTATTAGTGCCTGCTTGTATCAGTTGTGTTATTTTTTCTTTTGTAGTGCCTGTGCAACCACAGATAATATTGTCGGTATTTTGAATTTTAGTATCGGGCATTTTTTTGATTAAAAGCGGGCAGGGATTTTAGCCTGCAATAAGGCAGGCTAAAAGGGGATTACTTAAGGTAGTTGAACCAATTCAGGTGCAATCCAATCAGGATTGCGATGCTCAACAATCACGCTAGTATAAACACCACCACGCACGTTGAAATCAGCTTTAATGCGCATGAAGTTGGGCTGAACTACGGCAACAATGTCATTTAAAAACTCATTGGTGACGGCTTCATGAAAAGCGCCGCGTTCACGAAAGGTCCAGAAATAAAGTTTGAGTGCTTTTAGTTCGATACACAGTTTATCAGGTACGTATTCGATGGTGATTGTGGCAAAATCTGGCTGGCCTGTTAAAGGGCATAGGCAGGTGAATTCTGGAGTATCAATGCGAATAGTGAAATCGCGCCCGGGTTGAGGGTTATCAAAAGCTTGTAGATCTTTGCTAGGTTGCGTTGCCATAATAGTCTATCTTTCAAATATGATTTAGCCGCATACCTTATGTCATCATAAAGTATAATGGCTGATTTTTAATAAGCCGAGTATTTTACCAGTAATGAAGCTGGAAAAGATTAAACTTTCAGGATTTAAATCATTTGTCGATCCAACAACGGTTCCTATCAAAGGGAATCTGGTGAGTATTGTTGGTCCTAACGGATGTGGTAAATCTAATATTATTGATGCAGTGCGTTGGGTGATGGGCGAAAGCTCAGCTAAGCATTTGCGTGGCGGAAACATGGCGGATGTTATCTTTAATGGATCTTCAGGGCGTAAAGCGGTGGGTGCTGCGTCGGTTGAATTGGTCTTTGATAATAGTGAAGGTAAAGCAGGCGGTGAGTATGCGCAATACAGCAATATTGCGATAAAAAGGCAGGTCAGTCGCGATGGAAAATCAGTTTATCAATTTAATGGCACAAAATGTCGTCGCAAAGATATTACAGATCTATTTTTGGGGACGGGCCTAGGTGCGCGTAGTTATGCGATTATTGAACAGGGTACGATTTCTCGATTAGTTGAGTCTAAGCCAGATGAATTACGTATTCATATAGAAGAAGCGGCAGGCGTTACAAAATATAAAGAGCGTCGCAATGAAACGCAAATTCGTATTCGCCATTCGCGCGAAAATTTAGAACGTTTGGATGATGTGCGCGATGAAGTTGAAAAGCAGTTAAAGAATTTACATAAGCAATCAGAAAAAGCTAAGAAATATACGGATTTAAAAGCACAAGAGCGTAATTATAAGCTTGAGTTATTAGCCATGCGTTGGCAATCGCATCAAGTAAGTTATCAGCAATTAGATGATAAATTACAAGCAGCGGCTAGTACGCATAATGACTTGTTTATACAGCGTAAGCAGCTTCAGGAAGCACTTGAAAGATCAAGAGAGCAACATAAAAATCATACCTTAAAAATAGAAAAACAGCAGGAAGGTTTTTATAAGTTCGCTACAGAAATAAGCCGTTTAGAACAGGCAATTAAGCATAACGAGCAATCGTATGATGAAGCTAAGCTGGAAAGTGAGCGCTTACAGGTGCAAAGTCAGCAATTGCAAGAAACACTGACTGAAGATGTTATGCAGTTAGAAGAGCAAAAGGTATTACAGGAAGAAACTGAGGAAGCAGTCTTTGTTGCTGATGAGCGGGTAGAGGAGGCGCAGGCAGTGCAGCAAGATGCGCAAGCGCAACGATTAGCTTGGCAGCAAGAGTGGGAAGCGTATAAAAATCAAACGGCAAGTTACCGCGAGCAAGCAGAAGTTAAGCGTATGCAGGTAGCGCAACTGGAAAATCAGAACTTCCAATTGCATAGCAGATTACAGCGGCTACAAGGCGAGCAAGAGGAATTAAATGAGCAGAGCTTGCATGATGAAATTGAGCAATTAGATCAAGATATAAATGCGATTGAAGCGCAACGCAAACAATTGCAGCTGAGTATGGATGCAGAGCAAATTTCCATTAAAGAACTTCGCCAAGAAATTAAACAGCAGCATGATACTCTTCATCAATATCGTTCGGAATTTCAAACCATAAAAGGTAAGGTTACTTCCTTGGAGTTGTTGCAACAACATGCGATGGGGAAGGATAAACAAAAATTGAGTCATTGGTTGGACAGAATGGCTTTGGCGGATAATCAACGCTTAGCTGAATTTATTGAGGTGGAGTGTGGCTGGGATAATGCGGTTGAAACGGTGTTAGGCAGTTATTTAGAAGCCGTGTGTATTGATAGTGCGGACCAACTTATTCACGAGCTGGCTTCATTAAGTGACCAGTCACTGAGTTTGTTTGAAATGCAAACTGAAACGCAAGAGTCATCAAGGAATGGCTTGGTGCGGTTATTGGATAAAATTAAAACGCCATGGAATTTGCAGGGCTTATTATCGAGTATTTATTGTGCTGATAATTCTGAGCAAGCGCGAGCTATCGTAGAAAAATTAAAGCATTATGAGTCGGTGATTACGCCTGAAGGGACGTGGATGGGCTATGGCTGGATTAAGGTTATTGGTGAGACGGATGCAAAAACCGGCGTGTTGCAGCGAGAAAAAGACTTGCGTCTTTTAAAGGAAGAGCAACTCAGCTTGCAAGCACAGGTGGTGGTCTCGGAAGAGCAGCTTGAATCGGCAGAAACGTTTTTAAAAACAGCAGAACAGCAGCGGGAATCCTTGCAAACGCAAGATAACGAGTACAGTAGGGAGTTGTCATTAAAGACAGCGGAATTTAGTGCGCACTCAGCTCGAACAGAAGAACAGCAGCAACGGTTACAACAAGTTAATGCTGAAATGGATGATATTAATACTCAGTTGCTGGAAAATACGGAAACGTGTGAAGAAGCGGGAATGATTAAAGAGCAAGCTGAAATGGCATTAGAGGGCTTAGAGGAAGCTCAGTATCAGTTAGAGCAAAAGAATGATTTATTACAAACAGCGCTGGAGCAAAGTAATAAGCAGTTAAATGATTGTCGGCAGCAGCACCATGCGTTGCAAGCTAAAATAGCGAGTTTAAAGTCGAGTGTAGTCTTAACGGAAAAGCAGATACAGCGAATTAAAACGCAAATTGAACAAGGGCAAGAACGCATTAATGTTTTAAATAGTAAAATACAGCAAACTTCAGAGCCGATGGGTGATAAGCGTGAGGAGTTGCTGGATTTATTAGAGCAAAAAGCAGCGCTGGAAATGGCTTTAAGCACGAATCGTGAGCAACACGGTGAACTGGAAGAGAAAATTACGCAATATGCAGAGCAGTTTTCTGTATTACAGCAAGGTGTTGAGCAAAAAAAGGAGTTGCTGGATAATATCAGGTTTGAGCAGCAAGAAAGCCGTATACGCCAACAAACTGTGACAGAACAATTGCAAGAATTTAATGTTAATGCAGAAGACGTCATTAAAACAATTTCAGAGCAAGCGAGCGAGACGCAGTGGAAGCTTAAAGTTGATGAATTGGGTGCTGGAATTAGTCGCTTGGGAAGTATTAATTTAACTGCGATTGATGAGTATCAAACGCAAAAGGAACGCATGGATTTTTTAAATACGCAGAATTCGGATTTAATTGCAGCGTTGGCGATACTTGAAGAAGCGATCATAAAAATTGATAATGAAAGTCGTCAGCGTTTTAAGCAAACATTTGATAAAATTAATAATGGCTTACAAGAAAAATTTCCTAAATTATTTGGGGGAGGTCGGGCTTATCTGAGTTTAACAGATGACGACTTGCTAGAAAGTGGTGTTAATATTATTGCTCAACCGCCCGGAAAGCGAAACAGCTCGGTGCATTTGCTGTCAGGTGGAGAAAAAGCATTAACTGCGGTTGCTCTGGTGTTTTCGATTTTTGAATTGAATCCAGCGCCGTTTTGTTTGTTAGATGAAGTAGATGCACCATTAGATGAAGCCAATGTAAGGCGGTTTTCGGAAATGGTGAAAGAAATGTCAGAAAACGTACAATTTTTATATATTTCACATAATAAAGTGACGATGGAAATTGCACATCAATTAGCAGGGGTTACCATGAAAGAACCAGGTGTTTCACGTATGGTAGCAGTCGATATTCAAGAAGCGGTTAAAATGGCGGAAAGTTAAGATGGATAAAGAATTATTAAGAATGGTGATTATTGGAACGGGTGCCTGTGTCATTTTAATCATGTTAGTTTGGGGCTTGTTTAAAAATAAGAAAAAGCGTCGAGAAATTAATTTTTATGATGACCATGACCCTTTTGAGAATATAGACTCACGCCTTGTTATGAATGTCGAAGATGATGATTTTGATATTATTTCCTTGCAGTCAGATCGCGAAGATTTTGATGTTATTCCTTTAGGGAAAAAACAGCCAGAAGAGAATACGGCTACTTTAGATAAGAAAGAACCTTATGAGGCTCCAGAGAGTAAAGTCTCAACTACGCCAGAGATTAAAACACGTTTAAATCCGGAGTATATGCAGAAAGCACGACAGGCAACGCAAGAATTTACGCCACCACCCGTTGTTGAACAAGCGGTATTACCTGCTTTACTACAGTTTAGTTTACTTGCTAAAGAGGGCGAGGTGTTTACTGGTTCGCAGTTGTTAGAGGCTTTTGATTATGTCGGCTTAGTATTTGGCAGTGTGCAAGTATTTGAGCGCTTAGATGATAAAAATCGCGTAGATTATGCCGTTGCTAGCATGATGGGGCAGGGAACTTTTCCTAAAGAGCATTGGGAGAGCTATCACTGCCCAGGAATAAAGTTTTTTATGCAGCCAAGAGAAGTCGAAGATGCGCCGGCTGTTTTTAATGAGTTGATTAATACCTTAGGTCAACTGTCGGCTTTGTTAAATGGTGATATTTTAGATTCTGATAATCAACCGTTAACAGAGGCAGCGGTTAATAAATTAGAGGCGAGTCTTAAGTAATATTTAAAACTGCTTATCTTCTCATATTAGAGATTAAGGATAAGCAGTTACACAACTAACAATCCCCCGCTACAAACTGTACGGGCAATCCCTTGTGGTTGCCCTTGTTAGCTCAACACTCACAAAACATACGATTTGCCAAGCTCTGCCACTTGCGACACCGATAAGAGATGAATCAGTTCGCCTGAAAGGCGAAGGTTTTAACCTTACGAATGGAAAATAAATTACATTCTCGAATTAATGTTTACTATTATTTTCGCTTATTTCTCAGTTGAATTCAGTAACGACGAACTCAAATAAGGCACTTTGCCCGAAGGAACTATTTTTGATGCATTTTCCAGATGTAAGTCTTGATCATCAAAGTAAATATGTGGGTTAAAGGCTTCTAGCACTTTGGTTTTTTCTAAGCCACCTAAAAAGAATACTTCATCAACATACACACCCCAATGCCTGAGTGTTTTAATAACACGCATTTCAGCGGGAGCACTTCTCGCAGTAACAATAGAAATTCTGACGGGAGATGATTCAACACTAAAAGGTAAGCGCTCTTGTAGCTTGGCTAACTTTTTAAGTAATGCGGCGTACGGGCCTTCCTGCATAGGCTCATTTTGTTGTTCATCTTCAATTTGAATGAACTTGTCTAATCCTTCGGCTTTATAGACTAACTCAGAGCTTTCATCGAATAAAACGGCATCCCCATCAAATGCAATGCGCACTTGGCCGGCAGGGATTTTCTTGGGATTCTTAGGTGGGTTTTTTAAGATTGCCGCTGCGCAGGTTTTTGCATCAATGACTTTTTGTGCATCTTTAACGGTGGTTGTTAAAAATAGATCGACATCAAAGGCATCTAAATAATCGACAACAGACTCACCACCAGTAAATGCATGGCGAGAGATTTTAATAGCCTGATTTCTAATATTCTGTAAAACACGAATACCCGTTTCAGGGCTGTTGCGTGACATAACCACTACCTCAACTAAGGGTGATTCACCTTCAGGTTGGTATTTGTTAAGTTCAAGTAGTGCCTTAACTAAAGGCATGCCCGTCCCATCTTTAAGGGCGGAATTTTCATGCTTAAGCATATACTTTCTATATTCAGAGATAGCTGTGTTTTTATCCTCGGAAAATTTCTCACGAAAAAACTGGTCAGCTTCTTTTAAATTAAACAAAGCGGTTGCTGATACGCCAATGACTAAGGTTTCTGACAAATTAACTGACATAAATTTACCGCTGATTAATGTTTTTTAGCATGCAAGGTCGCAATGGGATTAGCATCATGATTGTAAACTATAAGTCCTTTTAATAATTATTAGATCGTTGTAATCATTAAGCTCTACTGTAATAGGGTAGAAGCTTTTTTATATTGGGTAACATGCTGCGTGATTCTTTACCGCGTTCAGAAGAGCTATCGGCATATATAAACTGGAAGTTAAGACTTGTAAAAAAGGGTGGGGTGCGTTATTCAAAGTACTTTGTAGGTGAAGAGGGGATCTTTGATAGCTGATTTCAGTATCACTTGTGTTGTATTGGAGCACAATTAAGTGCAGGTGGTTTTGTGTTACTTGGGATCAATGCACAAATTAAATGGTGCTTGATTTTGATAGGCGTTGGTGTGATTTAAGTGGTTTAAATCGTATCATCATTTATTTCAGGCATAAAAAAAAAGGCCAGTAACGAAAATCGCTACAAGCCTTTAAATTATTAATGGTGCCTCGGGCCAGAATCGAACTGGCACGCCCAGAAGGCGAGGGATTTTAAGTCCCTTGCGTCTACCAATTTCGCCACCGAGGCAACAATCTCCTAAAAGATGTACCCATTATAGCGTCGATTTTTAGTTTGGCTAGCTTTTTGTTACTTAAATGTTTCTGTTTTATATTATTTGATTGATTTATAAGAAAAAGTATTTTAATTTCGGCTATCAATAATAGGCTTTAAGCGACCGTTACTGATTAAAGAGTCGCCAGGCAGGTTTTATATTTTCTGGGAACGGGGCTAATCTACCGAGTTCAATCCATGGATTTTTTGGAGTATGGAAGTCTGAACCTATAGAGCCGTGTAAATCAAATTGTTTAGCAAAGTGGATGGAGCGACGTATTTCATCGGGATTGGTTCGGCCGGTGATGACTTCGATGCCTACGCCACCTTCGGCTTTAAATGCAGTTAAAAAGCGGCGCATCCAACTAGCGGTCATCTTATAGCGCAGAGGGTGGGCTAAAATAGCGACACCACCTGCTGCATTTATATAATGTAAGGTATCTTCAAGGCTTGCCCATTCAGTGCTAACAAAGGCTGATTTACCCTGGCCTAAATAGCTGTCGAATGCGCCTTGCATAGTTGAGACGTAATTATTTTTAAGTAAATAATCGGCAAAATGTGTGCGAGTGATCATGCCTGAGCCAGCTGCCGCTAATATAGCTTCATAGACACCGGGTATGTTCTGTTTTTCCAGTTTTTGAGAAATCTTTTGAGCGCGAGCTGAGCGTATGGATTGTAGCTTGTGAACCCCAGCTAATAAATCGGGATGAGCAGGATTTATATTTAAGCCAATAATGTGGAAGGTTTTTTTATTCCAAGTGCATGAGAATTCAATTCCAGAAATGAAATTCATATCTAATTCTTGCGCAGTTTCTTGGGCTTCTGCTAAACCAGAAATCGTATCATGATCAGTCAGGGCTAAAGTCGTTACCCCCATTTCTTTTGCGCGTAGCACAAGGTCTTTGGGTGGTAGTGCTCCATCAGATGCAGTGGAGTGGCAGTGTAAATCGTAAATTTGTTGCATTATTATTGGTAATCTCCATAGAGCTTTGCATAAAGCCCTTCTTGATTTATTAGGTGAGTATGGCTACCTTGTTGGCAGATTTTTCCGTCTTCAAAAACATAAACGTGATCCGCTTGTTTGATGGCACTTAAGCGGTGAGCAATAATTAAGGTGGTACGCTGTTTAAGAAAGTCAGCCATTGCTACATGTAAGTTATACTCCGTTTCTGTATCTAATGCAGAGGTCGCTTCATCTAGTACAACCACGCTTGGGTCGGCAATAATCATGCGCGCAATCGCAATGCGTTGGCGCTGGCCACCTGAAAGGCGCATACCTTGCCGACCAATAATTGTATCTAAACCTTTATCGAGTGATTCGATTGTCGATTTTAGTTGCGCAATATCTAGGGCTTGCCATAAATCATCTTCGCTGACTTGTTTACCTAAGCTCAAGTTTTCGCGAATGGTATCGTTAAATAAAACAGGGTGTTGTAGTACGGTAACAACATTTTCGCGAACAATATCGAAGCCAATTTCATTAATGGGGATGTCGTCATAATAAATCATGCCTTGTGTTGCGGGGTATAGTCCGGTTAATGTTTGAATTAACGTTGATTTCCCGCCGCCACTCGCGCCGACTAAGGCGATTTTTTCACCTGCTTTAATATTTAAGTTAATATCAGAGAGTATGTTTTCTTTTGATGTGCTGTATTTAAAGTGGAGATTTTCAATTCGCACACCGACAGTTGCTTTGTTTTTAAACGGGTTGTGTAATGCGGGGTAAATGGGTTCTTGTTGTAAGTCTTGTAAGCGATTAATGCGCGTTAGTGCTGCTTTTGCATTATAAAAAGCATACTGAATGCCTAGGACTTCTTGTACAGGCGCCATCATAAACCAGAGGTAGCCAAAAACAGCGAGCATTTCACCGATAGTAAGATTTGAGTAGATCACCATAAGCATGGCCGCTGCACGAAAAATATCAAAACCTAATAAAAATATCAAAAAACTAAAGCGTGTGGCTGCGTCACTTTTCCATGCGAAGGAAATTGAGTGATTTTTTACGTTTTCTGCGGAATGAATAAGTTTTTTATAATAATGTTGCTCACGATTACTGATACGAATTTGCTGAATTGCTTCTAAAGTTTCTGATAAGGCTTGTTGAAATAGGCCGTAAGCTGAGTTTTCTTTTGCCTTTAGATCTTTGACTTTTTTTCCCAAGCTACGAGTCAGAAAAATAACAAACGGGTTGAGTAGTAAGATAAACAAACCGAGTTGCCAGTGCATCCATAATAAGATAACGGCAGTCCCTAAAATAGTTAAGCTAGCCACTAATAGTTTGCTGGTGGTGCTGCCAATAAAGGTATCTAAGGTATCTAAATCGGTTACTAAATGGGTGATGACCGTGCCACTTCCTAAGCTTTCATATTCAGCCATAGAAATATGTTTTAAGTGATTGATTTGCCGTTTGCGGATATGGAAGATAATATCTTTAGCGATGCGCGTAAATTGTCGCGATTGAATAATATTAAAAATAATGCCTAAAACGCGTAAGCAGAGACTGACGATTAAAATAACGCTTATATAGAGTATGGGGGTTTGCCAGTGAACAGGCGCATACTGATTGATGGTGGAAATTGTCACGCCGGCATGGTTGAGTAGTACTTCATCGACTAATAACGGCATTAGTAAAGGAACAGGAACGATAGCGATAGTGGCTAATATAGCTAAAATATGCGCGCTAATGAGCTCTTTTTTATGTTGCTTAACAAGGCGTAATATATAAGGCCAAGTATAGTAAGTTTGTTCTGCTGAGGCGGTGTTTTTGGGCACAATAAATAGTCTAATTGAGTGGCTTTGATGAGCTGAATTATAGCTTGATTTACTAATATTTTCTTATTGCCTGAAAGTGCTTAAAAATTTAGTGAGAAATTTTATATGAAGTAAGTTATGGTTAGCTCTTAGAATTAAGATAAACAAGGGTTTATTATGTGGAAAGTCAGTGTTATTTTTTTTGCTTTAATAGGATTTAGCATTAATATTAATGCTAGCTTGTTGGAGCAGCAGCGTAAGGACTTTGTACTCGCTGAGACGATGCTGGAAAAGGGTGAAATGAATGAGTATTTTGCCATCAAACCGCAACTAAAAAATTACCCGCTTGATTTTTATTTAGACTACCAGTACTTAAGTAAAAATATTGCTAAGGATAAACAGGTCCGGTCATTTATAAAGTCTAATAAGTCCTCTCGCTATAGCCACAAATTACATCGACAATGGCTTGCGTATTTATATAAGACCGAGCAATGGCATAAATTTGTTAAAAATTACAAATCATCGACTAGCCTAACAAGGCAATGCCAGTTTCAGTGGGCTAGGTATCAAACAGCTAAAAAAACATCAGCTTTGAGAGCAGTGCAAGCGCTTTGGATGACGGGGCGACCTTTACCAAAAAGTTGCGATGCTATTTTGAATAAATTTAGTAAATCGAAGTTTTTTACCCAAAAAATTATTTTTCAACGCTTTAGAAATTCAGTAAAGCGGGGAGAGAGTAAATTAGCAGCTTATTTGTATAAAAAAATCACCAATAAATCTATGAAGCGGACTGCTGATATGTGGCTTAAGGTTGCTGCAGATGCCAGTTTTATAAAACAGGCAAGTGTACCGAAAAAGCAAAGTGAATTATTTATTTATGCAACTGAGCGGCTTATAAATAATGATGTGCTTGATGGTATGGCATTTTGGGATTTTAAAAAAAATCATTATCGATTAAGTAAGGCGCAAAGCCATAAGCTGGATAGAAAAATTGCATTGCAACTGGCGTTTAATAAATCAAAACTCGCTTATGCACGATTAATTCAACTTAATTCTGCTAAGGATGAAACGCTTCGAGCGTGGACAGTGAGAGCAGCTTTGATTGAAGGCAATTGGCAGCATGTGCAGGTTGCGCTGAATAAACTAACTAAAAAAGAAAGAGCGTCTTCTCGCTGGCAATACTGGCAAGCACGAGTATTTAGAGAATTAGGCGAGCCTGCAAAAGGGGATGTGTTGTTTTCTAAGCTTGCGAAAACGCGCGGTTTTTATGGCTTTGTTTCAGCAGATAGAATGAAGCTGGATTATTCGCTAGGCAATAAGCCAATAAAAGTGTCTGATAAACAGCAACAAAATTTATTAGCGACTCGCTCTTTTAGTATTATTAATGAATTTAAAGCGCTAGATAGAGTTAAGTTGGCGCAATTGTATTGGAACAGTAATATTGCACGATTGAGTAAAGCTGAATTATTAGTCTCAGCTAAAATTGCCCAGCAGTGGGGCTGGAATAAAATAGCGATTTTAAGTGTTGCGCAAGCAAAGCATTGGAGTGATGTAAAATTGAGGTTTCCAGTGGAGTATGAAGTAAGCGTTGAGAAAAATGCACTGGCAAATGAGCTGCCTAGCTCTATTATTTATGGATTAATTCGTAGAGAAAGCATGTTTGATCCTTTGGCGCAGTCTCCTGTTGGCGCGCTGGGGTTAATGCAAATAATGCCAGCAACAGGTAAAAAAATTGTGCGAGACTTGCGGCAGAAATGGAAATCTAAATCTATCTTGTTACATGCGGAAAGTAACTTAAAATTTGGTTCTTTTTATTATAAGCAGATGCTAGATAAGTTTGATGGTAACGATGTGCTAGCCGCTGCTGCTTATAATGCAGGGCCGCATAGAGTAAGTCGATGGTTAAATTTTGATGGCAGCTTGCCTGCGGATGTTTGGATGGAAACAATTCCTTATAAAGAAACGCGAGGCTATGTTGCTGCGGTGTTGACGTATGCGATGATTTACCAGCAGCAGATTACAGGGAAGAAAACACGCATTAGTAGCTTTTTAAGGGATGTCCCATCAACCGAATTAAGAACGAAATTAGTGTCGTCTGGTGACAAATAGTATATCAATAATAAAGCTAAGGAAAATTTTCGATAAAATCCTCTAAGCACGAAGAATATAGGTATAATATTTCGCTGTATAATATAACTATAATAATAAATATGGGATTTTACAATGCAAAAACAGAATAGTTATGATCGCGAAGAGTTATTAAAGTCAGGGCGTGGAGAATTGTTTGGCCCTGAAAACGCACAATTACCATTACCTAATATGCTGATGATGGACCGCATTACGCATATATCAGATGAAGGTGGCGAGTTTGGTAAAGGTGAAATTATTGCAGAATTAGATATCGATCCTAGCTTATGGTTTTTTGATTGTCATTTTCAAGGTGATCCCGTGATGCCAGGTTGTCTTGGCTTAGATGCTATGTGGCAGTTGGTTGGATTTTTCTTGGGCTGGAGCGGTGGGCCAGGTAAAGGGCGAGCATTAGGTGTTGGTGAGGTTAAATTCACAGGACAAGTGCTTCCTACTGCTAAGAAAGTTGTTTATAAGGTGACTTTAAAGCGTGTCATTATGCGTAAATTAGTCATGGGAATTGCCGATGCAACAATGGAAGTGGACGGTAAAGAGATTTATGTAGCAAAGGATTTACGAGTTGGCTTATTTACTAATGCTCAAAGCTTCTAGGGGTAGATTAGGATGAAAAGAATCGTTGTAACAGGTTTGGGTGTTGTTTCTAGTATTGGTAATAATGCAGAAGAAGTGCTTAGTGCCCTACAAGAAGGCCGTTCGGGTATTTCATTTGCTGAAGATTACAAAGAATTAGGTTTTCGTAGTCATGTGCGCGGTGCTATCGATATTAATTTAGATGACTTTATTGAGCGTAAAGTAAAACGCTTTATGGGTGATGGCGCAGCATTTAATTATATCGCCATGCAGCAGGCTATTGATGATGCTGGCTTAGAAGACAATGAAGTGTCTAATGTGCGTACAGGGCTTATTATGGGATCGGGCGGACCGTCTACCTCTAATTTAGTTGCTGCAGCTGATATCCTTAGAGAGAAAGGCATTAAGAAAGTGGGGCCTTATATGGTGCCACGGACTATGTCGAGTACCAATATTGCTTGTTTAGCGACACCATTTAAAATTAAAGGCATTAATTACTCTATTACCTCGGCTTGTGCAACCAGTGCGCACTGTATTGGAAATGCGATGGAGCAGATTCAATTAGGTAAACAAGATATTGTTTTTGCTGGCGGTGGTGAGGAAGTTCATTGGACTATGTCAGTATTGTTCGATGCAATGGGGGCGATGTCATCAAAATATAATGATACTCCTACAACCGCATCAAGAGCTTATGACGCAACACGTGATGGCTTTGTTATCTCAGGCGGTGGTGGTGTTTTGGTGCTTGAAGAGTTAGAACATGCTAAAGCACGTGGCGCAAAAATATATGCTGAATTAACTGGCTACGGTGCAACATCTGATGGATATGATATGGTGCAGCCTTCTGGGGAGGGCGCTGTTCGTTGTATGCAGCAAGCAATGGCGACCATACGTGGCGATAAAGTGGATTATGTAAATGCCCACGGTACAAGTACACCCGTAGGTGATGAGCGTGAATTAGGTGCTTTACGTGAAGTGTTTACACCTGAAAAAATGCCATTTATTACTTCAACAAAATCATTGACAGGCCATGCTTTAGGTGCGGCTGGTGTGAATGAAGCTATTTATTCGATATTGATGATGCAGAATAATTTTATTAGTGCATCAGCAAATATTACCGAATTAGATGCGGTTGCTGAGGGAATGCCAATTGTTATGCAGAAGAAAGATAATGTAACGTTAGATACGGTTATGTCTAATAGCTTCGGCTTTGGTGGAACCAATGCGTCATTGATTTTCCAGCGTTATTCATAGATAGTCTGTAGTAAATCTTTTAAAGGCGGCACATGGCTACTGATTAGTGGTTGTGTACCGCCTTTTTTATTTAAATTATGTAGTTTTGAGATATGTCCGATAGTAGAAAAGATAAGCAAGAGCTTGATAAGCTGCATAAGCGTTTGCGCAGAAATGTAGGGCAAGCGATTGCTGATTTTAATATGATAGAAGAGGGTGATAAGATCATGGTTTGCCTGTCTGGCGGCAAAGATTCTTATACCATGCTGGATATCTTATTGCACTTGCAAAAAACAGCGCCGATATCATTTGATATCGTGGCAGTGAATTTAGATCAAAAGCAACCGGGTTTCCCTGAGCATATTTTGCCGCAATATTTAAAAGACTTGGGCGTTGATTATCATATTATTGAAAATGATACTTACAGTATCGTTAAGCGAGTCATTCCTGAAGGGCAAACAACTTGTAGTCTCTGCTCTCGATTACGTCGTGGTTCTTTGTATGCTTATGCGAAAGAACAGAATGTAACTAAAATTGCTTTAGGCCACCATCGTGATGATATTTTAGAAACTTATTTTTTAAATATGTTTTATGGCGGAAAGTTAAAAGCGATGCCTCCTAAATTGCTGAGTGATGACGGTGAAAATATTGTTATCAGGCCTTTAGCGTATTGCAAAGAAAGTGAGATTGAACGGTATGCTAATGCCAAGGATTTTCCTATTATTCCGTGTAACTTATGCGGTTCGCAAGAGAATTTACAGCGTCAAGCGATGAAAGTCATGCTGAATGGTTGGGATAAACAGTTTCCCGGGCGTTTGGAAAGTATTTTTACCAGCTTGAAAAATATTTCCCCTTCTCAATTAGCAGATACGGAATTATTTGATTTCGCTGGATTGACTCGCGACTCAAAAAATAATCAAGAAAATGAGAATCAAGGTTTAGATATACTAAAAATGTAGGCATTTTTTTTGTATTTATGATAGATTTTCAAAAAATAATAATAAAAATGTGGAGCTATTATGCTGGTTTTAATTGTTGATGATAGTAAGGTAATTAGACTGCTTGTAGCAGAGTGCGTTGCCGAGTTGGATCATGATGTTGTCTATATGGAAAGTGGCGCTGAAGCGGTTGAATATATCAAAACTCATTCACCAGATTTAATTATGATGGATGTGGAAATGCCTGGCATTAATGGTTTTGAAGCAACTAAGCAAATTAGAGAAATAAAAGGGGAAGATTGGTTTCCTATTATCTTTTTAAGTACAAAAATAGATGATGAATCTTATCAAAAAGGGATTTTAGCGGGTGGGGATGCCTATTTGGAAAAACCTATTAAGCCCTTACGTTTACAATTGCAAATCAAAGCAATGGAGCGCATTTATATGATGCGTCAAAAACTAAAAAGCGCTCAAGAAGATTTATTGCTGGCGAATGAAAAGTACCGTCGATTATCGTTATTTGATGAGTTGACCGGCTTAGCTAACCGGAGAAATTTTGATAGGACTCTGGAGAAGGAATTTAAACTGGCGAAGCGAGAGAAAAAGCCATTATCTGTCATTATTTCCGATATAGATTTTTTTAAAATTTACAATGATACTTATGGGCATCAAGCGGGTGATGAGTGTTTAAGTGCGGTTGCTAAGGCTTTATCTAATGGAGTGAGCAGGCCTGCAGATTTAGCCTGTCGTTATGGGGGTGAAGAATTTACTTTTATACTGCCGAGTACGGACTTGAAAGGCGCTAGAGAGCTTGCTGAAAGAATTAGGGGATCCGTTAGTGAATTGCAGATTGATCATGCTGGATCAAAAGTTTCTCCGCATGTAAGTTTGAGTTTGGGGGTTTCTACTTATAATGGTCAATTCTCTAGTGGTGAAGAAATTACCAAACAAGCGGATGCGGCTTTGTACCAAGCCAAAGAGAGCGGTAGAAATAAGGTTGTAGCTATTTAGTGGCTACTCATAATTACCAAGCTAAAGATTTTATACAAACGCAAGAGGGCTTTGTTTTTGCAGTAGTAGAGCAAGGGCTGGAAGAAGGAAAGGTTTTATGCTTTTTGCGTTATATACCTAAGGGAGATGCTTGGGTTAAAGTTTCAACGGATGAGGCTAATGCTTTTTTAAAGCAAAATGCAGTGCAGTATTTATTTTATTCAAAACAGAAATCAGCCCACCTGCATGCGGTATCAACTCATGATATTGCTGTGCATCATTCACCGAAAAAAAGACTACAGAAGCTCCTTGCTAAAACAAAACCTGATTTAATAGAGCAGGATTGCATTACTTTGTCTCATTTATTACTTGACCAGGGTGCATCGATGAATAGTCTGGGGGTTACCGGCTCATTATTAATTGGCGCGCAAAATACGAATTCTGATATAGATTTAGTGATTTATGGGCGTGAGAATTTTCAGCGTATTAGAGGTTGTATTAAAAGCTTGATTACGGATCAAAAGCTGGGTGCTTTACAAGAAAACGATTGGATAGATTCGTATCAGCGCCGTTCATGTGATTTAAGTCTGCAAGATTATGTGTGGCATGAACAGAGAAAATACAATAAAGCATTAATCAATAATCGAAAATTTGACTTAAATTTAATAGAAGAGGTGCCGGAGTCCTCCTCTGTCGTGTACACAAAACAAGGTGAGGTTATTATTCAGGCTCAGGTGGTAGATGCACAATATGCGTTTGATTATCCTGCACGTTTTTTACTAAAGCATGTGCAAATTTCAGAAGTACTTTGTTATACGGCAACTTATACAGGTCAGGCAGAAAACAATGAGTGGATTGAAGTGGCTGGAGCTCTAGAAATAGGGAGTGATGGGTGTCAGCGTATTTTAGTCGGCTCTACTAGGGAAGCAAAAGGGCAATTTATTAAAGTTATAAGCGCCCCTGCATGATGTTACCAGAGTTCAATGCAGTTATTTTTGATATGGATGGTTTGATTCTAGATACAGAGTCGAGTTATTTCGTTGCATGGCAGAAGGCGGCTGAAATAATGGGTTACACATTGAGTCATGAGTTTTGTGTGGCTTTATCAGGTAGTTCTTTTGCAATGCTAGAAAAAGAACTGACTGTTTTTTTTGGTAAAGCATTTAGTTTTCAGCAATTTTGTGAATTAAGTACTGAGCTCTGGCGTAACCATGTTGAAGAAAATGGAATTGCAGTTAAATTTGGCGTAAAAGAGCTTTTATTTACGCTTAAAAAAGAAAATATTACTTATTGTTTAGCGACCAATAGCCCAGAAAAAAGTGCGCGTGAATGCTTGCAGTATGCCAATGTTGATAATTTATTTGAGCTAGTGATTTGTCGTGATCATGTCGAGACACCTAAGCCGGCTGCCGATCTGTTTTTACGAGCGGCAGAAGTTTTGGGCCAACCGATTGATAAATGTCTAGTGGTGGAAGATTCATTTATTGGATTATTAGCTGCGCAGAACGCGGGTGCTTTTTCTGTTTTAGTACCTTCTTTGGCGGTAACGGAGGATATGCAGCGAATTGCGAATGTGGTGATGGATGATTTATCTTTCTTATCAAATGCAATAAAGAATCTTAATAATTAGCGCTCTCAAATCATTCACACAAAGTATAATAGCGAGTATTCGACTTGCTTAAAAAATAATTACACAACTCTTTTGAACTCTTTATCTTCTAAAATTACTGTTATTGCCCCAGCCCGATTACATATGGGTTTTATTGATTTAAGTGCGTCTTTGGGGCGAAATTTTGGCAGCATTGGGGTAGCGCTTAATGAAATTAATACCACGATTGAACTTTCTCCAGCAAATGAACTTTGTATGCTTGGAATTCAGTCGGATCGAGCCTTATCTTGTCTTACACAGTTGTGTGAACTTTTAAATGTTTCTAATAAACTTCAACTAGATATTAAATCATTGATTCCTGAACATGTGGGTTTAGGCTCGGGTACGCAAATGTCATTAGCTATTGGAATGGGTTTAAGTGCTTATTATAATTTGGGTTTGCAAGTACGCGACATTGCTGTATTGACCTCTAGAGGTGCTCGTTCAGGCATAGGCATAGCCACTTTTGAACAGGGTGGCCTAGTTGTTGATGGGGGGCGTGGTGAAAAAACCTTAACGCCTCCGGTTATTTCTCAGATGTCAGTGCCGGATGATTGGCGTTTTATTCTGGTTTTTGATAGTGCTGATCAAGGCTTGCATGGGGATGATGAGCTTAAGGCATTTAAAGAATTGCCATCCTTTCCGGCGGAAGAAGCGGCGCGCTTATGTTATTTATTAATGATGCAAGGGTTGCCAGCCTTAGCTGAGCAAGAATTAAAATTATTTGGTGATGTGATTACGCAACTACAAAGCTCCGTGGGTGATCATTTTGCGGCGGCTCAAGGGGGAGGTGTTTTTACCAGTGTAGCTGTCGCAGAGGTTATGAAGACTCTTCAAGCTGAAGGTGCGGTTGCTATTGGGCAAACTTCTTGGGGGCCTACGGGGTTTTGTATGGTTAAAGGTAAAGCCTTAGCTGATAAGTTAGAGCAACAAGTACAAGAGAAGTTTGCTCATTTAGAGAGTGTAACGGTGATGCAGGCGAGTGTAAGGAATACAGGCGGGCAAGTGATTGCCTGAGCCGATATTAATCATCGCTAGCTCGGGACGTATGTTGGCTCAAGCGGCAAGCAAGATTAATTTAGTTCCCATCGTTATCGATTTATTTGCAGATCAAGATACGCAGGCTATTGCAGAAAAAGTGGTTTGTATTGATGCGCTTTCATTAGTGAAGGTGCAAAAAGTCGTACTTGATTTAATGACTGAATATAATATTAAATCAGTGCTTTATGGTAGTGGTCTGGAAGGAAATATTGATGTTCTGTTCTGGCTGGAAGGGCTGTTTTTACTGCATGGAAATTCTGCGCAAGTTCATCAGCGCTATTGTAATACGCAAGATTTTTTTAAACATTTAGAGCAGTTGAATATTCCATACCCCGCCATTTCTTTTGATCAACCGGCTAATGCGCAGTGCTATTTAATTAAATCGGCTCATAATTCTGGGGGTGTTGGGCTTAGGTCTTATGATGGTAGTAATTTGCAAATTGGTGAGTATTACCAGCAATTCCAAAAAGGGTGTGCGGCTTCGGTTTTATTTATAGCTGAAAAGCAATGCATAACAATCATCGGTTTTCATCGGCAGTGGACTGTGAGTGCTATTGATTTTAGTTTTGCAGGTATTATTAAGCAGATGAATGTGCCGGCCAGAATAAGCAAGGCTGTTCGGCGTTGGTTAGAAAAATTAATTACTGTTTACGCATTAAAGGGCTTAGGTAGCTTAGATTTCATTTGGGATGGAGAGCAATGTTATTTTTTAGAGCTTAATTTACGCCCACCAGCGAGTATGCTCTTATACCCAGAACTTAATTTACTAGCAGCACATATGATGCAAGAGTCGCTCTCAAAGCCCGCAAAATTAACGGTTCGAGCCTTGCAGACCGTCTATGCAAAGACCGATTGCGAAATTAAAAATTCTGTCAACTGGCCTGAATGGGCTGCAGATAGACCGCAAAAATCAGTAAGAATTAAAGAAAATCAGCCGATTTGTAGTATTATGGCGGATGGAAAAACGGTTGGGCAGGTTGAAGAGCGGCTGCAAAATCGAAAGAGTTTTATACAAAATCACGTTTTAAATAGGTAAATACCACCATGCAATACACAGCAAGTGTAAATAAATTGACTCAACCTTTAGTGCAAGAACTATTGGATAATGCAGATAAATTAAGATTAGATATTCAAACCTTGGATAATGGTTGCACGATTATTGATGCAGGAATTAATGCCTTGGGCGGCTTGGAAGCCGGTCGTATTATTACTGAAATTTGTTTGGGGGGCATGGGAACTGTTTCTTTATCGCATACAACATATACCGATAATTGGCCGTTAACCGTTAATGTACATTCGACGAACCCAGTATTAGCTTGTCTAGGTAGTCAGTATGCCGGATGGAGTTTATCGCATGATAAATATTTTGCTTTAGGTTCAGGCCCTGCACGTGCGATGGCGACTAAAGAAAAAGAAGGCGCAACATTGCCTGTTGAAGAGTTATATGCCGAATTAGATTATAGAGATGCTGCGGAAACAGCGACCTTAGTCATAGAAAATGATGCGATTCCACCGGTTGAAATTGTAGAAAAAATTGCCAAAGCCTGTGGTGTTGCTTTTGATAAATTAACCATTATCGTCACACCAACAAGTAGTTTGGCCGGTAGTGTGCAAGTCGTTGGGCGTGTATTAGAAGTCGCGATGCATAAAGCACATGAGTTGCATTTCCCTTTAGAAAATATTATCGATGGCATGGGTAGCGCACCTTTATGTCCCCCTCATCCTGATTTTGTACAAGCAATGGGGCGTACTAATGATGCGATTTTATTTGCCGGCCAAGTACATATTTTTGTTAAAGGGACTGATGACGCGGCAGAAAAATTAGCAACCGCTTTACCAAGCTCAACATCTAAAGATTACGGTAAGCCATTTGCGCAAGTATTCAAAGATGCAAAATATGATTTCTTCAAAATTGACGGTATGTTATTTAGTCCGGCGAGCGTTATTGTTACCGCAGTGGAATCAGGTAATAGTTTCCGTGCGGGGAAATTAGATAACGATTTATTGAATCAATCTTTTGGTTCTTAATAGACTGACAAACAAATAAGTTTAGGGCATTATTAATGTCCTAAGCCCGTATCGACTGAGCCAAAATATAAATTACCAAATTTAGCTTATTTTTATCTATAAAATAAGGTAAAATAAGCGGTTTTCTGGCTCAGAATAATAGGCTTTGCCTGTTATAAAGTTTTTTTTATGCCTAACCTTTTAGAGTACAACAATGACTGATCTATCTCTTTATAGAAATATCGGTATTTTCGCGCATGTTGATGCGGGAAAAACCACAACCACGGAACGTATCCTTAAGCTGACTGGTAAAATCCATAAGCTAGGTGAAGTACATGATGGTGCTGCGACTACTGATTTCATGGAGCAAGAACAAGAGCGTGGAATTACTATCCAATCAGCTGCGACTTCATGTTTCTGGAAAGATCACCGTTTCAATATCATTGATACACCGGGTCACGTTGATTTCACAATTGAAGTATACCGTTCATTAAAAGTTTTAGATGGTGGTGTAGGTGTATTCTGTGGATCAGGTGGTGTAGAGCCACAATCAGAAACAAACTGGCGTTATGCGAACGAATCAGAAGTTGCGCGTATTATTCTAGTTAATAAATTAGACCGTCTAGGTGCTGATTTTTACCGTGTTGTAAAACAAGTTGAAGATGTATTAGGTGCAAACCCATTAGTAATGGTATTGCCTATCGGTACAGAAGATGACTTCGTTGGTGTTGTTGACTTACTAACTGAAAAAGCATGGGTGTGGGATAACACGGGCGATCCAACAAATTTTGAAATTCAAGATGTTCCTGCCGATATGGTAGATGATGTTGCAGAATACCGCGAAACATTAATCGAAAAGGCATTAGAGCAAGATGATGATGCGATGGAAAAATACTTGGAAGGTGAAATGCCAAGTATGGAAACTATTAAAGCATGTATCCGTAAAGGAACGATCAATCTTGATTTCTTCCCTACTTACTGTGGCTCAGCTTTCAAAAATAAAGGTATCCAATTAGTCTTGGATGCTGTTATTGACTACCTACCATGCCCTACTGAAGTTAAACCACAGCCAGAAGTGGATGAAGAAGGTGAGGAAACAGGTGAATTAGCAATTGTTGATATTAATAAACCATTACGTGCCTTAGCATTCAAAATTATGGATGATCGTTATGGTGCATTAACCTTTATTCGTATTTATTCAGGCGTATTAAATAAGGGTGATACGTTATTAAATAGCTACACAGGTAAAACTGAGCGTATCGGCCGTATGGTTGAGATGCATGCGGATGAGCGTATTGAATTAACTAGCGCACAAGCTGGTGATATTATCGCGATTGTGGGTATGAAAAACGTGCAAACGGGTCATACATTATGTGATCCTAAGTTCCCTGCAACCTTAGAGCCTATGGTTTTCCCTGATCCAGTTATCTCGATTGCTGTATCGCCAAAAGATAAAGCCGGTTCTGAAAAGATGGGTATTGCGATCGGTAAAATGGTTGCTGAAGATCCATCATTCCGTGTTGAAACAGATGAAGATTCTGGTGAAACAATTCTACGTGGTATGGGTGAGTTACATTTAGATATTAAAGTTGATATTCTAAAACGTACGCACGGTATTGATGTAGAAGTAGGTAAGCCTCAAGTAGCTTACCGTGAAACTATCACGCAAACGATTGAAGATAGCTACACACACAAAAAACAATCAGGTGGTTCGGGTCAGTTTGGTAAAATTGATTACCGTATTGAGCCAGGTGAGCCAGGTTCAGGTTTCGTATTTGAATCTAAAGTAACTGGTGGTAACGTTCCTAGAGAATTCTGGCCAGCGGTTGATAAAGGTTTCAAAAGCATGGTTGATACAGGGGTTCTAGCCGGGTTCCCATGTTTAGATTTTAAAGTAACTTTATTAGATGGTGGTTTTCACGCAGTGGATTCATCAGCAGTTGCTTTTGAAATTGCAGCAAAGTCAGCATACCGTCAGTCAATCCCTAAAGCAGGTCCTCAGTTAATCGAGCCGATCATGAAGGTTGATGTATTCACACCAGAAGATCATGTTGGAGACGTTATTGGTGATTTAAACCGTCGACGTGGAATGATTCAAGGACAAGACGCTGGTGTATCAGGCGTTCGTATTAAAGCGGAAGTTCCGTTAAGCGAAATGTTCGGTTATATCGGTGATTTACGTACAATGACATCAGGTCGTGGTCAATTCTCTATGGAATTTGCACATTACCTACCATGTCCTAAAAACGTAGCTGATGAAGTCATCAAAGAAGTACAAGAGCGTAATAAATCTAAGTAAATATATTTAGGTTTCATAGCGTAAGAAAAAGCCACCCATTGGGTGGCTTTTTTGTATCTTATAGGGTGTAATTTACTTGGTTATATTAAAAAATAGCACAGTGCGTTTCGACAGTGATTTTAATTTTTTATTTTATTTGTCATATTATTTTGTCATAATGAAATGTCATTTCTTTAGGAGAGCTTGTGATGTTGGAAGCTAAATTATCCGATTTTAGAAAGCCTGAATTCTTTAATCAAACAGAAATTATTCATATTGTGGATCATAGAAAAAAGAAAGACATCGGTTTTTTTGTCCCCGCTAACTTAATAGAATCTTTTAAGGGCTACTTGCAGCAAGAAGACAAAAATAAAAAATTAGCATTACTACAGCGGATAGCGCAAGCGCAGAAAATAGATCCTATTGAAGAAGTGGGTATTGCTGATGGAATTAAGTAAGCTAAAGCGTGGAGCGATTTGTTTGGTTAATTTCAATCCATCAAAAGGCAAAGAAATAGGTAAAATAAGACCTGCGGTTATTCTAAGCAAAGATGAGGATAATCAAATATTAGAAACAGTAGTGGTTTTACCTATTTCAAGTCAATTAGTTGAAAATGGATTCCCTTATCGTATTTTTTTACCTTTAAGAGAAGGCTTAGATAAGGATTCGAATATTTGCATATATGAAGTTAGGGCTTTATCTAAAAAGCGCATTATTGATGTTGTTTCTTCGGTCACAGATACCGAGATGACAATGGTTGAGAAAGCTCTTACCCAGGTTTTTATCGATAAGTAGAGGCGTGAGGCGCACTTTACTGGAAACTTGTACACAAAAATTATTAAAATAAATAGAGGTTATTCAATGTCTACAGACACAATAAATCCAATAGAAGTATTAGCGCAGTACCGGTCTCATGTCGCAGAGCGTGCTGAAAATGGCGTCGTGCCTCAACCTTTAAATGCTGAACAAGTGTCTGCGATTGTAGAACTAATTAAACAACCGCCAGCAGGAGAAGAAGAATTTATTTTGGATTTAATCACGCATCGTGTTCCAGCGGGCGTAGACGAAGCAGCTTATGTAAAAGCAGGATTTTTAGCTGCGGTTGCAAAAAGTGAAGTGCAATCGCCTATTTTAAATGCAGAGCGTGCAACAGAATTATTGGGCACTATGCTAGGTGGCTATAATATTGAAGCTTTGGTTGATTTATTAGATAAGCCTGCATTAGCGCCGATAGCAGTAAAAGCCTTATCACATACTTTATTAGTATTTGATGCATTTCATGATGTACAGGAAAAAGCGCAAGCAGGGAATGTGTTTGCTCAGCACGTTATACAGTCTTGGGCAGATGCTGAATGGTTTACAGCTAAGCCAGAAGTCGTTGAGAAAATGACGGTAACAGTTTTTAAAGTCACCGGAGAAACCAATACCGATGATTTATCACCTGCACCGGATGCATGGTCACGGCCTGATATTCCTTTGCATGCACAAGCGATGCTTAAAATTCCACGTGAAGGCATCACCAATACAGAACAACAAATCACAGAATTAAAAGAAAAAGGTTTTCCTGTTGCTTATGTGGGCGATGTTGTCGGTACGGGGTCATCACGCAAATCAGCAACTAACTCGGTATTATGGTTTACAGGGGATGATATTCCTTATGTGCCTAATAAACGCGGTGGTGGTGTGTGTATTGGTGGGAAAATCGCGCCAATTTTCTTTAATACTATGGAAGATTCAGGCGCTTTACCGTTTGAATGTGATGTTGAGAATTTGGCGATGGGTGATGTGATTGATATTTACCCGCATCAAGGTTTAGTAAAACGTCATGAGTCAGATGAATTAGTTTGTGAATTTTCGCTTAAAACGGATGTATTGCTTGATGAGGTTCGTGCCGGTGGACGTATTCCACTGATTATTGGTCGAGGTTTAACCGATAGAGCGCGTAAAGCATTAAGTCTTGAGCCTTCTAATGTATTTGCTCGCCCAGCAGATACAGAAAGTAGTAACAAAGGTTATACCTTGGCGCAAAAGATCGTCGGTAAAGCGTGTGGTGTTACGGGTGTACGTCCTAATACGTATTGTGAACCGCATATGACGACGGTAGGCTCACAAGATACCACAGGACCAATGACGCGTGATGAATTAAAAGATTTGGCCTGTTTAGGTTTCTCAGCTGATTTAGTGATGCAGTCTTTTTGTCATACTGCTGCATACCCTAAGCCGATTGATGTGGCGATGCAGCATAGCTTACCTGATTTTATTATGAATCGTGGTGGGGTTGCCTTGCGTCCTGCGGATGGGATTATTCATTCGTGGTTAAACCGTATGTTATTACCTGATACGGTCGGTACAGGTGGTGATTCTCATACGCGTTTTCCGATGGGAATTTCATTTCCTGCGGGGTCTGGCTTAGTCGCTTTTGCTGCGGCGACAGGGGTAATGCCTTTAGATATGCCTGAATCGGTATTAGTACGTTTCAGTGGTGAAATGCAGGCGGGAATCACTTTACGTGATTTAGTGAATGCAATTCCGTTGGCAGCGATTGAAAAAGGTTTACTAACGGTAGAGAAGAAAGGTAAGAAAAACGTTTTCTCTGGGCGTATTTTAGAAATTGAAGGGCTACCTGATTTAAAAGTTGAGCAAGCATTTGAATTATCAGATGCATCGGCAGAGCGATCGGCCGCAGGTTGTACGATTCGTTTAGGGGATACGCCTATTCGTGAATATATGACATCTAATATCACTATGTTGAAATGGATGATTGCAGAAGGCTATGGTGATGTACGTACGATTGAACGTCGCATTAAAGAGATGCAAGTATGGCTGGCTAAGCCTGAATTGATGGAGCCTGATGCCGATGCGGAATATCATACAATTTTAGAAATCGACCTTAATAGCATTAAAGAGCCTATTATGGCGTGCCCGAATGATCCTGATGACGTGAAAACATTAGCGGATGTAGCAGGGACTAAAATTGATGAGGTGTTTTTAGGCTCATGTATGACTAATATTGGTCATTTCCGAGCGGCAGGTAAATTATTAGAAAAAGAGGCGGGGCAACTGCCTACACAGCTTTGGGTTTCTCCACCGACTAAAATGGATCAAGCGCAATTAACCGAAGAAGGCTATTACAGCACTTTTGGTAAGTCGGGCGCACGAATGGAAATGCCGGGTTGTTCTTTGTGTATGGGGAACCAAGCACGGGTTGCTGATAATGCGACTGTCGTTTCTACCTCAACACGAAACTTTCCTAACCGTTTAGGTAATAATGCGGATGTGTATTTAGGTTCGGCTGAGTTAGCTGCTGTCTGTTCTATTTTAGGAAAAATACCGACTAATGAAGAGTATATGGCTTATGTTAGTAAAATTGCTGAGAGTGCTGAAGATACTTATCGTTATTTGAATTTTGATCAAATTAAAAGTTATCAAGATAAAGCGGATTCAGTAGATTTATAAGCTTTACTGAGTTTTAGCTATTAAAAACCAAGCTCTGATGGGCTTGGTTTTTTTTTGAGAAATTGATGAGAGTGCGATCTTAAATCTATGGATATAGTTGACGATAATCAGGAAAAATTTGATATAAACGAGTTTTTAAAGAATTTAACGCGTCTTCCGGGCATATATAAAATGCTTAATGAGGCGGGCGATATTATTTATATCGGCAAAGCGAAGAACTTAAAAAACCGTGTGTCTAGTTATTTTAGAAAAGGTACGGCCTCAGCTAAACAGCAAGTTATGGTCGCTAAGATTGTCAGTATAGAAATCGCAGTAACGCATACCGAAGCTGAAGCCTTATTACTTGAAAGTCAGTTAATTAAAAAGCATAAGCCACGCTACAATATTTGTTTAAGGGATGATAAATCTTATCCTTATATTTTTATTTCTTCAGAGCAATCATTCCCACAAATTACCTCGCATCGCGGTGCTAAAAAGAAAAAAGGCGATTATTATGGGCCTTACCCTAGTGCGGGTGCAGTGCGTGAAACACTGAAGTTATTGCAAAAAATATTCCCCATTAGACAGTGCGAAGATTCTTATTATAATAATCGTTCTCGACCGTGTTTGCAGCATCAAATAGAGCGTTGTACAGCGCCTTGTGTGGGGTTAATTACTGAAGAAGCGTATGGAGAAGACGTTAAGAATACCGAACTGTTTTTAGCGGGAAAAAGTGAGTTATTAATTGATAAATTGATTGTAGATATGGATCAATTTTCAACTCAATTAGAGTTTGAACAAGCAGCCGTTGTACGCGATAGAATTAGCCAGTTACGCAGTATTTTAGAAAAAAATTATGTCAGCGGAAATAAAGGTGATGTGGATATTGTTGCTTGTGCGACAAAAGCCGGCGTTGCTTGCGTACAAATCTTTTTTATTCGTAATGGCCAAAATTTAGGTAATAAAACTTTTTTCCCTAAAATTAATAGTGAATTTAGCCCCGAAAGTATTTTATATGCTTTTATTCCGCAATATTATTTAGATAAAAATATCCCCAATGAATTAATTGTTAGCCATGAGCCAGAAGAAAGCTCACTATTGTGTGAGGTATTGGCATTGCAGGCAGGGCATGGGGTGAGCATTTCAACTAAAGTACGTAGTGATCGTGCTAAATGGCTGCAAATGGTGCAGGTAAATGCCGAGAATGCATTAATGACAAAGTTAGCTGATAAACAAGGGGGTTATTCACGTTTTTTAAGCCTGCAAGAAGAGCTAGGCTGTACTGAAATTCCTAAACGTTTGGAGTGTTTTGATATTAGCCATACACAGGGTGATTTTACGGTCGCATCTTGCGTGGTTTTTGATAGAGAAGGGCCTGTTAAATCGGCATATCGACGATTTAATATAGAAGACATTACGCCGGGAGATGATTATGCGGCGATTTACCAGGCTGTGTCACGGCGGTTTAAGCGATTAGTAAAAGGCGAGCATGAAGCCCCTGATATTTTATTTATTGACGGTGGTAAAGGCCAAGTTCACCAAGCGGAAAAGGCATTAGAGGAATTGCAGGTAAATAATGTTATGATAGTGGGTGTTTCTAAAGGGCCTGATAGGAAAGCGGGCATGGAGAAAATGATTTTACCTGGACAGGCGCAGCCGATTGATACTAATCCTAATGCAAGCGGGTTATTATTGATTCAGCATATTAGAGATGAAGCACATCGTTTTGCTATTACAGGCCATAGAGGGCGACGTGGTAAAGCGAAAAAAGAATCGCCTTTAGAAGCGATAGCAGGACTTGGGCCTAAAAGGCGACAAATTTTATTAAAGCAATTTGGCGGATTACAAGGAATCTCACGCGCAGGCGTAGAGAGTCTTTCAAGCATAGACGGAATTAGCCGACAATTAGCACAACGGATATACGACACATTCCATCAGCAAGATGACTAAGACAATAAATATACCAACATTACTTACACTATTACGTGTAGCACTCATTCCCGTTTTGGCCGTTTTTTTCTATTTACCGTGGGAATATTCTAATATAGCAACAACCTTTATCTTTTTTATTGCAGGCGTTACCGATTGGCTAGATGGGTATTTGGCGCGAAAAATGGGTGTGGAAACTAAGTTTGGTGCTTTCCTAGATCCCGTTGCCGATAAAATAATGGTCGCCTTTATTTTAGTACTATTAGTTGAAGCAGAAGCGAGTATCTGGATGACATTGCCTGCAGCAATTATTATAGGTAGAGAAATTACGATTTCATCATTGCGTGAATGGATGGCAGAAATAGGCCAGCGCGCAACAGTTAAAGTATCACAAATTGGCAAGTGGAAAACTTCAGCTCAAATGTTAGCAATTGCTTGTTTGTTATATCGTGAAGAAATTTCAGGTGTTTCAATGCAGTTAGTGGGCTTAGTAATGCTATATATTGCTGCAATTTTAACGATCTGGTCAATGATGAGCTATTTAAGAGCTGCTTTTAGCTCAATGGCTGATTAACACGTAATTTTAGATATAGATAAAAGAACAAGGGATAAAATGGATAAGGATACACAAAAAGAACAAGAGAAAGAAAAACTGCGGGATGATATTCTTGCTGCAGCCTTAAAATTATTCACTGAAAAAGGCTATTTTAATACATCGCTAACGGAAATAGCCGAGGCTTCAGGTGTCAAAAGTTCAGCGGGTGTGTATAAGCATTTTAAAAATAAACAAGAAATAGCGACTGCTTTGCATGCTTGGATTGTTGATAGGCTGAGTGTTTCTATTGATGATATTCGCCGACGCAATAGAAAGTCACCAGAACAGTTACGCGAGATTGTAGATTTATGGTTTCGTTTGACAGATGATGCGCCTGAAATTATGCGTTTCATTTTAGTTTTAAATGTCAGTGAATTTTTACCTGAAGAAAAACCCTTAATGGAAAGCCCGCCATTTATAAAAATATTACGCATTTTACATAGCGGAATAAAAGCGGGTGAGATTAAAGCTACGGATTCACAGCGCGCTTATTGTAGTTTTTTTGGTATTATTGAAAATACCCTCAAACAAGTTTTAACAGGCACGTTAACTAAAAAAGCTGATTTTTATCAGAATGATACGTGGACAGCTGCTTGGGCTGGGATTGCTAAAGATTAGTGATTAAAAGCTGACTTTATAGGCTAAAGTCAGCTCAAAGCATTACATTAAGGAATGGCTTGTATTGCATTGCTTAAGTGGACTTTACCATAGCCGTATTTATCATTACGGCCGTCAATATAAGCTTCAGTACCAATTTTCTCTGCACTATCATGTAATAGAGCAATTATTTCCGAACTGCTTAAATCTGGATTTTTTTCTAGTAGTAGTGCAATAACACCACTGACTATAGGGGCAGCTGCAGAAGTTCCCGAGATGGATAAATAATTGTCTGTAGGAGAGAAACCTAAAGCCCCCATAGGGTCTAAACTTTTTACCCCTATATTCTCACCTGCTGGTGCGAGTATATCTAACTCAGCCCCCCAGTTGCTGTAGCTAGCACGATCATTCGTTTCGCTACTGGCACCTACACTAATCACTTCAGGAATCGCTGACTCATCATTCCCCAGCGAACTATTCGCATTTCCCGTTGCAAAGACTATATTAATCCCTTTGCCATTACGCCCATTTTTGCTTAGGTTCACAATCGTATCTTGAACACTTTGAGAGACGTTACCTGTTCCCCAACTATTATTGATAATATCCGCGCCCCATTCATCAGCTTTGTTAAATAGCGTTATAAAATCACTATCAGTCATAGAGTCTTTGAATTTTAGAAATAAAATCTCACTATTACTGGCAACCCCTTTAATTCCTAGGCTATTGGAGCGTGCCCCGAGAATTCCAGTGACAGCTGTTCCATGATATTCATTTCTATTGTGGCTCACATTGTTACAATTTGTGGCAATATCAAAAGTATGGGTAACTGCTGATTGTAAGTCTTCATGAGTCACGTCTAGCCCATCATCAATCACTGCAATTTTGATGTTTTTTCCCGTATATAGGCTTAGGTAATTGGCGGTATGTATATGAGCTTCAGAATCGATGACGGTTTGTGTATAGCTACTATTTATATGCCACTGCTCACTGTAGAGTGGGTCATTAATGGTGTCTGGGAAAAAGTGTGAGGGTGCTGGCAGGAAGTCATTGCACTCATCAGAGGTGGAACTGAAAAAATCAGAAGATTCTTCAGTTGTTGAAGAATCTGAGTCAGATGTAAATCCAGGTGAGTTTTCACCACATGCTGTGATTATCAAACTAAAAAGAAGGATTAAATATTTATTTAACATTATCTAGTCCGGAGTTGTTTAATAAAATCAGGGTGAGCGTACTCTATGAAATCTTGTTCAGATAAACGGTTAGCAATATCGATGGCTAAACCATTGGAAGGAACAGTTAATAAATACAGTAGAACGCCTAGTTGTTTTTCAATTTTTATATCATAGGGAGATAAAAGTAAGTAGGGATCAAGATCGTCGGATGGTTTAAATTTAACTAAAATTTTATTATAAATGCCGACTTGCTGCCCCTGGGCAGTATTGTAATAATCAACCGAGTTTTCTTGGTCAGTTGATAAATTACTACGTGTAAACTGCTGAACAGGGCTCAGCATCACTTTCTCATTATTTTGATAAAAATAATTATCCTGAGCATTGGTTACGCTAATAAAAAGTAATGGGCAAGTACGCAATAGTGTTTTAAAGTTTATTTCCATTGTTGGATCATCTTTTTAGGAATATTAAAATGAATAATTCGGCCATTTCTATTTAAGGACGCTTCGATTTTATCACTATTTAAAATATTATCTAAAATCTCTAGATTATTATCAAAGTCATACAAAGAGTAGCCATTGATTGAGGTAATAATATCATTTTCTCGTAAACCAGGTGGTAACCTTCCTTTTTTAGTGGTCAATTTAATACCACTACCTGATTGAACTAAACCAAACTGGGATAAAAGCGCAGATTTATTTTTTGTATAATTTGATTTAATATCTGCTAAGTTGGAAATTTTAAGTGATATGGGCGAGCGTTTAACTGAACCTTTAGAGAGTGCTTTAGCATTTTTATTTTGTAAAAGTTCTAATTTTTCTAAACGTCCATTGTGTTTTATTTGTATATAAGTATTGAGAATTAAATCAATAGTGCCACTATTATTAGGTAGCTTGTCATCTTGTTGATAAGGCAGCGGAGCCTTGTTTTTTTGATGCGAGATGAGCGCTATTGAATTTTTAGGGTTTGATGAGTTGATTAACCCGTGTAGAAATAGTGATTGACTGGTTTTAGGTATTTGTTTTTGAATAATAGGTGCAGCTTTTTTTGGGGTGTTTTGCTTAAATAAGTTAGCACTTAAAATATCACGTAAATCATGATTGACTACTCTTGTAGGGTTTGTTTTGAGTGATTTTTTTTGTTTTGGCTGCTGTGCAGATAGAGTATCGACTTTGGGTTCTTGTTGTATTTTCCAAACCCATTGCGCTAGAAACCCCGTGCCAGCGATACAGAGTAGGGCGACAATAATATGTAGCGTTTTTTTATATTGGAATATTTTTTTCATGGGAAAATTAAAATGCTAGTTTTTCAGTAAAACGAATAACAATGTCATTCTCATTATCAGATAGTTTACCTTGATTAGTTAAGTTTAATAGATATTGTGTCATCTTAACTTCAGCCTGTTTATCTGGTGTTGCAATAATTTCGATTAAACTTTTCTGGTTGCTTGTTTCTGTAATAGTACTAATGAGCTTATTATCTACTTGTGCTGATTTGATGCTTAAAGCAGGAAGTTGATTACTATTATTGTTTGCAGAAACACGTCCACCTTCCCATTGAGCTTCTAAACTATTAATAAAATAAGGCGGATTGTCACTCAATTTCATGTGCTGAATATGAATGATACCCGTCATTTTAGTTCGGTTAGGTAATTTTAGCTGAGAGCTAATTTCAGCACTATTGAGTTGCCCTTGTACGCTTAAAGCGGGCATAAAACTTTCAAAGTTAGAGTGTATCTGTAGCTGTGATTGGCCGCTATTTACGTGTATTTCTGTTACAGGCTGCTCATTAAGTAAGTGGCTAGGTGAAATAGACCATTGAACCTGAATGGGTAAGTAGCTTTGAACTGATGCTTTTAGGGAGCCTTGCCAAAGATTACCTTCAAATTGAGATAATTTAAAGCGACCTAATTGTGATTCAGTGATGAACTGATTCGCAATGATTTTAATCGGTGTTAAGAGTAATAAGGCAAGTATAAAGCTAATGCTGCACAGCAGTAGATAAGCTAAAAGCATTTTTTTATAAGCCAACATAGTTAATAGCTTAAAGTGATCTGAAAATGAGTAGAGCCTTTACTGCTTTGCGTACCGAATTTATCGACAGAAATGGCACTCTTTTTTTGTAAGCTGTCTAACCAGCGAATGCTATCGTTGAATAAGCTGTTTTCTAGGGTAATTAATAAGCGTTGTTTACTTAGTGGTTTAATTTGAGAAATATTAAGCTTTTGTTGCTTGGCAGTTCTTTCAATTAAAGTCATTATTTGAGTGCTATCTGTGGCTGCCGCATTATTTGTTCTACTTAATTGCTGAACTTGTTTAGCCATAGATTGCATGGTAATGAGATTATTTTGTTGCGTGGCTATGCGCTTTTCTAGTGTTGTATTACTACGCGCAGTGGGTAAATAGATAAAGGCATAGGCAAGTAATAAAAAGCTGATAAAGGCAGTTATAACAAGAATTTTCTGTTCATTAGCCGTTTTTTGTACAAACCAATCTTTCATGACCTACCCCCCGTGATAAGCAATTGGGCCGTAATATGACCTTCTTCTTTATTGATTGAAGAAACGCTTGCTTTTAAGCCTTGTTGGCTTAAGGCATTTTTAAAATATTCTAATTTTGCTAAAGATGGCGTAGAAAAGCTAATATTGATAGATTGGTTTTGATAATCCAATTGATTAAGTTGAACCGCATCTTGTGTTCGTAGTGTGCGTGATAATTTAGCCAGCAAAGGAATAAAATCTCCCGTTTGTGCTTGGTTATTTTGTAATTTTTTTAATCCAGAGCGCATTTGGCTATAGGGATTAATAATTCGGCGTGCTTTAGGGAAACTTTTTTTATAAATAGCCGTGATTGTATTTTCTAAAGAGGCTTCTTGTTGTTGTAGTTCATGGTTTTTATATAGCTGATAAAAACATAGACTACTGAAAATAACCATCGTCGCTATTCCTGTTGCTAGAATTAAAAGCCATGTTCGTGGTGTTTTAACCTTATAGGGACCCTGTAATAAATTCAGTGCTGATGCGTTTGAGTAATATTGACAAAGTTTGACAAAATAATTATCAATACTTTGAGATGAGAAGTGGGTTAAAGGGGTTTCTAAATCAAAATGGCTAGTACTGTAAACGGGAATATCTTCGGGTAGGTTCGTCTGTAATGTTTCTAAGCTTAATAATAAATTATTGCTTTCTATTGGGTAGCAGTCGTGATTAGCTTTTAACAAAAGTTGCTGCTTATCATGAATAATCAACCATTCTTCGGGAGCCTGGGCTAATAGTGATGTTTCACTGATGAGTTGTTGTAGTACAACCCCTTGCTCGCTGAAGTATTGAATCAGGTTTTCTAAATACGCTTTTTCTATGATACTAACGGCTAACTGGTTTTCCGTATCGCGTTGGTAAGCAAAGTGCAAAGTGTCTACTTCTGCGGCAAGTTGCTCTTCTAAATCAAATTTTAGAGCTTGTTCCAGTTGCTTGCGGTTTTTAATAAGCAGCTCAGAGTGTGTTTCAAATACTTTTTGAGCAGGTAAAACCGCAATGCAAGACGTGTTGGGGAATTTTTCTTTAAAGTCAGCTAAATTATCGCAACCGGAATCATTTTGCTCTTCCGTTTGATGAAACCAAGCAAATTGAGTGTTTTCATCAATACTGTCATTTGCCGGTATCGCTATAAAAAGTAATGCATCCATAAAGTTTTATAAGTTATGTGGTCAAATATTAATAAAATCTCGAGCGGTATAAGGTATCAATACGTTTTTCTGAGTGCCGATAGAGGTAACTATTATATTGTTGCTCTAAATTATCAATTTCTCCAAGATAAGATAATATAAAGAAACTACTGTTTACGCTGAGGGTGTTTTTATCAAAAGAAGCACTTAGTTTTTCTTCGCCTTCTGCGATTGCATTATCAGTATCTAGCTGCGTTAAAAAACTATCAACTGACTCAAAGCCTTTTTCTTCAGATTGTTTGTTTAAAACACCTGTTAGGTCAGCATTACGCATTTTATCTGAAAGAGATTTTAACAGTAAAGGGCTAGCGGTATTGATATTTATCTGTGTTATTGCGGATTGTTGAGGGGTGTAACGACCTAGCTCGGTATATTGAGGAATATTCGGTAGTACGCAAAGATCAGTGAGCAGTAAAGGTTTGATTTTATTCCAATACTGTACTGCATAAAGTTCAGAAATTTCTGTTAAAGCTTGATTAGCAGCCTGGTAGGGTGGCGATAATTGGCTATAGGTTTCCCATTCTGCGCCTTGATTTTTGGGCTCATTATCAGCATCTAACCAGTCAACTAGGCTCCAAATTAGTTGCTCGATTAAATTTGAGTCTATATTTTGTTGGATTAACAAATTGCGTAAAATAATGATTTGCTTGTCATTGACTGTATCGCCCACAACCACGTTATTTAAGTTAAAACAGGATTGTTTATCAATGATTTTTGCTTGAAATGCTCCGCCTTCAGTTGCACTATAATCCATTGTGGCGGCTAATAACATTTCGTTCGCTGTTGCCAATTGCTCAGATGAATCATATTGATTATCTTTTAAGTCGGCACGTAACATGGCTTTAACAAATACTTCAATGTTAAGGAAAGACTGATAGAGTTTTTCTGCTTGTAATTGGTTAAGTGTGCGGCGAAGATTAACCTGTTGCTGGTAAAAAATCTGCGTGGCAACGATAGAGGTGAGTGCAACCACGAGCATGGCGGAAACTAGGGCAATGCCTTTTTGTTTAGCAGTTCTCATCTGGGCAGCTCAAATAACTGAGTGAAACCTTCCAAATTCTCCCTGCTTAATGTGATTTTTATGGCGCGCGGGAGTAGTGTTAGGTTGTTTTGAATCATTGCTTCCGTTGATTCTTGGGGAGGCCATGTGCTAAACCATTGTTTATTATCTGCTAAGGCTTCAAATGTCAGTAAAGTTACACCTTCTAATAGCGTTTCTTCACTATAATTGTCCATATCAGCATTATCAGGTGCAAACCAGGTGCGTTTTTTAAAATCACTGTCATCTAAAAAATAGTCCATACGTTGTAGTGAGTTACGCGCCAGTCCAGTTGGATTAGCTCTGCCTAATCGAGTAAAACTTAGAGATTGATAGCCTATCAGTAGGGCGGGGGATTTTTCACTATTATTAGTCGTTACTGCGCGGGGTATTATTTGTTGTAATTCGGTGTGTAACCGACTAAAGAGCGTGTTGAATTGATTAAATTTTATTTGTTGCTCAGAAAGCAGTGCGTGATTTTTTAAGACAGAGTTAAGCCCTGCATAGGATAAGGTTAATAAGATAGCTAAAATACTGATGGCAATTAATAATTCAATGAGCGTAAATCCTTTTTTGGTCATTCCACTTTACCTAAATAAAGTGTTTGCTCAAGAACGGCATCAGATTTTAATTCAGAAGCTTGTTTGGCAAAGCTGATAGTGACAGTACGGATTAATGGATTCGCTGTTTTTTTTCCTGCACTTTGCCAATACCAAGTTTGATCAAAGAAATTCACATCATCTTTTTTTTGCCGGGTATCAGGCCAAGGCTCATTAATACGAATTTCAGCCATTTTATTCTTCATTAACCAAAAAGCAGTCATTTTATCTTGCGTTAATAAAGCGGCTCTTGTTTCTTGATTAGCGGCATTTAAAGTGGCTAATAAACCGATAGAAACAATCGCTAAGGCGACCATGACTTCAATTAAGGTAAAGCCTTTACTCTTAGCCGTTTTGTAGGATGGGTAGACTGAAGCGCCTTGTTTTTTAGGCACGTAATGAAATCCATCAAACATGTGTATAACACAAAGATTTAAAATTAAGTGCCTATGTGATTTGATGCCAAGCTTTTTAGTAGTCATCAGCATTCTTTAATTTAAGTAGAATTTTATTAGCTTCACTGTATAGGGTATAAACTTCTTCTGAGTCTTGAAGCTGAATACTTAAATAGAAATTGCTAAAGCTCCCATCGGGCATAAAAATAACTTGAGGGTTTAGTGATTTATTGATTGTAACGGGCAGGTTATCAATGCTTAACTGATATTCAAGTTTTGAGTGGATTGAGTTACTACGCAATAAGTTATCTTTTTTTAATAGCTGCCATTTTTGCTCTTTATAACGGACAAAAGTATGTGCTTTAGCACCTAAATGCCAGCCCATAATTTGTCCGCGCAAAACAGCATCATCAGAAGCTAATTTGAGTAATTGTTGTATTTGATAAGCGGCAAGCTTTGCAGGGGAGGGGCGGGTGTTTAAGCTAAGCGCTGCAAAGGAAAAAAGAATGCCCACGATTACCATAACAACTAATAATTCAATTAAGGTAAATCCTTGGGTATTCTTTTTCAATGTAAAAAGGGGCTTATAAATTTAAAAAAGTGTCATTTCCGCTGTCACTAGTGGCCGATTGAGAGTTAAAGCTATTGTTTAGTGACTGCACAAGTCCTTTTGCTCTGGTTAGAATCATACCCAGCGTTTCTTGTACCTCTTTAGTCCAAGTAATCGGTGTTGTGATGGGCAGCATCATGCGCCAGAAATTAAGATTTTTTTCAAAAAGGGCAGGTAAGTCTTCCGTTAAACCAAGTTCATTTTGTCTTTTTAGTAAGTCTTTTTTAATAAACTTCGCATGGAACTTACTACTTGATAAATGGAAGGGAACGAGTCCAACTAATAAGACAAAAAGTCCGGTTGATGCAATAAAAGGATCTAGCAAAATAGCAACCAGTCCAAACTGAATTTCACCCGCTACTAAGGTTAATGCAATAAAACTAAGTAGCAGCGTTAATGTGAAGTGAGTACGCTCTTTCCAGTGTGTGAGCGCTTTACTAACCTCATAAACGATAACATTTTCAAAGTCAGTAATATGCTCCTCTAATGTACTGAGTATGCGATAAGCACTTTCAATATCAATATTAGATAATTTCTGCTCTAAGGTTTGTTGAATGCTAGCGCCAGGATCAGATGATAAACTAATGAATTGACCTGCCTGTAAACCTAAATTAGTTAATTGATGCTTCCAGTTTGCAACCGTTTCTGCCGAGGCTTGAGCGTTATTTTCACTAATAATATAAATAAACTTACTAGGATTATGGCTATTTGCTGCGTGTTTTAAGAAAGGCGGTAAAGTGACTTTAAAGTCATCAATAGTGAATTGGTTCGCATCAAAAAAGACAAAGACAAGGTCAGATAACTCACTCGCATGATTACGCAATAAATTAATACCTTCTTGGCGCTCATTTAAAGAGAAGCCGGGCGCGGTAATAATTGTTTTATCTTTTAGCTGAGGGCTATTAGATGTTTTTAGGTCTAAATAAATGTTGATATTACGGCTTTCACTTTTTGCAATTTGATCTAACCGATCACTGATATGAAAGAAAGGAAAGCGAGGATCACCATCAACGGCTGTCCCCGGTAATATCATGCTATTTTCAGAGTTTCGGTGAGCTAAAACACTAAACTGAGCACCAATATTATCTGAATTGACTAGTGTCGTTGCTCCACCCAAGTATTGGTTAATAAACGCATTTTTTCCTGACGATGGCTCGCCAATCACTGTAATGATAGGTGACCATGAGGTTTTATTCGCCAGAGAATCATCCATGCCGATAAGCCCCATTTCATAAGCGACTTGATCAAGCTCATGATAGAGCCTAAAGGCTTGAAGCAACGCTGGGTTTTTATCCGCTAATTGTTGTTCAATTTGGTGTAAAGATGAATGGACCGATTTTTCAGACATGCTCATAAGCGTAAAACCATTTATTAATGTTATTATTTATTAGTGGCAGTATGTACTTCGCACGGCCACAGTTACGGTTTTCTAGAGGCTGATTTATTGCCGATAACTACGTTGCAGAAATAATTGCGTAGCTTGCTATGCGCCTGTTTCAGCACCTTGCTTTCGACAAAAATAAACACGCTATAAAATCTGCAACCGTCACCGCGTGAAGTATATTTACATATACTGACCTTTATTATGGGTTTCTCATTCTAAAAGCAGAATGTAAGCCCTGTTAAAACTAATAAAAGTATTAGTCTTAACAGGGGGATTTCAAATATTATGCAAGAAATATAGAGATGTTATACGTTATACGTACGGTCAATATAGCGTTCTACAATCGCTTGAAATTCTTCAGCAATATGGTCACCTTTTAGTGTCACTGTTTTCTCGCCATCTTCATAAACAGGGGCAACAGGCGTTTCGCCAGTACCGGGTAAGCTAATGCCAATATTGGCATTTTTACTTTCACCAGGGCCATTTACAACACAGCCCATTACAGCGACTTCCATATTTTCTACGCCGGTATATTTATCACGCCAAACAGGCATTTGTTCGCGTAAGAAAGCTTGAATGTCCATTGCTAATTTTTGGAAGTAATCACTGGTAGTACGACCACAGCCAGGACAAGCAATCACCATTGGTGTAAACGCACGAAAGCCCATTGTTTGCAGGATTTCTTGCCCAACAATTACTTCTTTAGTACGTGCAGTACCTGGCTCAGGCGTTAATGAAATACGAATAGTATCACCGATGCCTTGTTGCATTAATACAGATAGTGCAGCAGATGATGCCACAATACCTTTAGAGCCAATTCCGGCTTCCGTTAAGCCTAAATGTAAAGCGTAATCACAACGGCTAGATAGGTCTTGGTAGATGCTAATTAATTCCTGTACATTACTGATTTTGCAAGAAAGCAATATTTTATCTTTCCCTAAGCCATAAGATTCAGCGGCAGCTGCACTTTCTAGTGCGGAAACAATAATGGCTTCACGCGTTACAATATTTAACTCGTCGGGTACGGCTTTCGCTCTATTTTCATCTAAAAGGCGAGTTAAGACAGATTGATCTAAGCTACCGCCATTAACGCCGATACGCACAGGCTTATCATATTTGACAGCGCACTCTATCATTTGTTGAAATTGAATGTCTTTTTTAGCGCCTTTACCCACGTTGCCAGGGTTAATTCTGAATTTACCTAATGCTTGTGCACAATCAGGAAATTTTTCTAATAATTTATGGCCATTAAAATGAAAATCGCCGACTAATGGCACTGAATAGCCTGCATCATCAAGTTGTTTGCGAATTTCAGCAACGGCTTGAGCCGCTTCTTCATTATTAACGGTGATGCGGACTAACTCTGAACCTGCATCAGCAAGCTCTTTAACTTGTTGTACAGTCCCTGCAATATCGGCAGTATCTGTGTTAGTCATAGACTGGACAACGATAGGCGCACCGCCACCAACTTTTACTTTTCCAATGAGAACTTGTTGAGTCTGTTTTCTAGAACTAATTGACATTTGAATGAATTTTTCCGTGATTGCAATTGTGTCTAAGTATATAGGAAGCGTGATAAAAAAAACAGAGACTAGGTAGAGCTCTGTATTACATGACGCTGATCATTTGGTGGCTAAACCATATTTTTGAATGCGGTAGAGTAGGGTGTCACGAGATAGCCCTAATAATCGTGCTGATTTAGCACGATTACCATTAGTACGGTTTAAGGCTTGATGAATAAGGTCTGCTTCAAGCTGATCTAAATTTAACCCGAGTTCAGGTAAGCTGAAATCTGTTGTTTCATTGGTATTTGCTGCTTGCGTGGCAAAAAACTCATGTGGAAAATTTTCTGCGTCAATTTCTTGATCCGCTAATAAAATAGCCGTGCGTTCACATAAGTTACGTAGTTCTCTAATATTTCCCGGCCACGAGTAATTTTGTAATATTTTTAATGCTTGTTTGCTAAATTTAGGTGGCGTAATGGTGTGAGCTTCAGAAAAATGTGCTTGAAAATGTTTAATGAGATGCTCAATGTCATCTATGCGCTCTCTTAAGGCTGGAATTTCTAAAGGAATCACATTGAGTCGGAAATATAAATCTTCACGGAAATTGTTTTCAGCAATTTGCTTTTGTAAATCACAGTTTGTTGCAGAAATGATGCGGACATCAACTTTATAAGGTTGAGTTTCACCAACCGCTAGGCATTCACCATTTTCTAAAAAACGTAGTAATTTTGCTTGGATGGATAAAGATAGCGAGTTTACCTCATCTAGAAACAAGGTTCCGCCATCAGCCGCTTGAAAAATACCTATTTTTGTTACATTCGCTCCGGTAAAAGATCCTTTTTTATGACCAAAGAGTTCCGATTCAATTAAGGATTCAGGCAGTGCGGCACAATTTAAAGTAATAAACGGCTTATCTGCACGTTGACTATCTTTTTGGATAGCTTGTGCTAATACCTCTTTACCAGTACCTGTTTCGCCTTTAATTAAAACAGTCACATCGGTAGCGGCAACCATGCGAGCGCTACGTAGTACATTATCGAATACTGGGGTATGGCTGATGATGTCGTTAAAAAAACTCATAAGCTAATTACCGCAATAATAACGAGTAACATACCAATCACTTGTTTAGCGGTATGTAAATTTGATATTCGTGTGATAAAGCTGCTTACCATGCCCGTACCTAAAACAGCAGGCAAAGTACCTAGGCCGAATGCAAGCATGGATAGTACGCTAGTAGTGATATTGCCTGTAGTAGCTGCAAGTGCGGCTGCTGTATAAACTAGACCACAAGGAATCCAGCCCCAAACCATACCAAATAAAAAAGCATGGCGTAAATGCGCAACAGGGATTAATTTCCTGCCATAGGGCTCAATAAATTTCCAAAAGCGAGAGCCAGTTTTTTCTATATAAGCAAAAGCGGGGAACCAGCCAGCAATGTAAAATCCAGCGCCGGTGATAATAATAGAAGAAAGAATTTGTAAGTAACGGTGGCTATGTTCTTCACCTAAAGGCAAAGTCAGTACGGACTCGATAAGGCCAATAAGTAACCCCGCTAACATGTAGCTAAAGATGCGCCCGAAATTATAACTTAAAATAAAAGCGGTCATTTTTGATTTGTTAGCACGAACTTCGGGTTTTAAGCTAAAAGATAGCGTGCCGATGATAGAGCCGCACATAGAAACGCAGTGCAGACTGCTAGATAAACCTATGAGAAAGGCAATGAAAATAGGGGAGCTAATTAATTGTGTAATGTTCATGGGACGACATATTAGCATACAAATTAATGAAAGCTCTAAGGCTATAAATACTAATGGATTAGCTAGGGTATATAACACCTAAAATAAAGTCATATAACATTGTTTTATTATTTTTGAGCATATTCTTAGTTATAAGTTATAGTTAAGAGTATGAAAAATAAAAGTAATTAATAAGTGGATTAATACTTGCTAATATATACCCGAATTATAAGAATTAAGGAGTCTTTTTTGAAAACTAAGTTAAGTATTGCAATTGCAACAGCACTATCTCTACCGGCTATCGCTTATGCTGATACAGAGCAACTCACAACGATTGTGGTCGAGGGCAGTAGTAGTAGACCAGGCTCTATGGCAATGGCACCTGATTCATCAGGTTTAAAAGATACCGCCGCACTATTAGAAAAAGTGCCGGGTGCAAACATTAATCGTAATGGTCCTTTAACGGGAATACCTCAATACAGAGGCATGGCAGGCCCTCGAATTAATGTGTCTATAGATGGCGCAAATATGAAAGAAGTTGGTCCTAACTCTATGGATCCTTCTTTAAGTCATGTACCGGCTGCTTTAACAGAATCATTAACGGTTTATCGTGGTATTGCACCGGTTAGTAGCGGTATTGATACTATCGGTGGATCTATGAAAATGGAATCTAAAAAAGGTAGTTTTGCTGAAGGTGATGACAAGTACGAATTTGATGGGGCATTATCAACGGGTTACAGCTCGGTAGATAGTGGCTATTATGTGGCGGGCTTTAGTTCAATAGCCAATGATAATCATAAAATTCACATTGGTGCGACAAAAGAAGAAGGAAATGATTATAAATATGCTGATGGGACTGTTAGACCTAGTAGTTATGATCGTCAGGCATTAGTAGTAGGGTATGAATACCAAAATAAAGGTCATGAATTTGGCTTTAATTTTACGGATAATAATACCAATAACACAGGTACACCAGCCTTACCTATGGATATTGGGTATATAGACGGTGGTTTGTATAACTTTGATTATAACTGGGATATGGGCAATGGTTATAAATTAGAGACTAACTTTTATTATCAGAATATGTCTCATTTTATGAGCAATTATGAATCACGTACTCCGGGTAACATGACGATGCCTAATGGTATGGTCATGCCTATGTATATGGATAATACGACAACTGTTAAAGGTGGTGGCTGGGATATTGCTATGACCATGCCGATGGGCTCAGGTGATTTGAAAGTGGGTTTTACCGGCGATAAATCTAATCATGAAGCTGATATGAGAGGGCAAATGATGATGATGCCTACAGATGCCAGCATGAAAACAACCGTTTTTAATGGTATAGAGCGTTCACGCTATAGTTTTTTTGGTGAATGGAAATCTGATCTTACTAATAAATTGTCAACAGAATTAGGCATGCGTTACACGTATACAAATTCAATTTCAGGGGATGTAAGTACTCAAAATCCAATGATGCAGCCTATGGCTGCCGCGTTTAATGGAAAAAATCGTGACCTTGATTTTCATGGCGTTGATTTAGTTGCAATGTTACGTTACGCGGCACGGTCGGATTTAGATTTAGAGATAGGTTTTGCAAGAAAAACCAGAGCTCCGAGCTATCAAGAGCTTTATATATGGTCACCATCGGAAGCAACCTCAGGGTTAGCGGATAATAGAACTTATAGAGGTAACTTGGATCTTGAGTTAGAAACCGCTTACCAGTTTGAATTTGGTGCTGATTGGCATACAGATAATGCTTATTTCGCGCCAAGAGCTTTTTATCATTATGTAGATGGTTATATTCAAGGTTCTCCACTTACAGATGCGAGCGGTGCTCCAGTGATGAATAATGGCAAGCAAGTATTGCAGTTTGAAAATACTAACGCACATATTTATGGTGTAGATTTAGAAACAGGTTATGTGATTACTGAAAACTGGCGTCTAGATGGTGGTTTAAACTATGTTGGTGGTCGTCAAGCTGATGGTGGTGGTTATTTATACCGCATGGCACCATTTAATGGTCGCGCACAAGTTACATTTGAGCACTCAGGTTTCATGGCTTCTATAGAGGGTGTTGGTTATGCTGCGCAAAATAAAGTAGCTAATTATAATGCTGAACAGAAAACTGCGGGATATGGTGTAATGAATTTACGCTCTAATTACCAAGCGTTTGATGGCTTTGTGATTGGAATGGGTATTGAGAATGTCGTAGATTCAGTTAATTACAATCATTTAGGTGGCTATAGTCGTCCAATGGGTGGTGGCGGTGTAAATTCAGATGTTCCACAAGGCACAAGATTGCCAATGCCTGGCCGTAGTTATTATGCAACAATGACTTACCAGTGGTAATTAACTAGCTTTAGTTTGTTGAAAGGCGGGTGAGTAGCTCGCTTTTTAGCTAATATAGGTGGTTAAAGTATGAACAGGTAAACAACTAATCGTTGCTTATAAAAACTAAAAAAGCGTAAAGATAGTCATCTTTACGCTTTTTTTATGCGTGCAAGGAAGACTTTATGCAATTTGATCAAAAAAATGTCCAGTATGTTCTTGGGTATTTCCAGGGTCCGCATTTTCTTGCTGCATTTTTAATAGCTCTGCTTGCGCTTTAATTGCCATAGCAGCTGCAGCAGCGGCTACTCTTTTATCTTGAGCGGAAGGTGAGGCAGGAGCTAGCGCTGCTCGCTTAATTGTATCGGCTTTAGCTGCGGTAGCGGCAGGGTCTCCAGCCACCTCTGAAGTATCAATGCTGACCTCACCACCGCTGACATAGCGTTTTCCATCTGGTCCTTTTGTATAGGTAAAGCTTGCACTGCTTGTTGCTAGATTGCCGGCAGCACTAAGGTGGGCTTGTTCATGTGCTTTTACTTCGCTATCTCTTTGTTGTAGCTCATTAATTCTAGCTTGTTCTTTAGTACCTAACTCTTTAGTCGCTGGTGATGAGTTTTTGTTTGATTCATCTTCATCCGCTGTGCTTTTAGTAGACTCTTGCTTATTTAAATCATCCCCTTGTTGTAGTGATGATTTATTGGCATGATCCACTGCACGTAATGTTTCAGAGAGTGTGGCTAGGGAGGGCTGAATGATTTTTTTTTCAAGCGCACTAGTCTGTGTAAGCGCTGAAGCATAAGCGTTTGTAGCAGGGGTTAGAGATGGCGCGCTTGAAATCATAGCAGTTTAGGACTAAGGTCAATTAATTCTATTTCATTATAGACAAAAATAGTGTAGATGTCCGTATTTTTTATCTATTTAAAACAGGTGCTTATGATAGGTGGTTGGTGATTGTGTAGATTTCACCTTGGTTTTCTAGTGCGGAAATAATTTCATCATCATTGAGTAATTCAAGACTTCTTGCGGGCTGGTAACTTTCTTCAGACTCGCTTAATTTTATGAGTAAATTACAGGCGAGTAAATTATTTAAAGTATTTTGAATGATTGCTATGGGAGTATGAAGTTCTGAACTGAGTTCTTTAGCCGTATAGCTAGGTAGCTTAGATTGCTGGAAGCGTGACATTATTTTTTTCATCAGGGCTAAGCTAATGGCTTTGCTCGAATTGAAATTCAAATGCTCGAATTTTTTGTTAGAGTGATAAAAAGCTAAGTTTTGATGGAAGTAGCTTAATTCAGAGCCAAATAACATAATGACCCAAGTAATTTGTAGCCAGACTAAAAACAAAGGTAAGGCTGCAAAGCTTCCGTAGATGGCGTTGTAGCTAGAAACGCCGACTTGCAAGGAGATATAAACGCTTTGAATAATATAATAGGCCGTCCCCGTGACAACTCCAGCAAAAATGCCTGATTTGTAGGTGACTTGGGTATTAGGCATAAAAATAAAGATAAAACTAAAGAGTACCCATAAAATAATAATAGGCAGATAAGCTAAAAGTTGCAATGCGAAAATAGTACCGGGAAGAGCAATGGTATTGATGAGCGCGGCTAGCTTAACTTGTGCAAAGATATTGATACTATTCGCCGCGACTATCAATATTGGGGCAAATAGCATCAAAGAAAGATAGTCACTTAACTTTCTAGCTAAGGTACGAGCTTTTTCAACCTTCCATATATGATTAAATGAGTCTTCGATATTACTGATGACTTTTAGTACAGTCCAAAATAACATTGCGACACCAACTCCTGCAACAACACCGCCTTTTGTGGATTCCAACATATTTTTAGCCATGTCTAATAGGCTAAGAACTAAGGTATCTTGTTCTTTTACTTGCTCTAGTATCTGAGTTTCTAAGCTTTGCTCAAAGCCAAAGCCTTTGGCAATGCCAAAACACATGGCAATCACAGGTACTATCGATAATAGCGTATACAGCGTTAGGGCTGAGGCTCTTAATGTTCCATTATCTTTAATAAACCCTTGTGCAGATAAAATCAGTATTTTTAAACTATTAATAGCGTGGCTTTTAAGACTTGTTGCTTGGTTTTGAGGAGACTCTGCTTGCCAAATGTCATTTTGAAAAAATTGGATGAGTTTCTTATTCATACTGTGAGTTTATTAAGATAAAATAAATTAGATAGTATTGTAATTTTAAGGTAATTCTTTTGTTAATAGTTAAAAAAATTGTATTCTTTTTTATAAGTGCTTTGTGGTCATTTTCTTGTTTGGCATGGCAGCCATTTGATTGGAGTTCGACTAATATACAAGGCTTATATGGTGGTGATTTTGAATTTGGAGACACTAAGCGAGGAACGGCAACGATAGAGCATGCGCATGGTTGGAAATATGGAGACAATTTCTTTTTTGTTGATATGTATAATAACGATGGTTTTGAAGTGTACGCAGAAATTTACTCTAGTTTAAGCTTAAGTAAGATGAGTAATGCAGAAGTGGCGTTTGGACCGATTAAAGATGTTTCCTTAATGTTGGGGCTTAATATCAGTAATGCGCCTGTCTCTACTCCTTTTCGTGCTTATTTATGGGGAGTGGAGTTTGATTTAGGCAACCAATATTTTGATTATTTAAAGCTGAGTGTCGCGGCTTATAAGGAAGATGGCGTTGCAACGTATGGCGTACAGGTTACACCGGTTTGGAGCTTTCCATTTACTTTGTTAGAAACAAAATTCAAATTTAGAGGTTTTTTAGATTTAAAAAATGGCTCTACGAATGCAGCAGGCAATATTACTATGTTAGCGCAGCCGCAACTGTTACTGGATGTAGGCGACTTATTTAATACTAAAGCAGATGTGTTTTATGTAGGAATGGAATATTCCTATTGGGTTAATAAATTTGGAGTAGAAGGTGTGGATGAATCTGCTGTACAAGGAATGGTCAGCGTATTCTTTTAGGAGCATTATTCATGATAGGGTCGATTCTTACAGGAATAAACATTGCCATCAGAACTTATGGGACATTAATACATGGGGCGCAGTCTTTAGACTGCTTTTATGTATTATAGAAGGCTGAAGCCTTCGCCCCAAAGTAATAAATTTTGAACAATTTATTACTGCGTTTACTCTGCTTCTACAGTCGATTTTTCCATGCCTGAATAAACAGGGCACCAAGCACTGTAACCCGTTGCAACGAGTACTAAGCCAATTAATAATAAAGGCACTGAAGCGATAAATAAAGAAATGAACATTAATGCACTGCCTGCGTAAAGGCGCATTTTTTTTTCTTTCGTTCCAATGTTGATCTCAAACTTAAGCATGCGTTTAAAATTAAAGCTCATGATGTGTGCCTATTTTTTATTATTCTTTAAAATTAGCGCATTTATAGATAGCGCCTCCCCAATCTTTGTAAATATACAGGGCTAATAAAATTGTGCAAGAGGCAGATGAAAAAAAGCACTAAAAACCGTGATTTTTTTGCTGAATAATGATTTTTTAGTGAAAATATACGCGACTGATTCTGTATGGGTTACTTAAAGCGCATCAGGTATAATCACTCCATAAATAACGCTCTATAGGTTTTTCGTAAATGGATGTAACTGCAATTATTGACTCTTTAAACGACGCGCAACGGCAAGCTGTGTCTTCGCCTACGCAGGCAATGTTGGTGCTAGCGGGTGCGGGAAGTGGTAAAACGCGAGTGTTAGTGCATCGGATAGCTTGGCTGATAAAAATAGAGAATTTATCACCACATAATATTTTAGCCGTTACCTTTACTAATAAAGCGGCTAAAGAAATGCGGGGGCGTGTGGAAGATTTATTGAATATGTCTGCGCGCTCTATGTGGATTGGTACATTTCACGGGCTTGCGCATCGTTTTTTACGCCAACACAACGAAGAAGCCAAATTACCGAATAATTTTCAGGTGATCGATTCAGATGATCAATTGCGTTTGATTAAGCGCTTGATGAAAGCGATGGAAGTGGATGATAAACGCTGGCCACCGAAGCAAGTTTCATATTTTATTAATGCGCAAAAAGATGAGGGTATTCGTTCGGGCAGTATTCAGGCGGGCGGAGACTTTTATCAACAAAAATTAGTAGAAATTTATCGAGGCTATGAAGAGTTATGTCAGCGCTCAGGCTTGGTTGATTTTGCCGAGCTGTTATTAAGAGCGTATGAGACTTTGCGTGATAATGCAGAGCTGTTAGCTTTTTATCGTGATCGATTCAAACAAGTATTGGTTGATGAGTTTCAAGATACTAATACCATTCAGTACGCGTGGTTACAAATATTAACAACAGGGCAAGATAACTTATTTGTGGTTGGAGATGATGATCAGTCTATTTATGGCTGGCGTGGGGCAAAAATTGAAAATATGTTTAATTTTCAAAAACATTACCCTAATCATCAATTGATTCGTTTAGAACAAAACTATCGTTCAACGGGGAATATTTTAAAAGCCTCTAATGCTTTAATTGCGCGTAATGAAGGGCGTATGGGCAAAGAGCTGACAACGACCGATGGCGATGGTGATTTAATTTCCTTATATACTGCGTTTAATGAACAAGACGAAGCCTATTTTGTGGTTGAGCGGATTAGAAAATGGGTAGCAGAAGGTAATTCGCGTGCGGATGTTGCTATTTTATACCGCTCTAATGCGCAATCACGCCAGTTTGAAGAAAAGTTAATGGCAACCCGTACGCCTTACCGTGTTTATGGCGGCTTGCGATTTTTTGATCGATTGGAGATTAAAAATGCCTTAGCTTATTTATATCTTATGACCCATAAAGGTAATGATGCAGCCTTTGAACGCATTATTAATACACCAACACGTGGCATAGGCAATAAAACCATTGATGATATACGTCAACTGGCAAAAACAGAGCAGATAACCTTGTGGGCTGCGATGATCCAGCTATTAAAAGCAGATCACTTTACCCCGCGTGCAGAAAATGCATTAAAGGGTTTTGTGCAGTTGATTAATAGTTTAGCTCAACAATCGGAAGGACTAGAACTGTTTGAGCAGGTAAAACAGGTGATTGAAAAAAGTGGCCTGATTGCATTTCATAAAAAAGAAAAAGGCGATAAAGGCGAAGCACGCGTAGAAAACTTGGAAGAGTTAGTGAATGCTGCTAAGCAGTTTGATTTTGATGTCGATAATGAAGAGAAATTAAGCGAGCTGGATTTATTTTTGTCTCATGCCGCGCTAGAAGCGGGTGATTCACAAGCCGATGATTATGAAGACTGTGTGCAGTTAATGACCATGCATTCAGCCAAAGGCTTAGAGTTTCCAATGGTGTTTATGGTTGGCTTAGAAGAGGGCTTATTTCCATCGCACCGCTCTGTAGATGATATTGCTAGTTTAGAAGAAGAAAGACGCTTATGTTATGTCGGAATCACACGAGCAATGAAGCATTTGCATATAAGCTATGCAGAATCTCGTCGTTTATACGGAAAAGAAACTAATCCGCGACCTTCGCGCTTTTTAAAAGAAATTCCCACTGAATTTTTACAAGAAATTCGGGTGCGTGCGAATGTGACTAAACCGGCAGCGATTAAGCAAAGTAATAGAAGTACCATTGGAACTAGCGGCACTTATAAATTAGGTCAACGCGTTCGTCATGCTAAATTTGGTGATGGTGTGGTACTGCAAGTCGATGGTGATGGCGCGCAAGAACGTGTGCAAATAAATTTTGCACAAGAAGGCATGAAATGGCTCATGCTGTCTTATGCAAAATTAGAGACCTTGTAATTATTCCATTGATGTTACGCAGAGGGCCTATTTTTTCAATCCTTATTATATAAAGATTTACGCTTACAACTAGGTAACATTCAGTAGCCTGTATGAAACTTGCGTAATACGGGATTCGATGCGCTGTTTATCCCGTATTCCGTGCCTCCATACGGGCTACTATGGCTACGGTTACTTTGTTTTTAGCATCAGTGAAAAAAACTATTTTTCACACCGCATTATATAAAAACCGGAAAAGGACCGGCTTACGATTAATTGTATTGAGTAACATCAGTTATTCCATAATGAGAATAGTTTTGCTTAGTAAGTTTTAGCTTATCACGCGCTCACTTAGCCACGCAGTCCAATCCGAAAAATTCGTACCTTTTGTGGTGGATAATTGCATGATTTGAATGTCAGGGTTCACTTGCTTGGCATATTGAATACAGCGTTCCACATCAAAATCGACGTACGGTAATAAATCAATTTTATTAATCAGCATTAAATCCGCGGCATGAAACATATCAGGGTATTTTAATGGCTTATCATCGCCTTCTGTCACCGATAATACAACGACCTTATGCGCTTCACCTAAATCAAAAGAGGCAGGGCAAACTAAATTACCAACATTTTCTATGGCTAAAAAGCTATTATCTGCGACTTTTAAATCCATCACTGCATGGCCAATCGCATGCGCATCTAAATGACAAGCACGACCTGTGTTGATTTGTAAGGCAGGCGCGCCAGAAGCACGAATACGCTCAGCATCATGTTCGGTTTGCTGATCGCCTTCAATCACGGCAATAGGAAACTGATCTTTGAGTTGTTTAATGGTTTCAACCAATAAGCTGGTTTTTCCTGCACCTGGGCTAGATACCAAATTAAGCGCAAAAATATGATGTTCTTGAAAGTAACTTCTATTTTGTTCTGCATAGCTGTTATTTTTACTTAATAAAGCTTGCTCTACTTGTACTAAGCGTTCAGTACCTAAATCAACGGGGTCGTGATTATGTTCATGTGTATCAGAGCCATGTTCATGAGTATGACTGTGATCGTGTTTTTGCTCTGTTTGTCCGCATCCGCATATTCCGCACATTGTTTTTAACCTTTTAAATAACTATTAAATCTTTAATTTGCATATCATTCCCTGCTGTCACATCAACAAAAGGGTGTTTACAATACTGGCAAGGTGCATACAGTGTATCTATTGCGCTTTCTTTACCACAAGCCTTGCAAATGCCTTTGCCAGCCACTTCGCTAAGGATCAGTTCAGCACCTTCCGCTAAAGAGCCTTGCATTACTGCATCAAAACCAAAGCGTAAAGCATCGGGCTCGATACAAGACAGCTTGCCGATGGCTAAGGTAATTTTTTTTACCCGTTTAAAATTTTGTTTTTGGGCGTGTTCTTGCAAAATTTCGCGAACATTTTCCAGTAGGGATATTTCATGCAAGTTCAAGCTCCTGATGACATTCACTACGCCAAGCTTCAAGTTCAGGTTGACTGAGCAGGTTTTTTACAAATGTCTGTGTTTGTTGCAAATTCTCCTGTGCTTGCGTGCTGAGTCCTTCGCCTAATTCAAAACTAAGCCCTTGGATAGACAGTAAAAAACAAGGTGGTGGCGCTTGTTTTTTGATGGACTGATACACTTGCAAAACTGACGCTGGGCTCATGGCATGCGTAGTATAGCTTTTATCTTTCATAGGCTGTAATTCGCTTAAATTAAACGCCTGTTTGCAAGCAACCGAGGCATCAATAAATAACACCAATCGCCGGTTTTCTAAGTCTAAAGCATGCTCAATTTGTAATTGAAAATCACATAAAAGTTCAATATGCTCGGTGTCCAGATTATCTTCAATATATTCCAACAATAAAGGCCCTAACGCATCGTCACCACGACTTAAATTACCATAAGCAAAAACTAAAACAGGCGTGGTCATAAGGTTCTTTCTATATGGCCATCGCTGTGTTTTTGTAATTTATCAATGACTTCACCTTGCGCATCCACTAATTCCAGTTGTAATGGCATTTTTCCAACCGCGTGAGTTGCACAAGACAAACAAGGATCATAAGCGCGCACAGCCACTTCTAAATTGTTTAATAACGGCTCAGTCAACTCTCTGCCCGATAAATACTCATCTGCCACTTGGCGTACCGATTCATTCATCGCCGCATTATTGCTCGTCGTAGACACAATCAAATTCGCCTTAGTGACGATATCATTTTCATCGACTTGATAATGGTGAAATAAAGTACCGCGTGGTGCTTCAATCACACCGATACCTTCATAGCGTTTTTCACCTTGCGTGACTAAATCCGAGCTCATAATATCGGGATCATCTAATAAGCTTTTGATGCTTTCAGCGCAATGTAATATCTCAATTAAACGCGCCCAATGAAAAGCTAATGTACTGTGCACTAAGGTACCACCACCATGTAACATTAATTCCACACGCGCTTGTTCAGCTAAAGGGGTATCAATAAAATCACAATTATTCAGTCGTGCTAATGGGCCTACACGATAAGAACCTTCATCTTGACCTAAGGCCGTGAGATAAGGAAATTTCATATAGGTCCATGAACGCACTTCTTCATGAATATAATCGTTATAGTTACAATAATCGACATGATCCATAATCGTGTCGCCATTTGCGTATTTTGCACGTATACCACCATGATAAAGCTCTAAAGCACCATTCGGTTTAACGAGTCCTAAATAGTTAGTGGGAGCAGTCGCAAATTCATCATAATAAGGCAGATTCGAGCAATGGACTTTTTTAACTAAAGCTACAGAAGCCACAGACCATTCGATGATTTGGTCTATATCTTGTTTTAAATAATCGCGCTCTGCTTTAGCCAGCGATTTGTTCATACCACCCGCAATCGCACCAGTACCATGAATACGTTTACCCGACACCATGCGGATAACTTCTTGGCCGTATTTACGAATTTTTACCCCTTGTAAACCTATATCAGGGTATTCATTAAGCACAGCGATAATGCTGCGTTTATTAATATCACTTTCAAAACCAAATAATAAATCAGGGCTAGCGAGATGAAAAAAGTGCAAGGCATGGGATTGCATCACTTGACCAAAATGCAATAAACGTCTTAATTTATCAGCAGCAGGCGGTAGGTTTTCAGGGTCAACACCGACTAATTGGTCGATCGCTTTTGCCGCAGCTAAGTGATGGCTTACAGGGCAAATTCCACATAAACGCTGCACTAAAACCGGTAATTCCCAATAAGGGCGGCCTTGAATAAAGCGTTCAAAGCCTCGGAATTCCACGATATGTAGGCGTGCTTGTTTTACTTTATTGTCTTCGTCTAATAATAAGGTGACTTTGCCGTGGCCTTCGACGCGCGAAACAGGATCTACCGCAACGCGTTGTAATTTTTCTGGACTGTCAGCAGTTTCTAAATTCTCGTACATACAATTCTCTTATGATAACTAAAGCACAGCGGTGCAAGTGTTTAATAGGTGAGTCAGTCGAATGTTTAATCATAATGCACTAAATCATACGGCAAACTTGGCGCGCGTCCTTCAATAAGATCGGTTAAAAACTTCCAAAAGACATCAGCAGAAGGCGGGCAGCCGGGTAAAAAATAATCCACTTTGACCACTTCATGAATAGGGCGAACCTTATCTAATAATAAAGGCAATTCAGGGTCACTCGGAATTTGTGAATTTTCAACCCCGATACCATCGCGGTACGATTCTAATAAGCATTCTTCCAAAGGAATATGGTTACGCATAGCGGGTAAGCCACCATTAATTGAACAGGCACCTACAGCGACTAGGATTTTGCAGTTTTTACGAAACTCACGCAATACATGTACGTTTTCTGAGTTGCATACGCCGCCTTCAATTAAACCGATATCGGCATTGCTACAGTGTTCGATATCGGTCAAGGGTGAACGATCAAATTCAACCAGTTCAGCGAGTTTAACTAAGCGTTCATCAAGGTCCAAAAATGACATATGACAACCAAAACATCCGCCTAAAGAGGTGGTTGCTACTCTGACTTTATTCGCCATTTGACTCATGCTCCTTTGCTAAACTGACGGCATCAATTTGTTGTTTATCGTAAATACGTTCACCAATAGGCACGTTATAACCGGTGCGTTTGATTAAAATAGCGCCCGTTGGGCAAATATTTGCGGCACAGTCATTGATGTCGATATCACTATCGACCAATTTTCCGCTGGCTGAATTAACAATAAGGCGTTTATTAATACCACGACCACTAATCGCAAAGACATTTTTACCGTCCTTTTCTTGACTAGCCCGCACGCATAAATTACAAAAAATGCAGCGGTTATGGTCTATCATTAAATCAGGGTGCGAGGCGTCCGTTTCACGGTTCGCAAAGAAATGCGGAAAATGATTGTCGAGCATATTTAAATGATAAGCCACGCCTTGTAATTGGCAGTTACCTGTTTTTTCACAAGAAGGGCAAAAGTGATTACCTTCCACAAATAACATTTGTGTGATTTTTTGTCGATCATCACTCAGCTCTTTGATGTTATTTAAAATATCCTGACCTTCCGTTGCAGGAAACGTACAGGCAGTACAATTTCTACCATTAACTTTAACCGTGCATAATTTACAACTGCCATGTGGTTCATAATCAGGGTTATGGCAGAGATGAGGAATATACTCGCCTGCCGCAGTCGCTGCTTCTATGATGGTTTGACCTTCCTGAAAAGGGATTTCTTTGCCATCCAGCGTAATTGTTTTACTCATTTTATTTCTCCACTTGAGCTAAATGGGCATTAGCATCATCACGATTCGCCATTTGGCGCGCGGTTTCCAATGCGGCATCTAAATCAAAGCTTGGTTCATAGCTAATTTTCTTCAATAAATTTTGATAAAGTTCAGGGTAACGCTGCAAAGTGCTGATGATAGGGTTTGCGGCTGTTTGCCCTAAACCACAGTGACTGTAATTTTTTACCAGTTGACAGAGCTCTTCTAAAGCAACCACATCGCCTGCGGAACCATGACCATCGACTATTTTATCGAATTGTTTTTGTAATAAAGCCGTACCTACTCTACAAGGAGTACAAAAGCCACAGCTTTCATGCGCAAAAAAGTGGGTAAAGTTTTTAACTAGATCTAAAATATTTCGCCCTTCATTCAGAATAATAAAAGACCCACCCGTGGCTAAATCTTCAAAGGCTAATTGGCGATCAAATTCATCGCGAGCAATAAATACACCAGAAGGTCCACCGACTTGTATGCCGAATGCGTGTGTCGCGTGGCAGTCGTGTAAAATTTCATTAACCGAGGTGCCAAAAGGGTATTCGTATATGCCCGGTCGTAGACAGTCTCCGCTGATACTTAATAGTTTAGTACCTTTTGACTTTTTCGTGCCTAAATCTGCAAAAGCTTGTCCGCCAACAACGGCTATTTTTGCCGCTGCAAAAAATGTTTCTACATTATTAACTACTGTCGGCTTTTGTAAATAACCCTGGGTTACAGGGTAGGGCGGGCGATTACGTGGAATACCGCGTTTGCCTTCGAGTGATTCAATTAAAGCGGATTCTTCACCGCAAATATAAGCCCCTGCACCTAAGCGAATTTCTATATCAAATGTTAGGCCTGATTCAAGAATATTATTGCCTAATAAAGCCTGTTCGCGACGGGCTTGTAATATCTGTTGTAAGGCTTCAAAAAGGTGCAGATATTCACCGCGTAAATATAAAAATCCTTGTTTAGCGCCGATAACAGCTGCACATAAAGTCATGCCTTCAAAGACTTGATGTGCGTAAGTATTGAGCAAAACGCGATCTTTAAACGTGCCCGGTTCGCCTTCATCCGCATTACAAACCACATAGCGTTCTGTTTCCGCTTCTTCAGAACAGAATCGCCATTTCATCGCGGTACTAAAACCTGCACCACCGCGACCACGTAAACCTGAAACGTCTACTTCATGTAAGGTTTCTTTTAAACCCCGTGCAAAAGCGGCCTTAAGTGCATCGCCTGGTGTAACCGTAGATTCTAATAAAATATTGCGTTTATAAATATTATCAGTGGTACTGAAAAATATTTCAGGCCATTCATTCACGGGCACTTGTTGATTTACCAATTCCACAATTGCATCAATACGCGGGCGATTTAAATTGGTTAAAACATAGCCATTGACCAAACCTGCGGGCCCTTGGTCACACATACCAGAACAAGAGGTGTTGTCTATGCTAACCAGACCATCTGCACGGACTTCGCCAATCTCTACGCCTAATTTCTCACAAAAATAGGCCATTAAGGCGGGCTTGCCTAGCATATGGTCAGTAATCGAATCACTGATTAGAATATCGTATTGACCGCGAGCTTGTAGGTGAAAAAAGCTATAAAATTCGATCACACTGATAATTTGTGTGCGTTCGATATGAAGTAGCTTAGCAAGGTGTTCTATCGCATCTTGAGGGATAAAGTGATATTGTGCTTGAATATCGCGCAATAGTGGCAGTAAGCGTACTGATTGGAAATCATACTTTTCTACTAAATTCTGAACAAATTCTTTCATAGGCTCGACCTTGTTATTCCTAAGCAGTACTTCACATAGTGAATCATTATGAACACTAAGATTATCAGAAAAGAACTACAGATCACAGGCTTAATTCAAGGTGTGGGCTTTCGTCCTTTTATTTTTAACTTAGCGCAGGATTTAAAGCTCAAAGGGTGGATAAGTAATACGGATACTGGAGTTAGCATTGAGATAGAAGGGTTGCCTGATGCGATTGCTGGTTTTTTGGATAGATTACAACAATTTCCCCCCGTTCATAGCCATATTAAATCCTTACTTATTATTGAGCATGAGTATTATGGTTATGTAAATTTTGAGCTACGATCTAGTACCACACAAGGCAAAAAGAGTTTATTTATTTTGCCAGATATTGCGATGTGTTCGGAGTGTCAAAAAGACATTCTTGATCCCACTAATCGGCGTTATCAATATGCGTTTACTAGCTGTAGTCAGTGTGGGCCGCGTTATAGTATTATCAGTGCCTTGCCTTATGATCGCGTTAGAACGACGATGCAAGACTTTCCCATGTGTGCAAATTGTCAGCATGAATATGATGATCCTACTGATCGACGTTTTCATGCGCAAACCATAGCGTGTGCTGATTGCGGGCCTTCAGTGCAGTTAACTAATAAGTCGGGACAAATTATTGAGAGTGATGTGGCGGCTATTAAACAAGCGGCAGAGGCACTTAAGCAAGGCGCTATTATTGCGATAAAAGGTATCGGTGGTTTTCAATTGTTAGTCGATGCAAATTGCAAGACCAGTGTGGCGCGCTTAAGAGAGAAAAAATATCGCCCTGAAAAGCCGTTTGCGTTAATGTGCAAAGATATGCCACAAGTTCGTAGCATTGCGACACCCAGCGCACAAGAAGCGCAAATGCTACAGTCAGTGGCCGCCCCGATTGTCTTACTTAATAAAAAGCGGGCTGGCTTTATGCTTGCCGAGAATATTGCGCCTAATAATGCACGTATCGGTATCATGCTAGCTTGCTCACCTTTACATCATTTATTGCTATCTTATCTTTCTGCGCCTGTTGTGGCGACCAGTGGCAATATCAGTAATGAACCTATTTGTATTGATAACCAACAAGCACTCGAACAGTTAGGACAGATTGCTGATGTATTTTTAATACATAATCGCAGTATTTTACGTCCTATAGATGATTCTGTTGTACAAGCCGTGCAGGGTTCGGAAATGTTGATACGTGCTGCGCGAGGCTATGCTCCCATTGTCATTAAACTGCCTAAATTTAAAGCTAAACTACTGGCTTTAGGTGGGCATTTGAAAAATACCTTTGCCTTAGCGAGCGAGGGTTATGCGCTTATCAGTCAGCATAATGGTGATCTTGAAAGCCTTGCTACGGTGCAGGGGTTTAAGCAGAATATCACTGATTTATCGACTTTAGTGCAGCATCAAACTGACTTGTTGGTTCAAGATCAACATAGTGATTATGCCAGCAGTCAGTATGGCGATGAGTTATCGCAAACGCCTTGTGTCACAGTACAACATCATCATGCGCATTTATTATCATGCGTGGCCGAACATGGAGTTACAGAACCTTTATTGGCGGTGGTATGGGATGGGGCAGGTTTAGGTGAGGATGGCAGTTTATGGGGCGGTGAATTTTTTAGCTTAGAAAATAAAAAAATCACCCGTATTGCGAGCCTGCGCGAATTTTCTTTACCAGGTGGATCCGTTGCTATTAAAGAGCCGCGTAGAACGGCATTAGGTCTATTATGGGAGTTTATGGGGGATAGTTTGTTTGCGCAAACAGATTTAGCTGCTATTCAGACTTTCAGTAAACATGAACAGAAGCTATTAAATCAGGTGCTAAAAAAACAGTTAAATACACCGCGTTGTTCGAGTATAGGACGATTATTTGATTGCGTTGCCAGCTTATTAGGTTTATGCCAAATATCCACTTATGAAGGGCAGGCGGCATCACGTTTAGAGCAGTGCATTAATGGTTGTCAGTTAAGCGACAGTTATTCTTTGTTATGGCGTAAGCAAAATGATTTAATACGCTTAGACTGGCAACCACTGTTAGAAAATATTATGAAGGATTTAGCTGAAGGTATAGAGAATTCAATTATTGCCTGTAAATTTCATAATACCTTGGTAGAAAGCATCGTTGATAGGGTGCATGGTTCGGGTTTAAAAACAGTGGTCTTAAGCGGTGGCAGTTTCCAAAATAGCTACTTAACAGAAGCGATTATTAAGCGTTTAACGGCGATTAATGTTAAAGTTTTTTGGCAACAAAAAGTGCCTTGTAATGATGGTGGGCTTGCTCTTGGGCAATTATTAGCAGTTATTCAGCAACAGGAGTTTAAGACATGTGTTTAGCGGTCCCAGGTAAAATAGTAGTAATTTCAGGTGATGATCCCTACACGCGCACGGGCGACGTTAGTTTTTCTGGTTTGATTACTAAAGTAAATTTAGCTTATGTGCCCGAAGTAAAAGAAAATGATTATGTCATCGTACATGCAGGTTTTGCCATTAGTGTTTTAGACGAAGAAGAAGCGCAAGCGACCTTGGCAAGTTTTGATGAATTAAAACAATCATTGGAACAACAGATATGAAATATATCGATGAATTTCGTGACCATGAACATGTCGCGGTATTAGCGCAGGCAATAAAAAATACCTGCACACAGCCGTGGACGCTAATGGAGCTTTGTGGTGGTCAAACTCATGCCATTATGAAATATGGCATAGATCAGCTTTTACCCGAGCAGATTAATTTAGTGCATGGGCCGGGTTGCCCCGTGTGTGTTACACCCTTGGCGGCGATAGATAAAGCGATAGCGATTGCAGAATTAGATAATATGATTTTTTGCACTTTTGGCGATATGTTACGTGTGCCCGGTTCTGCAAAAGATTTAATGACCGTGAAAGCAGAAGGAGGTGATGTCAGAGCGGTTTATTCACCTTTAGACGCAGTCATATTGGCTGAGCAGAACCTAGATAAACAAGTGGTGTTTTTTGCCGTAGGCTTTGAAACCACAATCCCGACTACTGCCATGGCTGCTTATCAGGCAAAAGCACGTGGCTTAAGTAATTTTAAATTACTGGTGTCACATGTGCGTGTACCACCCGCTATGCAAGCAATATTGGCCTCGCCCGAAAACAGAGTGCAAGGTTTTTTAGCGGCAGGAAATGTCTGTGTAGTGATGGGCTATCACGAGTATTTACCAATTGCCGAAAAATATCAGGTGCCTATTGTGGTAACAGGCTTTGAACCGGTGGATATTTTGCAGGGAATTTTACACTGCGTGCAACAATTAGAAGAAAATCGAACGGTGGTAGAAAATCAATACGGTCGTGCAGTAACGCAGGCGGGAAATGTCACCGCGCAAGCGATGATAGAACGTGTGTTTGAAGTGACTACCTTTGCATGGCGTGGTTTAGGCGAAATTGAAAACAGTGGCTTTCAGTTAAATTTGGATTATGCCGAGTTTGATGCCGCACAACATTATCAAGTAGCGCATATCAATACGCAAGAGCCTAAAGCGTGTAAAAGTGGTGAAGTATTGCAAGGTATACTGAAACCTTTCGATTGCCTAGAATTTGGTAAACGCTGCACACCAGAAAATCCATTAGGCACAACCATGGTATCTTCAGAAGGCGCGTGTGCCGCTTATTATGCGTATCGCCGTCAACAAAGCCTGAGTGAAGAATAGATATGAGTAATGAAAACGACTTAGAAATAACTTGCCCACTGCCTATTGGGCAATATGAAAAAATAGTCATGGCACATGGCGGTGGTGGACGTTTGATGCAACAGCTGATTGATAATATTATGTTGCGTGCGTTTGGTAGTTCTAGCTTAAAGGATAAAAATGACAGTGCCGTACTACCAACACAACAAGGCCGTTTAGCGTTTACTACCGATTCTTATGTGGTCAATCCGTTATTTTTCCCTGGCGGTGATATAGGTAAAATGGCGGTTTGTGGCACTTTAAATGATTTAGCTATGAGTGGCGCGAAACCTTTGTATTTAAGTTGTGGCTTTATACTTGAAGAAGGCTTCGCGATTGAATCCTTACAAAAAATTGTGCATTCAATGGCGCAACAAGCGAAAGCGGCGGGCGTTGAAATCGTTACCGGTGATACCAAAGTTGTCGAAAAAGGTAAGGGTGATGGCATTTACATTAATACCAGTGGTATCGGTGTCCTAAAAACGGCTTTAGATATTTCACCTAGCAGCATTAAAGCGGGTGATGTGGTCTTAATCAATGGTGATATAGGCAGGCACGGCATTGCCATTATGGCGGAGCGTGAAGGCTTTCATTTAGAGGAAACCTTAGAAAGTGATTGCGCTGACGTATCAGGCTTGGTTGAAATGCTAGTAGACGCAGGATTAGAACTACACGGTATGCGTGATTTAACACGTGGCGGCTTAGCAACCGCGTTAATAGAAATCAGCGCCTCAGCTAATAAACACATACTGTTACAAGAAGCGGATATAAACATACCCAAAACAGTGCGCAGTGTGTGTGAATTATTAGGTTTAGATCCTTGTTATGTCGCAAATGAAGGGCGATTTATCACTGTATTACCCGCCGAACAAGCAGAGCAAGCCTTAGCTATTATGCACTCACATCCCTTAGGTGAAAACGCGGCAATTATTGGACAGGTTGAAGAGGCTGAACGCGGGCTGGTGAGTATGAAAAATAAAATTGGCACCACACGCATACTGGAATTATTAAGTGGTACACAACTACCGCGCATTTGTTAACGAATAAGTTTAGTGATTAGTAAACTTAAGTCATTTTTAAATAAAATATGAGCGAAAATGAATAAAAATATCTATGTAACAGGTGCCGAGCAAGGCAGTGGTAAGTCTATTATTATGCTGGCAATGATGGATATGCTTTCAGGGCATAGTGATAATATTGGGTTTTTCAGACCGGTTATTAATGTCAACGAAGATCGTGATGAGTTAATTCAGTTGATTAAACATCGTTATCATATTGAGCTTTCTTATGATGCGATGTATGGCTGTGAAATAGAAGAAGCGAAGCAGTTAATTGAAAAAGGGCGCTATAACGAATTACTGAATCGTATTTTAAGTAAATACCGAGCATTGGCAGATAAATGTGAGTATGTGCTGTGTGTGGGTTCAGATTATCGCGGTGATGAATCGGTTTTTGAGTTTGATTTTAATGCGGAAGTAGCAAATAACTTAGGCTGTTTAATTATGCCGGTGGTTCAAGGTTTAGCGCGAGATAATCAACAAATTATCGATGCAGTTAATCGCTTGAAACATGCGATAGCCGAGTTTGATTGTGATTTGTTAGCCTGTGTTATTAATGGGGTAGAGCAAGACCAGTTGGGCACATTAGCGTTGCGATTTAACCACCAAGCCGATAATGCATTTCCTGTTTATGTCGTACCGGTTGAGCCATCCTTATACAAACCTAGTATTGGTAATATTGTGCGGCAACTCGGTGCACAGATATTATCAGACGATAAAACACTACTCAACCGACAAATTAGCCAATATAAAGTCGCCGCTATGCAAGTACCTGACTTCTTAGCCTACTTAGAAGAGGGTGATTTAGTGATTACGCCGAGTGATCGTGCGGATATTATTTTAGCGTGTTTTATGGCGTATACATCAAATCAGTATCCTAATATTGCTGGTTTGTTATTAACCGGTAAAACATCGGATGCAGAGCAAGTGATGGCGATGTTGTCAGATAATAAGGAGTTACCTTTTGCGGTGTTATCAATAGCAGAAGATACCTTTAATACGGCGACGCGAGTAAAAGAAGTTCGCGCGCAATTTTATTCCCAAGATGAGCAAAAAGTTGCAACTGCCTTAGGCTTAGTTGAAGCGCATTTAGATTTTTCTCAGTTACGCGAACGATTAAACGCACAGCATTCTGAAAAAGTAACCCCGCTTATTTTTGAATATGAGCAAATCCAGCGAGCTAAATCAAATATCCAACATATAGTCTTACCCGAAGGGTGTGAAGATAGGATTTTGCGTGCGGCTGAAATTTTACTCTTAAGAGGGGTTGTAAAGATCACCTTACTGGGTGACGTGGAGAGCATTCAGCAAAAAATTAGCACATTAGGTCTAAATCTAAGTGAGGTGAATATTATTAACCCGCTTGAGTCAGAATTGCGTGAGTTATATGCCGAAGAATATGCCAACTTACGTAAAGCCAAGGGGGTTAATTATGATATGGCTTACGATACGATGTCGGATGTCAGTTATTTTGGCACCATGATGATTCAGTTAGGCCATGCAGATGGTATGGTTTCTGGTGCGGTGCATACTACGCAACATACCATTCGTCCGGCGTTTCAAATTATTAAAACTAAGCCGGATACCTCGATTGTCTCTAGCGTGTTTTTTATGTGTTTAGAAGATAGAGTTTTGGTCTATGGAGATTGTGCGGTAAATCCTAACCCGAATGCACAAGAGCTGGCGGATATTGCTATTAGTGCAGCACAAACCGCGCAAATGTTTAATATATCGCCTCGCGTAGCCATGCTATCTTACTCAACGGGCGAGTCAGGCAAAGGCGCTGCGGTTGATAAAGTAAGAGAAGCGGTGCAACTAGCTAAACAAGCACACCCAGAATTGAAGTTAGAGGGGCCGATGCAATATGATGCGGCAGTTGATGCAGCGGTTGCAAAAACTAAATTACCCAATAGTGAAGTCGCGGGGCATGCAAATGTGTTTATTTTTCCGGACTTGAATACCGGGAATAATACCTATAAAGCAGTACAGCGCTCGTCGGGTGCTATTGCTATAGGGCCTATTTTACAAGGCTTGAATAAGCCTGTGAATGATTTAAGCCGTGGTTGTACAGTCGCCGATATTGTTAATACTGTGGTGATGACAGCGATTCAAGCGCAGGCAGAAGGCCTTACAAAGTAACTTAATTCTGTTTGTTGAGAAAATAATGTAAACGCGAGTATATTGTATCCCGTATGGAGGTACGTAATACGGGATAAACAGCGCATCGAATCCCCGTATTGAACAAGCTTTATACGGGCTACTTAATGTTAACTATAAAATTAATTGTAAGTTTTTTATATAATGCAGAGTGAATAAGTCTATTTTTGCAAGCCTCTGCGTAACATCAGTTAAACTACCTACAAAACATCATTAACCCTGAAATAAAAACTAGGAATTTTGAGCATGACAACTGAAGATCAAACGCTAACCACCGATGAATTAAATAAGATTCATGCGTACTGGCGTGCCGCTAATTATTTATCGGTAGGGCAGATTTATCTAATGAAAAATCCTTTGTTGCGTGAGCCGCTGACTTTAGAGCATGTTAAGCCGCGTCTATTAGGGCATTGGGGAACGACGCCTGGATTAAATTTTATTTATGCGCATATGAATCGAGTAATTAAATCGTTTGATTTAAATGCGCTGTATATTGCTGGCCCCGGACATGGTGGTCCCGGCATTGTTGCTAATACTTGGATGGAAGGCACGTATAGCGAATATTATCCTGATATTGATGAAAGCGCAGAAGGGATGCGCCGTTTATTTAAACAATTTAGCTTTCCGGGCGGAATTCCTAGCCATGTGGCACCTGAAACACCGGGGTCAATTCATGAAGGTGGGGAGCTAGGCTATTCAGTGTCACATGCTTATGGTGCGGTATTTGATAATCCAGATTTAATTGCGTGTTGTGTGGTGGGCGATGGGGAAGCGGAAACGGGGCCTTTAGCAACATCATGGCACTCGAATAAATTTTTAAACCCTGCACGTGATGGTGCGGTATTACCAATCTTGCATTTAAACGGCTATAAAATTGCTAACCCTACCTTATTGGCACGTATGCCAAAAGCGGAGTTAGAAAGTTTATTTGTGGGATATGGTTATAAACCGTATTTTGTTGAAGGCTCTGAGCCAGAAGCCATGCATCAGAAAATGGCCGCGACGATGGATGTGGTGATTGCTGAAATTAAAGCGATTCAAAAACAAGCGCGCGAGTCGAGTGTAGTTAAGCGACCCACTTGGCCAATGATTATTTTACGTTCACCGAAAGGCTGGACAGGGCCAAAAGAAGTCGACGGTAAAAAAACCGAAGATTTTTGGCGTTCGCATCAAGTGCCTTTTTCAGCGGTGCGTGAAGATCCTGAACATTTAAAATTGTTAGAAATATGGTTGAAAAGTTATAAAGCAGAGGAGTTATTTGATGAAAATGGCGCGTTGCTTACTGAATTAAAAGCGCTCGCACCAAAACACCAACGCCGTATGAGTGATAATCCGCATACCAATGGCGGTAGTTTATTACGCAAATTACATTTACCTAATTTTGCTGATTTCGCAGTGGATGTTCCTGCACCGGGGGCTGTAAAAGGTGAAGCAACACGCGTACAAGGGACTTATTTAGGCGAAGTGATGCGCTTAAATGAAGACGAACAGAATTTTCGTTTATTTGGTCCAGATGAAACGGCCTCTAACCGATGGTCGCCTGCTTTTGAAGTCACGAATAGAACATGGATGGAAAGCACAATCCCCGAAGACGACCATTTAGCCAGTGATGGCCGAGTGATGGAAATTTTATCGGAACATACGTGCCAAGGCTGGTTAGAAGGGTATTTGCTAACAGGGCGACATGGTTTTTTCAATTGTTATGAAGCCTTTATTCATATTATTGATTCTATGTTTAATCAACATGCAAAATGGTTGAAAACAACAAGTGATATAGAATGGCGACGACCCGTTGCCTCGTTGAATTATTTGTTGTCATCGCATGTATGGCGTCAGGATCATAATGGCTTTTCTCATCAAGATCCTGGGTTTATTGATCATGTTGTGAATAAAAAATCCTCTGTGGTACGTGTTTACCTGCCGCCTGATGCGAATACCTTATTGTCAGTGACTGACCATTGTTTGCGTAGTCGTAATTATGTGAATGTCGTGGTTTGTGGTAAACAGCCATCAGAGCAATGGCTCACTATGGATGCTGCGATTAAACACTGTACCGCAGGGCTAGGTGTCTGGGATTGGGCGAGTAATGACCAAGAAGCCGGTGAGCCAGATGTGGTTTTAGCCTGCGCAGGTGATGTGCCTACTTTAGAAGTTTTAGCTGCGGTGCAAATTTTAAGAGAGAACTTGCCTGAATTAAAAGTACGTATGGTAAACGTGGTTAATTTAATGAAGTTAATGCCACAAGAAGAGCACCCACATGGTTTATCGGATAATGAATTTGTGGATATATTTACACCCGATAAGCCGGTTATTTTTGCTTATCACGGTTATCCGTGGCTAATTCATCGCTTAACCTATCGTCGTCCTAATCATAGTAATATTCATGCGCGTGGTTATAAGGAAGAAGGAACGACATCAACACCATTTGATATGGTGGTAATGAATGATTTAGACCGCTTTCATTTAGTTATCGATGTTTTAGGGCGTGTACCGAGCTTGCGTCATAAATCAGTTTATTTAAAACAATTGATGCGTGACAAATTGATTGAGCATCAACAATATGTACGTGAATACGGTGAAGATATGCCAGAAGTTAAAAACTGGAAATGGAAGTTAAGTAGCTAGTCAGTTTTTTAACTGGTGCTAAAAAATAAACGTTAGCATATTGTAGGGTGGGTAGAGCGTTTTCTTGCGAAACCCACCCTACATCATCAATAAGGCAGGTGTGTAAATCAATCACACCGATGGTTTTCGTGCCTCTACCCATCCTACGATGATGGTATGCAATCTTGAAATTCATAATGCGTTAGAAAATTAAAAGGTAAATTGAGTGATCGAACAATCAGAAACAAAAAATTATGTTTTTTATCATGCGAGTTGTATTGATGGTTATGCAGCCGCTTGGGCAGCATGGAAAACCTTAGGTAATCAAGCTCACTATGAAGCCGTACGCCATAATAATCCGATGCCAGAGATTACAAAAGATGCTGTCATCTATATTGTGGATTTTTGTTATTCACCAGAGATCTTAGTTGAGGCGGCGAAAACAGCGAAAAAAATAGTGATTTTAGATCACCATATCAGTGCGCAAAAAGAATTAGAAAGCTACTTTAAGCAGCATGAATTACCCAGTAATATCGAAATTAATTTTGTTCAAGAGCATAGTGGCTGTGTGATTGCATGGCAGTATTTTCAAGCTGAGCAAGCGGTACCGCAGTTGTTATTACATATAGAAGATAATGATTTATGGAACCATGTGTTACCGAATACTGATGCGATTTGTAAGGCACTCTATTTATGTTTACCGGATGACTTTGCTGAATTTGAGAAAATTGAATTAGCTAATTTAGAGATTGAAGGGGCAGTTCTATTAAAGCAGCATAAATTGAGTATAAAACGTTTACTAAAAGCACGGCATGCAGTTGAATTAGACGGTCATAAAGGCTTTGCAGTCAATGCACCCTCTATGTATGCCAGTGATTTAGGGCATGAGCTAGCGAAGTTATCAGGTACATTTGGGCTAATTTATTCTTATCAAGGCCAGCGCGAGTGTTATGACTGTGGTTTACGTTCGATAGGTGAATTTGATGTCTCACAAATTGCGCTAAAATTTGATGGCGGTGGGCATAAAAACGCATCTGGTTTTCGTTTAAAGAAAGAAGCGTTTGTAAAGCTATTTTTATCTTAAGTAAGCGTATAAAAAATAAGTTATTCATTATTTATACACATAACAAATTCGCTGCAGGGCCTGTCAACATTTTTTTATAAAAATATATCAATTAATGATATTGACAAGCATAAGTTACTGAAATTAAATGTTAAATTTAGATTGTACAAAAATTGTACAATCTAAATGAAAGGTTATATTTTAATGGCTTTCACTGCTATATAGAGAGCTTACACACAGAGTTATCCACAGGTTTTGTGAATAACTTATAAATCCGTTTACCAATAAAGACTTAGGCTAAAAATAGCGTTTTTTATTTAAAATTTAACTAAGCTAAGATAATTTTTTTTCATGAAAAAGTACTCCATTATTATTCCCACTTTAAATGAAGCACAGGGTGTCGTCGCGTTTTTAGAGCCACTACAAAGCTTGCGTATGCAGTGTGAAATTATTATTGCTGACGGTGGTAGTACGGATGCAACCGCAAATCTTGCACAAGCATCGATAGATCTCTTTTTAACATGCGATAAAAAAGGCCGCGCGTCGCAAATGAACCAAGGCGCTAAACACGCAAGTGCTGAAATATTAATATTTCTTCATGCCGATACCTTTTTACCTGAATCAGCGTTACAAGATATTACGGCAGGGTTCGATAAAGGGTTTCAATGGGGGCGTTTTGATATGCAATTAATGGGCAAACATCCATTTTTAAAGGTGATAAGCTTTATGATGAACTGGCGATCACGCTTATCGGGGATAGCAACAGGGGATCAAGCTATTTTTGTTAGTAAATCGAGCTTCGATGCAGTGGGCGCTTATCCAGAAATTTCACTGATGGAAGATATTGCGTTAAGTAAGCAGCTAAAAAAAATAACAGCACCGTATTGTATTCATCAAGCAGTACAAAGTTCTGCCCGTCGTTGGGAGTCTTTTGGTATTGGGCGTACTATCTTATTAATGTGGTATTTGCGCCTGCGTTATTTTTTAGGGACACCTGCTGATGTGTTATCAGATATGTATAGGAAAGGATGTTTTAAGGTGGGTTAAGCAGTGCTCAATATATGATTATTTGAAAAATAATTATCGAGTTGCAGCGTTACGGTTACAAAAGGTAGTACTTTTTAAAGTGACATAAATATTGGCTATGTCACCGTTAAGTGTGGAAAAAATGGTGCTTAAAGCCTTCTCCAGCGGGAGAAGGTTGGATGAGGAGAAATAGGTAAAGCTTTGATTTTATTCTCCTCACCCCAGCCCTCTCCAGCAGGAGAGGAGGTAACTACGCGTTATAACTAATTGTATTTTAAATGGAAAAAGCTTGTGTAGATACCTGTATCTTAGGAGAGATCCTTTAAGAACAAAAGTAATTTAAAAAATCCACATGTAGCAGTGACATAGCCTAAATATTGGTATCGCTTCAGTTTAAAGAGTAAATAGTTAAATAAACAGTGATACTTGGAAGGGGATCAAACACACTCAGGGTAAATGAGTGTGTTTGAATAAGCTGAGTAGCTACTTTTAGCGTACTCGGCTAATGTAAAATGATCATTTTTTCTTGCTAAAAGCCAAAAAACTCTGATGCAGTTAAGTATTAGCCGAGAGTTTATCTATTAAGATCTTGGGACTTTACAAGTCGCAGTTACAGAGCCACCTTGGTTAACAGTAAAACCACCTGTACCAAAAGAAGGGCCTTTAACCTCTAATTTTGCCCAGCCTGGAATACCAATCATGCAAGGAATTCCTTCTACTCTACCTTCAATCTCGATTGGGTTTTCTTTATCTACAAGGTACTCAGCTTTACAGCTGGCTAAGATGTAATTTTTATTGATTGTAAATTTTGTTTCAGCAGGGCCTTGGTGAGCAAATGCATCATCTTCTGCAATAATGTGACACATGTTCATTATTGGGTTAATACCCACAAAAGGTGCGTCATGTTGTGGCATTGCGTTCACGTTCATTGTAGTGATGAATAATCCAGCACCTAAAATAAGCATTTTTTTCATAGTTAGTTATCCTAAATTTTAAAAGAAATGACTGTATGAAAAGCATAGAGTCATACATAGCTAATGCAAAAGGGATGCCATATTTAAAACCTTATAAAACAGTATATTATAATTTTAGACTATTTGAAGTGTGTTATATGCCAATATTGATGTAAAAGAATGTGTCAATTGGCTTATTTTTACGTTTAATTTATTGGGGTGAATATAGCCAAAAATGCTATTATAAAAAATTGATAAAGAATAATAGGACATTGGCATGAGTACCTCAAATGATGTAACACAACTTATTGGTGATACCGCGTTAGTTAAGTTAAATAAACTTGTAGAAGCGGGTTCAGCCGATGTTTATTTAAAAATTGAATCGCGTAACCCAGGTGGTTCCGTAAAAGACCGTATTGGGCTAGCGATGGTTATTGCTGCTGAGAAATCAGGTGAATTGCAAGCGGACGGAACTATTATTGAACCCACTTCAGGAAATACAGGCATTGCCTTAGCGATGGTCGCAGCCGCACGCGGTTATCAGTGTATTTTAACGATGCCAGAAACGATGTCAGTTGAACGTAGACAATTATTAGCACTGTATGGCGCAGAGATTGTTTTAACGCCCGGTCCAGAAGGCATGACGGGGGCGATTAATAAAGCCAAAGAAATACTCGCACAGACTGAAAATGGTTTTATGCCACAACAGTTTGAAAATCCTGCTAATCCAGAAATACACCGTCAAACAACTGCGCAAGAAATCTGGTCGGCATTGGATGGTAAGGTTGATGCTTTTGTTTGTGGGGTGGGTACTGGAGGGACTATTACAGGCGTTGCTGACGTGATTAAAAAACGCAAAGCAGATTTTCAGGCGATTGCGGTAGAGCCTGCAGAGTCACCTATTATTTCTGGTGGAACACACAGCCCGCATAAAATACAAGGCATTGGTGCAGGATTTATCCCTAAAAATTTAGCGGTTGATTTACTTGATGGCATCGAACTGGTTAGTACGGATGAAGCATTTGCAATGCGTAAACGTTTAGTGGAAGAAGAAGGACTGTTAGCTGGGATTTCTACCGGAGCGAGTGTTTGTGCCGCTTTACGTATCGCTAAAAAATTAGGCAAAGGTAAAGCCGTTGTTACTATGATGCACGATACCGGCGAACGCTATTTAAGTATGAGCTAATATGATCGAAACTAGCCAGCTAGAGATAGACTGGCTAGTTTACAAATAGCTTAGTCAGTTTCTACTAGGCTCCCACCGCATTCTCTACAAAACCTTCCCAAAACATAGGTGTTTTTATTGCAGTGTACGCACGGCTTAAATTGTGTAAAACCACAAGCAGGGCAAGCATTATGTTCAGCCGCTAAATGTTCGCCGCAATTTTGACAATCGCCTTTTGCAATGCGTTTTTGGTTCAGTTTTTCTGCTGAGAATATTTTCTGTTGCATCACATAGATGAGCGCCAAAGCACTAGCAATGCTGATGCCCATCATCAAGTAATGCCAAACTGCAACGAGGTTAAGTGATTCTAGTAATTCAAACACATGTTTCAAAAAGGTTTTAGGTATCAGCTCATAAATGAGTTCTAGAATCTTAAAAATAACGGGTATAAAGACAACCACTAACAGATGAGAGGAGACTAAGCTTTGATAAGTCCGGTTTGCGCTAATGCTTTTAGAATTCCACAGATAAAAGATGAGTATAAGCGGTAATAAAAAAATCATCTCCATTCCAAGGCGTTTAACTGGGAACCAGAAGTTTAAATGGCGTAATGCCGCTAAAAGTTCCTCGCGGTTTTTGCTAGCTGAGTTTTCAATCAGCCCATAAAACTGCATCATTAGTGTGTTTTGATGCAACAGTAAACTCGATTCAGCCTCTGTATTACTTAAGGTATTTAGTTTGATAGTTAAGCTAGATACTTGCTTTTTTAAAGCAGCCGTATTTTTAGCATGAGCATTTTGTTTAGCAATTTGTTCTAAAAGTGAGGTGTCATAAGCGCCTCTTACTTTATCCAACTCGGATTTAACGCGAGTAGCTTGAGAGCGCAGGCGAATTAAAGCGCTTAAGTCTTTAGCAAGCGTTTGGTCCTGCTTAATTGCTTGCAAACTTTCATAGAGTGGCGTGCAAATAGGATGTATTTTCGATAGCTGATTATGGGTGTAAACATAGCTACCACGATAGCGAGATACAATGTTTGCGGTACGCGTTAAGCGATTTTCATCATTCCAATCTTCATCAATAATAATATCTCGACAATATTGAGGAATGTATTCACTCGGACTAGTGAGTTGGCGTGTATGGTCAGATAAGCCTTCAAAAATAGAAACCAGGATAAATAAATCCAGGAAAAGCACGATGATGAGTGTTGCCTTACTGATAGGGTGATTATTTATCTTGGTGAGATTAGCGCTAAAGCCTTTAATTTTACTAGTGATGGTTTTCAGCATGAGGCAACTCCATTTTTGATTAAAGGGCATGTTTCTTCCCAAGGTTTAGTCCACAGTGTGATGCTGTCTTACTGTTAATATAAGGTGTTTTGATAAATCCTGTAGCCCACGAATGTCAGGAACTAGAGTTGATTTTTGCATAAAGTCTAGCTACAGTGAACTAAAATTATATTTAAGTTACTCTAAGACAGCTAAATAAATGAACAGAAGAACAAAAAAAGTATTAGGGTTTATAAAAAAGACCATCGAACAAAAGCTAGAAACTATTGCGGATAAAAAAGGAAATGTACGTAAAACTAGTTGGAAGGTAAAGCTATATATTCCTGAAGAAATAGAAAAGTTTTTATTGTGTCAATATGATCATACTTTTCAGTTTGTATTAATCGGTACGGTGAAAGATGAGGTTTTAATAGAAATTTTTGAAGATTTGCAGCAGTGTTTAGTGACAGAGGATCAAGTCAATACGATATTAATTTCTAATAAATCGGATATTAAGTTTGAAATTATTTGCCCTGCCTATAATGAAGGCAAAGGGGGGCATATTTATTTTGAGGAAGAAGTTAAGGGTAATTTATTACGTAAGCGTAAAGTTAGGGCAATGACTGAATAATCTTTTATCTGCTTTTACAAAGCTTATGCTTGAGGGCATAGATGAAGCAATCCACTACAGATTGCTTCATTTGTTTAATATCTAAATAATTAACGCAAGGTTCTGCTAAATAAGTTGAGAGCTAACTGGTAACCTAATTGAGCTGTTTGCGCATCATAACGACCACCATCACCTTCATCACGCATAAACGCATGACCGACGTTAAATTCGTGCCATGTAAAGGTAATATCTGTTTTGTTTAATTCTTTATATATTTTGGCAAGGCCTTCAGGGGGGATATGATTATCCTGTTTACCCCAAATCATCAACAACTCACCTTTAATATCATCCAAACGCTCCATGCTGTGCTGGCCTGGTTGGTTAGGAATAACTTGGACATGTAAATCAGTACCGTAAAAACAGGCAGAGCCTTTGACTTCTGGCTGTAAAGCGGCACGAAATGCTAAGTGGCCACCAATACAATAGCCCATTGCTCCAATATGACCATTGCACCACTCTTGTTGCTTGGCAAATTCGATTAACGCGACATTATCGGTATCATAGCCTTGCACATCCTTAGCATGTTTATCAGCATTGCCTTTTTCACGTCCTGCATCGTCATAGCCTAGTACCGTACCGATTGGGTTAAGCTCATGGAATACTTCCGGAACTAATACCGCATAACCATGGCTCGCCATTAATTTTGCTGCACGCTCAATAGGGCCTGTTTGTTGAAAAATTTCAGAATAAAATAAAATAACAGGGTAGCTACCTTCACCAACAGGGCGGTGAATATAAGTACGCATCACACCTGTGGGTGTATTAATGTCGGCGACATGGCTTTGAATGTTCATCTTAGGCTCGTTTAATGGTTTATTTAAAATGAATATCTATTGTACAACGATTTGATGTATGCATTTTTTAGCTTGTGAGATAAAGCTGGTTTTTGATGAATCTAATACTTTAATTGCAAGTAATAATGAGGCTATTTTTACTTTGGATGTGGCAGAATTTTGTTGTACCTATTTTTTAACACACTCGAATTGATAGAAAATAATAAAACTATTTTGCAGACAGGCTAAGTTATTGAGAACGAAATAATATAGCTACAATAGGTGAAATTCGGTATTACCTCACAAAAATAAACTTTAATAATTCAATTATAGTGGTTAGTTGGCAATTCTACTGATAAAGTTAATGTATTTAAACGTATCTTTACTGTTGAGGCATTGTACAAAAAGGCGTGGAGTATCAAAAGCGAGGTAATGGATGAAATTCCATGCTACCAGTAGCTACCCCTTGGTTCTGAATAGCTTGAAGTCATGGATGGATTTTGTCTGAGATTTTCGCAATTAAGGATCAGTTTGCGGAACTCGTCTCTGCAACGTGAGCATAGATTCGTAAGTTAGAGTTTTATGAGGTTGAACACCTAGGTTCCATAGTTAATAAAGCTGAAATACTTAGCTTCGTGATTGCATAATATTTTGAGAAATATATGAGTACAACTGAACAACAAGAAACCAATAATACGATCAGTGAAGTTATAACACACGGCAAGCGTCTAATAATGGTATCGGTTGCGACATTGATTCTTTTTATATCCTTGATACTGTATCAAAAATTGGTTACTAAGCCATTAGTAGAAAGTTACATGGGCATAAGCTCTCAGGTTATGAATGTTAGGTTAGAGTTAACTTCTTCACACCTTTGGCTGGAAGAAGCTATTTCTGGTGATAATTTGATTAATGAGGATTCTCAAATTTGGTTAGGCTTTGATAAGGCGGGGCAAGCTACCAAAGATATTTTAAAAAAAGACTCTATTCATGAAAAAGGCCTTATTCAAGGCGGTGTTAAATTAAGCGATCAATTGAACTCGTTAACCCTAAAAATAGTAAAGCTAAAATCTTCTGCGACATTAAGGTATAAAAATAAATTATTATCTCGTAGTGGTTCACTGAGTGATATTCAGTTTGATCTTGAGTTTAATGAAATAAATCAAACGATAAAAGCTATAAATAGTCTATTAAAGGCGCTTATTGAAAACACTTTAAAAAAGGCGGATTACATCTTAAATATACTATTACTATCGATAGTTGCTTTATTTGGGTGGAATATAAAAATAATTTACAGCTACAGTCGGAAGTCAGTTAAAACGCAATCAATATTGGCTGAAGAAAGGCAATACCTTGATTTTCATATAAAAGCACTTAATCAACATGCGATTGTTAGTATCACTGATGTGAAGGGTGCTATTACTTATGCTAATGGAAAGTTTGAGAAAATAAGCCAATATACTCAGAATGAACTCACCGGACAAAATCATCGAATAGTGAAATCTGATTTTCACCCAGACAGCTTTTTCACAGAGATGTGGCGGACTATAGCAAGTGGAAATGTTTGGCATGGTGAGATACAAAACAAAGCCAAAGATGGTTCGCTGTATTGGGTTTCATCAACAATTGTTCCTCAACTGAATGATCAAGGTAAGCCTGAACAATATATTGCTATTCGTACTGATATAAGTCATATCAAGGAATTGGAAAAACAACAGCTAGAAGTTAATAACTTATTATTAGCTGAGCAACAGATAACCAAGCAAGGCGCGAAGCGCTTAGATACTATTATCGAAACCGCAATGGATGCTGCGATTCAAATTGATGCGGATGGACGGGTAGTTGGTTGGAATGCACAAGCAGAGAAGATATTTGGTTGGCGAAAGGAGGAAGTGATAGCTTGTGAAATACATCGCTTAATTATTCCTGATAAGTATAAAGAGCAACATCTTTTTCAAGAAATAAAGCGCTGTTTACTTGCTGGCAATTCGAGATTCTTCAATACTCCCGTCAAAATAACCGCTTTGAATTCTAAAGGTGATGAGTTTCCTATTGAAATTTCGGTCTCTCTTGTTGACTATAATAACGAATATCAGTTTTCAGTATTTATACGTGATCTTACACAGCAAAAAGCGTACGAGAAAAGTATCTTAGACTCTCAAGCTGAAGCGAATAGAGCCAATAAAGCTAAGTCAGAATTCTTATCGTCCATGAGTCATGAATTAAGAACGCCACTGAATGCTATCTTAGGTTTTGGACAGTTATTAGAAAGTGATACAGAGAGGCCATTATCTGAGGACCAAAAAGAAAGTTTAAGTTATATTTTATCTAGTGGAAGACACCTTTTAAGTCTTGTTAATGACGTATTAGAATTATCTGCTATTGAAGCTGGGAAAATAGAGATTGCTAGTGGACCAATTCATCTCGTTGAGTTGCTAGATGATATCCAAACATTAATGACACCTATTGCAAGCAAGGCTAATATTCAGCTCAACATTGAATCAAAAGAAGAGCTAATTGTTTATGCTGATTACACTAAATTTAAACAGGTGCTGATTAACCTCATTAATAACGCCATTAAATATAATAAACAAAATGGGGGTGTGGCAATTAATTGGGCTAAAACAGAAAATAACAGCATCAGACTTAATATTGTTGATACAGGTATTGGCATTCCGGCAGATAAACAAGCTAAAGTTTTTGGTGCGTTTAACCGACTAGGGCAAGAAACATCGAATATTGAAGGAACAGGTATTGGTCTTGTTGTGACTAAAAGTATAATTGAGCTAATGGGCGGGTCGATTGGTTTTGATAGTACTGAAGGACAAGGATCAACTTTTTGGATTGAACTACCCTTAGCAGAAATATCGTCAATAGAAGAAGCTAAATCACCTGCAGTAGTGGAAAAGCTGGAAATATTAGAAGCGCCCAATATAAATAGCAAACATATTCTTTATGTAGAAGATAACCCTGCGAACAGATGTTTAATGGAATCAGTTTTTGATAAACTGCCACATAGTTTGGATATGGCCGAAACAGGTGAGTTAGGGCTAGATAAGGCCTTAAAATATGATTTTGATTTGATTTTAATGGACATACACTTGCCTGGAATAGACGGCAAAGAAGTAACACAACAGTTAAGAGAGACAGAGCGTTATAGGAGTAAGCCTATCGTTGCTGTGACTGCGGCAGCAATGAGTCACGATATTCAATCAGCTGAAGGTTTATTCGATGAGTACATCACTAAACCACTTGATATTATAGAACTTATTGATATTTTGAATAAATACCTGCCTTAAAAGTATGGGGTTTTTCTCGTTAGCATAGTCATTTTTTATTTGCAGGTGTTCAGACTTTGATTTTGGATACCACCCTAAAGGGGCCATATTTGTAGCGGAATAAAAATAAGATATGAAATGAAATTCATGTTGTTCTCCTGCGTTTAGTTTACGAGAAAATTCTACTTATTACTGCTATTAATTTAGGGGAATTATAATCGACCTTTCCTATTTTACTCAGTATCTTAGCGTGGCTATTACTCTTGTTTATAGTTAGATAGCAGGGAATGCATTATAATCGTCTATCTTTTCGATATTCCTAGGAATTCTGTTGTTAATGAAAACGATCCCGCTTTATGAAACCTATATGCATGAGCTGCAAAGCCTTTATTGTAAAAAGAATGAAGATAAACTCAAGCTACTTGCAGAGTTACTAGCACCGCATGCGCAGTCTATAGCTCAGGCGTTTTATCGGGTTTTATTAAGAAATGAAAAAACCGTGCCTTTTTTGACTAGCGCAATGGTTGAAGAGCGCTTAGTGGAATCAATGCAAAAATGGGTTATAGAAATTTTCCATGAATATGGCTCAGAAGAACAAATAAAAACGATTATTGAACATCAAGTACAAATTGGACATGTGCATGCACGTATTGATTTGCCGATGAGTATGGTTAACTATGCCGCGCGTGTTTTGAAAAATAAATGCAGTGAACAGCTTTTCCAGGCCGATATTTCGGGGCAGGTTTTGGCAGAAAGCCAAGATCTTATGCATCGCTTGGTTGATACCATGGTGGCCTTGATTAACGAAAGTTATTTGTTAGATACCGTCGCGAGTGAACAAAATGCACAGTCCTTCCGCATTCAAGTAACGTTTCAGAATTTGGCATTTGATTGTGAACGTCAACGTGTATCACTATTAGATTGGACGCGACAACTCTTCTTAATTACCCGAGAAAAGGTTATTGATAGGGAAACTGTTCCGAGTTTGCGTCATTCAAACTTTGGCTTATGGTTAACACATAAAGGCGCGTTGATGTTAACAGGGCGTAGTGAGTTAGGTGTTTTGATGGAATTTATGTCTGTGACTAGTGAGCTTAGTGAAGAGCTGATTGAAAGTTGTGGGCAGGGTGATGAGGAAAAAACAAAAAGGCTACTTAATCAGATTAATGATGAAGTTTCACGAATTATCTGGTTATTAGGTAAAACTGCACAAGAAATTATTGATGTTGAAAGTGGGCGTGATGCGTTAACGCATTTATTTAACCGACGGTATATTGACACTGTTTTAAAACATGAAACAGAGTGCAGTCTTAAATCGAAGATGCATTACGGCATTTTATATTTGGATATTGATCATTTTAAACGGCTTAATGATCAATACGGACATGATGCAGGGGACTTAGTCTTACAACAGGTGGCTAATATTCTGATGCAAAGTGTTCGTATTGGGGATTTTGTTTTTCGTTATGGGGGGGAAGAGTTTTTGATTGTTATTACGGACATTACAGCGGATCAGATTGCCCGTATCGCGGAGAAAGTAAGAAAAATGATTGCAGAAAATAAATTTAAACTCCAAGATGAAACTGCGCTGACTGTTACGGTGAGTGTTGGTGCGGCTTTTCATGACGGACATCCGGATTATCAACGAACAATAAGTCGTGCCGATGAAGCTTTATATTTGGCTAAAGATAGTGGTAGAAATAAAGTGGTGGTGAGTGAGTAAATTTTAAAAAAAATAAATTATCAGCTACTTTGTTGCTTTGATTACAGGTTTATTAGATAACAGGTAACTTCTCATTATCCGCCGGCACAGAATAATACAAAACACGTCATTCCTGCATGCTTCTAGCAGGAATCTATACTTGTAACAATAGATCCCCGATAAAAGACTTCGGGGATGACGTTTTCCCCTACAATAATGAGAAGTTACGATAACAGTCATTAATTAAAGGATTTCAAAGGTAAAAAACTATGATGATTAAAAGATATATTGGCAGTAATCGTTTATTTAGTTTAATTATATTAGTCTGTATGAGTTTTAATTTGTCAGCGGAGACTAAAATTGCGATCCTTGAGTTTGAACTTAAAGATATGACATTAGCGCCGCGAATACCGGCTGAAATTAAACGCACGGCATCGATAAGGCCATTACTGGAAGCAGAGCTTCAGTCGGCAGATTACACCATTATTTCTATCGACCTAGAAAGTCAAAAAGCTGCAGATAGTGGGGTTGGCTATTTATTTGACCATCATGATGTTGCTGCCAAATTGGCAAAGCAATTTGGGGCTGATTATGTGCTGGTTGGACGACTGCATAAACCGAGTTTTTTGTTTTCCTATTTAATGGGGCATTTAATCAGAGTGAGTGATGCCAAATTGATTGGTAACTATATCTCAGAGGCAAAAGGGCCGAATATTAAGCTAACAATCAAAACGGTCGAAAGCCTTGCGGTTAAAATTGATAAAACGCTTGATAATAGCTACACACCGCCTCCGCCTAAAAAACAAAGGTAATAGCTATATAATTAATGTTACGCAGAGCCCCTATTTTTTCAATCTTGATTATATAAAGATTAAAGGTTACAACTAGGTAACATCAGTAGCCCGTATGAAGCTTGCGCAATACGGGGATTCGACGCACTGTTTATCCCGTATTCCGTACCTCCATACGGGCTACGATGGCTATGGCTACTTTGCTTTTAGCATAGGCGAAAAAACTATTTTCACACGGTATTATGTAAAGCAGACTTCAGTCTGCTTTATATGAAGGCTAAAGCCTTCGCCCCAGATAATAACCTCTGTATTGTTAGCTGTTCTGCGTAACATCAGTTAGGTCCGGTAAATCGTCTCAATCAAGTGATAGCCAAATTTAGTTTTAATCGGGCCATGCACTTTGAGTACCGGCAGTTTAAATACCACATTATCAAATGCTTTTAGCATGGTGCCGGGTGCAAACTCTCCTAAATTCCCACCTTGCTTGGCGGAGTTACATGTTGAGTGTTTTTTAGCGAGGCTTTCAAAATCAGCGCCTTTAGCTAATTTTTGTTTTAGCATCTCAGCTTCTTCTTTGGTTTTTACTAAAATATGTCGTGCGCACGCTCTGGCCATAATGATTCACTTTAAGCTGAAAGGGGAGGCATAGTTTACACTTGCTGCTTAGGTTTTGCTTACGCTTATTTTAGCTTCCACGTTTTCCAATAAGAATAAATAACTGGGAAAAGTACTAAAATAATTAATAGTGATGAGATGATCCCGCCTACCATTGGTGCAGCAATACGTTTCATGACATCCGAGCCAGCCCCCGTGCTCCATAAGATAGGCAGTAAACCAATAAATGAGGCGAGACTGGTCATTAACATAGGACGTATACGTTGACTTGCACCGCTGATAATAGCTAGCGTAAGCCCCGACTTTGTGACTATGGTAGTGGTGTTTTTATAGTTCTGATAACTTAAATCTAAATATAACATCATCAGTACACCCATTTCAGCCGCTAGCCCCGCGAGTGCTATCATACCCACCCAGACCGCAATGCTTAGATTGTAGTCGAGTGCATACAATAACCACACGGCACCAGTTAATGAAAAAGGAATGCTTAATAGAATGATTACGGCTTCTGCCATTGAACCATGGTTAATATAAAGTAGGATAAAAATGATCAATAAAGTGAGCGGGATTAAAATGATTAGCTTAGATTTGGCGCGCTCAAAATACTTAAATTGTCCTGCCCAGTCAATTCGTACCCCTTGAGGGAGATTAGCTTTTTCGCTAAGCACTTGTTTGGCGGCGGAGACATAATCAACAATACCCACGTCGGTCACATCAACAAAAACATAAGTCACCAGCTGGCCATCTTCATTACGTAGCATAGGCGGGCCAGTTTCAAAACTTAGATCTGCTACTTGGGTAATGGGAATATGTGCGCCGCTGGCAGTGGGGATGAGTATACGTTCTAAAGCGTCAGGATTATCTCTAAATTCACGTGCATAACGTAAATTAACCGCATAGCGTTCACGCCCGTCAAAGACTTTAGAGACAGTGAGGCCACCGACGGCTGTCATAATTACATCTTCTACGTCCTCAACCGTCAGCCCATAGCGAGCAATTTTATTACGATCAATCGTAAAATCAAAGAAGTATCCACCGGTTAATCTTTCTGCATAAATACTGCGCGTGTAAGCTTTGGTACGTTGATCTTGTTGTAATAGTTGCTCTATATTAATGGCGGTTTTTTCTATAGTGGCTAAATCATCACCAAAGACTTTAATACCTAAACTGGAGCGTATGCCGGTGGCTAGCATTTCGGTACGCGTTTGTATGGGCATCCACCAAATATTTGGCATGCCGGGGTATTGTAACTGTTCATCCATTTCAGCCAGTAAGGTGTCCCAATCCATGCCTTCTCGCCATTGATCTTTAGGTTTTAAAGTAATCACGGTTTCTACCATCGATAACGGTGCAGGATCGGTTGCACTGGTGGAGCGGCCAATTTTCCCAAAAACACATTCGACTTCGGGAAATTGTTTTAATTGTTGATCCATACTTTGTAAGACTTTACCGGCTTCGGTGATCGACATACCGGGTAGGGTGGTTGGCATATACAGTATGCTACCTTCATTAAGTGGTGGCATAAATTCGCTACCTAATTTTAAAAAAGCAGGAATCGTCGAAAGTAAGGCAAGTAGAGAAACTATTACAACGGCGGCACGCCAGCGTAAAGCAAGGCGCACAATGGGTTGATACAGCTTGATTAAAATTTGATTTAAGCGATTTTGGCTGGCGGGAATTTTCCCGCGTATTAATAAAACCGCTAAGGCAGGCGTTAAGCTAATCGCTAATAAAGCGGCAAAGCCCATGGAATAGGTTTTTGTATAAGCGAGTGGAGCAAATAATCGGCCTTCGGTGCCTTCTAAAGCAAAAACAGGGATGAAGGCTAAGGTAATAATTAATAAAGAAAAGAAAATACTCGGGCCCACTTGCTGCATGGCTTGAATAGTCACTTCAGTGCGAGATTTATCACTGCTGCTATTTTCAAGTTGCTTATGGATATTATCAATCATAACGATTGCGGCATCGACCATCGCACCAATCGCCACAGCAATTCCACCTAAAGACATGATATTGGCACTGAGTTGCTGTGCAGATAAAGGAATAAAGGCCAGTAGGATTGCAATGGGCAGACTGATAATCACGATGAGTGAGGATTGGAAATGCATTAAAAACAGCATAATCACCACTGAAACAATCAATATTTCTTCAAGTAAGGTGAGCTTTAACGTGTTGATCGCATCATCAATTAATCCCGAGCGATCATAGGTAGTGATGATTTCTACGCCATCAGGCAAACTACTTTTTACTTCTGTTAAGCGTTGTTTAATGCGATTGATGACGTCTAAGGCATCTTCTCCATAACGCATAATAACAATACCGCCGACGACTTCACCTTCACCATCCAATTCAGCCAAGCCTCTGCGTAGTGCAGGGCCTAAACTTACTTTGGCAATATCCTGCACGGTAACAGGGATGCCCGTTGCGCTAACCGATAAAGCAATGCGCTGTATGTCATCGATTGATTTAATATAGCCTCGGCCACGAATAAAATGCTCATGGCCGGCAATTTCTATGACTCTACCACCGACATCATTATTAGAGCGTCTGATTGCTTTAGCGACTTGGTTTAAAGTTAAGCCATAACTCGCGAGTTTATTCGGGTCGATAGTGATTTGATATTCTTTTTCAAAGCCGCCAATGGCAGCGACTTCAGCAACCCCTTCGACGGATTCTAACCAATAACGTAATTTATAATCTTGCAAGCTACGCAAATCAGCCAAGCTTTGTTTTCCTGATTTATCTACTAAGGCATATTGATATACCCAACCAACACCGGTTGCATCAGGCCCTAAACTGGGTTGCACACCATCGGGCAAATCAGAGGAGACGGTATTAATGTATTCCATTACGCGAGAGCGTGCCCAGTAAATATCTGTATCGTCTTTAAAAATAACATACACAAAACTTAAGCCCATAAAGCTTTGACCGCGCACAAATTTCACATTCGGTGCTGAGAGCAATGCCGTGGTCAGTGGGTAAGTAATTTGGTCTTCAACTAAATCAGGACTACGCCCCGCCCATTCGGTATAAATAATAACTTGTACATCGGATAAATCAGGAATCGCATCTAAAGCGGTATTTTGTAAAGATCGATACCCCCAGCTAGCGAAAAGCAAAGTGATGATTAATGTTAAAACAGCATGGCGCGCGCAGTAGCCGATAATCGAGGCAATAACACCCTGAGACTTTGAATTATCTACCATTGTGCTAGCCCTGATTTAAGCTTGCTTTCAGCGGCAATTAAAAAGTTGCCAGAGGTAACGACACTATCACCAAAATCTAAGCCATCGAGCACTTCAATTAGGCCTTCATTACGTACGCCGGTTTTGATTTTTCTGGGTAATAAGCGCCCATTTCCGATATCAATAAATACAATGCGTTGTTTGCCTGAATAAATGACGGATTGTTCAGGGATGACTTTACGTCTGCCTAGATCAGCCTGTAAATTCATGGTGGCAAATTGATTGGGTTTTAATAGCCCCAGATCATTATTAAGTGGCACTCGAATAATGGCACTACGGCTTAGCGGATTTAATTCAGGTGCAATGTAACTTACTTCCGCGGTATAAGTTTGTTCAGGGAGATCAGGGAAGGTAATAGAGGCTTGCATGCCTACTTTCAGCCAAGGTAAATCGGATTCATACACTTCAGCTTCTAACCAGACAGTAGATAAATCAGCAATACGCAGTAATCGCGAACCTAATTTGCTCGCTGAGCCGGCAACAATGTTTTTTTCTATCACGGTGCCCGTAACGGCGGATGTAATAGGTAAATAATCGATACTTCGCCCGCGTTGTTGTATGGCTTTAATTTGTGCAGCTTGAATATCCCAACGCGATAAACGCTTACGTGACGCTTTACGCAATCCATAGGAATGCTTTTGTTTTAAGCTTTCTAGGTATTCATCTTGGGCGGCGATTAGTTCAGGGCTGTACACCGTAAATAAAGTATCGCCTTGATTGATTTTTTTACCGATGTAATCGGCATTTAGTTCGCCTATCCAAACATCGTATTTTAAGGCAATATCGGTGATTTTTGATTGGTTATAGCTAACCTTAGCCATCGCAGGAATGGTTTTTATTATGTTTTGGCAAATGACTTCTGTGGTGGTCACACCAATCAATTGCTTGCGATAATTATCAATTTTAAATGACTTCATTGTTGATTCTGAAGCGGTGGATGTATCTTCTTGAGCGCCTAGCTTGCTGGGTGTTGCTTGTTCTAGTTTTACCCCTGCACGGCTGGTATTCATATCAAACACAGCCTCAGCTTGTCCGTGTTCAGTTGATTGCAGTGTAATAAACAATGGCCAGCTACCATTCATCGGTAAAGAGTATTCACCTTGATACAGGCCAGCCTCCGAATTTTCTATACTAATTGGCTCGCGCATTGCCTGCATAGATCCCATCGCTGGCATTTCTGCATAGGCTGTAATATTTACCTTGGGTAATACATTTTTATTTTCATCACGCAGTGAGAATGTGATTTGGTTATTGCCAATTTTAGGTTTGTCGGGGCCCATTTGTATTTGTATTTGGTAATTTCCCACAAAATACGTTTCGCTAAGGTCTTGTGTACTAACGGTACTTTCAGGCGTTTGATTAAGGAAAACACTGATGACGCCCATCAGTATTAATAAGATCGCAATGCTGATGCTAATTTTATTGATTGAGTTCATTCTGCGTTGATCCCTGTGAATGTGAGTGCGGATAATGGCGCGATACTGCCAACGGCCTGTTCTAGTGCTGCAAAATGACGGTGTAGATTAGTTAAGGCTTGTTCCGCTTCTAACTGCGTCTGTAATTTGCTTTTTTTAGCTCTGATTAAGTCTAAGTAACTGGCTTTCCCTGATTGAAAATCAGTTTTTACGGTCGCTAATTTTTCATTCGCTAAAGGCAATAATTGCTGATGATAAAGCTGTAATACATGCAATGCTTCTTCTGTATTAGCATGATTAATCGCCAGTTCTTGTTTAATTTTGGCTTGTAGGTCAATTTGTTGCCAATTGGCTTGTTGGCTGTACGCTTTTGCTTGTTGCTCGGCGGCACGGCGCTTGCTTTGGCTTAAAGGGATATTAATACCTATGCCGATATTAAAGCGCTTATCTTGGTTATCCCAAAGCGTGTTATAGCCAACCGACAGTTTTAGGTCTGGATAATAGGCTAGCGTGGCTAAGTCTGTCGCTGATTGGTAGCCCTTAATATTAGCGCTAATGGCTTTTAGCTCAGGGCGAGATTGCATGGCGAATATTTGTAGCTGTTTAAGTGTAGGTAGATCAGTGATATTAGACAGTGGTTGTGGCTTAGCTAAAGGGCTATCAACGGGGCGATTAAGTAGTGTGTTTAATTGTGCCTGCCGCGTTTTTTTCTGGCGCATTAAGCTAATGGCATGATGATTGACTTGAGCAAGCTGACCTTTGGTTTGTAATACCGTTTGCTTGTTTATTTTGCCGGTGCTGTATTGATTAATAGCAACATCGACTAATTCTTTACTTAATTGTTGTTGCTGCTGATTAATGAGAATGGCTTGATGAATAAAGTACCAATCAGCAAATAAAGACTTTGCCGTGCTGGCTAATAATAACTGCAGACTGGTAATATTATGTTGTTTGGTTTCAGCGTGAAAAGCGGCACTTTTCGCACGTAAATCTAATTTTCCGGGAAACGGCAGTTTTTGTGAAACCTCAAATTTCTGCCCAAAGTCTGCTTTTTGACCATTGGCCTGATAGCTATTAGCCGTTAAAGGCGCAAAGCTGTATTGAAACTGAGGGTCGTCAAAAGAGGATTGTTGATCAATATTTGCTAATGCAGCTTGCCAAGTGGCTAGTGCTACTTCTAATTGCGGATTAGCATTTAATACATTGGATACTAGCTGCTTTTTTGATAAAGCCTGCGCTAAATCTATCATACCAATGTCATTAGCTTTTAGGGTGCTAGATTGCAGTGTGACTAACAAAAATAAAGTCAGCTGTGGGAATAGGGTGGTTTTCATTAAAATCTCTATCAATAGTTTATCTGCGCTGAATTCAAAGTGAGTTTATGAACACAGACTTTTTGTAAATAGGCTGAAAAATCGATGCCTAGGTTAATAACTAGAGATGAGACTTATAGACGTAAGCGACGCGTGACGAGGTACGTTTCTTTATGGCGCGCGAAAGCAGGGTGGATATTTTCACTAAATGCAGTCCATGATAAGATCGGCAGAGTTTGTTGAATGACAGGTGTAAAAACAAGGTCGGGTGGTGCTTGAGGCGCGTTAAGTAATGAACTTAACGAATCTAACGTTGATGCTGAATGGGTCATTCCGGCATCATTAAGCATGTCATAACTGACTTCGCAGCAAGATTGCTCTTTTGCTTGCTCATTCATAGAGCAGTTATTTAACATGGGGCAGACATTAGCCTGATTATCTTCGCAGCAGCACGTGTGCTTAGGTTTATCTGCCATTGAATCACAGGCATACACGAGCTGTATCTGTGAAAATAGCGTTGCTAATAACAGCAATAAGCTAAAGGTGCGGCGGATATGTAAATTGCGGAAGAAAATCATCCCTGTATCCTAATTGAATGGGCGCGCGCGTGCAAGAGGGTAGTGATTTTTTGCCTAATTAACAAAACAAATTGTAAAGATGGGTAGCTGTCAGCTTTGTTATAGCTATTTATTTCGCTCTTCTGCTTTGCTATAGACTAATCCTCTGTCCCTTTTTCCAACGGCAATAACATAAATTATAATTTCACCCTTATCAACCTCATAGACTAAGCGATAACCAGCTGAGCGAAGTTTAATTTTATAGGTATGTTGAAAGCCTCTTAACTGACTTGCAATATTATGTGGTTCTACTGAGCGTTCAATAAGCTTTTTCTTAAATTGTTTTTGTATCGGAGGTGCTAATTTTTTCCATTCTTTTAATGCACTGGGTAAAAATTTAACTTTATAACTCATTAAGGTTTACTTCGATGGCATCTTTTTTTTCATTTGCTCGGTCATTTACTATTTGAGCTAATTCAGAATCCTCTAACTTGTCCATTAACCATTCATATGTTTCAGCAGGAATAAGGTAAGCAGCGGGTATGTTGTGATTAAGAATAGCGATCGGAGCCCCTTCAGCTTCAGTTAAAAGAGCAGTCGGATTTCTTTTTAATTCAGAAATACTTGCAGAACAACTAGAAAGAATCTGTCTCATTAATAACCTCAGGAAAACTTAAAATAAGATCTATTTATAGCTCTTATTTAAGGTCTTTTCAAGGTGTTTATTTAACTAAGTTAAAAGTATAACAACGCGGTGATTTGTGGTTTCCCTTTGTATTTAATAATCATTTAAAGCTAACTACTGTTTTAGAGCGATAAAAAAAGCTATTTTTATTAGTGAAATGACAGGTTTAAAGTGTCACGATTTTTTCTTTTAGAAAAAGTCTGGGTGTTTTTGTGATTAGCGGAGGGCATTAGTTACTTAAAATACAAATATTTCCTGAAGAGAACTACATAATTTAACTTGAGTTTTTGCATCAAGCCACTCACTATCATTTAGATCCTCTCTGTGAGGTATAAGTAGTGAATTAACGGACTTAGTCCAACCCTTTCTTGGTTTATGAGTAGGCGTAATAAAAAGACCGCCATTAAGAACTTCAAATTTAAGCTCGCCAATCTTCAATATTGGCTTTTTCTATTATCAATTAGTGCTTTGAGGAGGGGCATGACAAGATGAAAGAATTAGGCGAAGACCTTGAGCATGCCGAATTTAATTTAGTACCTAAGGAACTCACAATGAGTAACGATGCCTTTGACGCTATGGGCTTGTTCGATACACTGAAAGATGTTTTTAAAATAGGCAGTAAAGTTATTATCAATTGGCATTATGAAAAAAGCAGCGATAAAATGGCGGGATTAGGTGAAGATTAAAAAAATGCAGAATTTAATACCAGGATAATTACCATGGGATTTGATACTTTTAAACATGAACAGGACGTTATTAATTGCAGTGAAGCATTTTTAGCAAAAAATGAAACAGAAGATTGTTTAGTCGCTTATAAACAGTTACTAAGGGAATATAAAAAACTCTTTAAAGTGTCACGCCGTTTAGTTCGTATGAGCGACCATACTGAAGAAAAATTAAAGGTTTCCGAATACGCTCTTTCCAAAGTCAATAAGCGCATGGAACAGGAGTTAAATGTCGGGCGAGATATACAGATGAGTATGTTGCCTTCGGTTTTTCCACCTTTTCCAGAGCATGATGAATTTACTATTAATGCCCAGCTTCACCCCGCGCGTGAAGTAGGCGGTGACCTATACGATTTTTTCTTTATTGATGAAAACTGCTTATGTTTTTCAGTCGGTGATGTTTCAGGGAAAGGTGTTCCTGCTGCACTTTTTATGTCAGTCACTAAAGCGATGGTCAAATCCAGAGCATCCGATGATTTATCCCCTGCTAGCATCATGACGCATGTTAATAATGAATTGAGTACAGATAATGAATCCTGTATGTTCATCACCTTTTTTATTTGTATTTTGAATATAAAAACGGGGGAAATGGTTTATACCAACGCAGGACATAACCCCCCACATATAAAGCGTAAAAATGGTACGATTGAAACCTTGAAAAAACGCCATGGCCCTGTATTGGGTGTAGTGGAAGGGTTTGCTTATCAGGAAGGAAAAATAACGCTTTATCAGGATGATATGATATTGCTATATACCGATGGTGTCACTGAAGCAATGGATCCTGATGAAAATTTGTTTGATGATCAACGCTTGCTTAATTTGTTAGCGTCACGACATTATGAGTCCGTAGAAGATTTGGTGGATACAACGATTAAGGCCGTTGAAGAATTTGAAAGTGGTAGCCCTCAAACAGATGATGTTACTGTATTAGCGCTTAAATTTTTGAATCCATTAGAAGAATCAATAATACATAGTCTGGATTTAATTCTAAAAAACCAACTCATAGAGATTGATCGTACCAATGACAGTTTTAATGTTTTTGCAGACGAACATGACATTCCGACTAAAATAAAAAGTACGATATGTGTGGTTTTTGATGAGTTGTTAAATAATATTGTTTCTTATGCTTATTCTGACGAAGACGATCATAAAATTGAAATTAGGATAGAGCTCTCTGGTGATGGTTTAGTCATAACGATTGCTGATGATGGTGTCCCTTTTAACCCTTTTCAGAAAGAAGATCCTAATATAAAGCTATCTATTGAAGAAAGAGAAGTGGGTGGTTTGGGGATTCATCTGGTGCGCCAGTTGATGGACAAAGTATCTTACCAACGTAAGGTTGATAAAAATGTTGTGACTTTGGTTAAAACAATAAGTAAATCATAAATAAATGGACGAATAATATGCAAATGACAATTAATGATGAACATGACATTACCGTAATAGCTTTTTCAGGAAACCTGGAAACGAATACTGCGCCCGATGCTGAAGAGGAAATTAATGCCTTAATTGAAAAAGGGGCGAAGAAGATTTTAATTAATTTTGAAAACCTTGGATATATTAGTAGTTCTGGGCTTAGGCTCTTATTAATGACAGGCAAACAATTGCAATCGAGAGAGGGTAGCTTACGCATTTGTAACATGAATATAACCGTAAAAGAGGTTTTTGACATGTCAGGTTTTGCTATGCTTTTTAACATCTTTGAAACTGAATCTGAAGCTATGTCTGGTTTCTAAAAAGCCTTTCTCAGAGCTATTTTGTATATAGCACTGAAAATCAGGGGAGATAGAAATCGCTGTGATAATGTATCTACGATGGTTTTTATATCTTAAGCAGGAGGTAATATGCTAGCTAAACAAATGCTTGATTTTAGACAGTCTTTACATAGTGAAGGAATAGTTTTTTGTTACAGTGGCTATATGACAGAAGATGTACTTCTGAGTATAGGTTCTGTCATTAAACAAAAGCTTGCCGCAGACTCAGTCGATAAAAAAGTTGCCAGAGGGGTTTTTTCTGTCTTTGTTGAACAGGTACAAAATGTAATTCGCTATTCTTTAGAAGAGGATACCGGGGGGCAACTAAATGAAGAAATAGAGCTACGCTATGGTTTACTGATGGTGGGTTTAAAGGAAGGTCAGTATTTCGTATCTTGTGCTAACTTAATAAAGAAACAAAATGTCCAGCAATTGAGTGAAGGCTTGAGTCATGTTCAACAGCTAGATAAAGAGGGGCTGAAACTACTTTATAAAGAAATACTCAGAGGGAAAGTGCCTGAAGGAAGTAAGGGGGCCGGTGTAGGCTTTATTGATATTGCCAAGCGAGCAACTAATGGAATTGAATTTGATTTTACTGACTATGATGATGAGTTCGCTTACTTTTCATTAAAGGCCTATATCTAACACAAATATTAAGAAAATGAATAATATACAAATTGAAGCAACAGAGCGTTCCCCCGAGATTGATTTTAATTTTGCTGAGAACAATTTTGCAATGCGAGGGGAATCATATCCTGAGGATGTATCTGCATTTTTTGGTGAGATAATCAATCAGTTTTATGACTATGTTGCAGAACTTGAAGATACAGAAATTACCTTTACTTTTGAGCTCATCTATTTTAACAGTAGTACGGCCAAAGTACTGATGGGTTTGTTTGACCGATTAGATGAAATAGCTGAAAAGGGAAATAAGGTCATTATCAATTGGTGCTTTGAGGAAGATGATGACAATATGGAAGAATTAGGCGAAGAGTTTGGTGAAGACCTTGAACACGCCGACTTTAATTTAGTGTCTAAGGAAGCATAATGAACAAGGATACCTTTGAAGCTGAGTCGCTGGTTTTGAAAAATGCAGAAGCTCTTTTGTAAGAAAATCCGAATGAGTCAGCGTTATACAAAGGGTTTCAAAGTATTATTGTTTTTTTTTATAAAAAATTCTTCTTGTAAACAATGGGAGGGAGAACGGTGTTATGTATGATGAGTAGAGGCATACTTTATAGTACGGTGACTGTCGACTGGAATGGGTTAATAATGAAAACGATGCCTCTAGTTTTGTTGAAGTCGGTATGTTGATTGTTGCAATTGTATGGATTGTCAATTTATGATTAGGAGCCTTAAGATCGGTACTAAAATTTTAATAATTCTTTCATCTATTGCTATTCTTGCAACGTGTATCACCACATATATCGGATATCAATCAGCAAGAAATTCATTAGAAAAAGAGTCATTCAATAAACTAACGGCTATTCGCGAAGTTAAAGCGAGTCAAATAGAAGACTATTTTTCTCTGATAAATGACCAAGTCGTTACTTTTTCAGAAGACCGTATGATTATTGATGCCATGAAAGCTTTTAAGAAAGGTTTTCAGGAAATTGATAGCGATTTGCAACTGACTGCAGCGGAGCTGGAGGCAGCTGATGCCAAGTTAGAGAAATATTATCAAGATGAATATCTTGTTCGTTTAAAGACAAATCTTGATGACTTAGAAGAAACTCCTAATTACTGGCCGGAAAGTAGAAATACTCGACTTTTACAAAGCCTATACATTACTGAAACCCTCAACACTACAGGCGAAAATCATCTTTTAGATCAAGCTGAAGATGTCAGTTTTTATAGCCAGACACATAAACTTTACCATCCCGTTATACGTAATTATTTACAAAGATTTGGTTACTACGATATTTTTCTGGTGGAACACCAAACGGGGCATATTGTGTATTCCGTGTTTAAAGAAGTTGATTATGCAACATCTTTGTTGACTGGGCCGTATAAACACACAAACTTTGCATCCATTTTTCGCTCTGCTAAAGAGGCTGATAATAAGGATTTTGTTAAATTAGTAGATTATGTTCCCTATTCCCCCTCTTATAATGCGCCGGCTTCATTTATTGCCTCTCCCATTTTTGACGGTACAAAAAAAATAGGAGTACTTGTCTTTCAAATGCCGGTTGATAAGATCAACAATATTATGACCAATCATCATCCTATGCTTATAGTCGCTAGGTTATACTTAACAATGACTAGCAAAAGGTAGGACACACTATCAACGTCATGCGTGTTTAACACCGTCAGGAATGTAAGTACCTGCCTTTATTTTCGAGAGTTA